>Ga0194120_10003514_pt1 | contig 25431 bp, 24 predicted proteins | sample TA2MahCa65mmetaG_FD_148642 | JGI IMG/M metagenome (GOLD analysis project Ga0194120, IMG submission 148642) | Freshwater microbial communities from Lake Tanganyika, Tanzania - TA2015019 Mahale Deep Cast 65m | ecosystem: Environmental > Aquatic > Freshwater > Lake | place: Tanzania: Lake... | reverse complement strand
AAAATTAATCCGTCAGTTGACGGAGTAAAATTAGTCACACACAACAAGGATGAATGGATTTTAACCGCTTTCTCAATACTAAAATCTCAGGACTCTTATCTAACTACCAATTGCCACCCAATTTTATTATCATAGTCGTTACTTGATAGCTATTTTTACAAATTGTTTTTAGCTTGCTAAAACTTTAATTTTGACAGTAGTAATGGAGAATGCTAAGAAATATAATAAGATTAAGCTGATAATCAGTTTAATGGAAACACTTATCACACTGCTGTTTCTATTAATTTTAATTACAACACAACTTGGTCTGCTCATTCAGAAACTCGCCTACTCGGTTACTCCCAATGACCACCTAGCATTCTTAGTCTTCATCGGAATTCTTGGTTTAAGTTCGGTAATTTTCTTTTTTCCATTTTCATATTACTCTGATTTCTATCTTGAGCATAAGTACAATCTTTCAAATCAAACTTTTTGGAAATGGATTTGGGAAGATCTGAAAGGATTACTTATCTCACTTGCACTTGGCATCCCATTACTTCTGCTCTTTTTCTTTCTAATAAAAAACTATCCACAAAGCTGGTGGTTCATTCTTGCTACTGTGTTATTTCTATTTTCCGTAGTTCTTGCTCGATTAGCACCGACTTTAATTTTTCCAATTTTCTATAAATTCACTCCCCTAGAAGACAACGAACTTAAAATGAGTATTGAGAATCTCTGTGAAAAGGTCGGACAAAAATTCAGCGGGATTTTTAAATTTGATCTAAGTAAGAACACAAAAAAAGCAAATGCTGGATTTACCGGAATTAGAAAATCTAAAAGAATCATTCTTAGTGATACCTTGTTAAGCGGTTTCTCTCACGATGAAATTCTCTCCGTTTTTGCACATGAGTTGGGACATTATAAAAGAAAACACATCTTGAAAAATATTTTTATTGGATTGATCTCAAGTTATTTAGGACTATTTTTAGCATCAGAACTTTACAAAATTTTATTACATGAATTTGGTTTTTTATCGCAGCATCAACTCGCAGCACTTCCTTTATTAACATTGGTTCTAATGACATATGGATTTACCACAATGCCGATACAAAATTTTATTTCGAGAAAATTTGAATATGAAGCTGATGAGTTTGCTGTGAAGACAACGGAAAACAGCGATGCATTCATTTCTACAATGGAAAAACTCGCAAAGACAAATTTAGCTGACAAGTCTCCTCATCCTTTCGTTGAATCTGTGTTTTATAGTCATCCATCTATAGAAAAACGAATTGCAGCAGCAAGAAATCATGATTCGAATCAACAAAATGATTATGCAGTACAGACAACATAAAATATTATTTTTAATTCTAACTTTAGCTATGATCCTCTTTTTAGGTTGTGAACAGAAAGAGCCCCCTTCTACTGATAAACAAAAACAATCGAAAGAAGAATCTGAAAAGTATTCAATTGGCGGACTTGCGAAAGATTCAAATCTTGTAAGAAAGATTTACAATTCCACTGATCATAAAATTCTTCAAAAATATTTGCCTAAAAATATTCCAGGATTTATCAGATTGAATGAAACTGGCGCAACATCAAAATTCGGTACTTCAACGTTTGCAACTGCTGAAGTTATTTATTCGAAGAACGATGGTACCACTATCTCTGTTCAAATTTTAGATTATGCAGGCATCGAAGAACTTTATGCTCCATACGATTCATACATCCGCTCAAATGTTTCCATTGATGATGTGGAAGGATTTGCACATACGATGAAAGTTAATGGTTATCCTGCCTTCGAAAGCTATCAAAAGGACTTGCAAACTGCACAGCTTTCTGTGATTGTAGAAAACAGAATAATTGTCGACTTGAACGGAACGGAGGTGGATGAATTTGAAGACCTTCGAACAATTCTTAAAAAAATTGACTTGAACAAACTTGCAGAAATAATTAAATGATTTCTGGTTTAATTACATCTATAAAACTTTTTACATTGGTTGTAATTACAATTGTTTTAGCGATCATCGCATTGATCACAGCTTTAATCGAACCTGGGGGAAGATTATACAACATTGTCGGGAAGGTATGGTCAAATTCAATTCTTTGGATTTCAGGTGTTAAAGTTGAATTTATCGGCCAAGAGCATCTGCGGCCCAATGAAAGTTATATTTATGTTTCTAACCATGTTAGTCTGTTTGATATCCCGGTCGTTATGAAAGCAATTCCAGGGCAATTAAGAATCGTATTTAAAAAAGAACTAGCAAAAATTCCCATTTTCGGTTGGCAGTTGAAACTAGGTCCATATATTTTAATTGACAGGCAAAATCCTGGTAAAGCGATGCAAAGTCTAAATCAAGCAATTGAAAAAATAAAACGTGGAGTTTCAGTCCTTCTTTTTGCAGAAGGAACCCGCAGTAAAGATGGCTCGATTCAATCCTTCAAGAGAGGAGCCTTCACACTTGCAACACGAAGCGGAAAAAAAATTGTTCCTGTAACAATCAAAGGGACTTATGAAATTCTTCCGAAAAAGAAATTCAATATCAAAAGTGGAAAAGTAAAACTTATCATTGATAAGCCGATCGAGCATGATGGAAATACAGAAAAGAGTTCCGAAGTTGCTCTAATGAATGAAGTGAGAGAAATAATAGTAAATAATTATGAGAAGTAGTTAATGGCTGTAACTCGTGAAGAAGTAAAACATATTGCTAAGCTTGCTAAACTGAGTTTAAGTGAAGAAGAGGAAGTCAGTTTCCAAAAAGAAATGACCAGCATTCTTAATTACATGGATAAATTGAATCAAATTAATACTGAAAATGTAGAACCGCTTTCTCATCCGATCCCTGTTGAAAATGTTTTCCGCGCGGATAAAGTTGAACCTAGTATTTCAAGAGATGAGGCATTAAAGAATGCACCTGATGCAACACAAGAATTTTTCAAAGTGCCAAAGGTGATTTAATGTCCAAAATCCTAGGAGTTATTCCAGCCAGATATTCATCTATTCGTTTGCCAGGAAAGCCTTTGCGAATGATTGGCGATAAACCTATGATACAACACACATACGAATCTGCAAATAAATCCGTTTATCTTGACAGATTAGTTGTATTAACTGACGATCAGAGAATATATAAAGTAGTGAAAGACTTTGGCGGTCAAGCTGAGCTGACTCATGAAAATCTGAAAAGCGGGACGGACAGAGCTGCTTATTTTGCAAATGAAAATCCTGAATTCGACATTATTGTGAATATTCAAGGAGATGAACCTTTTATCAAAAGAGAAATAATTGACAAATCGATTAAACCTTTACTGCAAATAGATGAAGTTCAAGTTTCCACTGCTGCGACTAATTTTCAGAACGAATCGGATTTAAAAAATCCTTCGATGCCGAAAGTTGTTGTTGACAAATTCGGATATGCACTTTACTTTTCTCGGGCGATTATTCCATATGCAGAAAAAATCTTGGATATTAAAATTTTTCTAAGGCATATTGGACTCTACGTTTATAGAAGAGATGCTTTGCTCCAAATAAATAAACTTGCACAAACCCAGCTGGAGAAAATGGAAAGTCTTGAACAGCTCAGAATGATTGAAAATGGTTATAAAATCAAGGTCGAAGTTTTTCAAGATTATGATTCCATCTCTGTCGATACTGACCAAGATTTAATCGCAGCGAATGAATTTTTCAAGAAATTGGGAAATGAAAATTCTCAAGCAAATTGATAAATAATTTTTTTCATATAACTATAAATTTTATACTGTATGATTATCCCAGACAAAATCGAACTTGCTAATCTTCCAACACCCATTCACGCTATGTTTTACGAGGGTTTTGAAATTCTTATAAAACGGGATGATTACACTGGAACTGAATGGACCGGGAATAAAATAAGGAAATTGGAATATCTCGCTTTCGACGCACTGAGCAAAAAGGCAAATGTGCTTTTAACTTGCGGCGGTATTCAGTCAAATCATACACGAGCAACAGCATGTGTTGCAGCTAAACTTGGATTAAGATGTATTTTATATCTTCGCGGAACTGACCAAAAAATTGTTGATGGAAATTTAGCCCTAAGCAAATTATTTGGCGCTGAAATAAAATACGTTACATCGGAGGAGTACAACCGAATTTATTCAATCGCAGAAAAAGATATCAAAAAATTAGCGATGCAAGGTTTGAAAGGTTATTTCATTCACGAGGGAGGATCATCGGAGGTTGGAATTTGGGGATACATCGAATTTGTTAATGAACTCCAAAAACAATTGAAAAAAATTAAAAACAAACCAAGTCATTTAATAACCGCCGTTGGTTCAGGCGGTACAATTGCTGGACTCGTTCTTGGAAAAAAACTTTATAATTTAAAGTCAAAAATCGTTGGATTTAATGTACTAAAGACATCCGGAGATTTTGAAAAAATTACTGTCGAACTTGCAAACAGATGTTCAAAAAAATATAAGCTCAGGATCAAAATCACTTCAAAGGATTTTGAAATTCTTGATGGCTACTCAACAGAAGGCTATGAAAATATTTCCGATGAAAAAGTGTCTCTCTTGACAGAGATTTCACAAGAAACCGGAATTTTATTCGATCCAGCTTATACAGGCAAAGCATTTTATGGAATGATAGATCATTTCGTTTACCAAGGAAATGAGTTCAATAAACTGATGTTCATACATACAGGCGGCTTGTTCGGTGTTTTTGCGAAGATGAAACAATATATAACAAATGTCGAATTCGGAGTGCTGAATGCAGAATAAGAGTGAATTCTGGCTCTACTCTGCATTCAAAATTTCACACACCGCAATAGTAAAAGTTTTAATAAAATTTTAGGAGGAAAGCCCGACGTAACGGCTTTCACTTGCTACATGTTACATTATTGAATAAATTAAGTGTGACTTGAAAAAGGATTTGTAATTGCAAAATAAATCAAATGCAATAAAATATTGGTGTGAATCAGCAAAGCATGATTTGGATTCCGCCTTTGCAATTTTTTCAAGCGAAAGGTACGATTGGAGTTTATTTGTTGGTCATCTCGCCTTAGAAAAATTATTGAAAGCATTGTGGATAAAGAATAATGATGATATTATTCCACCTCGAATCCCCAATCTTGTGAAACTTGCCGAAGATGCTAACTTCAAATTAAGTGACGCCGAAAAATTATTCTTATTTGAAGTCAATGATTTTAATATAGAAACTCGATATCCCGATAAAAAATTTGATTTCTATAAAAAGTGCAATAAGGGATTTGCTGAAGATTACTTAACTCGAATTAAGGAGTTTTTTGATTGTATACTAAAAAAGATTTGATCGAAATCATTAGAGAATTTATTGCCTCAGTTTCTGCAGAATTTAATTTACAGGAGGCATATTTATTTGGCTCTCATGCAATTGGTGTGGCAACTGAATTCAGTGACATAGACATTGCGTTAGTCTCTGATGATTTCGAAGGGAGTAGATTTTGGGACAAAAAGAAACTCAACAAAATTCTTTTGAATTTTCCTTCGGATATCGAGATCCATCCATTCAATACTGAAGATTTTAACGATTCTGATCCATTCGTCCTTGAAATTAAACGTACAGGTACTAAAATAATCTAGTGATTTTATTTCTATGTGATACAATCACTTCCGACATGTTTAGAGTTAAAGAACCAGAAAAAAATGAGGAATAAAATGTTATTCAATCTTGATTTAATAAAAAAAGTTTACTTAAGACATTCAAAAAATGTCGATGCCGCTAAGAAGTTACTTGGCAGACCAATGACTTATACCGAAAAAATTCTCTATTCACATTCTTGGGAAAAAGTAAAAACCCCATTTCAACGCGGTAAAGATTTCGTTGAATTTGCTGTTGATCGTGTAGCAATGCAGGATGCAACCGCACAAATGGCATTGCTGCAATTTATGTCAGTTGGAATTCCAAAAGTCAAAGTCCCATCAACTGTTCATTGCGATCATTTGATTCAAGCACAAGTTGGAGCGAAGGATGATTTGCTCAGAGCTTTCGACGAGAATAAAGAAGTCTATGATTTTCTCGCAAGCATATCCAACAAGTACGGAATTGGATTTTGGAAACCAGGTGCAGGAATTATTCATCAAGTCGTTTTAGAGAACTATGCATTTCCAGGTGGAATGATGATTGGAACAGACTCGCACACACCAAATGCAGGCGGACTTGGGATGATCGCCATCGGTGTTGGGGGTGCTGATGCAGTCGATGTTATGGCAGGATTGCCCTGGGAATTAAAATTTCCAAAATTAATTGGCGTAAAATTAACTGGACAACTTTCAGGATGGGCTTCGCCAAAAGATATTATTCTGAAGTTAGCTGGAATTCTTACAGTTAAAGGGGGCACAGGTGCAATTGTAGAATATTTCGGAGAAGGAACAAATTCAATTTCATGTACAGGTAAAGGAACAATTTGCAATATGGGTGCAGAAATAGGTGCGACAACTTCTCTATTCCCCTTCGATTCCAGAATGGCAGATTACCTGAACGCAACCGGAAGAGATGAAATTTCTGCTTTAGCTTTTAACCTCTCAATGAAATCTGAAAATTACCTAAAAGCAGATCCTGAAGTTGAAGCCGAACCGGAAAAATATTTCGATCAAGTTATTGAAATAAATTTATCTGAACTTGAACCACACTTGAATGGTCCATTCACTCCTGATCTTGCTTGGCCAATATCAAAAATGAAAGAAGCTGTCGTTGAGAAAAACTATCCGGATAAACTCAGCGTTGCATTGATCGGAAGCTGTACAAATTCGAGTTATGAAGATATCGATCGGTCTGCTGCCATCGCACGCCAAGCACTTCAAAAAGGATTGAAAGCAAAATCACAATTCACAATCACTCCGGGATCGGAACAAATTCGTGCGACAATTGAACGTGATGGACAACTGCAGACTTTAACTGAGCTAGGCGGAACAGTTCTCGCAAATGCCTGCGGTCCTTGTATTGGAATGTGGAAGCGAATGGATATCCAAAAAGGTGAACGGAATACAATAGTAACTTCTTTCAATAGAAATTTTGCAAAACGAAATGATGGCAATCCTGAAACATTAGCTTTTGTTGCAGGTCCCGAACTTACTACGGCATTAGCTATCGCAGGAAAGCTCTCTTTCAATCCTGCGACCGATACATTATTAAATGAAAACGGTGACGAAGTAAAATTATCTCCCCCAATCGGTGACGAACTTCCACAAAATGGATTTGTAACAGATGAAGAAGGCTACGTTGAACCTGCAAAAGATGGTTCAAAAATTAAAGTACAAATTTCAGCCGAAAGCGAGCGACTTCAAGCTCTGAGTCCATTCAACAAGTGGGATGGAAAAGATTTTATAAACCTGCCGCTTCTTGTTAAAGCAAAAGGAAAATGTACTACTGATCATATTTCACCTGCTGGACCGTGGTTAAAATATCGTGGGCATTTGGATAACATTTCAAATAATATGTTCATCGGTGCAATTAATAACTTCTCGGGTGAAGCCGGTAAAACAAAAAACTTAGTAACCGGTGAAATTAAATCTGTATCAGATGTGGCTCGTGATTATAAGGCAGCCAAAACTGGCTGGATCGTTATCGGTGATGAGAATTACGGTGAAGGTTCCTCACGCGAGCATGCCGCCATGGAGCCTCGCCACTTAGGTGCGAAAGCAATTGTTGTAAAGTCATTTGCAAGAATCCATGAAACAAATTTGAAGAAACAAGGAATTCTCGCGCTAACTTTTTCAAATCCCAACAATTATGACTTAGTTCGTGAGGATGATAAATTCGATATTATTAGACTAAAAAATCTTACTCCAGGCAAACAACTTCAAATGATCATTCACCATTCAGATGGGACTTCGGATGAAATTCTTTTAAATCATTCCTACAACAAAAATCAGATTGAATGGTTCAAGGCGGGGAGTGCCCTCAATCTCGTTGCAGGACAGAGGAAGATGAAAGTTCGTAAAGTTAAAAAGGTAAAAAAAGTTGTAAAGCAAAAAACTGCGAAAAAGAAAACAGTAAAATCGAAAGTCGTAAAAAAAGCAAAAGTTCAAAAGAAAACTAAACCTGCTTCAATGAAAAAAACTTTAAAAAAAGCGTCTAAATACAAAACCAAAAAAGCTGCTAGTAAATCAGCTACCAGGAAAAAGTCAGTTACAAGAAAAAGACCAGTTAAGTCGAAGAAAAAGTAATTTGAATGTTTTCACCGACTGTCGGTGACAGCAGGTAAAATAGTTGTTATCGACTACACCATTGGAGAGACAACACAAATAATTGTTCATATTAGTTATGATAGGAATTGTCTATTCAGATAAATATTTGCTTCACTCTCCCCCATTTTATCATTCAGAAAATCCCGATCGATTGAATACAATTATTAGTTCAATCAAGAAGAGTTCGACATTGAAAAACAAATTTCAATTTCTCGAGCCGCGAATTGCTCCTGAAGAAGAAATTCTCTTAGTACATACGAAGCGACACTTAGATTACGTTCAAGATTCAATTAAATCCGGAAAACAAATTCTCGATTCCGGTGATACTTATGCCAATGAATACAGTCTGGAAACCGCTTTGCTTGCAGCAGGCGGAGTTTTAACCGCCGTAGATAATGTATTGTCTAAAAAATTCTCTCGAGTTTTCTGCGCTATTCGCCCCCCTGGACATCATGCTGAATCGAATCGAGTGATGGGTTTTTGTCTTTTCAATAACATTGCTATCGGCGCTCAATATGCTATCGAAAAATGCAATTTGTATCGAATTGCGATCATCGATTGGGATGTTCACCACGGTAATGGTACTCAAGAAATTTTTTATGAGTCTTCTAAAGTGTTATTTATCAGCTTGCATCAATTTCCGTTTTATCCAGGTACCGGAGCTGCAACTGAAATTGGAAAAGGAGATGGCAAGGGACTTACTTTAAATTTTCCACTTCCTGCGGGGACTGAAAGAAAAATGTATTTGAAAATTATTTTGGATAAAATAATTCCTAAACTGAACGAATTTAATCCGCAACTGATGATGATTTCCTCCGGATTTGATGCACACAAAAACGATCCATTAGCAAGCATGAATCTTTTGGAAGATGATTACTTTCTGATGACTCGTTTGCTGAACGATTTTGCTGGCAAAACTGACATTCCGATTATTTCAGTTCTTGAAGGAGGATATAATTTAACCGCTTTAGGAATTTCAGTATGCAAGCATCTCGAAGGATTTCTGAATGAGTAGAAGAATACTTCAAAAGTCTCAACAATGCAAAACTGGAATCAAAGACTTTTGAAGTTTCAATGACTTTTGAAGTTTTAAAGACTTTTTAAAGTTTTAAGTAAAAACAATGTTTGAAGGTAATTTTTATCATATTTATAATAGAGGTAATAACAGGGAAAATATTTTTTTCGAAGAAAATAATTATTACTACTTCTTAGAAAAATACGATAAATATCTCACCAATTATTTAGAGACGTTTGCGTATTGTTTATTGCCCAATCATTTTCATCTATTGGTTAGAGTAAAAGAAAATACATCAAAAGTCTTAGAGAATCCTACAGATTTGCCTGGAGTATTTCACTTATCTCCTCTTCAAAAAGCATTCAAAGACTTTTTTATTACATATGCAAAAGCAATAAATAATAATTACAACAGAACGGGCAGCTTGTTTCAATATAAATTCAAACGGAAACTTATTGATAAGCAGCAATATTTAACTCGCTTGATAGTCTATATTCATCTAAATCCTGTTCGATTGGGCTTATGCAAAAAAGCATCTGAATGGAAATTCAGTTCATATAATTCGCTCCTATCATCACGCACAACAAAAATCAAAAAGGAAGATGTCTTAAGTTGGTTTGGAAGGAAAAAAGATTTTATTGACATTCACCAATCGTATAGAGATTTTCAGACAATTAGAAATATATTATGGTAAGAGAATACTTCAAAAATCTCAACAACATAATACTTCAAAAGTCTCAACGACCAGATCTGAATTTAGAGACTTTTGAAGGGTATGTAAATAAATGAAAAAAAGAATCTTGATTCTCTGCACAGGAAACTCCTGCCGAAGTCAAATGGCAGAAGGGTTTCTTAAATCATTCGACAAAAATCTTGAAGTATATTCTGCCGGCACTAATCCCGCAGAAAAAATAAATCTAAAAGCTGTTCAGGTTATGAAAGAACTCGGAGTAGATATAAGTAGTGGTGTACCGAAGAGTGTAGAAAAGTTTATCGATCAATCATTTGATTATGTGATTACAGTTTGCGACCATGCGAAAGAAACTTGTCCCGTTTTCATAGGAGAAGTGAAAAATCAAATTCACATTGGACTTGAAGATCCTGCTGAAGCGGTTGGAAATGATGATGAAGTTCTTAACGTTTTTCGAAAAGTCCGCGATGAAATTAAAGAAAAATTTTGGAAGTTTTACAATAATTCAATCGGTACTTAACTCATATTTGATTTAATTATTTTCATACAAAACATAATTAAATTTCTGATACACCATCAACTTCCTGACAATGTCATTATTAATGTCAATCCAAAATCTTCTTTTTTCAGCATTTTTTTTCACTTTAATCCTTGGAATAATTCTTGACGGAATATAAAAAAAAATAGAAAGGTCTCAATGAAAAAAATTGTTTTTCTAATCCTCATGCTGCCTATGATTTCATTTTCACAATATAATATGGAACGCAGCACCGAGCAGAGTTTTGAACAATCGGAAATGTATTTCAACAGTTACTTTTTGAATACATTCGGACTGAAGAATTTCAAGAAAGTTAGTGTCGGACTGATCGACAACCCATTCTTAAACATTTATTTAAATCCAGCTTCTGCTGTCAATCTTGAAGGTGATGATTATCTTATATATCTCGATTTTCGAGGCGATAGAACCGAAGCACCCATTTTAGATTATTCATATCCACTCTATTATGATATGGGAACTAGTTTCGCTCCATATCCAGATATTCGGTGGATAAGCACAACCCGCTCTGAACCAGAACCAATTTTTTCACTCGGGATTATCACAAATCCGTTGAAAGGTTTGACTGACAAATTTTTTATTGGAGGTACTTACCAATTATTATATAGAGAGGAAAAATTTTATAACAATCCATATTGGATTTACAATCCAAGGTTTGGCTATGATGTTTTTGGCGGAGTAAAACAAGGACTCGGTGACGTACCAACTGAAGACCGTTACTCAGGGGCAGATCAAATGATAAACACAGGTCATCTATTAACCGGATTCACAGGTTATCAATTTAGCAACGTGTTAAGTGCTGGTCTTTTTCTGAATGCTGTTGTTCACTCAAGAGAGGGAGAATATTTGTACAGCATGAAAGATGAATATGGTTCAACAAATTTTCAAGAGTGGGAGAATCTAAATTCACAAGCAAGAAATCAAAACTACGATCATTGGGATTTAGCTCTCGGTGTTAATTATAAATTCTCCGAACACTGGAGCGCAGGTATCAAAGCCGGTTACTTAAAAGGAAAAGCTGAACAAGGGAATTTTCTTCAAACATTTTATTACTCTAAAAGAGATACACCCGATGTTTCGAAAGAGTGGTACTATAATTACTCAAAATCTTTCACCAATCAAAATTGGTTTCACGATGGAAACACAAGATATTTTGGTTTTAATTTTTTAAATAAGATTGATGATAAAAAAGAATTCAGCGGATATTATAAATATTCAAAAAGTAATATTGACTTCACGAACAATTCAGAGATATTCGACACATCAAAATACACATCGAGGTGGGTAAATTCTTACGATAATTCCTGGTATCGTTATCAAGGAGTTTCGTCAGCGTCGGACAAAAGACATGGAAGCGGCACGAGAATAAAAGGATCGCACGAAGGAATGTTGAACTTTAAATGGAAACTGAGTGAAAGTAACACTTTGCTTACTGGAATTTATGTTTACGATAGTAAATTAGAAATCGATGGAAGAGAGCCAGTGAAAGCTTATCGAATGTCAAACTATTCGCATAATAATTCTTCCGGATCTTATACTTACACTCAAAATCAGGAGTTAGTAGAAGTAAAAGATCTTACTTGGAAATATGTTTCGTCAGAATGGTCGCTTCAAATTCCGATACTTCTTCACTTCCAATTGAATGAAACTTTTGGCTTGATGCTTGGAATAAATAGATATTTCTATGGTTGGAAAATAACCGATGTCACTACGGCATATTTTGATCTAAGAGAGAAGAAGGAAAACGGTGTGGTAAAACAAGAGAAGAATTTTGCGGAAAGATACACTCAGCCGGCAACCCGCACAACTGAGAATTTCACTGATATGATTGCAAGCTTTGATATAAATATTTCGCCGCAATTATGCGCAAAATTAATGCTTGATCCTGACTTTGATCAATTTTTCAGAATTGCTCAATGGTGGCTCAGTTTTCAAGCTAAATTATAAATGGTTAATAACGGATAAGCACTGAGTTTCGCAGATTTGAAATAGCAACCCTTTTAATTTTGTGATTACTCAGTGTAAATCCGTATTAAATAGTTAGTAGAAATAATGAAGAATAAAATTAGATTTTACTTATTGTTCTCAGCTTTGATATTCATCTCATGCGGAGAGGGAATAAATTATCCCGATGCATCTCCAAATAGCATCTACTTTAACTCATTCGAAAATGATAATGATACGACGGGTTGGAAAGATCTCAATCCGAGAATGTTTGTTGATGATCCATGCCCAGATGGCGGTAAGAAATCTTTAAGTATCGGAGGCGGATGTTTTCAACCTGTATCATATTTTGTTTCAAAACCGATTAGTGAATCAGGCAATTATAAAATTCAATTTTGGGCTAAAGCAGCAAAGTCAGAAATGAGCGGTACAGTGATGTTAGGGATTGGAGACCCTCATTTTCCTATGAATGGAAGCAAATATGTACAAGTAAATGATTCATCATGGAAATTCTACAATTCCGACGTGCTCTTTTGCCATAGCGGTTCTAAACTACGAATTGAATTAATTGTCGGCGGAATCATCCCATCTGCGATATTTTTGGACAATATCGAGATCCTTCTCATTAATGCTGATAATTGATATTATTCCATCTATTATTTGTCTGCTTGGAACTAAGAATAGGATTACATAATTTAATTATAGAATTTCACGGCTCATTCAGTATTGAAAATGAGATTAATACTTCCGACATCATATTACAAAATAAAAATTGTTTCAACCTTCAGTCTGATTTCCGCTGCGCTGGTAATTTTGATGACATGGCTGAGTTACAATTTTGTTAGAGAAATCTATCTCGACCAAGCATCTGCGAATTTAAGAACATTATCTAAAATCACTGCTCAACAGATAGATAAAACTTATCTCGATTTTTTAAGTTATGGATCTCCTTCCGAGTCGATCAAAAATTATTTTACCATCACTTTTAATAAATATCAAACGGCAAATCCGAATTCGGAATTATTTATCTTTAATTCAGAATTGAAGGTTATCCTACACTCAAACAATTCTTCATTAGAGGGGGAATCTAATTCTCAACTGCTTATAAACCGAAATGAAATACTTGGTCTCGAAGTAAATCAATCTGCAGTCTCTTTTCCATTTAAAGGAGACGATAACAAATGGTACCTTTGGGGATTCTTTAAACTCAACGAAGAAAATTGGCTCGCTATACGTGAAAACGCAACTAAGCTTTCTAAAATTGATGACCTTGCGAAAATTTTTATTCTGATTGGATTTTGCGGAGTAGCTCTAACTTTTGCGATTGGATTATTTGTTGCTAAGTCAATTACAAAACCGTTAAATAAACTTGTTAAATTCAGTTCCGAAATAGGAAAAGGAAATCTTAATGCAGACCCTCCAAGAGACATGCATGGTGAAATAAAACGGTTATTAATTGAGATGGATCAAATGCGAAAAAATCTATTTCGACACCAAAAGGAGAAAGAAGATATTCTCGCACAAATCGCACATGAAATTCGAAATCCGCTTGGCGGAATTGAACTACTTGCTTCATTAATTCGGGAAGACTTGCAGCGTGACAATCGGGATACACGTTACATAGATAAAATTCTCGGCGAGGTCAACGATCTGAAAAGTTTAATAACAGCTTATTTGAATTTCAGTAGACCTGAACCGCCCAAACAAGAAAATGTTAATATTGCCTCCCTTATATCCGAGCTAAAACAATTCATTAAAAATAAACTAGACGAAAAAAATATCAACCTATCCGAGGAACTTACAGTAAAAGAAATTAAATTCGATCCATTTCACTTAAAGATGATACTGCTTAATCTAATTTCGAACAGTATAGATGCAATCTCTATCAATGGTTCAATTCAAATAACCTCATCAAATTCAAACGGACAGTTGCAAATTTCAATAACTGATGATGGAGTTAGTATCAGTGATGAAAACTTGAAGAATATTTTCAAACCTTTTTTTACGACCAAAAAAGATGGTACGGGGTTGGGACTCGCAATCTCCCAAAAACTTTGCCGTGAGAATAATGCTGATCTACTGCTACAAAAAAACTCATCTATAGGATGCACATTCACTATAATTAAAAAAAATTAATGCTATGAAAGATGAAATAATTGTAATTGAAGATAATGACACAGTGCGGCTTGGTATTTTCGAGAGTCTTTCGCGGGAAAACTTTTTAGTTCATTCATTCGAAAGTGGTCCACCGGCATTAAAATTTTTTGCATCGAGTATCATTCCCTTTGCAATCGTTGATCTGAAGATGGAACCGCTGGATGGTATTTCAATACTCAAGAAGATGAAAGAAATAAATCCAAAAGTTGAAGTATTAATGATCTCCGCATTTGGAACGGTTGAAACTGCAGTCCGGGCCATGCAGTATGGAGCAGCAGATTTCCTCACAAAACCATTTTCATCTGAAGAATTGCGTGAAAGAGTGAAAAAAATCTTTGAAAAAATAAAAAGCCGAGAGCGAATTGAGGAACTGCTCGACCAGAATTATTTACTCCAATCAGAGCTCGATAAAGGTTACGATGACATTATTGGTAATTCGGAAAAGATGAAAAATATTTTTCAGTTGATTGAAAAAATCTCAGCAAAGGATAGCACAGTTTTAATTCAAGGTGAAAGCGGAACCGGGAAAGAACTCGCAGCACATGCAATTCACAAGAGAAGTAAGCGTGCTGAATTTCCTTTCATAAAAGTAAATTGCGGAGCCCTCAATGAAAATCTTCTTGAGAGTGAATTATTCGGGCATGAAAAAGGAGCTTTCACCGGAGCGATAAAATTAAAAAAAGGTCGGTTCGAATTAGCTAATAAAGGTTCGTTGTTTCTCGATGAGATTGGTGATATCTCCCAGACGATGCAGGTTAAATTGCTTAGAGTTCTACAAGATGGTGAGTTTGAACGAGTAGGCGGCGAAATAACAATTAAAACTGATGTAAGAATTATTACTGCGACGAATCAGGATTTACAAAAATTAATAAGCGACGGTAAATTCCGTGAAGACCTTTATTACAGACTCAGTGTAATTCCGATTGATCTGCCTCCGCTTAGAGAAAGAAAAGAGGATATTCCCCTTCTTGTTAATCATTTTCTTCAAAAATTTGCGGGAAGAATAGACGAGCCGGCAAAAACAATCACAAGTGATGGAATGAAACTGCTGCTCAATCATTCATGGGGTGGGAACATACGAGAGTTGGAAAATTTAATTGAACGGCTTTGCGTGATTTCGCACTCACCTGAAATCGAATCAGAGCTGATCGCTCGGCATATAAGTAACGGACATAAAATCTCAAATTCATTCGACAAACTTCCTCTCGATGATGCCGTCTCCTCATTTGAGAAGAATATGATCATTCATGCTATGAAAAAAGCAGATGGAATCAAAAATCGGGCTGCAAAAATTCTTGGGATAAGTACTAGTGTTTTATACTATAAACTTGAAAAGTATGGTTTAATAAAATGAGTAAGCACATTAACAACAATCTGATAGGGATCAATATTCTCTTTATTCTTTTTGGATTATTCTTCGGGGCTGCGGATGGAGTTCATTCCCAGGATTTAGTTTCACTTGAGAAGAGATTCTCAGATCAGGTGAATTTTGTTAATAGACAGAAACAAATTATAGACTCGCTGCAGATAATCCTAACCGAAAGAGCAAAGTTGATTGATACAGAGAAGAAAAAAGCTCTCCCAAATAATGATAAAATTATTGAACTGATGTCTAAGTCGGCGACACTAACCAATCAAATCAATAACCTGCAGATCAAATTAAAGAAAGACGAGAATGAACTCGAATCCACGAAAAAGCAGTTAAGTCTTATTTACTCAGAATTAATTGACTCGTTGAAATTAATCCAAAAATCTGCAAATTTATCTCGCTCGCATGATTTGAATAATCAAATTCTTTTTCTTACAGAAAAAAAACTTCTCGTATCGCCAAGGGTTTCTAACCTTTCTTTCAATCCAGAGTATATAATAAGAATTGACTTGAATACAATCTCTGATCCAACTCAAAGAAAAATACATTCTGAATATCTTGAAAATGCACTTGATGAAGTTAATGAACAAATTCAGCAAGTGACAATCCGCAGCGATGAGTTAAAACAAATTGTACAACTTCAAAAGAAAGTCGAGCGTTTCGTTGAAGAAGCCGACTTTGAAGGCAGCGTAAAGTTCTTTAACTACCGATCCGGTACTAACAGAAATGCATTAGCAGGATTCATTCCGATTGATAAAACCGAAATGGATTATGTTTTGCTTTCACAATTTTCTTCATACTCCTCAATGCTCGATCAATTAAATATGCCAGGATATATCAATATAAAATCTAAATGGGGCGAAGGAAAAACTACAAAATTAAGCCTGGGTGAATATGCTTCACTTCTCAAGGAGCTTAGAAATTATCTGCAGGAATATCGTTTAGTTCTGAACAGTAAGCTTCAATCTGCAAAATGAGAATAATTCTATTTTCATTAATTGCTTTAATGACGTTCAATATTAATATTTCATACTGCCAGCTTAAATGGAAACTTAATCTGGAAACTGGAAATTATTCTACAAGCAATACAATATTGAAAGAGAAAAACGATTTATCGATCCGATCGGAAGGCGAGGTAAAATACAATTATGATGCACAAAGCTCAAAAGCGTTCATCCAAATTCAAGCACGACCGGAAATATTCGGGATATTAAACAAACTTTATACCTTTAAACTTAAAGCATTTGGAGGATTTTATAAATCAAACGAAAATTATGATTGGGGAATAAATTTCTCCGCACAAAATCACTTTTACTCCGGGGAAACCATTACTGCAGATTTCGCAACTTACTTTATCCAAACAAATTTGTCTTATCCCGTTTCATCCGTTGGCCTGCTCGTTCCGAATATTGGATATGCATATCAGAATATTAATTTCAATGGAAGACGAAGCATCGATGTTTATTTTGCCGATCTGAAGTTTGAACAGTTATTTAATCAGTATTTCCGAATCGGATATGGAATTTATGGGGAGAGATTCATATTAGTGAATAAACAAAACTTTCTAAATCTTTCTGAAGAAAATTCGAACAGTGGATTTCGAGCTGGTCCTCAATTGAGCATCAATTATATTCGTGATTTTTTTCTAAGCGGCGAGGCAAGATTTCTCTTTCACGAATCGAAAGTTACACAGTATCCATCTTACGAAACTCTTTTCCGATTCATTGGAGGAAAAATACTCACTGAAGATTTAACCCTTATGCTGCTGGTGGATTTTTATGCAAGGAAATTTTCAAACGAGAACTCTCAATCCAAAAGCTCGAACTTGTTATATACACCAATTAATCTCGAAAATAGATTCTACCTCAAACTCTCCTACGATGTTGATGAAAACTGGGAAATTTTTTCGAAAGCTGGATACTCAAAAGAATATTTATATGACAGAGATTTATCCCTTTCCGGTTGGAGTTTTTCCATTGGTTTGAGCTTGACAAATTGAGTTTGATAAATTAATCATAAATAATTTTTGATGAATTGACTCTCAATTAAACATTAATTAAGTTTATTACGACTTAAGGGAGGTTACAATGAAAAAAATATCTCTTCTCTCCAGCGTCTTGATTTTACTTTTCAGCTTACAGCTTTACTCGCAAATAACTGGTTTTGATATAAATGCTTATAAGCAATTCTTAGTAAACAATCAGAATCTTACTACGACTCAAATTCTCAATCTTCATCCGGCAGGAACATTCCAGCCGAGAGCTTATGGAACATCCTCGAATCCGTTGTATCTCGATTCTATCATTTCAAAATATTCATTGACCTTTCATGAACGTGAATTACTTTCACAACATGGATTCATGGTGACTGAGAGGTTAAATCAAAAATCCTTTGGCAAAGCATTTCTCGATATTTACCACAAGGATTTACCTGTATTTGTCTCTACTGATGCGATTCTGCACGCACTTCATATGTCCTACGATTTAATATTAAAGATGACCGAAGTCCAAATCTTAATTCCAAAACTCGGACAGCTTCTTTCAAATCTTCATTCTCAGATTCCATTGCTTGCTTCGACCTATTCATCAGACACATCCATGACACAAATGCTGAAAGACGTTGATGTTTATCTCACTATCCCTCGACAATTGCTGGGGCAATCTGCTGTTCCATATTACTCATCTAATGTTACTGTGATAAATCAATTGATGAGTTATATCACACAAGAAACTCCACAAAATATATCTATATTCAGCAGCGTCCCGCGTAAAGTTGATTTTAGCCAATTTAAAGTTAGAGGACATTATACGGATAACAACTATCCACAGCTTGCAAAATATTTCAAAGCAATGATGTGGCTTGGCAGAATCGAAATTTATCTTTTACCTCCACGCTCCTTCGATCTGCCTCCTACGTTTGAAGATATTCAAAGACAAACAATCGATGCACTTCTGATCCTTGAAGCTGCAAAACTTGGCAGTTCACTTTCTTTATTGGAAGAGATTGAAAGCATCATCAAATTTTTTGTCGGCGAATCTGATAATGTTACCCTCCCAAATATTAATGAACTTGCTGCTTCGGTAAATATCGTATCTGCAAATCAACTGCTGAACAGTTCAACTCTGCTAAGATTTCAAGATTCGCTTAAAACAAAGTCTTACGCATTTCAGAGAATACTTTCTCAAATTTTGTACAGCCATCCGATGAATCCAGACAGCATTATTCCGGCTTCGGCATTTCTGCTACTCGGGCAGAGATTTATAATCGATTCGTATGTTACAGGGCAAGTTGTTTATGACCGAATAAAATTCAATGGAGAAAAGATTCGGAGAATGCTTCCCTCTACACTCGATATTTTATTCGCACTCGGAAATGATGCATCACTTCAGCTTCTAAAAAGCGAACTTGATACTTACAAGTATGGTACAAACTTAGCCGGATTACGATATCTTATCGATGCGTACGAAACAGATTTTTGGGAAGTTTCATTCTACAATCTCTGGCTAAATTCAATCAGAGAATTAAATCCCCCAATAACACGCGATGGTTTGCCTCCATTCATGAAAACTGCTGCTTGGTGGCAGGAAAAAATGAATACTCAGCTTGCATCTTGGTCGCAATTGAGACATGACAATCTGTTATATGCCAAACAATCTTATACTGGAGGCGTAGTTTGCTCATTTCCGCATACTTACATAGAACCAATCCCAAAATTCTATTCTGCGATTAAAAGATTGGCTCAAATATCCGAAACAAAATTCCAGTCCATTGCCTTTCCTGATCAATATATAAAAATGGAGATAGTCAATTACTTCAATGGAATGAAAGGAATCGCTGATACACTTGGAACTATATCAACTAAAGAACTGAATGGAATTCCATTCTCGTTGCAAGAGAAAAATTTCTTGAAGAAAGTTATTTACGATACGATGTATGGTTGTGCTCCTGCCTACTTAGGATGGTATCCAAAATTATATTTTTGGGATTTTGGAATGGGTGTTGAGCTGCTAAAAGAAGATATGATAGTTGCGGATGTTCACACAGCTCCAACTAATGCAAGCGGATTTCCAATCGGCTGGGTGCTTCACGCAGGAACCGGAAAAGTGAACCTTGGTGTATTTACAGCACAAATTCCAGAAGGACAAACAATTGCATTTGTCGGACCGGTGATGAGCTACCACGAATATACTTCAACAAATTTTCTGCGGCTGACAGATGAGGAATGGAAGGCAAGTTATCTGCGGCAATCGTCAAGACCATCATTCGTGAATTTGTATTTGGCAGATAGTACCGGGAATTCACGCGGCGCTGGTGTGAATTTATTAACATCGAGCGAGGAAAATCCTACGCATCAAATTCCGCAGTCAATTGCTTTAGAGCAAAATTATCCGAATCCGTTTAACTCGAACACAGTAATCAGCTTCAGCATTCCGGCTGCCCTGACAAATTGTCAGGTAAAGCTTAAAATTTATAATTTGAACGGACAGGAAATTAAATCGCTGTTAAACCAATATCTCTCTTCAGGAAATTATATTACAAGATGGGATGGAACTGATGCGAAATCTCATCCTGTTGCGAGCGGAGTTTATTTTTATGAGCTTGTGGTGAGCACCGTCGCACCACTTGTGACGAGCTCTGTCGAACCATTGAAAGCTGGAGAAAACAGAATTACAAAAAAGATGAGTTTGATAAGATGAAATTTTTCAAGATTTTTTTTGCTCTATTTTTTATGCTCAATCTTGCATCATCACAAATGATAGAATTTATTCCAAAAGAACGACCGATTTTCCTTTTTGGGTACTGTACATGGAGCCCGATTACGTGTACAGTTATCTCAACACATTCGGTTTATGATACAGTAAAAATTTCTGCACATTATGGTGCATTATGCATATTCGACTCAGTGTCCCATCTATATACTTATTTATTGGAGTGCACATTTGTTGTAAAGAATCCCCAGAAAGACCTAACTTATGAGCTTTGGGGTTTAGGTATAACATATCCAGATCAGATATTTCAGATTCCATTCGATACAACTTATAATTATCCAATGCGTTACTTTAATTTAAAACTTTTAGCAAAAAATGGGAGCACCACAGTAGACTCGATGCTCGTTCTTTTTTATTCGGACCTTCGAGGAGACGTTGAAGAATTTGAATCCAATATGAATTGTGCTCTCTTTCAAAACTACCCTAATCCATTTGGCGAAGCCACCCATTCGGGCAACCCAGAAACTAGTATTGAGTATTTAGTACCGAGAAGGGAGTATATCACTTTGAAAGTTTATGATATACTAGGTAGAGAAGTCGCAGTACTTGTTGATGAAGTTAAAGAAGCTGGAACATACTCTTTACCATTTTCCGCTTACCATCTCCCCTTATCCAGCGGAGTTTACTTCTATCAACTCACAGCCAGTAAAAATAGAATCACTAAAAAGATGTGTTTGATTAGATAGTTCCTCCGAAAGTATTAAAAACCCAACTTTTTCAATTTTGTCAGAATTTTAAAAGTTGGGTTTTTCTGATCTTCCAATTGTTATTCTCTCCACTGATAAATATCTTTGCAATGAAATTTATCAACTCGCATGGAATATATTATAATTTGTCTTGCGGCACTTCTGACTTCCGGATTAACACTTTTTTCTGGATTTGGACTCGGCACATTGCTAATGCCTGTTTTTGCAGTTTTCTTTCCGATCGATCTTGCAATTGGAATGACAGCAATAGTTCACTTTTTGAACAACATTTTCAAATTGTATCTGCTTGGCAGACATGCGGATAAAAGCGTTGTCCTTAGATTTGGAATTCCGGCAATAGTTACCGCATTGATCGGGGCACAGGTTCTCATTTTGCTTTCTGGAATTGAACCTTTGTTCGAATATGATTTGTTCAGCAAAGCGCTGATAGTTACTCCGGTAAAATTTGTAATTGCTGTCTTAATGATCGTCTTCGCATTGTTTGAAATCATTCCAACGCTTGATAAATTTTCAGTTGAAAAAAAATATTTGCCATTGGGCGGAATGCTCAGCGGATTCTTCGGCGGACTTTCTGGTCATCAAGGGGCTTTGCGGAGTGCATTTTTAGTCAGATGCGGATTGACTAAAGAAAGTTTTATTGCAACTGGCGTAGTAATCGCATGTCTGGTGGATGTTTCGAGACTATTGGTCTACACTTCACATTTCACTTCTGAAGGATTGAGCACAAATCTTTATTTACTGATTGCTGCAACGCTTTCAGCTTTTCTTGGCGCATTCATCGGAAATAAGCTTGTTAAAAAAGTTACAATGAAGGGTATTCAAGCAGTCGTCTCTATCATGCTATTTGCAATTGCCGTTGGATTGGGAAGCGGATTGATTTAAATTGGTTTGTGTGATCGATTAAAGCAACGGATTCACACTAGTGACACAGATTAATCAGATTGCGGAAAATAATTAAAGGAAAAATATGTCAAGTTTAATAAATGAAAAAATTCAGCAAGCGATTGAAATCTTAAAAGAAAAAAATATCGATATGTGGCTAACGTTCGTCCGTGAATCGGGAAACATGAAAGACCCGATGATTGATATGATCGTCGGTACAGGATGTACATGGCAGACTGCATACATTATCACAAAACATGGGGATACAATTGCGATACTTGGGAGTCTCGATGTTGCGAATATGCAGTCCAAAGGAACTTATAAAAAAATCATTGGATATGTTAAAGGTATTCGGGAAGAATTACAAAAAACTCTGAGCAGAATTGATCCAAATAAGATTGCAGTCAATTATTCGCTCGATAATAATCTCGCAGATGGGCTTACTCACGGAATGTACTTGCAGATAATTGAACATCTAAGCGGAACGCCATACTCAGAACGATTAGTTTCTTCGGAAGAGATTGTTACCTCACTCAGAGGACGAAAGTCGCAATCAGAACTCAGGCTGATGAAGGAAGCAATAAAAATTACACTCGATTTGTTTGACAAAGTTTCAGGTTTCATCAAGCCTGGCGTTTCTGAAAAGCAGGTTGCAGGTTTTTTGTTGGATGAAGTAAAAAAATTGAATCTCGAAACTGCTTGGGAAGTTGAGCATTGCCCCGCAGTATTTACCGGACCCGATACAGCAGGTGCACATGCAGGCCCAACCGATAGACTCGTTCAGCCCGGACATGTTTTGAATATCGATTTCGGGGTGAAGTATAAAGAGTATTGTTCAGATCTGCAAAGAACTTGGTACATATTGAGAGAAGGTGAAACCGAAGCTCCGCCGGAAGTAAAACGCGGATTTCAAGTCATTGTAGATGCAATTCAGAAATCTGCAGATGCAATTCGCCCGGGAAAACAAGGATGCGAGATTGATGACATCGCACGGAATTACATCGTAGAAAATGGATACGAAGAATATCCGCACGGACTCGGACATCAAATCGGAAGAAAAGCTCATGACGGCGGCGGACTGCTTGCACCCCGCTGGGAACGCTACGGAAATATTCCTTTCATCCCGATTGAGAAGGGACAAGTCTACACAATCGAACCAAGATTGACTATAAAAGATTACGGCATCGCAACAATTGAAGAAATGGTCTTTGTGAATGATGATGGAGTGGATTTTCTATCCGAACCGCAAAAGGAAATTTATTTGATTTAATTGCAGAAGAATAATTTAAGTACTAGAACACTGATAACACAGATTAGACAGATTTTCACAGATTAACACAAACATCAAAAAATCAGTTTATAGAATTAAATCAGCTGAATCCGCGTTCCATTAAACGCGATATCTAAATCTTCAGCATTTTTGTATTGCCGAGGTAGGTAGTAAGTGATGGGTCTTTCAATTTAGAGAGTTTGCTGGTTATTTCCTGCATACGTTTTATAGCATCATTCATTAAATCAATATCATCTTGAATTTCGTCAAGATTTTTTTGTGCAATGTTTTTTTTCATCGAAGCCATTGCCATTGTGAACGCACTCAATGGGTTGTTCATCTGATGTCCAAGTGTCGCAGCCATTTCAAGCAAAGCTCTATCATGTTCAGATTTTTTTAATTCAAGTTGAAGGTCGTAGATACGAAGTCCGCTTCTTATTCTTGCAAGAAGCTCATCATTTTCTACCGGTTTAGTAACATAATCATCTGCACCGGTATCTAGTCCTGTAACTTTATCGTGCAAGGCAGATTTAGCGGTCAATAAAATAAAATAAGTTTGACGATGCTCTGGATTGGATTTTACTTTTTCACATAACGCAGCACCATCCATGACAGGCATATTCCAATCAGCAAGAATAATTTGAGGCGAGAATTCATTAAGAATTTTAAGAGCCTGCAAACCATCCTCGGCAGTTTGAACTTCAAAGTTGTTAACTGTCAAAAGCCGTTCTAACAAATATCGAGCATGTTCTTCATCTTCGACAATAAGTATTTTTCTTTTTTGTTCTGTCATTTCAGATGGCGATTGATTAAAGCAATAAAATCTTGATAATTTGTTATCGGTTTCGTTACACAGGCGTCAGCTAAACTATCTTTCAATATCCTCGAAATATCTTCTTTAGTTGCGTATGCTGTCACAATAATAATTGGAATTTCTTTGAATTGCTCCTTTTGTTTGATAATCTTAGAGAGTTCCTTGCCATCAATTTTTTTATCATCAATATAAGTGTTCTCAAGACTGACATCCATTATAACGAGGTCAATTTTCTGATTTTCGAGAACATTGAAAATTTTCTTGGCGTTATCGGTGGATGCTACTTCAAAATTTCCGATCCTTTTTAGCACAAGCTCGAACAACTCTATGTTAAACGGGTCATCCTCTACGAGCAGTATCTTTACCATTAGATTCTCTAGAAATTATGAAAAACTCAATTAGATGTGAATGATTTGAGCCCTCTAACTCGTTTAGGAATAGTAAGATTAAGAACGATTTTGTTATTTGTTTCGATTGCAGAAGTGAAAGCTCCTCGATTTTGTTCGATTAATCTTTTCGCTGCTGCAAATTTAACATTATGTTTCTCAATAAATAACTCATAAAAATCTTTTCTTTCGGGATTAGTATCTTTCGAAATTATCTTGATTGAGATACGCTCTTGCTGTTCCGCGCATTCAATTAAAATGGAGCTTCCAGTTGAAAGTTGTTTACGTAATTCGTTTAATACGAAAACAAGAACTTGCATTATCGCATTGGCTGATCCATAGAATTGTGGATGCATCGGATGTTCTTTTACTTCTACGTTCAGCTTTGCTTTGCTTAATGTCGCCTCGAGAACATCAACGGTTGAGCTTATTATCGAATTTATACCGTAATACCCATAGTCATATTTAGCAAACATTGAGCGTGAAAAGTCAGAAATGCTTTTTAGAGCTTTTGATGTTCTGTCTACCTCTGCTCTTAAGATTTTCATTACGTCTTCAGTTTTTACATTCTTTTTTATGAGTTCGAGTGAGCTTATCATCACTTGTACGCGATTCTTCATAGTATGGAAGAAATTATCGCTTATTTCACCCACAGATGCAACTTTCGATAGTTCGGATAATTCACTTTTTAAA
>Ga0194120_10003508_pt1 | contig 25454 bp, 16 predicted proteins | sample TA2MahCa65mmetaG_FD_148642 | JGI IMG/M metagenome (GOLD analysis project Ga0194120, IMG submission 148642) | Freshwater microbial communities from Lake Tanganyika, Tanzania - TA2015019 Mahale Deep Cast 65m | ecosystem: Environmental > Aquatic > Freshwater > Lake | place: Tanzania: Lake... | reverse complement strand
GGGGGGCGGCAGCGCCGTGTCGGGGGGCGGCAGCGCCGTGTCAGGGGGCGGCAGCGCGGTGTCGGGCGGCGGCAGCACCGTATCCGGGGGCGGCAGTGCGGTGTCGGGCGGCGGCAGTGCGGTGTCGGGCGGCGGCAAGATGCCGTCCGGGTCGGCGTCACCGACCGGCAGATCCGGCAGCACCAGTTCGGTCGGGCTCGCCGCGTCTGTGCCATCGGTCGTGTCCGCGATGTCCTCGGCCGTCTCGGGTGCGACGTCCTGCAAGACGGCCGCATCGGTCGAGTCGGACCCCACCGCGGCATCTCCCGCGCCTGCTTCGACGGGTGCGGCGTCGGTACCGGCGGTGTCCGTCGCAGTAGCGTCGTCTTGGACGAGGGCGCCGTCCTCGGACCCCTCCGCGTCGGCCCCAGCCGCGGTGGCTGCTCCGGGCGCCTCGGCTTCACAGCCGGCGAAGCACACCATGGCGGTGGCCAGCCAAGCGATCGCGCCGCTCGCGCGCTCGGTGGGGTTCCGCCCAATCGGATATGCCGCGCAGCGGCCAACGATCGCTTGCTTCATGGTTGCCCTCGATGACAGCAGACGCGTTTCGACGCGCCCTTGGAATCGGCGAAATGGCGCTGTGCGGCTGTGGGTCGTCGCACCCAAGCCCGCCAGCGTCGTGCAGGCGACCGCCAGCGCCCCTGAACCCGCGCAGCAACTGCCGCGCGCGCCCACATCGCTGTGTGGCGCGCCTGGCGGTTCCTGTGCGGCCCTGCGCGGCAGCCGATCGGGCCGCCGCGCCCCGGCACCGCGCGCGGCGGGCCGAGACGACGGCAATCCCACCATTTTCCTGGCCCCGGTGGCAAGCGCGAACGAACCGTCGCAGCAGGCGAAGCGCAAATGCAGCAACGGCGCGGCTGGGACCGGTGGCGTTCACGAAAAAACTTGCGCGCACTGAACATTTGTTTAGTATAGGCCGCGAGGGCCACGCTCCACGCCCCGCAGGAAGCGCCATGTATACCCAGACCCTGCATGCTCCCCGTTTCCGGTCGACGGGCTTGCGCCCAGCGCCTTGCCGTCCGGTGCCTTCGCCCACGACCGCTGCCTTCGCCCCAGTGCACGCCGGCTCCACGGCCACGCATTCCTCCCACGTGCGCCGCCCCGCCGAGGATCGCACTGGCACCGCGCGCGACTGGCGCGATGCGTACGCGTGCACCTCGCCACGCGCACAGTCCGAGCTCGACAGCGCCGAAGAGCGGTCGCTCGCCAGCGCGATGGCGGGACTGTGCCTGGGCTGGTTCGTCGCCGGCCCGGCGGGCGGCCTGTGCGGCCTCGTCGCCGGTGCGTGGTTCGGCGCCCGCTGATGGTGTGCACGCGGCGAAATCGCTATCCACGCCACACAAAACCGGGTACAACGCCCGCCGTTGCGCGTCGGCGCCGCCCGTCTGCGGCCCGCGCGCGGAGGTCGCATGCGTGAGCTGCCCCATCCTGCCCCGACTTGGCTCCGTCCCGTCTCAGGGCCAGGAAATGATTTACTCAATCATTTCTCGGGCCCGTTTGCTTGCTCCGTGGGTCGCCAGCTGGCGGACCAAAGGTCCGACTCGCGGCTCGGTCCTGATGTGAGAGTGATCGACTTATTGTTTTCCAGTCCCTCACCGTGCTCCCGGTCCGTCCGTTCTTGGCCCCTGTTTGCCGGTGCCGTCGCTTGCGCAATGGCCCTCGCAGTCGCGTGTGGCAAGCAACCCGAATCTGGGGGCGCCGACGCGGGCGCTGCCATCGCCGATGCCGCGCAGGACGCGACCGGCGACCTGGCCGGAACCGCAGGCGGAGATGCGGTCGGCGACGCCACGACGGCCGGGAACTCGGCCAAGCAGGCCCTGATCCTCGGCGTGCCGCTCAAGGCGGAATACGACCTGCCCCTGTCGGCCGAAGCCCACGTCGTGCGCACCGAGGGTGACGTCGCGCACATCTACGCCAAGAACCGCAAGGACCTGAGCGTGGTGGCCGGCTTCGTATTGGCACGCCATCGCTACTTTCAGATGGAGTTGACCCGGCGGCTCGGCCTGGGCGAGATCTCGGCACTGCTTGGCGACGCTGCGCTGGAGCAGGACATCGAGGCGCGGCTCTCGGGCAGCCTCTACGTCGCCGACGCGGTGCAGGAGCGCCTGACGCCCGAACTGGCCGACGTGTACGATGGGTTTGCGGCGGGCATCAACGCCTACATCGATCTGGTGGTCGCGGGCAAGCAAGCAGAGCCCTCTGAAATCAAAATGGCCAAGGGCATGCTCGGCGGCACGGCCGAGTCGCTGATGAAGAAGTGGGACCGGCGGTCCGTCGCCGGCGCGTCGGCGGCCATCGTCTACAACCTTGGCTACGAAACCGACGACGTCGGCCGCACCGAGGCGATCGCGGCGCTGCCTGCGCACTACAAGGACAAGCCGCTCGCCGAGCTGCGCCTGGCGGGCGCCCTTGCCGACATCGAATACCTGGTCAAGCCGATCAAGCCGGTATCGTCGGCCGCGGGCTCGGGGCTGGACCTCGACGGCAAACCCGTGGCCAAGACAGAGCCAGGCAAGGTGCCGGCAGGCAAGGACCTTGCGCAGTGGTTGCAGCAAGCCCTGCTGCGGACGCCCAAGCCGCTGCCCGCGGCACTCTCCGAGCGGCACAAGGCCCGCGACACGCGTTGGCAGCGCCGCAGCGGCCACGACCGGGGCGACGGCTTTGGCAGCAACGCCTGGGCCGTCGCGGGCAAGGGCGCCGTGGACGGCGCCGGATTGCTGGCCGGAGACGGGCACTTGCCGTTGTCGGTGCCGTCGCTTTTCTACCAGATTGGGTTGGACACCCGCGTGTTCGGCGGTGGCGCGACGCACCAGAAGGGTTTGATGATTCCAGGGCTGCCGCTGTTGGCGGTCGGCACCAACGGCGGCGTGGCGTGGTCGCAGACGCAGCTGGTGGGCGACATCACCGACTGGTATCGCGACCAAGTCGTGCTCGACAAGGCCGGCAAACCGATCGCCACACGTTATCTGGAGGCGGGCAAGCTGGTCGACAGGCCGCTCAAGGCGGTCGAGGAGACCCTTGTCGTGGCAGAGGTCAAGCTGCTGGGCAGCAAGGGCCGCACCGAGAAGTGGACGCGCTACGTGACCTGGGATGGGCGCTGGCTCACCGATTTCGAGGGGCCCTCGGTCATGCCTGCCAAGTACACACCGCAGCCGGGCGAGACCGTCGTGGCTGTGGCCGGCGGGTTCGTGGTGCCCAAGGACCAGAACGGCGACGGTGTCGTCACCGGCATCGCCTTCGACTTCACCGGACTGGACAAGCCCAACATCGTCGCGGCGGTCGACGGCTTCGGCCATTCGGCCGACGTGTGGCAACTGCGCGACCACACGCGCAAGTTGGTGGCGTACTCGCAGAACATCGTCGCCGCCGACAGCAAGGGCAACGCGCTCTATACCGGCTACCAGGCGGTGCCGTGCCGAAAGCACCTGCCGCGCGACGCCAGCGGAAAGTGGAAGCCTGGCGCGGACCCCAAGCAACTCATCGACGGGACGCTCTACACGGGCTTTGAGATTCCGACGCTCGCCGACGGCACGGTCGATGAGTCCAAGGGGGCTGACCCCATGCGCTGCGTGGTGCCGTTCGATGCGTACCCGCAGTCGGTCAACCCGCCGCAGGGCTTTGTCGTCACCGGCAACAACGACCCCGGCAACCTGTCGACCGACAACGACCTGTGGAACGACAAGCATTACATCGGCGGTCCGTGGGCCAATGGCTACCGCGCCGATTCGATCGCCGAGGCGCTCAAGCCCATGGTCGCCGGCAAGAACGCCGACATCGCCAAGATGGGCCAGGTCCAGGCGCACAACCACAGCCGGCTCGGTCAAGACTTCGGGCCGATGTTCCTCAAGGCCCTGGCCGACATCAAGGCGCTGGCGACCAAGGGCGACCCCGATCCCGACGAACTGCGCGCTGTGCAGCTCGCCGCGTCGATCACCCCTGCCGTGCTGGACGACGTGGTCAAGCGCCTCGACGCGTGGATCAAGGCGGGTGCCCCGGCGCTGTCCGGCGTCGAGACGTTCTACCACAAGGTGACCCCGGGCGAGGTCGACCACGCGATCGCGACGTCGATTTTCAATGCCTGGATGGACCGCGCCGTCGCGCTGACCGTGGACGACGAGGGCCTGGACCTATGGGAGCCCTGGGGGGCCGACGCGCGCACACGGGCCATGTGGTTCATGTGGCAAGGCCGCGGTCCCGGCAACCCGGGCAAGCTCTTGTCGTGGAATCCCAAGACCCTGGAATCGGCGTTTTTCGACATCCTCAGCACGGCCCCGGTAGAGCGGTCGGATGAGGTGGTCGTGCTGGCGCTGAAGCAAGGCCTGGAGGTGCTGGCCAGCAAGGACAAGGGCTTCGGAAGTCCCGACCCGGCCAAGTGGGTGTGGGGCATGCGCCACGGCGTGCGCTTCGAGTCGATCCTCGCCAAGTTCTTGAGCGGCAACGACCAGTTTGCACCCATCGCCAACCTTTTCTCAATCACGCCGACGATCCTGCCGCTGGCCGACAAGTACCTGCCGGGCGATCCGCGCGCTGACCTTGAACAATTCCCTCGACCCGGCGACGCATTCGCGGTGGACGCGGCTGGCGGCATCTTCAACAAGGGCTATGGCTCAGGGCCGGTTTTCCGCATGGCGATCGCGCTCACGCCGACCAAGACTACCGGGGAAAACGTGATTCCGGGCGGCCAGTCCGGGCTGACCGACAGCCCGTTTTTCGCCGACCAAGTCAAGGCGTGGCTTGGCAATGCCGCGTGGCCGTTGCGCTACGAGGTCGAGGACGTTGTGGCGGGCGCGGTAGGGCGCGAGTCGTACAAGTAGCCGCCCGTCCTTTTGCTGTGACAAGCGTGCAACACGTCGCGATCGCGGCGCCGCTGCGCCTTGTCGGCAGAGCGCGGCCTGTGTAGGGTTCGCGCCCTTTGCCGCCCGCGCGGCGCTGCAAGGTCCACATGCCGGCAACCATCGTCATCGGCGCGCAGTGGGGCGACGAAGGCAAGGGCAAGGTCGTCGACGTGTTGTCGGCCGGCGCAGATCTGGTGGTGCGGTTTGGGGGCGGGGCCAACGCCGGCCACACCATCTGGGTCGGCGGCGACAAATTCGTGCTACACCTGATTCCGTCGGGCATCTTGCGGCCGAACTGCGTCAACCTCATCGGCGGCGGCTGTGTCATCGACGTCACGTCGCTGCTCCACGAGATCCACAGCTTGCGCAAGGCCGGCGTGGCTGTCGCCCCGGACCGCTTGCTCTTGGCCGACAATGCCCACGTCGTCACCGCGTGGCACCGGACCGTCGACCAGCTTTCCGGCGCCAAGATTGGCACGACCGGCCGCGGCATCGGCCCGGCCTACGCCGACAAGGCCCGCCGCATCGGGATCCGGCTGGGCGACCTGCGCGACGGCACGTTCGAATCCAACCTGCGGGCACAAGCCGAGTTCCATGGCGCGGTCTCGCGGGCGCTGTACCCGGGCGCCAGCCTGCCCGATTTCGACGAGCAGTGGTCCTTGTTGCGGGCCGCCGGGGTGGAACTGCGCGACCATGTGCGCGACGTCGTTCCGGTGCTGGTCGAGGCGCGGCGCGCCGACCGCCCGATGGTGTTCGAGGGCGCCCAGGGCGTGCTGCTCGACATCGACCACGGCACCTACCCGTATGTCACGTCGTCCAACACCACGGTGGCGGGGGCGCTCGGCGGCCTCGGCGTCCACATGACCTTCCAGCGCCGCATCGGGGTGGTCAAGGCCTATTCGACGCGCGTGGGCCATGGCCCATTTCCGACCGAACTGCACGGCGAGGCCGGCGAACGCCTGCGGCAAAAGGGTCAAGAGTACGGCGCCACGACCGGCCGGCCGCGGCGCTGCGGGTGGCTGGACCTCGTTCAGCTCAAGCGCGCGTTCGCTATGAATGAATTCACACACGTCGCGGTGACCAAGCTCGACGTACTGGCCGGACTGGGTCCCTTGCGCGTCGCGGTGGAGGAGCAAACCGATGGGTCGATGCACTACGTCGAGTTCGAGGGATTCGACGGCGACCTGAGCGCCGCGACCAGCCTCGACGCGCTGCCCGCTGGCTGCCGTGGGCTGATTGCGTTGCTCGAACGGGAGCTTGGCGCGCGGCTGGCCATGCTGTCGACCGGGCCGGGCCGCGAAGACGTGCTGGCTGTGGACTGACTGCGTCGCCAGAACCGTTTGGCAAGCTGAAGGACTTCGCCTGCACCGCGCCCTCATCCCCGGGACGCCCGCTTCACGACGTCCAGTGATGGCGTCCTGCCCTGACCGTCAACCGTCGCCGATGACCAGATCGGGCCGCTCGACCATGTGGCGCAGGATCTCAAGGCTCTTCGCGCAGTACAGCCCGTCGGCCACCCGCTCGTCGTAGCTGTAGCGCAATTCGCAGGTATCGCGGACCACGATGGCGCCCGCGTCGTCCACCCATGGCGCCTTCTGCGCGCGGCCCACCACCACGAAGATCGGCACGGTGCCCCAGTCAAACAGGTGGTGGAACGGCGCAGGCAAGCCGATCGACCCGAGGTTGGCGAGAAAGGCGCTGCTGTACAACGGGTCGTGCGCCGTCGCCGCGGCTGGCAGCAGGTTCCATGCGTCCAGCCGCCGCTGCAGACCGATGGCCGCGCGCAGCAGCCACAACGGCAGAATCGTCGCCAATTTCATTTCCTTCTCCGAAGGCGAGAGCGATTCGCCGCGCCCAGAGGTGATGACCCCGTCGGCCTTGGCCACGACATCGGCGAAGCCATCGGTGGCAAGGAACCGCACCTTGACGGCCGTGAGGGGCGCTTTGTCGTCCATGCGCTTCTTGACGGCAAACGCCAGTTCGAGGTGGGTGCGCTGGTAGATGCGTCCGCCGGCGACGAATCGATGCAGTTCCGGCCGCTCCACCAGGGTGCGCACCAGGCCAAACTGCACGAGGTGAAACAGGGTGGTCCGGACGCCCGTGGCGGCGCTGCGCTGCGCCAACCAGGGCAGCGTGTGTGTCAGATCGAGGCGCTGCTGATGATAGACCACGGCGCTGTTGCGCAGCGGCATCAACAAAGGCATCAGCCTGCGCATCGGCGACAGGTCGCGAACCGGCGCGCCGTCCGGGCGATTCCCCCACAACATCGCGGCCCTCGGCAGCGCGGGACGCGGCCCTCGCGGCGACCGTCATAGCATGTCCTACCGGCTCGACCAAACTTGCGGACGATCGGGCGCGTGCCTATGCTTGCGACCGGTCACTCGGCGCCTTCGCAACGCCGATACCGGTCGGGCTCACCACCCGACATCCCTCGGTAGGCGGGTCGCCAGCCGGGGGCAGGGGCACGCGGGCGGATCGGCACCGTCGCGAGCGCCCCGCGGTAGGTTTCCGAGATGTGCATCTTGCCGGTCCAAAGGAGGTGATCCAGTGCATTGCGATTGTAGTCACATGCAGAGCCGCTTCGGCGGCACCCTTTCGACCGGTGAGGTGATGTTGCGCTAGCGGCTCCCATGGGCCCGGTCCGGGCTGCTCGAGGCGCGCGAGGCGGTGGCCGACGGGGCAACCCTGAACCGCCGTCCCACGCGGCAAAGCCCGGATCGCTGACTTGGGGCAATTCCCGCAAGGAATTCAGCCGCCAGAAACAACCCGGACATCATCGCCCCCGCACGGTGTCGGTCAAGGTCGAATCGACCGAGTCCTTCGAGCGCCGTGCGGGGGTCGTTTTTTTTCATTTGCGGCGGGCCGTGTCAGGGGGGCCGAGCGCTGCCTTGCTCGTACTTTCGCAGCGCGAAGCCAAGGGCCTGGACAGCGGCCGGGGTCACGCCGGGAACACGGGCCGCCTGACCGAGCGTTTCCGGCTGCACGAGCGCCAGCTTGTGGACCACCTCGGCCGACAATCCGCCCACTTGCGAAAAATCGAAACCGGGCGGAATCGGCAGGAGTTCCATTCGACCGGTCCGCGCCTGGCGTCGGCGTTCGCGCTCGACGTAGCCGCCATAGCGAGCCTCGGTGACCAGTTCTTCGCGGTCGTCGTCGTCCAGCGGTCCATGTGCCGTATCGCTCGGCCACCAGGGCTCGATCTGCGACCAGCCTACTGCCGGGCGGCACAGCAACTGCGCCAGCGTCGCCGGCGTCGAGAGGGCGCCACAGCCCAGGGCTTCGATGGCCGCCATTTCGGCGCGGCTGGGCCGGACCGCGATTTGATTCAGGCGGTCGCGCGCCTCGTCAAGTCGCTCCCTGCGCTGCACGAAGCGCCGCCACTGCCCGTCGCCGACCGCCCCCACTTCCCGGCCGAGCGGCGTCAATCGCAGATCGGCGTTCGACCAGCGCAATTCCAGGCGGTGCTCTGCACGCGACGTGAACATGCGGTACGGTTCTTCGGCACCCTGCGTCACCAGGTCGTCCACCATCACGCCCAGGTACGAGTGTGCACGATCGAACAGGACCGGCGACTGGCGGCGAAGGCGGGCCGCCGCGTTCAGCCCCGCGACAAGGCCCTGGGCCGCAGCTTCCTCGTAGCCGCTGGTGCCATTGATCTGACCAGCAAGGTACAACCCCGGGAGCGCCCGCAATTGCAGGTCACGGCCGAGTTGGCGTGCGTCGACCGCATCGTATTCCACGGCATAGCCGAAGCGTACGATTTCAGCCCGTTGCAGGCCCGGTAGGGAACGCACCATCTCCACCTGCACGTCGGCAGGCAGCGACGTCGACAGGCCGCTGACGTACACCTCGTCGGTCTGCCAGCCCTCGCGCTCGAGGAACAGGTAGTGCTTGTCGTGGTGGGCAAAGCGCACGACCTTGTCCTCAATCGACGGACAATAGCGCGGTCCTGTTCCGGCGATGACCCCCGAGTACATCGGCGACCGGTCCAGGTTGGCGCGGATGGCGGCGTGCGTGGACGCGTTCGTCCATGTCACATGGCACGGCATCTGCGGCAATGCGACGCCGGGCGAATTTCGCGACATCTGCGGCGGCGGATCGAGCCCTGGATCCGCTTGCACTGCCGTCCAGTCGATGGTGCGGCCAGCAACCCGGGGACAGGTGCCCGTCTTGTGGCGAAGCGTGGCCACACCGACGGCCCGCAGTTGCTCGCCCAGTCCGTGGGACGCAGTATCGCCCATGCGTCCGCCCGCCTCTTTGCGCAGTCCGGTATGCAGCACGGCATCGAGGAACGTGCCCGTCGTCAACACCACCGCCTCGGCGGCGAACCCGAGACCGTTGGTCGTCACCACGCCGCGCAATCGCTCGCCGTCCAGCCACAATCCGCGCACATCGGCCTGCTTGATCGACAACCGAGGCGCGACCTCGGCGGCTCTGCGAACGGCCGTGGCGTAGGCGAGTTTGTCGCATTGGGCCCGCAGTGCGCGCACGGCGACGCCTCGAGAACTGTTGAGCCACTTGCTGTGCACCGAGGCGGCGTCGGCAGCCTGCGCCATCAGGCCCCCCAGTGCGTCGATCTCCGCGACCAGGTGCGACTTGCCGATGCCGCCAATCGACGGATTGCAGGACATCCAGCCGATGCGGTCGACGTTCTGGGTCAGCAGCAGGGTTTCGATGCCGCAGCGCGCGAGGCACAAGGCCGCTTCACAGCCTGCGTGGCCGCCGCCGACGACGATGGCGCGCCACGGTCCGGTCAGCGCCACCGGGTCGTCGTGTGCGGCCATCGCGGTGGACTACGGAAACGTCACCAGCGCCGGAATTGGCTCGCCGTCGGGGCCGATCACGGTCGCACGCTTGGGAGCAGGTGCGCCAGGTGCCGCGTCGGACTTGGGTTTGGGGTCATCGGACCCCGCGCCCGGCGCCGCTGGCTTCGGCTCTGGCGCCTTCGCGCCGGGGGTCTTCGCTTCTGGAGGCTTCGGCTCTGGGGGCGTCGGCGCGTCTGGCGCCTTGGCATCGGGCGCAGTTTTCGGTTCCGGTGCCTTCGGTTCCGGGCCCGACCCCTTGACCGCTGGTCCTGTACCCTCCTTGCAGCGGCCCGGCGACGAGGCGAGCAGGTCTTTGGCGGTCTTGGCCGCGTTCAGTTTCGCCATGTCGCTGATGATGTACTTGAGCACTTTCTGGGCGTTGGCGCAGCGGCCCTGCAGCTCGAGGATGCGGGCGATTTCGAGCAAAGCCTCGCCGACGATGGGAACGGGTTTGCCGTTCAGGCTGTCGTGGATGCTCTGCAGGATCCGGGTGGCCTGATCGAATCGCGCCTCCTGGACGGCGATGCGCGCCTGCACGAAGGCGCACCGCCCGGCCGCTTCGGAGTTCGGGTAGCGCTTGACGCACTCGACGGCCACGGCGGCCGCTGTGCGGGCATCGTTGGCGACGAGCTTGTCTTCGGCCATTTTGGCGAACCCGTCCCCGTCGCCGGGCAGGTCGGCGGGCAGCGCCAGAATCGCGATGCCGGCCCGATCGCGCAGATCGGCCACCAACTGGTCGAGGCGGCGGCGCACGTCCGCGACCAATTCGGCCGCAGCGCCCCCGGTCTTCTCGATCGTCGCCAGGCGATGCGACAGCACCTCGAGCTCACCGCGGGTCTTGGCGAGCTTGGCGTCCATCTCGGCGAGCCTGGCCCCGGACCTGGCGAGTGTCTCGCGCAGTTGCGTGTGCGCCTCCTCGACCTGGGTCGCGAGCGTCTGCATCCGCTTGGTCTCGCGTTCGGCGGTGACCAGAACGCCGGCGTGCGCTTTCTCAAGCTTGCCTACCCGGTCCTCGACCGCAACGACCTGTGCGCGCGTGGCCACGCAACCCTGCTGGCCGGCGAGCAGGGTCGAAAAGGCTGCGAATCGCCAAAGAACCCGAACATTCATGCGAGCCGCGCTCCGCCGGGTGCCAGGGACCAACACATTGGGGCCGGCTATTTTTCGGGCGAACGGAACTCGGCTCGACGATTCCGGCCCCAACAGCCCTCGTCGTCTTCGCTGCACACGGGCTTGGTCTTGCCGAAGCTCATGGTCTTGACCTTGACCTTGGGGGCGGCGCTGGAGACGAACTCCTTGACCACCCGGGCCCGCTTGGTGCCAAGTTCCATGTTGTAGGCGTCGGTGCCGCGCTCATCGCAGTGGCCCTCGATCGTCAGTTGGCTGACGTTCTTTTCCTTGAGGCACTTGAGGTTGGCCGAGATGCCGTTTTGCGCCGCGTCGCTCAACGCGTATTCATTGAAGCTGAAGTAGATGGGCGCCAGGCCGCACGCTCCCTTGGCGTCCAGGCACTTGCCGTCCTTGCACTTGAGGCCGGGACCGCAATCACCATCGGCCTTGCATCCGCCGCCCTCGGCGACCGTGCCGGCTTCGCCCGCCACGCAGGCCCCGGCCTGGCATTTCATTCCCGCCGCGCAGTCCGCATCGCCGACGCACTGTGCGATGCACTTGTTGCCAGCACACTTTTTGCCCGGGCCGCAGTCCAGGTTGCTGCTGCAACAGTCCGCCTTGCGGCCGCACGCGCCGGCCTGGCACGCCACGCACTTGTCGGTGTCGCCGCCCGGGCAATTGGCGTCCACGCGGCACTGTGCGCATTTGTTGTTCAGGCAGTATTCGCCCTTCTGCTTGCAATGGTCGTCATTGCTGCAGTTGGGGTACGCGGGGCCACACGCGGTGATCCACAGGCCGGTCAGTGCCAAGCCGATACGAAACGCACCGCGCCGCAGGACCGAACAGACGCCGCTACGGGCGGGCGGATAGCGATGGGATACGGCCAGATCGGGCGAATTCTTGCAGGTTCCGGGGATCATCGTTCCTCCAGCAGGGCAGGCGATCTCAAGGCGGGCGCAGGACTTCTCATTGCGCGGGGAAATCCCGGCCCGCCCCCCAATGCCCGCCGGCCTTGGGTAGCGAATGCGATTCCGTCCAACGGTGCTGTGCGGAATCCCGAGCGTTCATCCGGCGAGAGGCAGAACGGCCACCCCCCGATCTCCGGACGTTCAGATGACCGTGGGCTGTCGATCGCGTCTTCGCGCTATTTGCACTTGTTGGCGCGGCAGCGCAGCGCCGGGTTGCCGCAGTCTGCGTCGCTGTCGCAACAGTCGGGACCGAACACCGGCTTGCACGCACCGGAAACGCACTTCGCGCAGGGCCCGGCCGACGCGCATTCGGCGTCTGCGCTACATCCGGCCTTGGCGGGCGCGGGCGCTGGTGCGGCGGTCTCCTTCTTGGCAGAAGACGAGCATGCGGCGGCGAGCGCCAAGGCCAGCGTGGCGAAAACAATCTTGAGCTTCATGGGGTTCCTTTGGACCGCGCGGAGGCGGGCGGAGCGCCGCCTGCATCCGGCGGCCTGCGCGTTGCAGTGGGGCGGGTGCGGTCACGTGCGCGTTCAGCCGGGCCGCGCCCGCAGTCAAGAAGGCGAGGCCGAGGGGTTGGATCGACGAATGGGGGCGGCGCGCGACCGCCCGGAGCGGTGCGATTTGTACTTCCGGCACGGCACGGTTGTCAATTTGCATTATCGCCGACTTTTCACTGTGTGTTGATGGGGGATTGACGTAGAAAGCGGAGCAGGCGCTTCACGCAGCAACACCCTTCGAACCGGAAGCCGCCCGCGGAAAGCCAACGAGCGCACGGGTTGCCGCGCAACGCTGCCCGGCGCATCATGGTGTCCCGCGGCCGGTGTTCCGGCGGCAGGAGTTCCATGTTCGACCACATCGTGTTGTTGACCGACCTGTCCGAGTCCACGCGGCTCGCGTTTCCGCCGCTGTGCGCGTTCGCGCGGGAGTTCCGATCCAAGGTCACGATCTTTCACGCCTTCCGCGGGTCGAGCGAGCTTTTCAGCCTGAGCGGCGACGCGGCCCAGATGCGCTCCGTGATCGACGAGGCGGATCGGCAGCGGGTGTTGCCGCCCTTGCGCGCGTGGGCCACCGAGCTCGCTGCGGCGGGCCTGGAGGTCGCCATCGAGACGCGCGTGGGCTCGACGTTCGATCTGGCCATCGACGTGGTCGTCGAACTGAGGGCCGACCTCGCCGTGGTGGCAACGCAGGGCCTGCAGGAGTTCACGGGCCGCATCTTGGGGTCACCGACGGCGCGGTTGCTGCGCGACAGCAAGGTGCCGGTGATGTCCGTCAACGAGCAGTTCGGCGAACGCGCGCCGCAGTTCGAGGCCTGCCGCAGGATCGTGCACCCGATTGATTTCTCCGGGCCGTGGCAGCACACGATGGGCGCCGCCGAGGCGGTGGCCGTGGAACTGGGCGGGCGCGTCGACGTTGTGGACGTGATCGCGCCCGTGCATGCACAGAAGTTGGAAACCCCGGAGGGTGAAATCCTGCTGCCCAAGGACTTGCAGTACACGCTGCGCAGCAAGATGCAGGCCAGGCTGAGCGACGCCGCGCACACCATCTCCAAGGTGCCGGCTTACTGGCAACTCATCGAGGACAACAAACCAGGGTCCGCGGTCATGGCCTACGCCGATCGGTGCAAGGCTGACCTCATCGTCATCCACGCCATCGGTCGCGACCACGTGCGCAATACGCTGTTGGGCAGCGTTGCGGAGCATGTGGTCAAGCACGCGCGGTGCCCGGTGCTCAGCATCCCAGACTCATGGCCGATCGAGTGACAGTGGGGGCAGTGCGCCTGCGCGCGGGAAAACGACGCGCCCCGCCTTGATCCCGGCCGATCGGCCGCCTAACCTGTCGCACCCTGGCAGCTGCCCCGGTGGAGCGACCGTGTCTGGAAAACGCATGAACATCATGGATGCATCGAGCCCTGGCTCCGGCGGTCGGCGCCGCGGAAGGCGCACGCTGGTCGCCACCTGCGTGATCGCGACCATCGCCGCATCGGCTCTGATCGGTTGTGGCAAGAAGCCTCCGACGGGGCCCGCCGTTCAGGCGACCCCTGGCATCGACACACCGTACCGCGGTCCGGCCGAACCCAAGACCGAGATTCTGGCGTTCGTGGATTTCGAGTGCCCCTACACACGCGGCGCTGCAAAAGGGTTGCTCGACCTCTCGGAAAAGCACAAGGAACACGTCAAGTTCCGTTTCCTCAACCTGCCCCTTGATGTCCACCCGAACGCCGTGGCGGCGGCCCGCGGAGCGGTTGCGGCCCATCGACACAAGGCGTATTTCAAGTTCTTCGCCACGATGATGGAAGCCAAGTCGGTATCCCGCGAATCGATCATTGCGTGGGCGGTGGAGGCCGGCCTGGATGCCAAGAAATTCGTCGCGGACATGGATAGCGCGGAAACCTGGGCGTCCATCGTTCGCGATGCCGGTATCGCCAAGGCGCTCGGGGTGTCTGGAACGCCGTCGTTCGTGGTCAATGGATCGCTGTATCAGGGCGCGCAGCCACAGGAATTCTGGGAGCGCAAGATCGCGGAGGAGGTCACCAAAGCCGCGGGCCTCACCGCAGCCGGTACGCCCTCTGCTGGCCTGTTGCGCGCGATGGTCGCCGCTGGGAACCCCAAGGGCGCCGTCGAGTACCTGGGCATGCTGTACGACGGAAAGGCACCGCCCAAGGCCGACGTGCCGACCAAGGTGGCCCGCGCGTCAGGCATTGAGTCGGCGCAGATCCAGGCCGCGCCCGCAGGTGGCGCCGCGGTCCAGATTGGTGAGATGCCGACGCCGACCGCCGACGACCCCACCACCGTCTGGCGCGCCATCATCCGCCCCGACGATCCTCGCTTGGGACCGGAAACCGCGCTGGCGACCGCGGTGGTTTTCGAGGACATGCAATGCCCCTACTGCGCGAAACTGCGGCCCACCCTGCGCAAACTGGTGGACGACTACAAGGGGCGCCTGCGCGTGGTGTTCAAACACAATCCGCTGCCCACGCACGAGCATGCCATGGGCGCAGCCGAAGCGTTGGAGGCTGCGCGCACGCAGGGCAAGTTCTGGGAGATGCACGATCACCTGCTGCAGCACCAGGACCGACTCGACGCCGCGGGGCTGGCCGATGCTGCCACCACGGTCGGGCTGGACAAGGCGCAGTTCGCGACTGCGATGGCAGCTCACGGCGCCCGAGAGCGCATCGAAGCTGACGTGGACCAGGCCGCTGCGCTCGGCGCGCGGGGTACGCCCAACCTGTACATCAACGGCAAGAAGGTCGTGGGTGCCAAGGACGAGACCTTTCTCAAGCCAATCATCGACACCGCCATTGCCGCAGCGCAGGAGCTGGTCAAGGCGGGCACCGCGCCAGACAAGGTGTACGAGGCAGCGACGGCGAAGGGCAAACTGCTCGATTCGCTGGAACCGGAAGCCAAGACCATCGATCTGCCGGCCCAGACCCCGACGCGAGGCCCCATCGGCGCATCGATCCACATCGTGACCTTCCAGGACTTCCAGTGCCCGTTCTCGGCGCGCCTCGACCCGCACATCCGGGCGATCGAAGGGGAATTCCCCGGACGCGTCAAGGTGTCGTGGGTTGACTGGCCCAACGCCAAGATCCACCCGTTGGCGCAGCGGTTCGCAGAAGCAGGCAGGGAGGCCCAGGCGCAAGGCAAGTTCTGGGAATTCCACAAGGCCGTGATGGCCAACAACGACCGGCTCGACGACGCCGTCCTGCGCGAGCGGGCCAAGGCGGCAGGCGTGGACCTCAGAAAGCTCGACAAGGCCCTGGCGGACCGCAGCCACACCAGCGCCGTCGAGACGGCAAAGGCCCTGGGCGACAAGCTCGGGGTGCTCGGTACGCCGACCGTGTTCATCAACGGTCACCTTTTCAAGCCGCAGAGTTTTTCCGCCGACACCTTCCGCGTCGCGATGCGGCGCCTTTTGCCGTCGCCCTGATCGACCAGGCGGCCGCCCGTCCTCTCGCATCGGCCGAGCGCCACCGCTCCAGGTGATCCGTTGGTCCGTCCCGCGCTGATCCGAGCCCACGCGGCGGCCCTTTCGTTGGTCGCCAGCGCCCTTCTTGGGCCCGCCGCCCACGCCGACGGGCAATGTGCACACGGCTCGACGGTCCTGCGGGTCTTCCTCGACCTGCAGTGCCCACACTGCCAGCGCGCGTGGCCTGACACGGTGCGCGCGGCAAGTGAAGCGCCCTGTGTTCGCGTGGCAATTCAGCAACTGCCCAACAGTGCCCACGCGCACGCGGCCTGGTCGGCGCAAGTGGCGCTCGCAGCCCGTGAAATCGGGCGCGAGTTGGCGTTCGTCGACGCCCTGTATGCCACAGGCGGCGCGGACCGGCCCGCAGTCGAACGAGCGCTGGTCGCTGTGGGCCTCGACACGGCCACTCTGCTCGCGCGAGCGGCTGTGCTGGGTTCGACCCTTGAGGCCGAAAAGCAATCCGCCTTGGCCTTTGGTGTGCGGGCTACGCCCTCCGTGTTGGTCAACGGCAAAGGCGTGGCAGGCGGCCTCGCGTACCAGACCATGCGCGACACGTTGGCTGTCGCTGCCCACCAGTCCGCTGCCCTGGCTGCCGAATTCGGCCTGGCCGTCGACGTCGAGCGCGCGCGAATGCTGCTGGAGGCGCCCGAATTCATCCCCGCGTACGACGCAATGCGGTCGGCACATGACCGTGGCCAGGTGAAATCGACCGGCGCCTTGGGGGCAAGGTGGCGCGTGGGCGTGCGCGCAATCGACGTCGTCGCAGGCGCCCAAGACGCGCCGGCAACGCTTGTGGCGTTCGCCAGCCCGGCCGTGCCGTGGACCGTCGCCCAGATCGCCGCGCTGCTGCCGCTCGCGGGCCCAGAAACGCGGCTGGCCGTGCACTGGCTCGCCGAGCCGTCGAGCGGTCAGGCCGGTGCGGCGATGGCGGGGTCGCTGTTGGCCGTGGCCACCCAGGCGCCGGATCGGCTGCCGCGGCTCGTCCTCTTGTGGGACCGGGCACCACCACCCGGGCCGGCCGAGGTGGCTAACGCGCTGGCCGGCGCGCCGCCCCAGTTGGCCAGTGCGCTGCAGGCGACGGCGGCGAGCGGCGAAACCGCGGTGCGGCTCAGTACCTCATTGGACCAGGCGCGCCACGTCGAGGCGGTTCCGGGCGCGATCTTCGTCAACGGCCGCCGTTGGCTCGGCACGGCCCGCGATGCCGGGTTGGGCGAGGCAGTGCAGGCCGCAGCGCGCGAGGGGCGCGATCGCCTGGCGAGCCAGCCGTTGCAAAGCCGGGTGTACGATGTGATCGTCGCGCAAGGTCAGTGGCGCACAGAGGTGGACCTCCAATTCGGTCCAGCCCAGCCGATCGGCGACGCTGCGGCGATACCGGCGATCGGATCGAGCGGTCCGGACGTGGTCCTCTTGGGCGAGATCGGCCAACCGGCCACGCGCGCGGCTTGGTTCATGCTGCGGCGACTGACCCGGCCGGGCCCGCGCGCGATCCGGCTGCGCTTGGCGCCGTCGGGCAGTGGCGCATCGGCGGTGCGCCTGCGCGAGGCGTACATCGCGGCGGCGGTGGCAGGGCGCGCTGACGTGGCCGCCGAGCAACTTTTCGCCGCCGCAAACCCGGCCGACCGGGCCGTGCTAGCCAAAGTTGGCGGCAACACCCATGGCGATGGGCGCGCGGCGGCGGCGCTTGACGCCATCGCCCGGCTGCGCCGATGCTGCGCCTGGGGCGACGAACCGGTGATTGCGGTGCGAGGCCGGGCGTACCTGGGCCCGCTCGACGAGGCGCGACTGGGCGAGGCCATCGCCGCCCTGGCGGCCGCCAGGTGAGAGCGGCCAGCACCGCTCGCGCGCGCGGGAATCCGCTCGGCCGCGCGCTGGTTGTGTGCGCCGGTACCCGTCGGCCCGGCGCCGCGCCCTACCCTGGAAGGCGATACCCTTGAGCTTGGCGTTCACCGAAATCCTGCGCGGCAGCTATTTCCTCGTCGATGCGCCCGACGTGCGCAGGGTCTGCGAGGTCGCCATCCATGTGCGCATCAGCCGAAGCGCCCTGAGAAGCGCGGAATTCGACGCCGAAATGACCGGTCACGCGTCGTTCGATCGGCTGGTTGGTCACGCACCCATCGCAGGGCAGGCTCATGTGCGCTTCGGCAGGCCGCGCCACGTGGCCTACGCATTCGAGTTCACCGCGGACGACGGTAGGGTCCTGCAATTCTCAGGGGCCAAGCATCCGAGCTTGATGCGGCCGATCTACTCCGCCACGACGCTGTGGGGGACGCTGAGCCACGACAACTTGCCCGTGGCCATGGTCCGCCTGCATTTCGATTTGCGGCGTGATCTCGTGGCCTTCCTGCAAAGCGTGGCGCGCGAACAAAATCCCTGAGGGCCGGGAAGTGATTTGCACAATCATTCCTTGGGGCCGTTTGCTTGCTCGGAGGGTCGCCAGCTCGCGGACCAAAGGCCCGACTCGCGGCTCCTTTTTGATGTGAGAGCGATCGAGTTGTTTTTTTCAATCCCTGAGCCTCGGCGTCACGGACACTTGGGCAGCGCGGCGCACGCAGGGTCCGATGTGCACGGCGGCTTCTTGTGCACGCAGCCGCCCGCCGCCGTACACCAGTCGAGCGTACAAGGGTCTGCGTCGGCGCAGTCAGCTGGCAACAGGTCGGCGCACGCGCCGCTGGTCGTGCACTCCGTCGCGAACCACGGGTCTGTGCGCACGACCCACAGGTTTCCAGCGCTCTGACCCGTGGCGACGTAACCGTCGGCAAGCAAGGCCAGGCCCCAGCCGTGCTCTGAATTGGTGATGCCGATCTCCCGCGTGACAAGCACCGTGCCGTTGCCGTCGAAAGCGGCAAACTGCAACTGCCAGTTCTCCATGCTGGTGATGGTCGACGTGCCGACGGTGGCGTAGCCCGTGGGTGTGGCGATCGCGTCGGCCAGCGGCCCGACCCCAGGGAGACTGCGCTGCCACAACAGGTTGCCGTTGAGGTCGACGCGCCACAGCTTGGATCCAAAGCAGGCGTAGCCATCAGCCTGGGCGACCACGGCCAACACCTCGTCCTGGGCACCGCCCAGCACCTTTTGCCAGGTCACCTTGCCCAGACTGTCGACCTTGGCCAGCCAACCGCCGCTGATCACGGCGGTCCCCGGCTTGGTGACGTGGCCGGCCGCGACCACGCCCCCGCTGGCCAGTGCCACTGCGCGGAACGCACCGGGGCCGATCACCGTCGACCACAACTTGCCTCCAGAGTTGTCCGCCTTGCCGACCAGGCCCTGCGGTGCGGCGACGCCCACCCGGCCGACGATCACCGCGCCATCCGCCATGGCTTGAACGGCCGACCCGTGGTCGTCATCGGCGCCACCGAAGGTCGTCTCTGACAGCACGGCGCCGGTCGCGTCAAAACGCACCAACCACGCATCGGCCCCGCCAGCGCCCTTTCCGGTGGTGGATCCGCTGCTCACGAAACCCCCAGCGAGGGACGCGACGTCGTTCAGTCCGCTCGTTGCGGTGCCCGACCCTACGACCGTCGACCACTGGATCTTGCCGGCCGGCGTCACCCGCACCAGCCAGCCCTGGAGCGCCGCCGGGCCGGAGGAGGTATAGCCGGCGACGACAAACCCTCCGCCCTGCGCCAGGACCTTGAAGCCGCCGTCCGAGCCCGGCCCGCCAAACGTCACGTCCAGCCCGGCATTGCAAGGAGAAGCCACCTTGCACTGCCCCGTCTTGCAGACCTTGCCGGCGCCACAACCCACGCCGTCCGCCAGCTTGGTATGGGTGCAGCCGCTCTTGACGGCGCAGTCATCCGTGGTGCACGGGTTCTGGTCGTCGCAGTTGACCTCCTTGCCGACGGCGCACTTGCCGGCCAGGCACGCGTCGTTTTCGGTGCACACGCTGCCGTCCGCGTCGCAGGGCATACCGCTGGCGGCGGTGGCGTCGAACACGCACTGCCCCGATTTGGGGTTGCAGGAGTCCTTGGTGCAAAACAGGTTGTCGTTGCAGGCAGTTGTCGGTCCGGCAACGCATGCGCCCGACTTGCATTTGTCACCCGAGGTACACAAGTCGCCGTCGGCATCGCAGCTGACCGCAAGCTGCACTTGCGTGCAACCGAGCTTGGGGTCACAGGTTTCTGCGGTGCAGACGTTGCTGTCGTCGCAGTTGAGCGGCTTGCCGGCAATGCACGTGCCGTTGCTGCAGAGGTCGCCCTCGGTGCAGGCGTTGCCGTCGGCGTCGCAGGGCGTTCCGTCTTTGGGCAAGGCCTTGAAGTTGCAGCCACCCGATTTCGGATCGCATTGGTCCACAGTGCACGGGTTGCCGTCGTTGCAGACCTTGGGCGCACCCGGCAGACACACCTTCTGAGCGCAGGCGTCGCTTGTTGTGCAGTCACTGCCGTCGGCATCGCACGGGGCCGTATTGGGCAAGTAGCTGCAACCCTTGAGTTTGTCGCAGGTGTCGTCTGTGCATGGGTTCTTGTCGTCGCAGACCGCCACGGCCCCGGCCGTACACTTCCCGGCCTTGCAGGCGTCGTTTTGGGTACAAATGCTGCCGTCCGCGTCGCAGGCGGTCGAGTCGGCCAGGGCGACCGGCGCACACTGGCCGGTCTTGGGTGTGCAACTGGCGACCGTGCAGGTCGTGTCTGCCGCCGGGTCGCACACGATGACGCTGCCGGGCTTGGGGACGCACTGGGTCGCGTACGGGCCCCACACGCAGGCCATGGTGCCATTGCAGAGGTTGTCGTCGTCGGAAGCGGCGCAATCGGCATCGATCTTGCAGGGGCAGACGTTGGCGCCGGCCGCGCAGGCAGCCGAAACGCACTTGTCGCCGGCCGTGCACTTGTCGCCGTCGTCGCAGCCCGTGCCGTCGGTGACTGTGGCGTGTGCGCAACCCTGCGCAGGCTCGCAGGAGTCCTTGGTGCAACCGTTCAGGTCGTCGCAAGCCGTTGCGGCCTTGGGGATGCCCACGCAAGTGCCATCCTTGCAGGTGTCGGCGCCCGTGCACGCATTGCCGTCGCTGCACGGTGCGCCGGCCGGGATGTGGGTGCATCCCGACTGGGCTGCGCACCCATCGCTGGTGCAGGGGTTGGCGTCGTCACAGTCGGTCACCTTGCCCTGGCAGAATCCCGCCGTGCAGGCGTCCTTGGCTGTGCACAGGTTGCCGTCGTCGCAGCCCAGGCCGTCTGGGGCGTTGGCGAATCCGCACTTGCCGCTGGCGACGTCACATTGCGCGACCTGGCACGCGGCGCCCGGAGCGCACGGTTTCGGGTTTCCGGGAGCGCACACGGTCTTGCTGCACAGGTCGCCGATCGTGCAGGGGTTGTCGTCGTTGCACTTGGCGCCGTCGTCTGGCGCGTGGGCGCAGCCGGCCTTGGCCGTACAACTGTCGAGCGTGCAGGCATTGTCGTCTGTGCAATCCTTGGGTTTTCCTGGCTTGCACACGGCGCCGTCGCAGACGTCGGACTCGGTGCAAACACTGTCGTCGGCGTTGCAGCCCAGGCCTGGCTGTGGGTCGTGCGCGCACCCGCCGCTCGCGTTCTTGTCGCAGTAGTCGGCCGTGCACGGGGCACCGTCGTCGCAAGCCCCCTCGTCGGTCTGCCCGTCGCAATCGTTGTCGACGCTGTCGCACACCTCCACCGTCGCGGCCGAACCCAGGCACACCGACAGGCCCTCAGGACCACAACTGCGCGTGCCTGGACACGCGCCGCTGCCACCTTTGGGCTGGGCGAGGCAGGTGGTCGAGAGGCCGGCCGCGCTGGCCGCGATGGAACACGGGCACGCGCCGATGGCGTCGGGTCCAGGTCCGACCGGTGCGCACTGCTTGACCGGTGCGCCCTCGACGCTGGACAAGGCGCGGCACGAAAACGCCGACGGGCAATCGGCGTCGTCCGCGCAGGAGGCCCCGCAGTACGACCCAGCGGCGCCATGCGAAACGCAGTGCCCGCCCGGCTGACCGAGCGCCGCGCACGCCGAGGAAGCGAGGCACGGGTCGCACAGGCGCCCCCACGATGGCACGCAGACGTTGGCGATGTCGCCAGTCGCACTCGCCACCTGGCTACACTTGAAACCGGCCGGGCACTGCGTCGTGCAGTTGACGGCGCACCGCCGTCCCGCCGGGGTGTCGATGCACAATGCGTTGTCGCAGTCCGCGTTCTGGCCGCACGCGCAACCCGGACCTCCGGGGCAATGGGCAGCGGCCACGCCATCCGGGATGCTCGCAAGCCCGTCGGCAACCGCGCGCAGGGCGTCTACCGCTGCATCTTGGGGCGGGGCGACCAAGTCCGCGGCCGTCGCGTCGGAGCCGCCGCCCGGGGGCTCGCCGCAACCGGCACACGCAACTGCGAGCGCCGCGACTGCAAGGATCCTTTGACGCTGTTGCATCACGAGCACGAGCAATTCCGCGGCGCGCTTCGCTCCCGAGGTCCGCACGGTGGGCGTGGCGGCGGGACGGGTGCGCGCCGGGGAGTCTGCCCGCACCGCGTGGCGCAGCGGCAGTGTGCACGCGGCGCTTCGCCCGGTCAACGCGGCGGGTGTTGGCCGCGCCTGCTTGCATGGCACGAATTCGTGACGCAGTGCGTATAGACCGCCAACGCGCGCTCGGGCACCCTAGGCGGCCCGGGGCCGCCGCCCCGACCGGACGCCATGACCGCCTTTTTGCCCTCGGCCCGCGGCCGCGATGCCCTCGCGTCGCCGATCCGGCGCTTGACGCCCTTTGCCGATGCCGCCAAGGGCCGCGGTGTGTCCGTGTTGCACCTGAACATCGGCCAGCCCGACATCCCAACGCCGACCGCGGTGATCGACGCCTATCGCGCATTTGCCGAGCCCGTGCTCGCCTACGGTCCATCGGAGGGCACGCTGGCATACCGGACCGCGCTGGCCGCTTACTACAACGACCTCGGCTACGAGTCTGGCGGCCGCGCGATCGAGGCGAACGACGTCATCGTGACGACCGGCGGCTCAGAGGCCCTGCTATTCGGCATCGCCGCCACCTGTGATCCCGGTGACGAAATCCTGGTCGCCGAGCCCTACTATCCGAATTACAGGGGGTTTTCACACATCCTGGCGGTAGGCACGCGCGCCGTCACGACGACTGCGCAGGGTGGCTACAGGGTCAGCGCAGCGCAGGTCGCCGAGGCCATCGGGGCGCGCACCAAAGCCTTGGTTCTGTCGAGCCCGGGCAACCCGACGGGCACGGTGTTGTCGAGTCAGGAACTTCGTGATATCGCGACGGTTTGCCGCGATCGAGGGGTCTTCTTCCTCAGCGACGAAGTGTACCGCGATTTCGTATACGACGCTGCCATCTGCGAGGGGGGCAGCACTGCGCCGGGGTTGCTCGCTCAGCCAGGCTTCGACGACAACGCCCTGCTCATCGACTCTGTCTCCAAGCGCTATTCGGCGTGCGGCGCGCGGATCGGCTGCCTGGTGACCCGCAACCGCGCGCTGCGGGCCGCCGTGCTCAAATTCGCACAAACGCGCTTGTCTCCCCCGGTCGTGGACCAACTCGCTGCTCATGCCGCCCTGGCCACCCCTAGCGCGGTTTTGCGGTCGGCCATCGACGACTACCGGCGCCGCCGCGATGCGCTGGTCGCCGGCCTTCGCGCGATTCCGGGCGTGCAGGTCAGGTCGCCGGACGGGGCGTTCTACCTTTTCGCCACGCTGCCCGTCGACGACGCCGAGAAGTTCTGCATCTGGCTGCTCGATCACTTCGAAGTCGATGGCGAGACGGTGATGATGGCGCCTGCCGATGGGTTCTATGCCACACCAGGCCTGGGCAAGGACGAAGTGCGCATCGCCTACGTCCTGCAGGTCGCCAAATTGGTCCGTGCCTGCGCGATCTTGGGTCGTGCGCTGCAATCCTACCCCGGCCGGCGACCAGCGGCATGACCTGGCCCCCCCCTATTCGCCCGGGATGCGCTTTTTCCGCTGGCCCCACCAGTACTTGAGGGCCACGGCCGCGACCGTCAGGATGATGGCGGCCAAGATGCCGTGCTCTGCCCTGCGCGCGTAGTCGATGACCGCCGCGATCTGATCGCCGAAATACCAACTGGTCAGAACGAGCGCAGGCACGCTGAGTAGCGCGGCGAGGCCGTCGTAACGCAGAAACACGCCATACTCGACCTTGAGCGTCCCGGAAGTGAAGAACACGACCGAACGCAACCCCGGCATGAAGCGCGCTGAAAACAGCACGTGGGGCCCGCGACGGGCAAGAAACTCCTCGGCCATCTGCTTGCGACCGTGGCCGAGGATGGCACGGAAGGGCCACACCCCGGCGAGGTGATCGCCATAGCGCCGACCGAGTGTGAACATCGTCAGGTCGCCGATCATCACGCCTGCCATGCCGACGGCAGTGGCCACCAGCGCGAGGGTCCACCCGTCCGCGGCGCTTGAACTCGGCGGAGCAAGCAGGTAGGTCAGGTAGCCGCACGTCACCAGCGTGATGTCCTCGGGGACTGGAAGGCCAAACCCGCACAGCAGCAAGACGCCAAAACAGATCGCCCACACGGTAGCCAGGTGCAGGGTCCTGAGCCAGGCCACGACTTCGTCGAAGGTCGGCAGGGCTGCGGCAAAGTCCATGCCGCCCGCGAGCACTTGCAGCCCGTGCGCCCATGACGCGTCCACGAATGCGCTGCCAATCTCAATCATGCTCTAGGCCTTTGCTGCGTGTCGCTTGCGGATTTTCGCGGCAGCGGCCCGCGCCCAGTCGCGGATGAACTTGGGGTGCGACAGGTTGAACCAGCCGCCGACCTTTGCAAGGAACTCCGCGTCTTGCGGCGTGCCGACGTCGCCGAGCAGGTCGATAGCTGCGTCCAGCAGGTGCGGGGCCGGGTAGTCCGCGAGCCGCCGCAACTGGCCAAGGAATGTTGCGGGATCATGCCTGCGCAGCGCATCCGCACTGGCCATGCGCACGTAGCTGTCCGGATCGAGCAGGCCTTCCAGCAGCGTCTCGACGACGTCGTCGCCCGCGAATGCACCCAGGGCCCGAGCGGCCCGCATGCGCACAGTCCAGTGTCCACCCGCCGCGGAGGCCAGCAGCAATTCTCGCGCAGCGGCGCTGTCCGGCCATCCCTCGAGCGCGCCAATCGCGGTCGCACGCACCCGCTCATTGGCGTCCTGGGCCAGCGCAAGTAGCCGCTGGAGCGGAGCGTCGCCGAGGAAGGCACCCAGGGCATCGGCCGCGAGTTCACGCAACACATCGTCGGTGCTCTGCGCCAGCTCGAGCAACCTGGGTTCGAGGTCGGCCAGGGCTGCGCGCCGAGCAGGAAAGTCCTCCGGTCGCCTGTTGTGGACCGCATCGGTGCCAAGGTACTTCGTGAGGCGCCGCAGGCCGTTTGCAACGATGTCCGCATCATGCAATTTCAAATCGCGGCGGATGAGGGACTGTGACACATGCACCCCGTTGCCGCCTCAACGGCAAGACGCGGACTTCAACCCATAGGTCGCGTTTTGTCCATAGGGGGTCGGTGCCGGGGGACCCGGTGCTGAGACAGAGATTTCCCTACCAGGCATACACGAATCAGTGACAATCCGTGACGACCCGTGGCGCCCCCCCCATTGTTCAAGCCACTGATTACATTGCCTTCTCCACGGCGCACCGGCGCCGTCGCAGCACCGCGCTAGGCCGCTTCGCCCAGCCCTGCAACCTTGCCCAGTTCGAAAGCCAGCCGCCCAGTCCGCGCCACCGCCGCGAACGTGTACAGCGGAAACTGCACCGCCTTGGCCCGCTTGCCCCGCAGCGCCCGCTCTGCCTG
>Ga0194120_10003502_pt1 | contig 25482 bp, 21 predicted proteins | sample TA2MahCa65mmetaG_FD_148642 | JGI IMG/M metagenome (GOLD analysis project Ga0194120, IMG submission 148642) | Freshwater microbial communities from Lake Tanganyika, Tanzania - TA2015019 Mahale Deep Cast 65m | ecosystem: Environmental > Aquatic > Freshwater > Lake | place: Tanzania: Lake... | reverse complement strand
AGAATCCATTGAGGCCAAGAAGATTGAGGCGGATGTCCTCCTCTGGCCGACGCGGAAGGTCGGCGACCTTGGCGCCAAGGTGGTCCGGGAAGTGACCTATGCGGACTTCCAGGGTCGTGCGCCGGGGCAGTCCGGATAGCGGACGGAATCTGACAATGTTGCAAGTGTTCATTCCTGCGGCGACGGTTCGGGGAATCCTTGTTGAGAGCGGCTCCCTGCCTTCCTCGCAAAACCTCCGGTAGGAGCCATCTCGTTGCATTGCACGCCTGAACATCCCGAGAGCCGGAAGGGCCCTCTGCTCATCGTCAGCGGGTTCTTTCCCCCGCGTCCCGGGGGAGGCTCCGAGCTCCTCCGCAGCCTTCTTAAGTGGCTGGATCCGGCCGAATATATCGTCGCTACCGGAGGCTTGCCGCATGGCGAAGCACGGACCACGCGGGTGGCCGGCGCGCGGGTTCATCATCTGTCCTGGCTTCCGGCGATCCACCGCCGCGGACACCAGCTGTGCAATACGCTCCAGATTCCCCTGGCCGTCGCCCGGGCCGCCTGGTTGGCGCGTCGGGAACGGTGCCGGGCAATCGTGGGGGTGTTTCCGGAATTGCAATTCATGGTCGTGGCCTACCTGGTGCACCGGCTGACGAAGATTCCGTTAGCCGTTTATTTTCTCGACCTGATGGAGGAGCAGCACTACGGTGGTTATCTGGACAAACTGGCCAAATGGCTCCAGCCCAGGCTGTTGAAAGCCGCACGCCCGATCTGGACGATCAGCGAAGCGGTGAGCGAGCATCTCCAACACACCCACGGCGTCGAGGCTTGGTCCCTCGTGCACTGCTACAACGAGCCCATCGCCGACCGAGCGCATCTGAATGGTGATTTCGGAAAGGCCGGGCTCTCCCTCTTCTTCGGCGGCTTGGTCTACGACATCAACGCGGTCGCGCTGGGGCGGGTCGTCAGAGCCGCCGGCGGTCTGGACAACGTCCGCATCAATCTTTTCGGTCCCAACAGCGAGGAACTACTGAAGCGGCGCGTGTTGCTGGCGCCCCATGTGCGCCCGGGGTTCATCAGCAGTCGGGAAGAGTTTCTGGCGTTTCTGGCGGCGCAGGATATCCTGGTGGCCTGTCTCTCCTGGCCGGACGAGTCCCAGGTCGGCTCGAAGGAGTTATCCACAATCTTTTCGACCAAGCTGCCGGAATATTTCGCCCAGGGCCGTCCCGTACTCATCCACTGCCCGGAAGACTACTTTATGGCCCACTTCGTGCGAGAGCATGACTGCGGCTGGGTCGTTTCGGAGCGGTCTGAGAAGGCCATCGCCGAGGCCATCGAACAGATCCAGACCGACGTGGAGACCAGGGTTCGCCGGGGCACTAATGCCCTGAAGGTTGCCCGTCTGTTTTCCGGCGAACGGGTGGCCAAACAGTTTCGAGACGACTTGGAACGGTGTATCGGCAAGGACCGCCGGCAGAGGGGGAAGGCCTAGGTCCGTCCCGTTTGTCCCCATCCAGCCTTGTCGAGTGCTCCTGCCCGCGTAGTGATCAACCTCAAGCCTCTGGCCCTCAGACTTCTCCCGGTGTTGTGAGCAGCGTGACTACCCTTCCCGTGAACGGCTCGACGTTGGCGGTCTCGATCCCGATGGGCAGCTTCCATCTTTCCGGCGGCGTCAAAGTGCTGGTCCTGGTGGGCAACGGCATGGCGGCTCGGGGCTGGCGCGTGACGTTTCTCGCGCCGGATTTCGCCTCAACCTCGCCGTTTCCCCTGGACCCGCAGATCAACGTCACCGTCATCAGCACGGGTCCGTCCTGGCTTCATCACAAGCTCCGGAAGGCAGTGTATTACGCCAAATTGATGCTTCGCGCCATCAGCGGCGCCGACCTGTGCCTGGCGAACTACTATTTGACGGCGTACTGTGCCGTCGCTTCCTGCTGGCTGAGCGGCGGGCGATCGTCGGTCCTCTGGTATATCCAGGCGTATGAGGCCGGCAGTCATGGGCTGCTGGCCGAGGATGGAATAATCGGCCGGCTCCTGCGTTATGTGCTGGCCAGCATGAGCTACCGGTTGCCGGTGCCGATCCTGTGCGTCTCGCAGTGGGTGAGGGAGCGGATCGGCCGGGCAGATGCAAAGGTGGTCTACCCGCCGGTCCTGAACCTGGAGGTCTTCGGCCCGCGGGAACGCCCGGACTCGAACGGCGTGGTCGTGATCGGCACGATCGGGCGTCGAGGGGCGACCAAAGGCTATGAAGACTTTCTGCTTGCGCTGGATGGCCTGCCCGATCGGGGGGCCATTCACGTCCTCGTCGCGTCGCCAGAGCCGAACGAAGTGCCCCTGCCCGCCGGGGTCTCGGCGGAAAGGATTCACGCCACGACAGAATCGGCCATGGCCGAGTTCTACCGTCGGTGCGACATCTTTGTATTGTGCTCCAGAATGGAAGGATTCCCGTTCCCGCCGCTGGAGTCCATGGCCTGCGGCTGCGCAGTGGTGGCAACGGTCTGCGGAGGGATTGTGGAATATGCCCAGGACGGCGTGAATTGTCTGCTCGTGCCGGTGCGCAATCCCAGGGCACTCAGCCAGGCGATCAGCCTGCTGTGCCGGGATGCGGCCTTGAGAGAGAAGCTGGTGCGGGAGGGGCTGAAGACGGCTGGACGATTCGATCGGGAGCCCATGGTCGAACAATTCGTACGGTTGGTGGCTGTGGAGGTCGGCGGCGGCTGAAGGGGGCGCGCTGTGGGAAAATCGGCAAAATCTGGACCAGGAAAGGCGGAGCATCCGCCGGTGATGATTCTGTGCGGTGGGCTGGGAAGTCGTCTTCACGAAGAGACAGAATTCAGGCCCAAGCCGATGCTGGAGATCGGAAACCTACCGATCCTCTGGCACATCATGAAAATCTATTCTGCGCATGGCTTCAAGGATTTCATCCTCTGTCTGGGGTACAAGGGCCATCTGATCAAGGAATATTTCCTCAATCACCGGGCGCTGCAATCAGACTTCACCATCCATATGGGCCGGTCCGAGCGCATTGAGTTCCATGCTTCTCCCGAGGAGGAGAACTGGCGGGTCACTCTCGTGGACACCGGGCAGTCGACGCAGACGGGAGGGCGGGTGGTGAGGGCGGCGCGTTACGTCAAGGGAGATACGTTCTGCCTCACCTATGGGGATGGACTCGGCGATATCGATTTGACCGCCCTGCTGAAGTTCCATCGTGCTCACGGGCGGGCCGTCACGGTCACCGGCGTCCGCCCGCCTGGGCGGTTTGGCGAGCTGGAGGTGGACTCCTCTGGACGAGCGATTCAGTTCAACGAAAAACCGCAGGTGGCTGAAGGCATCATAAACGGGGGCTTCTTCGTGTTCCAGCGGGACTTCCTGGAGCGGTTCCTGGATGGGCGCGATGACGTGGTCCTCGAACAGGAGCCCCTGCAGAGCGTTGCCCGAGCCCGGCAGTTGATGGTCTTCCCACATCACGGGTTTTGGCAGCCGATGGATACATACCGGGAATTCAAGCTGCTGAACGAACTATGGGCGGCCGGCAAGGCTCCCTGGAAGGTGTGGCGGTAGGCCTCGCGGCCTGAAGGATCACCGAGGCGATGTCTCGAATTACCGGTGTGATTCAAGAGGACGTGCAAGCCATCGGCGAGGAGCTGGAGCCGATTCTGCGGCCATTATCGGGTGCCACGCTGTTGGTCACGGGAGGGAGCGGGTTTCTATGTAGCTATTTTTTGGATACCGTGGCCTACCTCAATGATCACGCTTGGGCGCGACCCTGCCGCATCCTCTGCGCCGACAATCTGAAAAGCGGATCCAGTCAGCGGACCGAGCATCTGGCGTGCCGCAAGGACTTCCGGTTCATCGAACACGACGTCTCGCGCATGCTCGATCTCGACGAACCAGTCGAGTGGATCATTCATGGCGCCAGCATCGCTTCCCCCCTCATCTATCGCCGGTATCCGCTGGAGACCATCGACGTCAATGTGAACGGCACGAGAAACATGCTGGACTTGGCCGTGAAGCAGCGGGCGCGAAGCCTGCTGTACCTGAGCACGAGCGAGATTTACGGAAATCCCGATTCCGCGCACATTCCGACGGCCGAGGGTTATTGGGGCAATGTTTCGTGCACGGGCCCCCGCGCCTGCTATGACGAGTCGAAGCGTCTGGCCGAGACCTTGTGCCTGACGTATTTCCGGCTCTTCAAGACCCCGGTGAAGATCGTCCGTCCGTTCAACGTCTACGGGCCGGGTCTCAAGCTGGACGACGGAAGGATCATTCCGGATTTGATGCGCGCGGCCGTGAGCCGCCAGCCTATCATTCTCTACAGCGACGGGAAGCCGACTCGGACCTTCTGCTATGTCAGCGACGCCATTCGCGCCATGTGGTCCATCATGATGTCGGACCAGAACGGTGCAATCTTCAATATCGGAAATGATCAGGAGGAAGTCACGATCCACCAGGTGGCTGAACGGGTGCGCAAGATTTTGGGGCCACCGTGGGTGGAGATCCAGCAGCGCGTCAACCAGGACACGCAGTACTTGAGCGACAACCCGCAGCGGCGATGTCCCGACTTGACCCGGTTGCGGACGAGATTTCAGTGGGAGCCCAAAGTGCCGTTGACGGACGGATTGGCCAGAACGTTGCAGTCTTTTACGCAGAAATGCGGGGCTCGCGAGGCCGGGTCACGTGGCTGACAGCGTCGGACGCATTGATTATGGCGAATATGCCGGATCGTTGCCGGTGCTTAAGCACGTCTATCTTGTGGGGGATCTGCAGCGGTCGGTGCCGCATCCCTTCGTGCGCGACGGGCGCGCCGAGTTTGCCGTCTGCCAGTATGAAGCGGGGGACGACGGCGAATTTCACTGGCACCGTCAGTTGAGCGAGTACGAGATCGTCACCGAAGGGAAGATTGGATACATCGAGGCGGCCTCCGGGCGGATCCATTGGTTCCATGCGGGCGATGTCAGCATCATTCCCGCGGGCGTTTGCGTTAAGCGCTTGGTCCGGCAGCCGGCCCGCACGGTGGTCATGAAAGTCCCTTCGGCGAACGACAAGGTCCATTGCGGCTCCTGCCCGCGGGAGTGCCGGTCACGCGTCCACCCGTACGAGGCTCCGCCATGCACGTGACCATCGTCGGGACCGGATACGTCGGGCTCACCACCGGAGTCTGTCTGGCCTCGCTGGGACACGCCGTCCGCTGCGTGGACGTGGTGCCCGAGCGCATCGACGCCATCAACCGGGGCGAACCGCCTTTCCATGAGCCGAAGCTGGAATCCCTGCTCCGTGAGGCGATCGCCGGCCGGCGGCTGTCCGCCACGGCCGACCTAGACGAGGCCGTGCTGGGGAGCGAGGCCACGTTCATCACCGTCGGCACGCCGCGGACGGCGCACGGGATCGATTTGTCCTACGTCGAGAAGGCCGCCCGCCAGATCGGATCGGCGCTGCGACGGCAGCCGCGCTACCACGTGGTCGTGGTGAAGAGCACCGTGGTTCCCGGCACGACGGCCTCGTTCGTGAAAGCGATCCTGGAAGAGGCTTCCGGCCGCAGGGCGGGCGAGTTCGGGCTGTGCATGAATCCTGAATTTCTGAGGGAAGGGTCGGCGGTCGACGATTTCATGCATCCGGACCGCATCGTGATCGGTCAATGGGACGACCGGTCGGGCGCGGTGCTCGACGAATTGTACCGCTCCTTCGCCTGTCCCAAGGTCGTGACGACGCCGTCCAACGCCGAGATGATCAAATATGCGTCCAATGCCCTGCTTGCCACGCTCATTTCCTTCAGCAATGAAATGGCGAAACTCTGCGAAGCCACGAGCGGAACCGATGTCGAGAAGGTGCTGGGAGCCGTGCATCTGGATCGCCGCCTGTCGCCGCTGGTCGGCGCGCGCGTCGTCTCGCCGGACATCCTCAGCTACCTGCGCGCCGGCTGCGGCTTCGGGGGAAGCTGCCTGCCGAAGGACGTGGAAGCCTTGCGGGCCTATGCGCGGCAGCAGGGGCTGGCCCCGCATCTCCTCGACGCCGTGCTGGCGGTGAATGACGAACGGCCCGGACAATTGGTTGCTTTTACACGCGAAGCTGTTGGCGCCTTGTCCGGCGCAACCGTCGCGGTCCTCGGCCTCGCGTTCAAGGCCGGGACCGACGATTTGCGGGATTCGCCGGCTTTGGGAATCATCGACGGGCTCCTGAAGGAGCAGGCCTCGGTCAAGGCCTACGATCCGGTCGTGCGCGGCCCGACACACGCCCTGGTCGATCCGCGAGCGGTACTCTGCCGCACCCCGGAGGAGGCGGTGCGCGGGGCGGACGCCGCGCTGGTGGTGACCGCCTGGCCAGAGTTTGCCAAGCTGCAATGGGGCGCGCTCTGCCGCACCATGCGGCGGCCGGTCGTCGTCGACGGCCGGAACGCGCTGGGTCATCTGACGTGGCCTCCGCACATCGTCTACGTCCCCATCGGCCGCATGCCCCAGCCGGGCAACCCGCAGGCGCAGCCGGGCTGACCACGCCACCCCTCCTCCGGAAGATCGCCCCGGTTCTGCGGCATGATCCGGCCCGCCTCCGAGAGCGCACTCATGGATTGGACCCAGGAACGGATTCTGGTCACCGGCGCGAGCGGGTTTCTCGGCTCGCGTCTGATCAGGCGGTTGGTCGACCTGGGGGCCCGGGTCGAGGCGTGGGCGTCGTCGCCGGCGCATCTCTGGCGCCTGGCCGATATCCGGGATCGGATCGCGCTGTCGCTGGTCGATATTCGGGATGCGGACCGCGTACGGGCGGCCTGCGGCGCGCTCCAGCCGAACCTGGTCTATCACCTGGCGGCCTACGGTGTCCACGCGGAGGAGCAGGAGTACGTGCAGGCGGTGGACGTGAACGTGCGGGGAACCGTCAATCTCCTGGAAGGGCTCAAGGGAACCCCCTGCCGGCTGGTGGTGACGACCGGCACCTGGGCGGAGTACGGCGGCAAGGACCATCCCATCCGGGAATCCGATCCCCTCGAGCCGGTCGGAGTCTACGGCGCGACCAAGGCCGCCTCCACCCTGGTGGCCGTTTCCCTGGCGGCGCAAAGACGGCTGCCGTTGATCGTCCTCCGGCCTTTCTCCGTCTACGGGCCCGGCGAAGGCGGGGGCAAGTTCGTGCCCTCCATCATTCGCGCCTGCCTGAAGGGCGAAAACCCGCGGCTCAGCTCCTGCCGGCAGATCCGGGACTATCTCTTCATCGACGACATGGTGGAAGCCTACGTCAAGGCGGCGGGATTGACGGTCTCCGCTCCGCTCGTGCTGAACGTGGCCTCGGGCGTTCCGCTGCGCCTGGAGGATTTTGCCAGGCGCATCCTTCGACATTTTCCCGGCAAGCGGCCGGAGTTCGGAGCGGTGCCCGACCGGCAGGGGGAGATTTGGAACGTGCAGGCGGACATCACCAAGGCAAAGGCCATCATGCAGTGGCAGCCGAGCTGGTCTCTGGAGGAGGGGATTCGCACCACCATCGAATGGTTCAAAAGCCAGGAGGGCCATGTCCATTGACGCGCTGGTGATCGGGGGAGCGGGACTGCTGGGCCATTCGCTGCTGCAGGTTCTGCAACGCGAGGGCTGGTCGGCCCAGGGCACCTGCGACGACCGCTGCGCGCCGGGATTGCTCGCGCTCGATCCGGCCGATGAAGCGGCGGCGGCGAAGCTGGTGGAGCAGCTCCGGCCGCGCGTGATTTTCTGGACGGCAGGGCTGGAGGATGGCGAGGCGACCGGGTCGGACGAGGCGGGCGCCTCCGCCGGGCTTTCGCGCCTGGCCGAGTCGGCCCGTCGCGGCGGCGGCAGGCTGGTGTTCTATTCATCGGATGCGGTCTTCGACGGGGCGGCCGGGCCTTACGATGAGCAGGCGCCGCCTGCTCCGGTCACGCCGTGGGGGAAAGCCCTGGCCGAGGGGGAGCAGACGGTGCGCCCGGCGCTGGCCGACCGCGCGCTGCTCATACGCACCTCGATGCTGTTTGGATGGGGACGGGGTTCCGGCAACCTGGCCATGCGGGTGTGGGAGCGGCTCCAGGTCGGCGAGCGCTTCGGCTTGTCGGAGTATCGCTGGGGAACGCCCACCTACGTGGAGTATCTCGCCGAAGTGTCGGTGAGGCTGGTGCAGATGGAGACCGGGGGGGTAGTCCACGTGGCGGGGCGGGACCGGATGCCGGCAGCCGAGCTGGGACGCGCCCTCGCCAAATCCATGGCGCTGGATGCGGCGCTGATCGTTCCCGCGCCGGCGCACGCCCACGGCGCCAACGGAGACGTGTTTCAGGGCGGCCTGAAGACCGGGCGGTTGACGCAGCTTCTGGGGACGGAGCCCTTGACGCTGCCGGAGTCCCTCTCGCGGTTCCGCCGCCGGTGGCGGGCGGACACCATCATCACTTATGCGGCGCGCCCGCTCTCCGACGAGGCGGACAAGCTCAAGAAGGAAATCTTGGAAAAAGTGCAGCACTACTACGCGGCGGTCCACCGGCCGAAGCCGTTTGTGCCCTACAAGACCCGGATCCAGTACGCCGGTCGGGTGTTCGGGGCCGAAGAGATGGTCAACTTGGTGGATAGCGCCCTGGACTTCTGGCTCACGCTGGGTCCCTACGGGGAGCGGTTCGAGCAGCACATGAAGCGGTTCTTCGGCGCCAGGGATTTTCTCCTCGTCAACTCGGGATCGACCGCCAACCTGCTTGCGGTCATGACGCTGTGCTCCTCCCAGCTCAAGCGGCCGCTGCGTCCGGGGGATGAAGTCATCACCACCCCGGTCGGGTTTCCGACCACCCTGGCGCCGATCGTGCACGGGGGCTTGATTCCGATGTTCGTGGACGCCGAAGTGGGCACCTACAACATCAATCCGCATCTGATCGAAGCCGCCGTTTCGGACAAGACCCGGGCGATCGTGATTGCCCACACACTGGGCAATCCATGCGACATGGAGATCATCGCGGACATCGCCCGGCGCTACGAGCTGTATCTGGTCGAAGACTGCTGCGACGCGCTGGGGGGCACCTTCCGGGACCAGCTGGTCGGGACCTTCGGCGACCTGGCGACGCTGAGCTTCTACCCGGCTCACCAGATCACGATGGGGGAGGGAGGCGGCGTGGTGGTGAACCGTCCCTGGCTGTCCCGGATCGCCCGGTCGGTCCGCGACTGGGGGCGGGACTGCTGGTGCGGCCCGGGCGAGTCCAACACGTGCGGCAAGCGGTTCGGCTGGCGACTGGGGGGGCTGCCTCAGGGCTACGACCACAAATACATCTATTCGAACCTGGGCTACAACTTCAAACCGACCGACATGCAGGCGGCCATCGGTGTGGCCCAGGCGGAGCGCGTCCATGACTTCGTAGCGCGGCGCCGGCGCAACTTCCAGCGTCTCTATGACGGCCTGGCTCCCTACCAGGATAAGCTGATTCTGCCGACTGTGGATCCGCGGGCCAATCCCTCCTGGTTCGGATTTCCGATCACGGTCAAGGACGAGGGCGCGAGAGAGCCGCTGGTCCACTGGCTCGAGAACGCGAACATCGAGACACGGGAGATTTTCGGCGGCAACCTGCTGCACCAACCGGCCTTTCAGCACATCCCGGCGCGGATTCACGGCGACCTCCGGGAATCGGACCGGATCATGCGCAACACGTTCTTCATCGGCGTCTATCCCGGCTTGACCGCGGAGATGGTGGATTTCGTGCTCGATGTGTTCCGCTCGTATTTCAAGCGGGGTGCGGCAGGGAGCGTACAGGCATGATCAATGGCAAGAAAGTGGTGGTGGTCATGCCGGCGTACAACGCGGCCAAGACGCTGCGGCAAACGTTCGCCGAGATTCCGATGGACGTCGTGGACGACGTCATCCTGGTGGACGATGCGAGCCAGGACCAGACCGTGTCGGTCGCGCGCGAGATCGGCATCAAGACGTTCGTGCACCGCCAGAACCGGGGATACGGTGGCAATCAAAAAACCTGCTACCGTCAGGCGCTCGGCCTGGGCGCGGACGTGGTGGTCATGCTGCATCCGGACTACCAATACACGCCCAAGCTCATCCTTGCGATGAGCGCGATGATCGCGTTCGGCGTCTACGAGGTCGTGCTGGGATCCCGGGTCCTGGGTAAAGGCGCGTTGGCCGGTGGGATGCCGCTCTACAAATACGTGGCCAATCGTTTCCTGACCCTGGTGCAGAATCTCTTTCTGGGGCGCAAGCTCTCCGAATATCACACGGGCTACAGGGCGTTTTCCAGCAAGGTGCTCCTGACCCTGCCCCTGGAAGAGAATTCGGACGATTTCGCCTTCGATAACGAGATGCTCGTCCAACTCGTCTATTACGGCTACGAAATCGCCGAGATTACGTGCCCGACCAAGTATTTTCCGGATGCGTCCTCGATCAGCTTCCGGCGCAGCGTCAAGTACGGCCTCAGCGTGCTGATGACGACCGCGAAGTTCGTGCTGGCCAAGTGGGGGATCCGCCGGTTCCCGATTTTCGATCCGCAGGGTCGGACGTTGGCCGATCCCGCCGAACGCAAGGAGGGCGGGTCCGTCGTGCTGGTGGAGCACCGGCGATGAGCGGGGAGGCCGCCTGTCCGGTCTGCGGCAGATCCCGCTGGCGGCTCCATCTCCAGATGGGAACGCGGCGGCTGGAGCGCTGTGCGGGATGCGGCCTGATCGTGACCGCGCCGCCGCTGACACGCGCCGATCTGGCCGGCCTATACGAGGAAGGCTACTACTCGGAGACCGGGGCCGTGCGATTCCGCCTTGGGCTCGCCGAGCGCGCCATGCGTCTGTTTCGGCGGAGGCGGGCCGCCGCTATCCGCCGGCTGCTGCCGGGCTCCTCTCGGGTGCTGGATGTCGGATGCGGGCGGGGCTATATGCTCCGGGCCTTGCAGGACTGGGGGCATGAGGTCCACGGGACGCAGCTCTCCTCCGCGGCGGTGCGGTTCGCGCGGGAGCATCTGGGACTGGCCCATATCTTCCAGGGCGACCTGTGGGATGCGGCGTATCCCGACGGGTGGTTTGATTTCATCTCGCTCTATCATGTCTTCGAGCACCTGCCCGATCCAGGCGAGCAGCTCCGGGAGCTGTACCGCATTCTCAAGCCGGAGGGCCTGCTGTACATCGAGGTCCCCAACAGCGCGAGCCTGTCCGCACGGTGGCTGGGCCCCCACTGGCTGGCCTGGGACCTGCCCCGGCACCTGTGCCACTACGATCCGGCGACGCTCTCCGAGATCGGCGCGCGTTTCGGCTTCCAGCCGGTTCGGCGCAGCTTCCTTTCCCTGGAATACAGCCCGGCGACGCTGTTGTTCAGCCTGGTCAGCGCGGTCTTCCGGGACGAGAACTGGCTGTTTCGGTATCTCACGGGCGGCTTGTCGGCGACGGAGAGCCCCCAGGCCGGCCGGGCCGGTCTGGGGGCCAGGCTGGCTGTCCGGATGACGGTCGCGCTCATCCTCGCCGCGCCGGCGATCGCGGCGAGTCTGTTGCTGGCGGCCTGCCGGCGGGGCGACACCATCGGGATCTACTTCCGCAGGCAGCCCGTCCGGTCCGGCTGCGCCGGCTTGCCGCGGACGGCGGTGCTCCGGAGGGAGGCATCCCCGGCATGACCCGCGGGCAAAAAGGCTGGCTCCTGCTGTTGCTGGCCCTGTGTCTCGCGGCGAGGCTGGGGTTCATCCTGCAGGTGCCCGCTTCCGAATATTTCTATTCGGACGGGGACGACTATTCCCGCGTGGCTCTGGGCATCGCGGAAGGACGCGGGTTCTATCCGCCCGACATGAAGCCGAACATCGTCTATCGGGCGCCCTTCTATCCGTTGGTTCTCGGCGGCATCTACAAGGCGGCGGGGGGCGAAAACCTGGTGGCCGTCCGGCTCGTGCATTGCGGGCTAGCCGTCTTGACCGGCCTGCTGCTCTTCGCGATCGGCCGGACCCTCGGCGGGCTGCTGACGGGATTCCTCGCGCTGGGCCTCTTCGCCGTCCACCCCTATTTCATCTACCATACCGCCACGGTCGCCCCGGAGACGACCTTCATCTTTCTCACGGTCGCCTGTTATCACTTTTTGTTCCGGTTTTACGACCGGGCGCGTCTGCGGGACGCCCTGGCTGCGGGGTTCTGCCTGGGGCTGGCCGCCGTCACCAAGGGGACAGTGCTCCTGATCATCCCCGCCGCCTGCCTCACCGCCGTCCTCTTGCTGCGGACGTCCTGGCGGCGGGCGTGGGCAGGGGCGGCGCTCTTTGTCCTCACGGCGCTGCTGGTGATCGCGCCGCTGTCGGCCTATACCTATGCGCGCTGGCACGAGTTCTCGCTGATCCTGGACGGCTCGGGATTGAATTTCTGGATTGCCAACTCGGAGGAGAGCGTGCGTCTCTTCCGCGCGGAGACGCCCGAGGAGTTCAAGCGGATCCAGCGGACGCTCTGGATGGAGGTGCTCCCCGCCTTCGAACAGGAAATCGGCGCGCTGGCGCCGGCCTCCCGGGACGCGTTTTATTTCAGACGGGGATGGGAAGAGCTCAGGGCCCATCCCGGCACGAGTCTGTGGCTGGCGTATGAGCGGCTCAAAATCTTCTGGAGTCCCTGGGTCCATCCCAAGGTCTATGGACTCAAGGAGGTCCTCGTTTCCGCGGCAGCGACCGTCCCCCTGTTCGTGCTGGGGTTCGCCACGCTCTGGCGCAGGATTCGGCGGGGCTGCCCGGATGCGGTCTTCGCGGGCCTGGCCATGGTGCTGATCACGCTGGTGGCCGGCATGCTCTTCAACACGGAGATCCGGTGGCGCATCCCGCTTATCGATACGCTGCTGATCCTGTATACGGCCCTGGGAATCGCCTCCTATGCGGCCCGCCTGGGGTTCCTGCGGCGGGCGCAGTTCTCCTCCTCCACCGATGCCGTTCCGGTCTGAACCATGACCAACCCGCGTCCACTCGTGTCGATCTGCGTGCCGACGTACAATCGTGCCCACTATCTGTCCCAGAGCCTGCGCACGATCCGCGCCATCGCGTACGAGCCGCTGGAGATCATCCTGAGCGACAACGGATCCACCGACGCCACCGAGGCGGTCTGCCTCGAGGCCGCGCAGGCCGATCCCCGCATCCGGTATTTTCGGCATCCGGTGAACCGGGGGGCCCACCCGAACTACAATTTTTGCTTTGATCAGGCCGCCGGCGACATCCTGTGCTTCTTCCACGACGACGATCTGTACGAGCCGGACATCGTCAGCCAGGGGGTCGCCTTCCTGCAGGCCCATCCGGAGGTGGGCATCGTCAGCTCCGATTGGCGCATCGTGGACAGCGCGGGCGCGGTCGTCGGCGCCAGGGAGTTCGCCGTGGCCCCGGTAATCCCGGGCCTCGAATTTATCGACCAGACGATCCGATCCGGCCAGTGTTGCGTGGGATGCCCGGGGGCCATGATCCGCCGATCGGCGCTGGGAACGACCCGCTTTGATGAGGCGGGCAACATCGGATTCGGGGATTTCGTGGTCTGGTTCCGCATCGCCGAGCGCGCGGCCATCGGACATATCCCCCCCCGCCTGTTTTCCTATCGGATCCATACCGGATCGTTGAGCCAGCGCACGCTCGGCCGCATTGCCCGCGACTACCACGACACACTGAATCTCTACTGCGACGAGCATCTCGCCCGCTGGCCGCAGCACGCCGAGATGGTGGCGCGCTGGCGCACCAATATTAGTCGATACTTGTTTTGGGCGTTGGCTTATGAAGTGGGCCTGCACGTCCGCCCGGGACGCCCACCTGTCACGAGTCGTTCCGGATATTGCACCGTGTTCGAGATCGCCAACTATCGATTGACCCCCGAGGAGTTTCGTCACGTGCTGGAGCAGATGCGCCGGTATCGGACCGGCTTCACCCAACACGTGGCGTTCGCCATCATCGAGGCCCTGCTTCGCATGCAGATCACCTGGCCGCTCGGGTGGGTGACCCGCTATCCGTGCGCCTTCCGGGGCATCCTGGGGCTGCGGTAACGCGATTCGTTCATCGGGCTCAATCCTGCGAACTTCCTGTGGTGAAGAAAAAAACAGATAAGTATTTTGCTCCCGGCCTCGCCGTCTTGTCACTTCTATTGGCTGGAGCCGGATGGCTGCTGACTACCCCGGTAACCACGCGCCAGGCCGTCGGATTCACGGTCTCGACGAGAGAGATACCCCTCTACGTGAAGATTCTGGACTTTATGGGCCGGCATTATCGGTACGGCCAGCTCGCTCGAGAGATTACCCAGGGACTTACCTCAGACCGGGAGCGCGCCTTGGCTGTATTCGATTGGACTCGGCAGAACATACGGAAGACACCGACGGGCCGGCCGATCGTGGACGACCACATCCTGCACATCATCATCCGCGGTCACGGCGCGGGCGAACAGTCGGCCGACGTGTTCACCACGCTGGCGACCTACGCGGGCGTGCCGGCCTACTGGCGCGTCCTTCCAAACGGATGGGTACTCTCGTTCGCCAGGATCGAAGGAAAGTGGAGGGTCTTTGACGTGACCAACGGCCTGGTTTTCATGAACGCGGGCGGAGATCTGGTCACCCGCGAGGAACTGGGGACGAATCCGGACGCGTGGACCGGCAACGCGGCTGCAGTCCGACCGCGGCTTGCCGCGTCGTCCGGATATCTGTCGGATGCCACGGTGCCTGAGCCTCTTCGAGCTGAGCTGCAGATGCCCCGGCCGCGGCTCGCCTATGAAGTGCGTCAAGCCGTCGGTTGGTAGAAAAAGGGGGGATGGATGGATTTCGATGGCCAAGTCATTCTCGTAACCGGCGGGACCGGGTCGTTCGGCAGGAAATTCGTGGACGTGGTCCTCCGCCGCTACAAGCCCCGCAAATTGATCATCTTCAGCCGGGACGAGCTGAAGCAGTCTGAGATGCGCCAGCAGTTCCCCGACACCGGCGAGTCCCCCATGCGCTACTTCGTCGGCGACGTCAGGGACAAGGAGCGGCTGTACCGGGCGATGAACGGAGTGGACGTGGTCGTGCACGCCGCGGCGCTCAAGCAGGTGCCGTCTTGCGAGTACAATCCCTTCGAGGCCGTCAAGACCAACGTCATCGGGGCGCAGAACGTCATTGACGCCGCGATCGATTGCAACGTCAAGAAGGCGATGGCGATCAGCACCGACAAGGCCGTCAACCCGGTGAATATCTACGGCGCCACCAAGCTCTGTGCCGAGAAGATGTTCGTCGACGGCAATTCCTATTCGCGCGAGGGACGATGCCGGTTCGCCTGCAGCCGATATGGGAACGTGGTCGGCAGCCGGGGCAGCGTGTTGCCGATCTTCCAAGAGCAGGGGAAGAACGGGGTGATCACCATCACCGACGAGCGGATGACGCGGTTCTGGCTGACCCTGCAGCAGGGCGTTGAATTTGTCATCCGGTGCATCGGGTTGATGCATGGCGGCGAGGTATTCGTTCCCAAAATTCCGAGCATCCGCATCATGGAGCTGGCTCGTGCAATCGCTCCGCACGCCAGGATCGAGTTCGTAGGCATCCGACCGGGCGAGAAGATCCACGAAGCGCTGATCGCCGAAGACGAAGCCCGGTACGGGGTTGAGATGGACGACATGTTCGTGATCGGCCCTCCGGAGCCTTCCTGGGGGCAAACCCACCTGCCGGCGGGGCGGCCGCTCAAAGATGGGTTCCGTTACACAAGCGACAACAATCCCCGGTGGCTCACGGCAGAAGAACTGCAAGTGCTGGTCGAGAAGGCCTAAGGGGGTGAGCTGCCCAGTGGATGCTCGCAGCACAGGTTCCGTGATTGCCAGGGTTGCCGCCGGACCCGAGACGGGATTCGGGCACCTCCGCCGGAGTTGGACGCTGGCCAGCCGGCTCGCGCAGGATGCGGTGGACGTGCAATTTGTGGCGGCGACGGCGGACGGGGCTGGCATTCTGGCGGAGGCCGGCTTCGTGGTGGCAGTCGAAGAGCATCCGCAGAGCCTTGGCCGCACGCTCGACTTGCTCCGCCGGACTCCTTCGCTCAAGCTTTGCCTCGTGGATGACCCCGAGTTGCCGGCTGCCGGTCTGGCCGACTTGAGTGCGTGCGCCCCCGTGGTCTGTGTCGACGACACGGGTGAACGGGACATGCCCGTCGATCTGGTGATAAATGGCTCGGCCGGCGCGCAGACACTCGCCTACCGCGGGCTCCCCAGGACTCAATATCTTCTAGGGGTCGACTATATCCTGTTGCGCAGAGAGTTTGCTGGCGTTCCGGCGAGGCCGCCGGCGTCGCCGGAAATCCGACGTGTGCTGATCTTGACGGGTGGGGGACGAGGCGGGATATTGCCCCGACAGATCGCCGAGGTGGTGGCGGAAGTCCTTCCCTGCGCTGCCGTGGATGTGGTGGCGGGGCCGTTCGGGGGCGACGACTCGCCGGCAGAATCGCTGCCTGGACGTGCGACCTGGCATCGCTCGCCGCAGGACATGCGCTCGCTCATGCTGGCCGCCGACCTGGCCGTCAGCGCGGGAGGCCAGACTCTTTACGAACTGGCAGCCACGGCCACGCCGACACTTGGCATTCGAGTTTTCGCCCATCAGGCGCTTAATTTGAGGGGACTGGCCAGCGCCGGCTGTCTTCGGGACCTCGGGTCTCATACGGAACCCGGTTTCCGTGCCAGACTGGCGGGAGCTCTCGCGGAGTTGGCCGGAGACGTGAAGGCGCGCGAGGCCATGGGGCGCCGGAGCCGCGAATTGGTGGACGGGCGGGGGACGGAGCGCGTGGCAGCTAGGCTGCAGACGCTCCTCGGGGCCGCCGGCCTCGCGCGCGAGTCTAGGTCATGCGCGATTTGAGCGGTCGTGCAGTGAACGGCAAACCGCGACTGCTGGTCACGGGAGTGACAGGCCTGCTCGGGTCGGCTCTCGTGCGGGAGGGTCCCGCCGGCCATGAGGTGTGCGGATGGGCTCGGCAGCCAGACGCGGCGCCGCTGCCCTGTCGGGTCGAGGCGGTTGACCTACTGAATGAGGCCGCGGTGCACCGCGCCGTCGAAGCCGTATCCCCAGACATCGTCGTCCATTCCGCAGCCCTGACATCTGTGGATCAGTGCGAGTCAGCCCCTTCGATGGCAACCGCGGTCAACGTCGGGGGCACGAAGTGCTTGCTCAAGGCTCTCCACGGTCATGCCTGCCGGTTCGTATTTGTCTCAACCGATTCTGTGTTCGACGGAACGAGGGGCGATTACACGGAGGACGACTCACCGACCCCGCTCCACGTATATGGACGGACGAAGCTGGCGGCAGAGCACGCCGTTCTCGCCGACCGCCGCGATGCGCTGGTGACGCGCACGGCTTTCTACGGTTGGAACGTGCTGCCGAAGGAAAGCCTGGGGGAATGGATCCTGAGCCGGCTTCGGGGCGGCGAATCCGTGTCCGGTTTCACCGACCTATTGTTCTCTCCGCTCCTTGCGGATCAGCTCGCTCGCTTGATCTATGGGCTCGTCGGGACAGGAGCTGCCGGCGTCTTGCACGTTGCCAGCGCGGACGGCTGCTCGAAGTTCGAATTCGCCAGCAGGCTTGCGGCCACCTTCGGCTTTCCGCCAGGCCGGGTCATGCCGAGCACGTGTGAGATGGGGCGGTTGGCCGCGCCGCGGCCGCGGAACGTCACGCTGAACTCAGGACGGGCGGCAGCTCTCCTCGGCCGATCGCTGCCGAGCATCGAGGAAGGCTTGCGCGAATTTCTGAAATTGGAGCCGGTGGTGAAGCGGACCAGCCTGGCGGGCGTGCGTGGTCCCGGAGGCGGCCGGTGAACATCCTCGGCGTTGCCTTTCTGACCGATGCCTCGGCAGCCGTCATTCGGGACGGGGTCGTCGTGGCTGCGATCGGCGAGGAACGGCTGAACCGGGTCAAGCTATGGAACGGCATCCCGCGCGCATCAATTGCAAAGGCGCTCGAACTGGCGGGGCTGAGCCTCGAGCAGATCGATCTGGTTGCGACACACGGGGCTGCCCCCTTAGAACCGGATGCCCGTCCGTTTGAAGCGAAAGAAGCGGAGATTCGCCGGTCGGACTTGGCGCCGGATCGGCGTGAGGCACAGCTCGACCACCTCCGATCGCGACTGGCGCACGAACGGTGGGTACTGGGAAGTCGGACGCCGGCCTACTTGGACGAAATCCGCGCCCTCGGGCGTCCCGTGCGGATCTACGGCCATCACGAGGCGCATGCGGCCAGTGCCTACTACGGATCCGGCTGGGACGAATGCACGGTGCTGACGATCGACGGGTGGGGAGAGGACGGTTCGTCCACGTTGTGGCAGGGCGCCCACGGCAAGCTGCTGCCGCTCGCCCGCACCTATACGTTCGATTCCTTGGGATACTTCTATGGGGCGGTCACGAAAGCGCTGGGATTTACCCCCCATCGTCACGAAGGGAAAATCTTGGGGCTGGCGGCTTATTGCACGGACTCGCGCTCCTATCCGACCCTGCGCACGATGATCGACTACGACTCGTCGGCCAAGCGTTTTCTGGGGCGGATGGAGCGCGGCCTCTACATCCCTCGGTTTGAGAATCCGTATCTGAAAGAATTGGTGACGGCATATTCCCGCGAGGACATTGCCGCCGGCGCGCAGCGCAGTTTGGAGGAAGTCGTCGGCGCCCTGATCGCCGATTTGGGAAACAAGACGAAATTGGCCGTGGCGGGCGGCGTCTTCGCCAACGTCAAGCTCACGCAGCGCCTCAACGAGCGGCCGAACGTCGACGGCGTCTACGTGTTCCCCAACATGGGAGACGGCGGATTGTCCGTCGGCGCCGCTTGGCTGGCCCATGTCCAGGAAACCGGGCGCCGTCCGGCGCCGTTGCGCACCATGCTGCTGGGCCCGGCGTTGGCCGACGCCGAGATCGAAGCGGAAGTGAGCCGCGAAGGCCTGCGCTATCGGCGTGTCCCGGACATCGAGGAACACGTAGCCGCGCTGCTCGCGCAGGGCCATGTGGTGGCGCGGGTGCGGGGCCGCATGGAATTCGGTCCGCGCGCCTTGGGCAACCGCAGCATTCTGTACCACGCCGCGGACGCGAGCGTGAACCAGTGGCTCAATCAGCAATTACACCGCTCCGAGTTCATGCCATTCGCGCCGGCGACGCTCGCCGAGCATGCCGACGCCTGTTACGAAGGATTGGGCGGGGGGCGAGAGCCGGCCAAGTACATGGCGATCACGTGCGCCTGCACGCCGCGTATGCGAGCGGAGGCTCCCGCCGCCGTCCACGTGGACGGGACGGCACGGCCGCAGGTGGTTTCGTGGGAAGATTATCCCGAATTTCACCGGCTGCTGACGGCCTATCACCGATTGACGGGGCGAGCCAGTGTCGTCAACACCAGCTTCAACATGCACGAAGAGCCCATCGTCTGCACGGCGCGCGACGCCGTGCGGGCGTTTCAAGCCGGCCGGTTGCCGTACCTGGCCATCGAGGACTTTCTGGTTGAAGGGAAGGGTTGAATAGATCTGACGATGGACGGTCCAACTATGGTTGATCAACGTCAACTTGAACGCTTGGCTATCGGAGAATAACGGACATCGTAGATTATGGGCAATGGGCCACTCTTAACGGCAATCCCTGACACTGGGTTACCACGAGTCTTCTGGATGGTCTTCTCGTTTTTCGGTGCCAATCTCGTGATCCGAGCGCTCCTGCTCGGTTATCAGGGCGACGAAGGCGAATATTTGACTCAGTCCATGCTGGTATCGCGAGGGCAGACACCGATCATAGATTTCTTCGTCATCAACAACCAGGTCAATTTCTATTATTTTTATGGAACGTTTGTCTGGATGTTTGGGAACAAGTTTTTTGCGCTCCGGCTGATTTCGGTCGTTCTTTCGCTTCTCACGATCATGGCCATGATGCTGATCCTGCAACGGTTTCTTCAAAACAGCCCTGCCAAGAATGCCCTCATCGCGGTACCCGTCGTTGGCTTATACACATCTCCGATTTTCTACTCGTATCCGGTCATGATTCTTCACATAGTGCCCGCCATGTACTGTCTCGTCTGCCTGGCAGGAGCATTGTTGTTCTTTCAGGAAGCGCTCGACGTGAGGGCATGGAGGCGGGCGATAGGTTGGAATTTCACCGGATGGTTCTTTTGTTCTGCATCCATTTGTTTTCGGAGTTCGTTTGCCCCGCTTCTTCTTGCCCTCGCCGGCTATCTATTGGTCGCGTCACGGAAGATGCCGACTCTTTTGAGGCTCAAGATTGCCAGTGCCGGTATTGCCGGCGCCGTGCTCCCCGCCCTACCGAGTCTGGCGATTTTCTCTCAAGATCCTGACCAATTCATTTTTGACTTGTTTCAAATCCGACTCCTTCATCAGCGTTCAGGACTTCTTGGAAGCTGGACGGAGAATGTCGGTGATGTTTTGAAGGAGTTTGTTCTTGGATGGCCGTTCGTTTGGATGATCGATCGCTTGCCGGCAGCGTTTCAATGGGCCTTCTTCTTGAAATGGCTTCCTGAGGCAGCACTTCTCGTGCTCCTTTGTTGGGGGATGGGACGAGTATGGTCGGTCAGAGATTATCAACCACGGGATCGAAAAGTTGAATTGACCTTACTGATCGGTTCGCTTTTGACAGCGATATTGGTAGTGGTTCAGACATTTCAGACACTGGGATATTATGCCCCTGCGCTCGCGCTCTTCTATTTTTCGGCCGTTCTAATTATCGGGAGAGGAATGCCAGATACCTCTTCACAAACGGACGGATGGTTGCTTCATAACCGACGCCTGTTTGTCATCTTGCTGGTTTGTCTGGCCATACGCTTTGTCGGGGATAATGCCGCATCTATTCTGGTTTCGCGAAGCTCTCACAGCCCGCGATCTTGGGAGACCATCGCCAGTGTTGTCGAACACATCCGCCCTCATGTCGCAAGGGGAGATCTCATCTTCGAATATGAAGGTCTGGCGACGTTTATGCTCGATCTCACACCTCCTCCAGGATTTGCGCAAATGCCCGGAGTGGTGGGGCTCTGGCCATTATTGTCTGAGGAGGAAATGCGGCGGAGAAGGATATTGAGCCCCGGTCAGGCCATCGAACACGTCCGAGGCCATAAGTTTGCTGCGGTCATAGCACGCGATGAGAGCCTGCCAGCCTCTTTCATGGAAGCGGTGAAGGAAGAATACAAACTCAAATTGCAGGTCAACGGGATCAGTGTATTTCTCCGATGTGAAGGGCATGTCCGGTCAAACAGCCCTCTCTCCTCAGCATTACAACTGGTTAGCGGGGGCATTGTCTTCAAGTTGCGCGAAGATTATTCCGATGTGCGGGTTGATTGGGTGGCTTAAATTTGAACGGCCACTGGATGGTCGTGAGGTGGAAAGCGCCCGGCGGGCGGCGAGTCTGCTTCGACATCGGGGGCCGGATGCGGAAGGAGAATGGGTAGGCCCCAACTGCTACTTGGGACACCGCAGGCTGAAAATTGTGGATCTTTCGGATGAAGCAAACCAACCGTTCTGGAGTCGTGATCGGCGGTTGGTTACTATCTACAACGGTGAGGTTTACAATTATATCGAGTTGCGCGAAGAGCTGGAGCGAAAGGGCTCAATCTTTCATACCTCCTCCGATACAGAGGTCTTTATCGAGGCCTTCAAGCAATGGGGGCCCAAGGCCTTTAACCGTTTCGACGGAATGTTCGCAGCAGCCATTTATGACGTCAAAGAAAATATCCTGCATCTCGTTCGCGATCATCTAGGACAAAAGCCTCTTTACTATCACGTCTACGACGAAGGTGTGGTCTTCGCATCCGAGTTGCGGGCGTTCATGGATTTGGATGGCTTCTCGTGGCGGCTTGATCGCGGAAATTTCCTCAAATACTTGGCCAGCGGGTATTACCCCTATGAGACCACGCCTATGCAAGGGATTCGGAAACTCCTGCCGGGCACCTATGGTTTGGTCAGAAAAGGCCGAATATCCTTGGAACAGTACTGGGATTCTGTCCCCGGCGAGTCACTGGCGACCACCGATTTCGCCGAGGCGGCTGAGGAAGTCGAACGCCTCATCAGCGTATCCTGTTGGCGGTCGATGCGTGCCGATGTTCCTTATGGCGTCTTCTTGAGCGGGGGAATTGACAGCGGAATTGTCTTGCGGGCATGCATCGAGGCCAACCCGGACGTGTCGTGCTTCAGTGTGGCAATGGAAGATAAGGAGTTTGATGAGAGTAAGAAGGCCATGTTGATCGCGCGGCACCTGAAAATCGCCAAGCACCGCATCTTTACACTGACAAAGGATCGACTGGCGGAGACATTCGACCGATTTCTGAAATGTTCAGACGAGCCGCACGGTGATCCCGGTTACGTGAACACTTGCTTTCTAGCGGCGTCATCGCGCCCGGACATAGCCGTGGGAATCTCAGGGGATGGGGGGGATGAGCTCTTTGCGGGGTATCATCCTTTTATTGGTCTGAAGTACGCCCCATTTATGAACTCAGTTCCGGGACCCATCATTGCTTTGATGAAACGGCTCGTGCCTGTCGTGTTATCGGATAGCGGCGGTTATCTTGAGCTTGGCTTTCGCGCATCAAGTTATCTTGGTGGATTCCCAGCTCCTGACGCGACGCGCTTTGCTCTGTGGCTGTCGACAGTTGAACCTGAAGAGTTGCATTCGCTCTGCCCCTGGGCAGACAGGCGATTTCTATCTCGATACGGTGAGCCAGGGACGCTGTACGATTTTTCTACCGCGATAAATAAGAAAACCGAGGGGCGATCGGACGTACAACGGCTTCTCTACTATTATCAAAAAATCTTTCTTCCCGAGTTTGTCTGTTTCCATACTGACAGAGCATCAATGTTGTCCAGTCTTGAAGTGCGATCGCCGCTGTTGTCAGTACCGTTGGTCGAATTTGCCAACCAACTCCCCGATCACTTTAAAATCCGCGGTTCAATCGGTAAATATCTCTTGCGCGAATTGCTGCGTCGCTCTCACATTCCTGGGGGTATCGTTCAAGGGAAAAAACAAGGGTTCACGTTCCCAGTCGCACGCCACCTTAGACAGGATCTTCGCGGTCATCTCTCTGCTCTCGTGAAGCTGGATGCATGGGACGGAGATGTTATCAGCCGAGCTCATTTGGCCGCAATGGTAGATCAGCATCTGACAAGAAGGAGGAATCTATATCGGACGCTATTTAGTTTGATCGTCTTTGACGCTTGGCTTCAACGTCATCCGAGGCTTGTATGGACATGAAAGACATTGTCTTGGTGACCGGCGCTAATGGCTTCGCCGGACGAAATCTGATTAGGTACTTGAGTGCGTGCGGTTATGCAGTGCATGGGGTGAGTCGCCGTGGTGGAACCTCGGACAAAAAAGAACATTTCGCCATTGACCAATTGGGAGATCAGGATGAACTTGCGAGTTTGCTAAGGAAAAGGAAAATAACCGCTCTTGTCCATGCCGCTGGTCGCATCAATGGGACTCCAGAGGAATTGCGAGAGGCCAATCAAGAATTTACGCGAAGGGTCGTGAGGGCGGTCGAGGCCGTGGCCTCGGAAACAAAGTTTGTTTACATTAGCTCTGTGTCAGCAGAGGCTGGAGCAAAAGGAGAGTATGCCGAAGCAAAACGAGCCTGTGAAGAGGTTATTATAGACTCGCGGTTAAGCCGGTGGTCGATACTGAGGCCCAGTCTGCTTTATGGCCCGGGCGACACGAAAAATGTGGCACGTCTAATAGCTGCAGCGCAACATTGGCCGGTGATCCCGGTTCCGGGAGCGGCGTGGGTCAAGCTTCAGCCTCTTTACATTGATGATTTGGGTGGTGCAGTCAGCGCTGTCCTTGAAAGGAATGAATGGAAGCGTTCTTACACCGTAGCGGGACCGCGTCAAGAGTATCTTCGCGATATGATTCGAATGATTCAACGAAGAGCGGGGCGGCGACAACCGCTCATCTCTATTCCTGTTAAGCCGATTCAATGGGTAGTTCGCATTGCCAGGCATGTCCTGCCAGGCGGATTAGTTCCCTCCCAACAGATCATGAATTTGCACGATCACCCTATGTGGGACTGGAGTGCTGCGAGGCGAGATTTGGGCTTTGCGCCACGTACGTTCGAAGAGGGAATCGCAGAATTTCTTTAGGAGCGGGGTACGGAAGAGTTAATGATGAAACGGTATAGCGTGGGAGCCCCAAATTTCAGCAGCCAGGAAGGGCGCAGGTAGTAGCGATAAGCTTTGCGCGCTGCACTGCGCACTTCCTCCGGGCTTGCGGTCATGATGTCAGCGACCGGCTGATACTCGGTAAACTCAGCGTAATCGTCCGTAAGAAGAGAATTCTTTAAAGCCTTATACGTTTGCGTACCTGGAAAGGGTGTTGTGATGCAAAATTGGGCTCCCATTGTGTTGAGTTGTTTGGCATACCTGATCGTCGCTTGCATGGTCTCTGGCGTATCGCCAATGAGCCCGAGCATGTAGAAAGCATTGATCCGAATTCCTTTGTCATGCAGATAACTAATCATCCGTTCTTGATCGCCCACCACCGGATGGTACTTGCCATTGAGGCTCAGGACTGTGTTTGTGGGCGATTCCAATCCGAGGTTGACGCCGCGCAATCCTGACGCGTGCAAGAGGTCGATCAATTCAGGAGTCAGGCAGTCCACGCGAGTTTCACATGCCCATTCCACGCGCAGGTTTTTGTCGATCATCAGTTCGGCGATTTCGGCGCTGTGCTGTTTGTTGAGTGTAAAACAGATGTCGCGAAAGAGAAAACTTCTGATGTTGTGTATTCGAATGTTGCGCTCGATTTCTTCGACGACATGAACGGGCTTTCGGCGCCGAAAGCGAGCTGTCTGCGACACCATATAGGGACAAAAATCGCAGTTATAGGTGCATCCGCGTGTCGATTGGACGGGTAAAAAAGGACGCTTGTGAAGCAGTGGAAAGTAACTGAAGGATGGAACGTCAAACCCCTTCCAGTCAGGCATGGGGAGCCTGGAGAGATCGTTAACAACTCCGTAATCGAGCATGCCAGAAAAATCGTGCTTGCCGTCAAGGAATGCAAAAAGCGACGACTCGAGTTCCCCGAAGATCAAAAAATCCGTGGCGCCTTGATAATATTGAGGATTCGTTTGCGGAAATGGACCGAAAAATCCGACCTTCGATCGCGGGTAGCGGGCTTTCTGGCCGCGCGCGTAGTCGATCTCTTCTTTAAAGCAGTGCATCGAACTGGCTATGAGGATGATCTCCTCTCCGCCGGTTTCACCGTTGTATAGCGCCACTTCATGTCCCGCCTGGCGAAGAATGGCGGCGGCAAACGCAAGATTCAATACCGGAAGGTTTATGGCAGAAGCCTTGATACGGGAAACTAGCCTGCCCATGAGGCCATCGGCATACATAAAGGATCCGAACCCGCCGGTATGTTCTCGATTCGCTTTTTTGTCCGGAAAAGCCAAGTCGACAAGAGCGAACTTCATTACGGAGCCTCCGTTAACCGACAGCGAGTGTAAGGGATTCATGTGCCACGGTCAACTCTGACGCCGAATGTGTGCCAGAGTTAGTTGATAATTGACGAAGCGGTCCCGGTGTGGTGCAGTGATCGTGGCTGAGACAACCACCACCCCACACCCAGGAAAGGAACCGCTTCATGAAAAGAGTAGTCCGAATGACCCGGC
>Ga0194120_10003499_pt1 | contig 25502 bp, 23 predicted proteins | sample TA2MahCa65mmetaG_FD_148642 | JGI IMG/M metagenome (GOLD analysis project Ga0194120, IMG submission 148642) | Freshwater microbial communities from Lake Tanganyika, Tanzania - TA2015019 Mahale Deep Cast 65m | ecosystem: Environmental > Aquatic > Freshwater > Lake | place: Tanzania: Lake... | reverse complement strand
TGACGCTCCTGGGGATCGCCATCAAGATGCTCCTGTCCTGATCCGGTCGCCTCGCCCATGACCTGGGCCATGGCATCCCGCTAGGCTTGATGGCATGCCCACCCCTGAACGGCTGCGCGCGCTCATCACCGCGCATCCCCTCAAGGTATGGCGTTTTGGCCGTCTGTCGAATGGGAGCGAGCCGAATCTGCGCATTTCCTGCCTTTGAGGCGGCGCAAAGGCGGAATCAGCGGCGACGGCGAGCTCGAATGAGCCCCTTCGGCGTCGGCTTGGCACCAGCGATGCCGCTCGATGATTGCGCGGCGCCGCCCGACAGGTGTGCAGCGCCGCCTGGTGCGGCGGCCCCGGCGTCCGCGCCCCTCATCTGCTGGTTGAGATAGCGCACGCGTTGCCGCGCACCCTGCACCCCCTGCACGCCACCACCCTGCAGATACGCGGCAGCCACGGCATTCGCTTCCGAAAACTCCGCCTCGAAAGTGATGGTGTTGGTCGCGCGGTCCACGCTCAGCGCAACGATGCCAAGATCCGATGCGAGTTCGACGAGCGCATCGATCCGCTCGTCCTGCAGCGATGCGCCAGAAGCGACGATCCCGGCGAGCGCGCGTGTCGTGGTGAGGTGCACGGGCTCATTCAGCCGACGCATGTCGACCACCGCTTGAATGGCGGGCACGATCTTTTCGCGCGGCAGCAGCCGCACCGCGCGAGCCTCGCCATTCAGGATGAAGGTTCGCGACGAAACATTGCGAAGCGCAGTCGCAAGAGCGCGACCTGTGGCCATATTGCCTGGCGAGTAAGGATCGGATGCGTCTCGTGCAAGATCGGCGGCGTCCACGATGCGATCGACCGATCCGCCCGTGCTGCCATCGGGCGGAACCGTCAACGCACGCACGCCAAGTTCATGCAGCAGCCAGAGACACGCCTGTACCTTCGCGTCGGTGGGTGCCATTCCCTGCTTGAGCGCCTCACCAACGATTCCGCCAAGTGATGCAACCAGTTCATGGCCCGCCGCAATGAGCGGCACGAGCGACTGACCAAGCAGTCCGAGTGTCTCCTGCGACTGAACGGTGAGCGGAATGTCCTGACCATTGAGTGCGATCTGCGCCATTGCCAAAGCCTAGCGCGGGTGGCCTTGAAGCCACTTCTATACTTTGCACATGGCAGTGAACGGGCGCTCACAGCGACGCTGGCCCGTGATCCTCGCGATGACGGGGTCCCTGTCCATGATCATGCTCGATTCGACGGTGCTCGGCGTGGCGCTGCCGACGGTCAGTCGCGATCTCTCCATGAACGCCAGCATGCAGGCATGGGCGGTGAACGGCTTTCTGCTTGCCACGGCATCGTGCGTTGCCATCGGCGGCAGAGTCGGCGACGCGATCGGACTTGTGCGAGCGTTCCAGATTGGGATGTTTGGCTTCATGCTTGCGTCGATCGGCTGCGCAGCAGCAACGAGCGCCGAGTGGTTCGTCGCGGCGCGGGTTGCACAGGGACTCTGTGCCGCGCTCATGCAACCCGCAAGCGCCGCCATCGTGATCGATGTCGCTGCGCCCGAACGGCGAGGCGTCGCGATGGCGACCTACGCGGGGATCTCGCTGCTGTTCCTCGCGGCGGGTCCAGTGATCGGTGGCGTATTGGTCGAGCATGCATCATGGCCCTGGTGCTTTCTGATCAATGTGCCCGTCGTGATTGTCTCGCTCGCGACGACCATCAGACTCCAGTTGGTGTCGCCGGTCCGTTCGCGACGACCGCTCGATGGACCATCGGCGCTGCTGCTTCCCATCAGCATGGTGCTGTTGACCTGGGCTCTTCAGCAGGGCGCGGGCAGATCAGTGGATGCATTCTGGCAGTGGCCCACTGCGGCAGTCGGCGCAGGACTGGCACTGCTGTTCATCCGTCGCCAACTGATGATCGCAACGCCGCTGATCGATCTTCGGCTCTTTCGCGACCGCTCACTGCGCGCGAACGCCCTGCTACTGATGGGGCTGCAGGTGGTGACCGTTGGTCAGGGAATATTCGGATCGATGTATATGCAGGAGTTCCTGGGTTTCACGCCCGTTGAGGCGGGCATGGGATCGCTGCCGATGCTGCTGCCGGTCCTTCTCCTTGTGCATGTCGCTGGGCGCATGTACGACAAGAGTGGACCGCGCAAGCCGATTGTCAGCGGGCTTCTGTTGGTGCTGTTCGGCGCAGCGGTCGAAACCTTCGGAGTCGCCACAGAGAGTTACCCCATCCTTGGCACGGGCATGGCGCTGCTCGGCGCGGGCTGCGGGCTCTCCATGAGTCCGACCAATGTGGACACGCTTGCACGCGCGCCAACGGGGCGGCGCGGTGAAGTGGCGGGGCTTGTGCAGCAGATGCGGCAACTCGGCAGCACGTTTGGAATCACCGCGATGGTTCTCGTCATGCACCTGTTCGCCTCCGGGGAAGTGATCGGCACGACGGGGCTGACGCTGCGAGGAATCGCGTCTGGGTTTGGGCTGCACATTGCCGTCGCTGCCATATGCCTCCTGCTGGCGCTCCGCTGCGTGCGCGAGAAGGCGTCGCTCACGCAGCCCGCATCCGAGGGTCACGCCTCGACACCAACGACCTGATCCGCGTCGATCTGCACGGCGACTTCACGCCCTTGCAGGGACGGTCCGTGCGGATTGGTTTCGAGCACCTTCAGCTTGGCGCCAGAAACCTCCACGACATGCTGCGCGTGCGAGCCAAGGTAGGTCGACTCCGTGCATCTGCCGCGCACGCCCGTACTGCCGTGCGACGCGTCAGTCACGCGAATCGACTCGGGGCGTACCGAGAGCAGCACTTCCGATCCGCTCCGTGCGGATGCGGGCACGCTCGCACGCCACGAGCCAAGCGCCGACTCGACATCCGCGCACCCGCCGGCGTCGATCGCACTTCGCACATGCGCGGAGATGAAATTCGTTTCACCAATGAACTCTGCGACGAAGCGTGTGCGGGGCTTCTGGTAGATCGCCCGCGGCGCACCGAGCTGCTCGATCCGTCCGCGAAACATCACGGCGACTTGGTCGGCGAGCGAGAGTGCCTCGTGCTGGTCGTGCGTCACATAGACCATCGTGATACGCAGTTCCATCGATATGCGACGAATCTCCGCGCGCATCTCAAGCCTCAGCTTCGCGTCGAGATTCGAGAGCGGTTCATCAAGCAGCAGCAGGTCGGGGCGGAACGCCAGCGCACGTGCAAGCGCCACGCGCTGCTGCTGGCCGCCTGAAAGCTGATTGGGAACGCGCTCCGCATACTCACCCATGCGAACCAGATCGAGCGCCTCGCCGATGCGCTGCTTGCGCTCATCCGATGCGATGCCGCGCACCTCCAGACCGAAGCCGACATTCTGCGCAACGGTCATGTGGGGCCAGAGCGCGTAGTTCTGGAAGACCATCCCCGTGTTGCGCCGCTCGGGCGGAAGGTCCGTCACGTCACGATCGCCAAAGCGAATGCGCCCCGCCGTGGGCTGCACAAACCCCGCGATCATCCGCAGGATCGTGGTCTTTCCACAGCCTGATGCACCGAGCAGAAAGAAGAGCGAGCCCGAGGGGATGTCGAGCGACACCTCGTCGACCGCCACCGCGCGGTCATACGCCTTTCGGATGCCCTGCAAGTGAACGCTCGTCACAGCCGCAGGATATCGGCGTATCTCGCGCATCGTGGGCGTACCATCGTGCGCGTGGGCAACCCGGTCGAACATCTCAAGGGGTTGCAGGAGCGGCGAAGCACGCGCGGTACGACGATTCCCAAGTCCACCATTGGCGCGGAAGTCAAGCAGCTTCGAGCATCGCTTGAACGCACCGCGCGGCGCATGGGTTCTGCGGGCGACATCTGGGAGCGACTTGTGCCCGATTCGATCCGGGCCGACACGCGCCTGTCAGGAATCACGGGCGGTGTGCTGCATGTCGTGACCGGATCGGCCTCGACCAGCTACGCACTTGACCGACTGCTGCGCGAGGGCGCCGAGGACGCGATACGCATGGCGAGCGAGGGACGCATCACACGCGTCCGCATGCGTGTCGGGCGTGTGGATCTCGGGAGTCGCTGACGAGGGTGGAAGGAACACAGCCTTCCGATCAGGGCGTGCCGATTGCGGCGGGCACGGGTTGCACGCGCCCCTCGCGGTCGATGCATGCGAGGGTCGTTTCACCAACGACCAGTTCCTCGCTGCCACGCAGCAGTCGATAGGTGTGTTCCACCTTCACATGACCGACATCGCGGAGTGTCGTCTCAAGCGTCAGGAGTTCGTCGTACCGAGCCGGCTTTCGATAGCGAACTTCAAGCCGCGTGACTGCGAGCAGCAGCCCATCCGCCTCCATCTGCGCATACGAACCGCCGCGGGCTCGAAGCAGTTCCGTTCGCCCCATCTCGAACCACACGGGATAGACCGTGTGGTGGACGACACCCATGGGATCGCACTCGCCGTAACGCACCCTGATCTCAATCGCATGTGAGCTCGCCATGAGAGCGTTGTATCAGATGCGAGCGAACTCACTTGCCGATGCAGAAGCGAGCGAAGAGTTCGCCGAGCACATCGTCGGGCGTGCGGTGCCCTGCAACGATGCCAAGTTCATCGAGTGCGCTTCGCAGTTCGATCGCGACAAGTTCCGCGGGCTCCGCAGATCGACTGCCCCGTGCGATGCTGTCGTCCGCGAGCTGCGCCGCGGCGTTGAGATGCGATTGCGCAGCTGCGATCGCGCTCCGATGCCGCTTGAGCAGCATCGGAGCATCACTGCTGATACGCGTCCGCACGACTGCCTCCGAAAGCGCCGTTCGCAGCGCGTCAATTCCCTCGCCCGTGCGCGCACTTGTCGCGATCCCCTGTGCGGGACGGGTGAAGCAGCCACCAACACCCAGCTCATCGGCCTTCGTCCACACGAGCAGTGTTTCATCCTTCACGGCTGATTCCGTGTGTACCGCAGCCGACGCCAGTGGTACGCAGCGCAGGGCAATCGCAGCGCGGTCCACCGTTTCGCGCCGCATGAGTTGCATCTGCGCCGCCAGCGCATGCTGCGGATCCTCGATTCCAGGAAGATCGCACAGCAGAATCTCGCCGCCTCGCAGTGGCAGTGGCTCGATGATCGCGTCGCGTGTCGACCCCGGGGTCTCCGACTCGACCGCGCGCGACCGCCCAAGCAGCGCGTTGAAAAGACTGGACTTGCCCGCATTTGGCGCGCCATGCAGTGCGACAAGCGGCAGCGCGCGCAGCGACTCTTCAGGGATCGACTGCCGAACGACGCCGTCGAGCGACGCGCACACCGCCCGAGCGCGCGCAGACAGTTGACTCGCCTCGATGGCGATCACATCCTCCTGATCGCTGAAGTCGATGCCTGCCTCGACCAGCGCAAGCAGCGCGGTCACATGTTCCGCGGCAGTCGCAGCGGCAGTCTGGACTGGTGAGTGCTTCAGTGAACGCGCCGCGTTCCACTGCGACTGGGACTCCGCCGCGATCGAAAGCGCGATGCGCTCCGCATCCGCCGCTGGCAGTCGGCCCGCGGCATAGGCGCGGCTGCTGAACGCCCCCGGTCCTGCGCGCTGCGCACTCGGCGCACCGGCGCGACCATCACAAAGCGCGTCAACGACCGCCGAAAGAAGATGCGCGTTCCCTGGCAGCAACAGTTCGACCGTGTCGGATCCCGTGAACGACGCGGGAGCAGGCATCACGAGCGCAGCGGCAGGAAACTCCACGGGTTCGCCGGCGACGGCGACTTGGAAGCGGACGAACTGAATAGAGCGCGATCTCCGAAGCATCCCGCGAACAAGACGCGCCTCGACGACGCGCAGCGCATCATGCCCACTGACACGCACCAGGCCTCGCACCGATCGCCCTGCGGGCGTGGAGACGGCGGCGATCGCGTCGCACCGCTCGGCTGCCGCGAGCGTGTGCGCCGCGTTCATCCCCTGTCCTTGAACGTCTTGCTGCGCTGCTGCTTTTCCTGCGCGCGCTCCATCGCCTTCTGATAGATGCGCCCGAGTGCATCCTGCGCCTTCGACGTCTTCACAGGGCGCGGATTGCGTTCTTCCTCTTCCACCTGCCGACGCACCATCTTGCTCTCCCAGATGCCGATCAGGGTGGATGTCATGATGTAGAGCGTGAGCCCCGACGGCGCAACATAAAGCATGAGCGGGAACATGACGACGGTCATGACGCGCATCATCTTCTGCTGCTGTGCCTGCTCTGGAGACAACTGTGCCGTCGGCGGCGCCATGTACTTCTGCTGCACATAGAACACGACGCCCATCAGGAGCGGAATGATGTTGATGCTTGAGAAGGTGAAGAGGAAGAGGTTCACAGAGAACGGCAGCGGGATGAATCGATCCTGCGCGCTCAAATCACCGAGGAATTGCCAGCCACCAAAGAGCTGGAACACGCCGAAGAACGCGGGCTGCTGCCGCAACTCGAACGCGAGATAGAGCACCGCGTAGAGCGCCATCCAGATCGGCATCTGAAGGAATGTGGGCAGGAATCCGCCGAGACATCCGACAGGGCTGATGTTCTTTTCACGGTAGAGGCGGAACTGCTCCTGTTGCATGCGCTTTGGATCGTCGCCGTAGCGCGCCTTCAGCGCATCGAGTTCGGGCTTCAGTGCCGCCATCCCCTTGCTGATGCGCTGCATCTGCACTTGCGACTTCTTCGAGATCGGATGCAACAGCAGCCGCACCACCATCACGAGCACGATGATCGCGATGCCCCAATCGAACACCACGTAGGTGTGCAGGATGCCGAGGAACGCCACCAGAATGTTGGCGAGCCATGCGAAGGTGCACCAGGAACAGCAGCCGCCGAGCGAGTACGCGATAAGTCCAACCATCTGCAGAAGCGAGTAGGGAACTGTTGCGCTGAGCAGGTTGCGATCGAGCGGGCCCGCAAACACGCCGACCGAAAAATCGGCCGTGGCGCCGGGCTGCACATCCGTCAGCGGTGACTGCACAATGGCAAACAACGATGGCGCACCGCTCGGATCCCTCGCCGCGGGCGAACCCAGCTGTGCGCGGACCACCTCGACAAGCGGCGCGATCGACCTGCTGCTTGTCGCACCCCCCTCGCCTCCGGCAAGCGCGTGGAGCGCGAGAGCGAAATAGCGGTTCGTCGCACCAAACCAACTGAGGTTGTGCTCCTCCGCACGCTGCTGCTCATTGGGCCAGACATCGAAGCGCCCCGCCTCCACGGACTTCACCACATCCGCCCGTTCAAGCATCGCATCGTTGGACAACACGGACACCTGCGCCGGATCGCGCCGTGTGCTGAGCAGATAGCCAAACTTCAGCCGCCGAATGTCCATCATCTCATCTGGAGAACGCGCCAGATCGCTCGGCGCATAATGGATGATCTGCACTTGCCGCGGGATGCTCGAAAGATTCTCGACTCCCTGCTCCATGCGCAGATCGAAGCCGCCCCCCGCATCTGCCACGATTGAATAGGCGCGTCGCACGCGCAGCACCGCTTGACCCTGCGCATCATCGATGATCGCGACGAATTCACCGGGCTGCGGCTGCACCCACGCCTTGCTGAACAAATCGACACGAACGCCATCAACGATGATGGAATGCATCGCCAACAGCGGCACGCTGAAGCCGGCCAACTTGCCTTCGGACTGCAGTTGGTAGCGCGACTCGATGGGCGGCAACGGCGGCACCTTGCCAAGCGACCCGCCCGCCACTGCAGCGGCGTGTCGCTCCGCAGCGATGCGGTCTTGGGCGTTCAGCCAGAACTCGCTGAAGACGATGCGGTCGATGCCCGCGCTCGTCGGTGCGAAGTCGATGCGGAATCGATGCTGCGCAGGATCGAGTGACCCAATGCTGTCGGGTCGGAGCGGCGCTGAGAGCGGCGGACGCACCGAGTACTTGGCGGTGCCGCTGGGCGCGGCTGTCTCCGCGGGCTTTGTGGCTGGTGGCGCTGCTGTGGGTGCGGCTTGCGGTGGCTCCTGCTTTGGCGGCGTGGCGTCGAGTTCCGGCTTGAGTTCTGGCTTCGGGTCGGGCTTGGTCTCACGCTTCGTCTCGGACTGCGATGCGGCAACCGCGACCTCCTGCGACTTTGGCGCAGGCTGCTTTCGACCGGGACCCAAGATGGTGATCGCCGCCACGCTGGACGCGAGCAGCACGATCGCCATTGTGAGGAGGATGCGCTTCATCTTTGGTTCCATCGATCGTTGCTCCCGCGCAAACGCTCAGCGGCCCTGCAAGAGACGCTCGCCAAGCCAGTCGCTCAACTCATCGATGGACTTGATTTTGTCGACCGTGCGTTGAATGTCGTAGTCGAGCCTGAAGAACTGCACGGACTGCGGTTCGTGGTTCTCGCCCGTCTCGAGGATCGCATAGGAGGCGCGCGGATCAAGATCACGCGGCTGACCGACCGATCCAGGATTCACGATGACCGTCTCACCCGCGGCGAAACGATGGATGCCATCCGCCATCTCCGCCGCGGGCAGGAAGTCCGGATCATCGGTGAAGATGCCGGACACGTGCGTGTGCCCCACCAGACAAACGCTCGCCGGCTTGATGCGCTTGAAGATGTCCTGCACCTTCCGCGCACTGTTCTGTGCGTCCTCTGGAAAGATGTACTCGTTGATGGGTCGCCTCGGCGAACCGTGCACGCAGAGGAACGGTCCAAACACCACGCGAACGCGCAACTGACCGAGGAAGTCCCACCGCCGCGTTGCCTCCGCGATTTCATCCGCACCCGCGCCGTTCTCGCTCCGCGATGGTTCAAGCTGACGCCGCGTCCAGTACGCGGCGGACTCCGCTGATGCATTGAAGTTGGTCGGCTCATACAGCACGCCGAAATCGTGGTTTCCCATCAGACTCCACTCGCAGCGCTTGGCGACGAGGTCCACGCATTCCTTCGGATCGGGTCCGTAGCCGACGATGTCGCCAAGGCACAGGATGCGGTCCACGCCACGGCGGTCGATATCCGCAAGCACCACTTCAAGTGCCGGGAGGTTCGCGTGAATATCGCTGATGAGAGCCGTGCGCATCGTTCGCCAGCACGCGGGCGGCGAACGGGAATCCTAGCAAACTGTTCGCCGCATGACGGCTAAACTTCTCACCCCTATGGCTGAGACACGTCACTTCGATCTCATCGTGATTGGCGGCGGACCTGGTGGCTATGTCGGCGCGATCCGCGCCGCGCAGATGGGCATGCGCGTGTGCTGCGTGGAGCGCGACAAGCTCGGCGGCGTCTGCCTCAACTGGGGCTGCATCCCCACGAAGGCCCTGCTGCACAACGCCGAGCTCTACATGCATGCGATCCGCCATGGCGATTCCTGGGGCATTGAGATCAAACCAGATCACGTGAAGGTGAACTGGGAGAAAGTGATCGGGCGCAGCCGCAGCATCACGGGCCAACTGAACTCCGGCATCGCGTTCCTGTTCAAGAAGAACAAGATCGAACATGTCGCTGGTCATGCCAAGATCGTTTCGGGGAAGACCGCAAGCGGTCCATGCAAGGTTGAAGTTCGAAAGTCGACGGGCACGTACTACAAGGGAAGTGGCGAGGGGGACGCGCAGGTGCTGACCGCTGATCGCGTGCTGATTGCCACGGGTGCGGCACCGCGGCAACTGCCCATCGCGCCTTGCGACGGCAAGGTGATCATCTCGAGCGCCGAGGCAATGACGCTGCCCGCGCGTCCTGCATCCATGCTGGTCGTCGGCTCTGGTGCGATTGGCATGGAGTTCGCCTACTTCTACAGCGCATTCGGCACGAAAGTCACCGTTGTCGAGATGCAGGATCGCATCCTGCCGGCGGAGGATGACGATATTTCCGCCGCTGCGCTGAAGACGTTCTCATCGCAGGGCATCGCGTTCAAGACAAGCACCAGCATCAAGTCGATCGACAAGAGTGCCAAGGGCGCGAAGGTGACGCTCTTCGATGTGAAGGACGAGAAGAAGACGGAAGTGATCGAGGTGGATGTTGTGCTGGTGGCCATCGGTGTCGGCGCACGCATCGATGGGCTGTGCGATCCATCGCTTGGGCTGCGACTTGTCGAGAGCGGTCCTGCGAAGGGACACATTTGGACGGACTACCGCGACAAGACTGAACCGACTTACCAGACGAGTGTGCCCGGCGTGTATGCGATTGGCGATGTGATTGGTCCGCCGTGGCTTGCGCATGTGGCGAGCGAAGAGGCGGTGGCCGCCGTCGAGCGCATGAAGGGGCACCACACGCTCGGCGTGGACTACGCGTCGATCCCAGGTTGCACCTACTGCACACCACAGGTCGCATCGATCGGCATGACCGAACGCGAGGTGAAGGCGAAGGGGGTCAAGTACAAGGTCGGCAAGTACCCGCTGAAGGCGCACGGCAAGGCGATCGCTGTGGGTGCGACCGATGGTCTCGTGAAGATCATCACGAGTGAGCCATACGGCGAGATCCTCGGCGCGCACATCTTCGGTGAAGATGCGAGCGAACTGATCGGCGAGATGGGGCTGGCCAAGCGGCTTGAGGCGACAGCGGAGGACATCATCTCCACCGTTCACGCACATCCCACGATGCACGAGTCGCTCCACGAGGCTGCGCTCGCCACCGAAGGTCGCGTCATCCACGGTTGATTGCGCCACACATTCGCCGATCCCGCCGACGCCGGCATCGATCGGCGCCCACCCGGCCGCGTCAAGCAAGCGCCAACAACGATCGACCCTCGGCGCACCGAGATCGGATGCGCGAGGGTCGTCGACGCTGGCGGTCGGCATGGTGAGTGAACGCCGCCAGCTGGATGAAGCGTCAGGCGTTCAGGGTTTCCGTTCGCGTGGCTTTGGCTTCTCCTTCTGCTTCTGGCACCACTCGACATACATGCGTCGGACGATCCGCTCCTGCACGGTGTGCATCCAGTATTCGCCGTAGCGCATCTCCATATAGACACAGAACGCAGGTGGATACGGGGTACTGCGCGTTCCGTGCAGCGGTGGAACGGCGAGCGCCTGGCTGCCAGATGATGCGGGCATCCAGAGCGCACACAGCACTGCGGCGCCGACCGCGGTCAGTTGAAGCGCGCGCGAACGTGAGAGGCCGCGAGTGTTGGGGGGATTCTTCATGGGTGTCTCCTGTGTACTCCTCAGGCGGACTCAAGCGCTCGCGCGCTCTCCAGGATTCGCCAACCGGTTTCACGGAATGCGGGGAAACGCCCCATCGTGCCCGCGACGATTCGGATGTCCTCATCATCGAGCAACCACTGATCCGCAGAACCGATCGCCTCGAACTGCCGCTGCCTTCGCAGATGCTCGAAGGTGAACGCGCGCTCGCGCATCGACCAGTTCTCAAGTCGCTCCGCGATCTCCGATGCCTTGTTCGAGAAGACCGCCATCGCCCTGTGCAGTTCAGGTCCGCTCGAACCACGCAGCGCGATGTTGCAGCCGAACACCGCCCACCATCCGTAACTCTCGAGCCAATCGCCGGGCGGATACGCGGTCACATCAACGACCTGCTCAAGTCCCTGCATCAGCGCGTCGATCGCCGCGTGCGTTTCCATGGTGCCGAGCGCCGCCGCGCACTCCATGACCGCGCCGCGACATGTGTTTGCAACGCCCGCATACGACGGATCATCAAACTCGCTCGCGAGATCGTCATACAGCGTTTGCGCCCGAAGGAGATCGCCGTGCGCTGCCTTCGCATGATTGTTCGCGCCCTGCGGATCACTCTCCATCATGCGGCGTCTCGAATGCCCGCGGACATAATGCCCGAACGCGTGCACAACCCGCTCGACCCTGCTGCGCGGCTCGTCGGAGATCCATCGACCGACCAACCCGCTCGCGACCGCATGCGATTCGATGAGATGCCAGAGCGCGTAATGCGCGTTCGCCAGATTCACTTCAAGCATCATGCGCACATGGGGCGGAACCGCCGGCTCCGCGAGCCCCTGCTGCAGCGCCGTGAGCGCCTTCGTGTACCGCCCGAGACCATCCTGTGCCCCCGCAAGCCGATTGCAGGCCGTGGCGCGTTCCACTCCCGTCTGCGCCGCGAGAGTCATCGCACGAGCGAGCGTTGTCATGCGGCGGTAATCGCCCGCACGGTGCGCCTCGATTGCCTCGCGGTCAAGCGCAAAGAACCCGCGCTGCGCCAGCGTCTCAATCTGAGCCTTCTCCTCGGGGTCCTCGCGCCATACCCCTTCCGCGACATCACCGACATCCCAGTCGAGCACATCCGCCAAACCGATCACCAGATCCAGTTTCGGATTGCCACTCTCGGGAACCATCTTCGACGGTTCACGCCCAAGTGCCTGCGCCACCTGCTGCTTGGTCCACCGACGGTAGATCCTCGCAAGATCGACAAACTGCTCAAGTCGATCGCGTCGAACATCGTCACGTGACATCGAGACCCCACTTTCAGCAGGACATCGGGTCCCGCATCCGTCACCGTGCAAAGGAAGGAAGGCATGATGGTGGGGCAGCATTACAGAAATCGCGGTCCGTACACTGACTCAATGGAACGCCCGCCACATGGTCTCCTGCTCGTTGTGAGCGGACCTTCGGGCGTTGGGAAGACTTCCATCGTGCATGAAGTCGTGCGCCGATTCAACGGCGAGTTCAGCATCTCCGCGACCACGCGCGCCGCAGGACCTGGCGAGCTCGATGGTCGCGACTATCACTTCATCGATCAGGCGCGCTTCCAACGGATGATCGACGCGAACGAGTTCCTCGAGTACGCACAGGTCTTTGGTCGCTCGTGGTACGGCACGCCGCGCGCCCCCGTTCTTGCGGCGCTTGCTGCGGGTCGCGTGATGGTTCTCGACATCGATGTGCAGGGTGCGGATCAGGTGCGCGCCCGACATCCCAATATGTTCGGCGTCTTCATCCTGCCGCCATCCGAAGAGGATCTGCTCCGTCGCCTCCGCGCGCGCGCGCGTGAGGATGAGGCAGCGATCGAGCATAGGTTCGCCGAAAGCACTCGCGAGATCGCACGCGCACAGAAGAGCGGCACGTTTGACAGCTTCGTCGTGAACGATGACCTCGCGCGATGCACCGAAAAGGTCTGCGAACTGCTCGTCACTCGGCTTGGCAGAGACGCCGCCTCAACGCGCCACTAACCAGGTCTCAAGCGCGCTGTCGACTCGGCATTCGGCGGATCGTGCATGCAGCTTGCGAACGGCTCGCTCCATGTCGATCTCCAGGAACGCGTCGCGCGTGATGCCGCAGAGCAGATCGCTCGCACCGAGCCAGTGCGCGACGGCGCCGCGGATGCGATCGGCAGTCGCGCCACGCTCCGCGAGCCCCGCCACGGACAACGCATCATGCCGCTTTGCCAGCCGCTTCCCTGTGGCATCCCGCACAAGTGGAAGATGCCACCAGCGCGGCGGCGCGGTTGGCTGCCCGGCGAGGAGCGAATGCAGGCGCTGCTGCAGTGCCGCACTCGGCAGAAGATCGCTGCCGCGGATCACATCCGTGACCCCCTGTGCGATGTCATCCGCGACGACCGCAAGTTGGTAACTCGCCGAGCCAGCCTTCAGCCACACGAGCGGATCACCCCAGATGGCAAGCGGATCGAACCTCTGCGTTCCAAAGATCTCGTCGTGAACGCACTCCTCGCCTGCATCAAGTGCAAGTCGGTGATTCACCGCCCGATCAGTGAAACGCCAGCGGTCGCGTGGCGGACGCAGTGATGGCGGAAAGCGAAGCACATCATCCCCCTCGTGCGGCGCATCCGCGCCATCGGATACGCCCGCGCTCGCCGCGATATCGCTCCGAGCGAGCGCATCACGCGCATCCGTATGGAGTGCACGAAGCTCCGCGCGCGATTGCGGCGCCTCGAACACGACCCCCTTCGCCTCCAGCGCGCGCATGCACTCGACGTGCCACTCCACGCGCTCAGACTGACGCACAATCTCACCATCCCAGTCGATACCGAGCCACTCGAGCATCCACCGTGCATCCGCTTCCGCTTCGCGATGCGCACGCTGCGCATCGAGATCCTCGAACCGCAGCACAATGCGCCAACCGCTGCGGCGCGCGACGGCCCATGCGATCAGGAAACTCCACGCATGCCCCAGATGCATGCGCCCCGTCGGACTCGGTGCAAGCCGAGTCACACGTGCCATTCCCGCATCGTTGTTCATGCTCTCCATGCCGTCCATCGCGTTCAGCGAAGCGTGATGGCAGCGTGCTCCGAGCGCACCGCTTACCGCGCGAGTCGTTCACGAATGCCGCGGCTGACCTGCTCGAAGACCACCTCGGGTTCCTGCGACGAATCGACCACGAGGTAGCGCGATGGCTCCTGTCGAGCCTGATCGAGATAGCCGGCGCGAACGCGCGCGTGATAGTCCGCGCCTTTGCGTTCCACCCGATCGAGCGTTGGCTTCATGCGACCCTGCGCGGTCTTCCAATCGACATCGAAGATCACCACGAGATCTGGCCAGCGTCCACCGAGGGCAATGCCGCCAACGGTACGAATGTGATCCTCTTGAACGCCGCCCGCGCTGCCCTGATAGGCGAGCGTTGATGAGATGAAACGGTCCGCGAGGACGAATGCGCCTCGTGCCAGCGCAGGCTGCACACGTTCCTCCATCAGCTGCGCGCGGCTTGCCATGTACAGGAGCATCTCGCAGCGACTGACCATCTCACCGAGCGCAGGATCAAGCAGCACATCACGGATCCGTTCGCCAACCGGCGTGCCACCGGGCTCTCGCACTTCCACGGTTTCAACCCCCGCCGCGCGCGCCGCATCCGCCAGTGCACGGAACTGCGTACTTTTGCCGCTGCCATCGGGCCCGTCGAAGACGACAAATCGCCCTGGCAGCAGCGATGACCATGCCGAATGATCGCGCATCACGATCGAGTCTAGCCGCGCACGAATCTGCATCGAGCGCTGATCGATCCGCGCGACCGTGTCGCCGCACTCGGCCGACGAGGCAGGGTTGACTGGCGGATGTGTCGCGAAAGATGGCATCATGATGTCTCCGCTCCCGTCGTTGGCTCGGTACTCGGCACACCGATCACGGCAGTACCGACACGCACGATGTTCGCACCCGCTTCGATCGCCAGTTCGAAATCGCCGGACATTCCCATCGAGAGCAGGTCGAACGCATCGCCAGATCCATGCCCTGCGCCGCCACGGGACCCAAGCGCGCCGCGCACATCCTGGAAGAGTTCAGCGCCACGGCGAAACGTCTCGCGCGCCGCATCCAACCCGCCATTGAGCGGCGCCATCACCATCAGTCCGCGCGTTCGCAGATTCACCATCGTGTCCATCTGCTGCACCACATGTCGAACGGCAGCCGCCGTGATGCCGTGCTTGGAGATCTCCCCTGAAACATTCACCTCGAGGAGCACATCCATCGGCTGCGGACGGCGCGCTGACTGCACATGGATCTCCTCCGCCAGTCGGAGGCTGTCCACAGAATGGACGAGCCGAACGAGTTCGACCATCTTCCGCACCTTGTTGCGTTGCACCGATCCAATCATGTGCCAACGAATGTCGGGCGCCGAGCCGCGCAGGTCACGAAGCCGCGCACAGTGCTCATCGATCTGCGCCGTGCGCTGCATCAACTGCTGCACACGATTCTCGCCGAAGTCCTGATGCCCAAGCGCGATCAGTTCGCGGATCTGCTCGATCGTTGCGGCCTTCGTGACCACGACGAGCTTGATTTGCTCGGGGCGCCGACCACTTCGGCGCGCGGCATCAGCCACGCGCTTCTGAACGGCTTCGTATCGCTCGCGGAGTGAACCTTCCATGGTCAGCGCTGATTCTCCTGCCTCCTGCATGGTCGCCTGTGGTCAAGGGTATCCGAGCCGCACTCCGCGGGCACTCCACCGCAACGAGGGTTCCCCACGGCGACCGCTACCCTTGCGATCGTGGCAACGCCGACTCGCAATATGCCCTGTGTGCTGATCGTCCGTGATGGGTGGGGCGAGAATCCGCATCCGAACCAGGACCCGTCGAACGCCATCGTGCAGGCGCATCCTGCTGTCGATGCACGGCTTCGGCGCGACTGGCCATGCACGCTCATTCGCACGAGCGGCGAGGATGTCGGTTTGCCGAACGATTCGCATGGCCCCGTCATGGGCAACTCGGAAGTGGGTCACCAGAACATCGGCGCCGGACGGATTGTGGATCAGGAACTGATGCGCATCACGCACGCGATCCGTGATGGTCGCTTTGCAGCCAATCCGACATTGTGCGAAGCGATCGACCGTGCGCGGGACACGGGTCGCTCGCTGCATCTGATGGGTTTGGTGAGTGACGGCAAGGTCCACAGCGACCTCTCTCATCTGCTTGCGCTGATCGATCTTGCTTCGGCGCGTGGCCTCCCCTCCGAACGACTCTTCATTCATGCGTTCACGGATGGGCGCGACACGCCACCACACTCCGCGAAGCGATTCATCGCGGAACTGGAGCAGCACCTTGCGGCGCACGGCGGGCGAATAGCCAGCGTGATCGGTCGCTTCTGGGCGATGGACCGAGATCACCGCTGGGAACGCGTGGCTCGCGCGTGGGAGTGTCTCCTCGGACGAGGTGGCGATGAGTGCGCGAAGGCACTCGACGCGGTGACCGAGCATCATGCGTCGAAGGGGCGCAAGGGCGGTGACAGCGATGAGTTCCTTCCACCCACGCGCATCCGAGGCGTTGATGGCGCGATACGCGACGGTGACAGCGTGGTGTTCTTCAACTTTCGTGGCGATCGTCCGCGCGAGCTGGTCAAGGCGTTCCTTCTGGATGACGCGGCGTTCGCGGCACTTCCGCGCGGCGGATTCGCACGCGGCGAGCGCCCACGCGACCTGTTCTTCGCCACGATGGCGGAGTATGAGAGTGGACTGCCCGTGCGGGTCGTCTTCTCACGCGCCGAGAAGATGCCCGACATTCTCGGCTCGTGGATTGCGACGCAGGGACTTCGGCAGTTTCGCTGCGCAGAAACCGAGAAGTTTCCGCATGTGACCTTCTTCTTCAACGACTACCGCGAGGCCCCCTTTCCTGGTGAAGCGCGCACGATCATCCCGAGTCCGCGCGATGTCGCCACCTACGACCTGAAGCCCGAGATGAGTGCGCTGGGCGTTCGCGACGCTGTCCTCGCTCGAATCGCTGCGGCGGACTGCGAGGATCTCCTGATCGTCAACTTCGCGAACTGCGATATGGTCGGTCACACAGGCAGCTTGTCCGCTGCGATCAAGGCTGTGCAGGTGACCGATGCATGTGTGGGCGCGATTGTCGATGCGGTCCTCGCTCGAGGCGGATCGCTGATCGTCACGGCCGATCATGGCAATGTCGAGCAGATGCGCGATCCCGACACGGGCGCTCCACACACGGCGCACACCAACTACACGGTGCCGCTGATGGTGATCGGGCGCGCGTTCACGGGTCGGCGGCTGCGCGATGATGGGCGGCTCGCGGACATCGCGCCGACGCTTCTCGACATGATGGGACTGCCCCAACCCGCGGCGATGACAGGGCGCAGTCTGCTTCTCCCTTCGTAGCATCACGACATGGCGAAAGTGCCAGGTGTTTTCTGCCTCGAGGCGGACTGGTTCGGGCTCGTGCGACCGATGTCGATGAAGCCTGTGCTCGACCTGCTGCACGGAAGCGATGCCAGGATCCCCTATGTGCTGCGCGATGTCGCGACCCGCGCCGAGATTGAGTTCTATCTGCGGCGCTCGTTTCAAGCGCGCTATGTGACTTTCGATCTCATGTGGTTTGCGATCCACTCGCGCCCCGGCGAACTGCTGCCAGGCGACATGCGGGTTCCACTCGAACGCATCTCCATCGATGCGCTCGAAGACCTGCTTGCAGGCAAGTGCGCCGGTCGGATCCTGCACTTCTCCGGTTGTCGCTTCCTCCGCCTGCCGCGCGGACGCATCGACACGTTCCTTCGGCGCACGCGTGCACTCTGTGTGAGCGGGTTCACCGAGGAGGTGCCCTGGTTGGAGGCGACAATCTTTGAGTCCTACTGGATCACCTTGCTGCACTACGAGGCACGAACACGAGCGGGTGTGCGCGATGCCATTCGCCTGATGCGGCGGGAGCAGGGCGCCCTCTGCAGGAAGTTCGGTTTCACGATGCGCGTTCGCGTCTGATGCGCGCAGCCCCTCGGCGCCGCGCCGATATCCTCATCCAAAGCCCATGTTGCCGATGATCGCCATTGTCGGACGGCCGAATGTCGGCAAGTCCAGCCTCTTCAACCGTCTCGTCGGTGAGCGCATATCGATCGTTGATCCGACGCCAGGCGTCACTCGCGACCGCATCAGTGCTGTCGTCACGTTCGGGCCACCCGCTGATGCCGCCGATGATTCGCTGCCACGCGCGGCAGAAGTGTGTGACACGGGCGGCTACGGGATCTACATGGCGGAGGGCGGACGCTTCGATGACGCGGGAAGGGATCTTGCCGCGCTCGCACCAGACATCGAAGGACAGATTCTCAGCGCGATATCGAATGCGGCGATCGTGCTCTTCACCATCGATGCGCAGGATGGCATCACGGCACTCGACGAACGGATCGCAGCACTCATCCGCAAGGGCGGCAATACCGCGCGCGTGATGACGGTCGCCAACAAGGTGGATGGCCCCTCGTGGGAAGCGCATGCGCTCGAGGCAGCGGCACTTGGATTCGGTCAGGTCATTCCTGTTTCCACCAAGGCGGGGTCTGGACTGCGGCTCTTGCGCGAAGCACTTTGGCATCGGCTCGAAGGACGCACCGACCGCCAACCGCAGTCGGAAGAGATGAAGGTGGCGATCGTCGGCAGACGAAACGCGGGGAAGAGCAGTCTTGTGAATGCGCTTGCCGGGGAGCCGCGCGTCATCGTCAGTGAGATCGCCGGCACCACGCGCGACTCCGTGGATGTGCGCTTTGAGCAGGATGGCCGCGTGTTCGTGGCGATCGATACGGCGGGCATCCGCAAGCGCAAGAGTTGGGCGGATGATGTCGAGTACTACTCGAACCACCGGACGCAAGAGGCGATCCGCCGCGCGGATGTCGCGCTGCTGCTGCTCGATGCGACGGAACCCATCTCACAGGTGGAGAAGCACCTGGCGGGCGAACTTGCGGCCGCCTTCAAGCCCACCGTGCTCGTCATCAACAAATGGGACTTGGTGGAGCACGCGCGCGTTCCAAAGGACTATCTCGAGTACATCACGCAGGAGTTGCCGATGTTCGACTTCGCGCCGATGGTGTTCACGAGCGCGCGCGAGGGCAAAGGCGCCAGCGATGCGATTTCGATGGCGTTCAACCTTCTCACGCAGGCGCGTCACCGCGAGACGACGGGCAAGTTGAACGCACTCGTGCAACGCATCCTGACGGAGCGAGGGCCATCGTCCAAACTCGGCACGGTGGCGAAGGTCTTCTATATCGCGCAGGTGGAGACGAACCCGCCAACGATCGCGATGGTGGTCAACAAGCCGTCGATGTTCGAAGGCGGCTACGAACGATTCCTTCTGAATCGAATGCGCGATGAGGTGCCGTTCTCCGAAGTACCCATCAAACTGCTGTTCAGTGCACGCAAGCGCGACCCCGCTGCGGCACCACCCCGAAAGAGCGCCCCGCGAGGCAAGCCTGCGGCGCGCAAGAAGCCAGCCCCCCGCCGCTGAGTGCCCCATGTCGATCCATCCGCTCCCGATCTTCGAACGCGACGCGGATCCCGCTTTCCGTGACGCTGCGGACGATGCCGCTGCGTACGCGCAGTTGAAGCCACCCTCATCGATCGTCGTGCGCGCAGGCGTGACGCGTTGGATCGCCGAATATCCCTACGACGGCAGTGCGAAGCCTGGCTGCGGAAGCAAACTGGTGGCTCGCACTCACCGCGGAACCGAACTCGTGGAGATGCTCACCACGACCTGCTCGAACTCAGGTTGCGGAAAGAGCGTCTCGCGGCAAGAGATGCTTGAATACATCGAGCACTCGGGCGGCAAGGACTTCCCATTCCACAACGAGGGGCAGATCCTCCGCGTTGCAACCCCCGAAGATCTTTCGCAGTGGACCGCGGTGCAAGCCGAAGCGGCAACGATCGCTCCCACCGCAAAGCGCCTTCTGTTGGAGAGCGGGCTGCCGATGAAGTTCGTGCAGGCGGAGCTGATCCTTGGGCGAGAGATCCTCACGATCTACTTCCTGAGCGAGGAGCGCGTCGATTTCCGTGAACTGCTGAAGACGCTTGCCGCCACGTTCGCCATTCGAATCGAACTGCGGCAAGTCGGCGCGCGCGACGAGGCACGGCTGGTCGCGGACTACGAGAAGTGTGGTCAGCACTGCTGTTGCCGCAACTTCCTGAAGGTACTGAAGCCCATCTCGATGAAGCAGGCGAAACTGCAGAAGGCAACGCTCGATCCGATGAAGATCAGCGGACGATGCGGACGGTTGATGTGCTGCCTGCGGTACGAGGACGAGACCTATGAAACGCTGAGCAAGCGAATGCCCAAGGTGAAAGCGCGCGTGCAAACACCCGACGGCCCGGGAACGGTGCTCGAGTCGCGGACGCTCGTGCAACTCGCACTCGTCCGACTCGATCAGGGACAGGACCATGCGTATCCGGTGGAGGACCTTCAGGTGATCCCCACTGGAGGATCGAACCCTGGATCGAACGCTGGACCAAAGGCAACGGGCTGACGCGCATCGGTAGTATCGCGCGCGATGAGCGCTCGTGATGCATCGCCAACTCCGGCCGCGCCAACGAGCATGATCGACACGGTTCAGTCACTCATCGTGTCGTTTGTGTTCGCGATGATTTTCCGCGGCTTTGTCGTCGAGGGATACGTGATTCCCACCGGCTCCATGGCTCCCACGCTGATGGGATCGCATGTGCGGCTGCGCAGCCCCGCGACTGGATATGAGTTTGCTGCGGACAATCAGGAACTCGTGATGACCGCGATGGCCGGCATGCGCGGCGACCGCCCGATTCTCGACCCGATGATCAACCATCAGCAGCCAATCGCGACGATGCCCAACGATGTGTTGGCGCGCGAAGGTCGGCTCGGCGATCGCGTGATGGTTGTGAAGTACCTCAAGCCATTCACCGCACCGCAGCGATGGGATGTCGCAGTCTTCAAAAACCCGACGGATCCTGTCGGCGACTCCGTGTATTACATCAAGCGTGTTGTCGGACTTCCCGATGAGTCGTTCGCGGTCGTCGATGGCGACATCTACACGGGACCGATCGGTGCAGACCCCGAGCAACTGCGTATTGAGCGGAAGCCCGATCATGTGCAGCGCGCCGTCTGGCAGCCTCTGCATGACAGCGACTTCGAACCGATCGACGTGCCGCGCCTTGAGTCAGCGATGAAGCGTCCGTGGCAAGGCGTGCCCTGGGCTGCGAGTGCGGGCTGGGACATCCGAGCGCAGCGCGCATGGGAGTGGAAGTCGTCAGCTCCGGCGAGTCTGAAATGGTCGAACCAGATCATCGCGATCGACGACTGGAATGCCTACAACTGCTATCGGCGCGAGATGCCTCTGTTTCCAACGGGCGATATCTGCATCGCCGCAGCGATCGAGACGGCGGATGGGGATTCGTTCCAGTCGCGGCTCGTGATCCGCACTCGAGGGATCGAGATCGCATTCGCTCTCGCGCGCGGCGAAGTCGTACTGTCGGTCACGGAAGCGGAGTCGCGTCGAGAAGTGGCGCGACAAGTCGTGCCATGCCGACTCACTTCCAGTCGCACCCACTGGGTCGAGATGTGGCATGTGGATGAGCAGCTGACCTTCTGGCTCGATGGCACAGCAGTTGCCGTCCTTCCCTACACCATCGGCGGTCCACGCGCGCGCACCGAGGCTTCCCACTTCGGACGAACCGCCGAGCAGGTGATCGCGAATCCCGTCGCACAGCGACCGCCACCGACGCAACTGGAGTGGATGTTCGAAGGCTCGCCCTTCCTGCTGCGGCGCGTTCAGGTCAAGCGCGATCTCTATTACCGACCAGACTTCCTCAGCGCTGCCAACCAGTTCCCAACGAATGGCGAACCGCTCGTGGGTCTCTCCTACGGCGCGAATCCACTGAAGCCAGCGCAGACTGGCGGCGACACCTACGTCATGTTCGGCGACAACAGCGCGGCGAGCAAGGATTCGCGCGTCTGGGGCTTGCCGCATCCTCTTGTCACTGAGGAACTTGGCGTCTCCAGTCCCTTCGTCGTGCCGCGCGAGATGGTGATCGGCAAGGCGTGGTCCGTGTATTTCCCAGCGCCGATCACGCTCTCGCCTGGGGGCAGGGCGTTCATCCCTGATTTCGGCCGAGTCCGTTTCATCCGCTGACACGCGCGTGCAGGCATGACGAGGAAGTTGCCAGTATGGACAGCGAACGGAGCACTGCTGCTCTGCGCGATCTGCTGGGGAACCGGATTCGTCGCCCAGCGTCTCGCCGCGCACCAGATGGGCGACACGCCATTCACATTCAATGCGGCGCGCTTCCTGATCGGCGCGTTGCTGCTGCTGCCATTCGTGATCACGCGTCCCTCGCTGCGTCGGTGGTCCACCTGGCGGGGCGGGGCGATCGCCGGTGTCGCCATGGTGATCGCGGCGTCACTTCAGCAGAAGGCGATGGCCACGGTCGGCCCTGGCACGGCTGGCTTCATCACCAGCACGTATGTCGTGTGGACTCCGCTCATGGGACTCCTGTGGGGAATGCGGGTCACGGGGCGAACATGGATCGCCGCACTGCTGTGCCTCGCCGGACTTTGGGTGATGAGCATTCACGGGCAACCCGAGATCGCCACAGGCGATCTCTATCTCGTCGGATGTGCCATCATGTGGGCTGTCCATGTTCATGTCATCGGCTGGTGCGCTTCGCAAGAGGATCCGCTTGGCGTCTCGCTCGTGCAGTTGCTGGTGACGGGAACACTCGCTGCAGCAATCGCCGGTGCAAGCGAACCCATCTCGGGCGACATGCTCCGCGCTGGAGCAGGACCGATCATCTTTTCCGCGGTCTTCTCCATCGCGTTGGCGTTCACACTGCAAGTCGTTGCGCAGTCCTCTGCACCCCCTGCCCACGCTGCCGTGCTGCTGTCACTCGAGTCGGTCTTTGCCGAAGTCTCCGGAGCGCTCTGGTTGAAAGAGTCGTTTGACAGTCAGAAGTGGATTGGTGCTGCGCTGATGCTGATCGGTGCACTTGTCGCCACCGTCACTGCACCCCGCGGTACGGGCCCTCCTCACCAATCGTCTGCCCCGTTGCCACGGGAATCGGGTTGAACGCGAATCGAGCCTGAATCAACTCTGGCTCGAGCAGCTTGTACGCACGGAATCCGCTCGGCCACACGACAATCTCCACACGCACCTTTGCCGGATCCTTGCCGGCGAGGTGGCGAAGCACGGCCTCCTTCGCCTGCGCCGCATCCTGCACGATCTCTCCTTGCCCCTTGGGTTCGCTGATTCGCTGCAGACGATCCGTGAAGTTTGCGCCGCATACCCGCCCATCCGCGCACAGCAGTTGAACAGTCTGTGGACGGATGTCGGGACGCAACTTGGCAAGGCGGATGAACTGCCGTGGCTCCGTTCGTCGTGCGCGTGCGAGTTCGAGTTCCTTGATCTCTTGCTGCGTTGAAGTCATCGTGCGCCGCAGTTCCGCCAAGGCGGCAAACGCCGCAGAAAGATCCTGTCGCTGTGCGGCAAGAGCATCTCGCACACTGCGAAGTTCCTCGGCCGTCTTCGCAAGTTCTGCCTGCCCTGCCTTCCACTGCTCAAGCAACTGTGGATCACCACGCGGTGGGAGTGCTGCGATTGCCTGCAGTACTTCCTGCAACTGCGTCTCCGATGCCCTTGCCTGCGCGTTCGCCGCCTCCGTTGCCTTCTCCATCGACTCCGCATCCATGACCGAATCCAAGGTGCCGGCAGATTGGGTGAAGATGACGATCATCAACATGATGAACATCACGACGCCAAGCGCGTTGCAAAGCGCATCAAGAAAGAGATCGAACGAGTCAGAGGATGCTGTCGCGCCACGACGAGCGCTTCGGCGGCGGCGTCTCACTGGCTGCCTCCACGAAGCGATGTCTCAAAGAATCCGCCCTCCGATGCATCCCAAAGCTGGCAGCCCGCTTCCCACGAGTCGGCATGGAGGTTGGAGTACAGGCTCACTCCGGCAGGCACGGCATCGCTTCGGATGATGAACAGCCCATACCAACCCATGCTTCCGCCAATTTTGGCCGGTGGATAGTCGGTCAGCAACCGCTGCACGGACGCAGCCCAAAGGACGGGAGCGTCGATCGCGATCGAATTCGGGAGCACACTTTTGAGTGTTGGGATTCCTCGCTCATCGAGGATGCCAACAGCGATGCCATCGGGTCGCACCTCAATGACCACCGGCTGCAGCGGCTCCTGCGGTCCAGACTGACGCTTCACGCGCGACTGCATGTCGAGATCGATCACCTCCTGACGAAGTCCCCTCACGCGCTCGGCGGCAAGCTGCACTTCCTTCGTCACAAGTTGCACTTCACTTCGGGACTTTTTGAGCTTGGACGCACCACTTTCGAGTTGACGCTTTGCTGCAGTCAACTTGGCCTGCTCCGACTGCTGCAACTGCTGCAACTGCTCCACCTGACGACCTGTGACTCGTTCATCCGCACTGGACTGTTGCAGCAGTTCGCGCGCCTTTGCCAAGGCCTCTTCGGCCCCTCCGGCCCGCTGCTGCGCCGCGCGAAGGCGCTCGATCACATCACTCGGTGGCGACGGGGTCGGGCTGACCATGGGCACATTGCTCAGCGGATCAAGCGCGAGGATCAACGTGACGAGGATCATGATGCCCGTCACGCACGCCATGATGTCCTGAAAGGAGAAGAACGACATGGGCGAGGATTCCTTCTTTCGTCCCATGGCATGCTCCGAGCGTTCACCAATCCGTCAGTTTCAGCCTGCTCGTGATGTGATCCGTGCAGTACTTCGCACAGTCATCGAGCAGGTCTTCCTCAAGCTTGTAAACGAATGTGCTGAAGAGTTGGATACCAACTGCCGCCACGAGAGCCACCAGCGTTGTGTTGAACGCCGTCGCAAGTCCGCCAACGACTGGCGACAAGGTCTCGCGGATGTTGCCCGCGGCTTCGGCCCCGCCGCCCCCCGCGATCACATCGGTGAAACTGCCGATCGCAGTGCCCAAACCGATCACCGTTCCGATGAAACCGAGCACAGGGATGGTCCAGATGAGCGCACGCAGTGCGGTGTAGGAAGAGTCAATCGTGCTTGCATCGTTGTCAGCCTGCGAATCGAGCACTGCGCCAACATCACGAACCTCACCAATGTTGCCAAGATTGGAGAGCGCCATCCAAACGCGGTTGAAGAGCAGAAACTCCCTCGGTCGAGCGACCCGCTGCGTGATCCGCTCAAGGATCTCATCGGAAGACCCAGGCGATAGGACAAAGTCTCCACGTGTCGGAAAGATTCCGGACAGCTCCAGTGCTCTTCGTTGCAGGCGCACCTTCTGCCACTTCGACAGCAGAATGCACAGGCACCACCACGTGCAAAGTATGCACAGCCAGTTCGTTTGCCACCCACTCTCGATCACAACCCCGAAGTAGGTGTCGCGAAAGGGAATGAGCGCGAGCCATGAAAGCACCGTCAGTGCGACCGCCACTCCAAACCAGAAGGGTCCATGTGCGCGCGTGTAGCGACCCGACGAGA
>Ga0194120_10003498_pt1 | contig 25506 bp, 27 predicted proteins | sample TA2MahCa65mmetaG_FD_148642 | JGI IMG/M metagenome (GOLD analysis project Ga0194120, IMG submission 148642) | Freshwater microbial communities from Lake Tanganyika, Tanzania - TA2015019 Mahale Deep Cast 65m | ecosystem: Environmental > Aquatic > Freshwater > Lake | place: Tanzania: Lake... | reverse complement strand
CCAGAAGGCATCTGACACTTCCCAAGATTCGATGCGAGGCATAAGACCCCCGTTTGAACACCTTGGGAAACAATATAAGGAACGATTGACGAAAAGTCAATTATTTACGGATAAGCACTAATATTCCAGGAAGCAATATTGAAGCGGATCGCAGAGGATAAAGGGCTGGATTACCAATTGGCAAGTGCTGAAGAGGAATCTCAAGGAATCGATGGTTGGGTAGGAGGAATGCCGGTCTCGATCAAGCCTGATACATATGAAGTAAAGAGGGCATTACCCGAGTCATTGCCGAGTATCGTAGTCTATTACAAAAAGACAAAGAGTGGCTTGACCTTCGCAATCTACGATTAATAAAGTTCCCATGACCATCATCCTTATCGACAAGCCTGCTTCCCCTCGGCAGCACATCGACACTCGCGCCTTCCCGTCGGAGTTCCTTGATGACCTTGTCCAATTGGCCGATTGGAATGCGGATTGGGAGGCGGGTATATTCGAGTTTATTTACCGGCGGGATACATTGAAGCGAATGGGCAGACAGGATTTCTGGTGGAGCGAGCCTTCGGAAGATGCAGAGGGCGAGCCCGATCCCGATGCAGCGCGCCGCTACTGGAATCAGCATATTCAATCTATCCTAAGTCTATGCGGGGATGCTCGATACATTATGATTGGTGACCTTTGAAGAAGCCGAACGTGCCTGCACCTCGACGCTGTCATCGCCGCATCGATTCTCTGAAGGAATGAGTTGATCACCCCTGTATCCCGCGTCGGCGCTCGCGTCGGCACAACCGTCACCCTCGGCGGATGGCTATACAACAGCCGATCGTCCGGCAACTTACACAGTGCGTGATGTCCGATACCCTTATTCGCATCAAACGCCTTGTGATTGCCCGCCGAGTGATGTTCACGGTCAAGGCGCGTAACGAGATCGAGCGCGACATGCTAACCGAGGACCTTGTGCTCGAAGCCATTCTAAATGCGCCTGTCATCCAGAAGCGTTTGTCGTCAGTTAATCCCAAGTCGGGAATGCACGAAACTCTCTTTATCATATCAGGGTTCACGTACAACGGACTTATACTCTTCACCAAAGGCAAGATTGTCCATCAGGAAGACAAGGACTACTACTATGTCCTCATATCATCCAAGCGTTCCGTCGAATAGAATCGAATTTCCCGAAGATGTGCTGCCCTGCGCCGAGTGTGGCAGGAATACCCTTTGTCGCGTAACTGCTAACTATCCGCTCGATGATGGAACTGTCGTGACCCATCTTGAGCATTGGAAGTGCTCTTCGTGTGGGGAAGTCCTCTTCGACCTCGAGTCTATGCGTCAAATCAGGGAGGCTCGCAAACAAGGGAGGCATCCCAAGCAGAGATCGTCAAAGGCGTTGATACCAACTTGATCACCCCTATATCCCGCGTCGGCGCTCACGTCGGCACAACCGTCACCCTCGGCGGATGGCTATACAACAGCCGATCGTCCGGCAAACTGCACTTCCTGCAGGTGCGCGACGGAACCGGGCTGATGCAGTGCGTCGTCTCGAAAGCGGACGTCCCCGAAGCGGACTTCGACCTGGCCGGTCGGCTGACCCAGGAGTCGTCGGTCTATGTAACCGGCATCGTCCGTGAAGACAAGCGCGCCCCCGGCGGCTATGAACTGACCGTTCAGTCGCTGCAGGCGATCCAGATCGCGGTCGATTATCCAATCACACCCAAGGAGCACGGCCCTGACTTTCTGCTCGACCGCCGGCATCTCTGGATCCGCTCGCGCAAGCAGCATGCCGTCCTGAGCGTTCGGCATCAGATCATCCGCGCCATCCGGAACTACTTCGACGAGCGCGGGTTCGTCTGTTTCGATGCGCCGATGTTCACCCCCAACGCGGTCGAAGGGACGACGACGCTTTTCCCGGTCGAGTACTTCGGCTCGAAGGTCTATCTGACCCAGTCGGGACAACTTTACGGCGAAGCCGGGGCGATGGCGTTCGGCAAGGTCTATGTCTTCGGGCCCGTCTTCCGGGCGGAGAAGTCGAAAACTCGCAAACACCTAACCGAGTTCTGGATGATCGAGCCGGAAGTCGCCTTCCTCGATCTCGACCAGGATATGGACTTGATCGAGGACTTCCTGGTCGAAGTCGTCGGGAGGGTGCTTGAAGCATCACAGGAGGATCTCAAGATCCTTGAGCGCGACACGGCACCGCTGGAGCGAGTTCAAAAGCCATTCCCAAGAGTGACCTATACCGAAGCCGCCCGGTTGCTCGACGGCAAGACTGCTTTCAAGTATGGCGACGACTTCGGCGCTCCCGACGAAGAGGCGCTGGTCGCTAACTTCGACCGGCCAGTGCTGGTGCATCGGTGGCCGGCCGAAGTGAAGGCTTTCTATATGAAACGGGATGAAAGCGACCCGACGCTCGCCAAAGGTGTCGATTGCATCGCCCCGGAAGGCTACGGCGAGATCGTCGGCGGCGGCGAGCGCGAGACAAGCCTCGAGGAACTTGAGAGGCGTATCGCCGAGCACCAGTTGCCGAAGCAGTTCTTCGAGTGGTATCTCGACCTAAGACGTTACGGCACTGTCCCACATGCCGGGTTTGGGCTTGGACTCGAGCGGACGGTGTCGTGGATCTGCGGGCTCAAGCACGTTCGGGAGTCGATCCCGTTCCCGCGTATGATGTATCGGATGGAGCCGTAGGGTGGCACTTGACCCCCTACATTGAATGGGCAATTCTGGAAGAGCGACGTAACACTAACTGCACAAATAATTACTCAGTGCAACAGACAATACCGTCAGTAAGACAGACATTCTTGTCTGTCTTAAGGACCGGCAGTAATGCCCGTCCTTCTGGACGCTGCCACAACAACATGCCTGTTCAAAAAGAATTCATCTCAACTAAATGGACAATAGAGATGTAAGGCATGAAGTTAGGGAAAAACTCTCTCATGCCAGATCGATGCTTCCTCAGCGACCCGGCGAAGCCCTGCGTCTGGCAAGGGAGGCCTACTCCCTTGCTGACTACTGTGACGATCAGGATGTCCGCATCGACGCTGCGGTCTATCTGATCGCCCGATTGTCTCATCCCTCCCTTCGCGCCGAGCGCACTGCTCTGGTTAACGAGTGGGAGCCGGTAGTGATGGAGAATGGCAGCGCCAATCAAAAGGGAGGATTGCTAAACTCTATAGCGGTATCCCACCTTGAGAGTGGCGAAAGTCCGCGTGCGCTGGAGACGCTCAAGCGTTCGGGCGATTGCTACGACAGGATCGACGACCCCCGCATCCGCGCCATTCTGCAGATCAATTACGGTAATGCCTACACCGCCGTCGGCATGCACGATATGGCAGTTAAAGCGTTTGAGCGAGCCCTTGTCGATGTCGAATTGATCGATGACCGCGGTCTTCGCAAGTCGATTCATACCAATCTCGGAATAGTCTTTCGCAAACTGCTCGATAACGACGAAGCCCTGAAGCAATTCGAAATCGTTAGAGAAATGGCGGAAGAAGACGACGATGTCATGATGCTTGCCAGTTCTTTCACCAATCTCTGCACCGTCTATTACTTCAAAGAGGATTTCGATTCCGCCCTCGAATGCGCATTGCTGTCACATAAGTATAACACTCGATTAGACAACAGTCACGGGATGCTGGCATCTCTCACCAACCTGGGAATGCTCTACTACAGAACCGATCAACTCGATCAGGCCATTCATTACTTCGAACTTTCCATGTCGATTGCCCAATCGTTGGGACATACCTTCGCTATTGCCAATCTGATCAAGAACTTTGGCGATATCCATATGGCTCGTAGAAGGATCGACCAGGCCGAGGAGCACTATATGAAAGCGTGGGGAATGGCGGTCGAAATCGAAGCGGTTGACCTGCAAAACGATGTGAAAGCGGCGCTGGTGCGGGTTTATGAGGAACGTGAAGATTGGAAGAAGGCTCTTGAAGGGTACAAGGAGTTGATGGATTTGAAGACCCGTTTCTTTCTTGGCCGGCAGCGCGAGATCGTCGAGGATTTCCGATTGCGCTACGATATGGAATCGAAGGAGCGCGAATCTCAATTCCAAAGGGAACGAAATCAGGTGCTGCAGAATGAGATTGAAGAGCGAAAGATCGCCGAGATGCGCCTCAAGGAAGCGCTTGACCGCATCAAAGTAATGAGTGGCTTACTCCCTATCTGTTCGCACTGCAAGAAGATACGTGACAAGGACGGGTCCTGGTATATCCTTGAGCAGTATATTACCGAGCACTCCGACGCGCAGTTGACGCACAGTTTTTGCCCCGAGTGTATGCAGACTTACTATGGCGAAGGGGTCATTTTGTCGCCCCGTCCCGGCAAGAGTCGCAAAATCTCCCCTATAGTCGATTCGACGATCGCTTCGACACAAGAGTGATAACTAAGCGAACATTGTCTGATAGCATCAAGGCACTTGCCCTGTTGTCGGGAGGGCTCGACAGCAGTCTTGCACTCCTGCTAATTCAGCGCCAGGGGATCGAAGTCGAGGCGGTCAATTTCCACACCGGATTCTGCTTCACCGACGTCCGCCGTGCGGTGCGCCGCGCCGGCGAAGGGCCGTCTCAGGGCGGGCCGTCGGACGCGCTCTCGGCAGCCGCCCGGATCGGCGTTCCGATCGATGTAATCGATATTTCGCGCGGCTATCTGGAAGTGCTCCATAATCCTCGCTACGGTTACGGCAAGAATGTCAATCCCTGCGTCGATTGCCGCATTCATATGTTTCGCCTGGCACGGGAAAAGATGGAGGAGTCCGGCGCGCTGTTTGTCTTCACCGGCGAGGTGCTGGGGCAGCGCCCCAAGTCGCAGCATCTGGCACAGTTGAAGCAGATCGCGCGCGAGTCGGGGCTGGAAGACCGTCTCTTGAGACCGCTCTCTGCGCTGCTTCTTCCTCCGACGCTCCCCGAGCGGGAAGGTTGGGTAGATCGTTCCCAACTTATGGGCTTTCACGGCCGGACGCGCAAGCCGCAAATGGCACTGGCTTCGGAGTTAGGACTTGGGCAGTATCCGCAACCTGCAGGCGGCTGCTGCTTCCTGACCGACCCAACTTACGGACGAAAGGTGCGCGACCTTTGGGAGCACTCATCGAAAGAGGAACTTGACTGGGACGACTACCTGCTGCTCAAGGTGGGACGGCACATCCGGATCGGGCCGAATTCCAAAGTCGTCGTTGGACGCGACCAAGGAGAGAATCTCTACCTCGATCAGACCCGTGGAGCACGTCTTCGCCTGGAGGTTGAGGGGGTGATGGGACCGGTAGCCCTGATCGACGGCGAAGCGAGTGAGACCGAGGTCGCCAAGGCCGCTGCCATTACCGCACGTTATAGTGACGGGCGTGGGCTTGGAACCGAATTGACTGTCCGCATCGAAAACGGAACCTCAACCCGGCGCGTTTGGGTGATGCCGATGGCAACTGAGGCAGTTCAGGAAGCAATGGTTGGATAGCGTCTTATGAGCACAACCGACCGGGTCGAGCGCGACCGGCTGCTCTTCCGGACCGATCCGCATCGTCAATTGGTCGATACTTTGCGACAAGCGAACCCGGTGCTCACTGCGGAAGCAATCAAGAGAGCGATCGAACTGCAAATCATCGCTGAAGAAATGGCACGTCGGGCGGGAGTGGAGATCGATGAAGGCTCGCTAACGAGGTTTCTCGCCGATCATAAGGACGAAATCGACGAACAGGTGAGTCGCGCGCTGACCGCATTCATATGCGCAATTGTGTCGCAGGAAGGGTAAATGAAATGGAGAATGATGAATTTAGAATGAAGAATGTGAAGGTCTCCGGTGAGACAGGATTGGAGTCAAATCCAGGATTTGGGAGGGCGGAACTTGGAGAGGAGGGTATCGCTGCTGAGGCGGAGAAACCGGGGCTGTTGCTGCATATCTGTTGTGCGCCGGATGCGACGGTTGCTATCGAACGACTAAAGGGACGATTTAACCTTTGGGGGGTGTTCTGCAATCCAAATATCGAGCCGGATGGGGAGTATGACCTTCGCGAAGCCGAGGCGAGGATGTTCACCGGACTCGTCGGCCTAAACTATGAGGAAATCTCCCCGGACCACGACGAGTGGTTCGATCGGGTGCGGGATTTTCCTGACGAACCGGAACGCGGCGAACGGTGCCGCCGGTGCATCGCCTACCGCCTCGAACGCACCGCCCGGCAGGCTCGGCATTATGGACTTCCTTACTTCTCCACTACCCTCTCCACCAGTCCACACAAGGACGTCGATTTCATCCATCAGACCGGCGCCGCAATTGCCGCCCGGCATGATCTCGTTTATATTCCCGAGACCTTTCGCAGGAACGATGGTTACCGGCGATCGGTCGAACTCTCGCGCATCTATCAACTCTATCGTCAGAACTACTGCGGATGCCGGTGGAGCCGGAGGCGTGGCTGAAGGCTTCGCTTATCTTCGACCGCCGGCCGGAGGCTTATCACCCGGAAGTTGAGGAAGCGGTTCGCAAGGCGATGGAGACCGCCCGGAACTGGCGCGCAGGGGCTGCTGACGAGTCGGACTTCACAGCCATCGAAGAGGGCGCCCGGAGCGCCATCCGCGCAGCATTCGGCCTGACCGATGACATGCGGATCGTCTTCACCTCTTCTGTTGAGGAGGCTCGCAATCAACTGACCAAAGGTCTCGCCTGGGCTGCGGATGACTTCCGGCGCGAGATCGTCTCTGTCGATGGGGACTCGACCGGCTTCGAGGAGTCGGCTATCTGGTGCGAAAGGTGGGGATTCAAGTCGGTCGTCTTGCCGCTCAACCGGGTTGGAGGAGTCAACTTCCCGGAGATCGAGCGAGCCATTACCCCCCGAACCGCCGTTGTTGCTTTCGAGGCTGCCACCCCGGGAAGCCTCCATCAGCGGCTGCCGGAGATCCGTAAGGTGCTCCTATGCGCAGAGAAGTCGGACGCTGAAACGGTCGTAGATGCGAGCCTTGACATTGCAGCGCGCGGGTGCATCAGGCTTGCTCCCGAGGGACATATCGATCGGTCAATCATCGGTCGCTATTCGATGATTTGCGACGGCTCGGTCCTTGGCGCTCCGACTGGAGTAGCGTTCTTCGCGCTCCGCTCGGGTGCCCGGTTTGGGCCGCTCATCAGCGGCGGAACGGAACAGGATGGCTTGCGCGGCGGGCGAATGAATCCGGCACTAATAGCCGGCCTGGGGGCTGCTGCGAGAGTCTATTCCACTCGTGGCGACGTCGAAACAGGGCACCTTGAGACCTTGCGTAATAATGCTGTCAAGGAACTGAAGAGGCGACTTCCCGATGCCGTTATTCCCAAGGTTGAGGCACCGCTTCCGGGCGGGTTGACAGTCATCGTCGGAGGGGTGGAAGGCGAAGCCGTGGTTATGCTGGCCCGTCAGCGAGGGCTTGCCATAGCCACCGGATCGGCCTGTCAATCGCGGATTGGGAAGCCTTCTCCCGCCCTGCTGGCAGCAGGCTTTTCGCCGGAGGAAGCCAACGGTGCCCTGCATCTTGCGTTCCGTCTCAGCCAAACAACCGACGATGTGGTTCGTGCCGTTGCGATTCTCGCGGACGTAGTCGGTCAATTGAGACAGATGGCAGGACGATGACCGGCGACCTTTCCGATACCTATATCGACCATTTCACCCATCCGCGTGGGATCGGCATTGTCGAAAAGCCGGATGCTGCTGCAGAAGGTGCCATTCAGGGCGAAGGCTGCTTCGATCGCGTCTTTCTCACTTTGAAAGTCGCGAACGACCACATTGCAGCGTTGAAGTTTCGGGCTCGCGCTTGTTCGGGGACCATAGCCGCCTGCTCGGCACTGGTGGAAATGGTCGAGGGGATGAGCCTCGCCGCAGCAAGGGAGGTCGATGCGAAAGCCTTGATCCACCACCTGGGCGGTATTCCAGCTGTCAAGGCGCACTCCGTCGAACTGGCTGCCAAGGTGCTGCAAGATGCTCTCATAACCTTTGCGCAGGAGCAATAGTCAGTTGTTTTCCCGATTCACCCGGACGATTTATCGCAAGGAACTGAAGGACATCCTGCGCGACCGGCGGTCGCTCGTCTCAATGACCGTTGTGCCGCTGCTCCTGACGCCGGTGCTGATCATCGGGACGACCTACTTTGTTTCGTCGCAAGCGAAGAAGGTCGCGGAGAAGAAGTCGATCGTCCGTTGGAGCGGGACACAGGCTCCGGACTTGAAGGAGCAGTTGCGCTCGCTCGAGGACATCGACCTACTCGACGGATCGGACGATCACGAGACGATTGCAGCGCTGCTGCGGGATAAAACCATCGATCTGGCTATTGTGGTCTCACCCGATTTCGACACTCAACTGGCGTCGCGCGAAACTTCAGACCGAAAGCCGGGCGTAACGCTCTTCTTCGATGAAACGCGGGAGCGGTCGAATCTGGCTCTGAGACGGGTGAGCAAGGTCTGTCGGGCGTTTGAGAACCGCATTCTGGCGGGCATTCTGGAGCGGCACGGACTGCCGCCTGGTATCGTCGAACCGGTCGGCATCGTCGAGCGCAACGTGCGGTCAAAGGAGGAGATGGGCCGCTACGGGATTGGAATGTTCCTGCCCTATCTTATTATAATGACCTTGCTTAGCGGAGCGATGTATCCGGCAATAGACATGACCGCCGGGGAAAAAGAGCGCGGAACGCTCGAAACGCTTCTGGCAGCCGGAGTGCCCCGGACGGACATTGTCCTGGGAAAGTTCCTGCTTGTCTTCACGGCGGCACTGGTAACCCTCGGACTGACTATTGCCAGCCTCTTTTTTACCTTCAGTTACAGCGTCCAGTTGGCGCCAGACATGGCAGCTGAGATTGCCCGCCGATTTGCCTTCAGCCTCGATGCGATCGCCTTTCTTCAGATCATTCTGGCGCTCGTCCCCCTGGCGGCGATCTTCTCAGCTCTGCTGATGACGATTTCGCTCTTCGCGAAGTCTTATCGCGAGGCACAGTCCTATACGATGCCGATGTTAATCGTGGTGCTGATGCTCTCGATGGTGTCGCTGATGCCAATGACGGAGTTCAGCACTTCGCTAGCCTTTGTGCCGATACTCAACTCGGCGTTGACTCTGCGCAATGCCTTTGCGGGGACCGGCGAAATGTCGCTTGTAGCGATCACAGTGGGAGTGAATCTGCTCTTGTCAGCAATATGTTTCTATCTGATATTTACGATGTTCCGCCGCGAGGAGGTGCTTTTCCGTGTCTGACCTGCTCGACCGCCGTCCGTTCGACCTCGATGCGCAGTCGTCCTTTCCCTTTATGGAGTCGCTCCCGGCAGCCCGTAGGCCGCTGGTGGTGGGAGTCATCGGCGCGACCGGAGCGGTCGGAGGGTTGGTCGTCCGGTTGCTCCGGGAGCGCAACTTTCCGGTCGGCGAACTGAGGCTTTTTGCCTCGGAGCGCTCGGCAGGCAGGTGGGTGGAGACGCCCTTTGGCACCGCGGCTATCGAGAGCCTCAGCAAGCGTCATCCACCGCTCGTCGAGGTGGCTTTTATGGCTGCCGGGGAGACCGTTGCGAGAGAGTGGGGCTGGCGGTTGGCTCGTCGGGGGGCACTGGTGATCGACAAATCCCCCTACTACCGCGACAAGACCTACGCACCGTTGGTCGTTCCGGAAGTGAACGGATCGCAACTTGGGCAGGATAATTGGTATCTGAAGGAGGGCGAAGATGGCCGCCCGCCGTCGGGGATAATTGCCAATCCAAACTGCACGACAATCCCGCTGGTGATGACGCTTGCACCGTTGCATCGTCGGTATGGCCTCCGGTCGGTGAATGTGGTCTCCCTTCAGAGCGTTTCTGGCAGTGGCAAGAAAGGCATTGCTGCGCTGGCACGGGAACTGACCGACAACGATGCGGAACCGTCGGTCTATCCGCACCGGATTGCCTATAATGTGATCCCCTGGATCGGCAGTCGGCACGGGTCTTCCAGCAGCGAGGAGGCGAAATTGATCTACGAGACGCGTCGGATACTTGGGATCCCGCGCTTGCCGGTTCAAGCCACGGCGCTACGAGTGCCGACTTTGGTCGGGCACTCGCTAGCAGTGCATATCGAGTTTGCCCAGCCGGTCGATCTCGGGGAGATGCGTCGTCTGCTGGACGGTTCACCCGGGCTGCGGATGGTTGACGATCCCGCCTCGGACGGTTATCCGACGCCGCTCCAGGCACAAGGCAGCGATGATGTTCTGGTTGGTCGCATCCGGCGAATTCGAGGGCGGCACGGAATAGGATTGTTCATCGTGGGCGACAACCTCCGCAAAGGTGCGGCGACGAACGCGCTGCAGATCGCCGAGTATGTTCTGAAGATTATACAACCGGCAGATTCAGCCTCCGCCAATCCTACCAAACGGCTTGCCTGACCGATGTTCTTTCCCTATCGGGACGAGAATCCTTCACGCAGTTTTCCGCTCTTGACCCTGCTTCTCATCGGCGTCAACTCCTACCTATTCGTGCGAACGGCTATACCGGAGTCGCTCGAAAGCGTGGTGCAGCATTTCGGATTCACTCCCGAACTTGCGCTGCAGCGACCCTATGTCCTTATCACTTCGACGTTTTTGCACGGCGGGTGGCTGCATTTGATAGGCAATATGTGGTTCTTGTGGTTATATGGAGACAATATCGAAGACCGCTACGGACGGCTGCCATTCCTGGGGCTCTATCTGCTCGCCGGGATTGTCGGGAACTTTACTCACGCATTCTTGACCGGCTTCGATTCGACACTGCCAGTGATAGGAGCGTCGGGTGCGGTGGCTGGGGTGATGGGAAGTTACCTAATCCGGTTTCCCATGGCACGTATCCGGTGCGTGTTTCTTCTCGTGATTTATCCAATCCTCTTTCGCGTTCACGCCCTCTTTATTTTGGGAATGTGGATGGTCCTGGAGTTCTATCAGGCATGGATTGCAATACCGGGCGATCATGTAGCGCATTGGGCTCATGTCGGCGGCTTTATGACCGGGGTCATCTGGACTTTGCCGCGGCGGGGTCGGTATCGCGAACGGCAGGGATGGTGGTGGTAAGCGTGGCGCCCCGATGACCTACCGGCAGGCCATTGACTACCTCAACTCATTCATTGACTTCGAGCGTTTGCCCGAGCCGCGAATGGTCACCACCGACGACGACATCGCCCGGTTTCGTGAACTACTGGCCCGGCTTGGCAATCCGCATCGGCGCTATCCGGTTCTCCACGTCGTAGGGACCAAAGGCAAGGGCTCGACCTCGGCGCTGCTGGCATTCATCCTCACCGCTCACGGCCTGAAGGTCGGGTTGTACACCTCGCCGCATCTGGTGTCGGTGCGGGAGCGGACGATGATCGACGGCCGACCGGTGGGACGACGTGAGTTCGCCTCGGCGATGGCTCGAATTGAAGCCTCTTCACCGCAGCAGAGCGGGGATATCCGCCTGGCGTTCAGGACGGTGTTCGAGCACTTGACCGCCGCCGCTTTCATTAACTTTGCCGACGCCGGAGTCGATGTTGCCGTCGTGGAAGCGGGACTTGGCGCGCGGCTGGACGCCACAATCGTCGTCGATCCGGTTCTGACGGTGTTGACCCCGATCGGACTCGATCACACCAATGTGCTGGGCGGAACGATTCGCGAAATCGCCTGGGACAAGGCACATTCAATCAAATCAAAGGGAAGCGTTGTAAGCGCACCACAAGTCGATGAAGCGGCGCGGGAGATTGAAGCCCGCGCTGCACATATGGGCGCCCGGCTTCACTTTGCCCAAGGCCGGGAAGAGTTCACAACGTTTAAGGCTTCGCTGCGCGGCAGCACGGTGCGCGGTTCCGTCGATCTGTTCGGGGAGAAGCCTCTACAACTGCCGCTGGCTGGATCGTTCCAGTTGGAGAACCTCTCGACCGCGCTGGAGGCGGTCCGGTGGATGCGTGATACCGGGTTTCTTAAGCCAAAGCAGGAAGCAGTCCGGGAGGGTATCAGACGGGTCCGCTGGCCTGGACGGCTCCAGCGAATCATCGAGCATCCGCTCGTGGTGCTGGACGGTGCGCACAATGAACTCGCCGCGCACAACCTGGTAAGTGCCCTGAAACAGATCGCCCCCGGTAGGAAATGGGAGGTCGTCTATTCGTCGATCCTCAACAAGCCGGCTGCTGGGATGTTGAGGGCACTCAAACCGATTTCGCGGCAGGTTCATCTGGCAGCGCTCTGTTTTCCCAAGGGCCTCCATGCTGATGCGTTAAGGGTTGCTGCCGAAGAAGCCGGCGTAGAATACTCGCCATGGCCGGATGTTCCAACCGCGATTCGCAAGGCGATGGAACGGGCAACCGCCGATTCGGGGGTTCTGGTTACCGGGTCGCTTTATCTGGTCGGTGAGGCTTTACGGTGGAAGAGAGGTCTCTCCCCGCCCCCTGCCGACGGGCGTATCGATGACCGGATCTGATCCGGTGCATTGCTTATAGGGTTCTAAATGGCGTATATTCCAAGTTGAGACGAATCGGTGGTGAGTAATCGTTGATGACCCCATATAATCGATGCCTTGTCAAATCCCATGGGCGATGATCCCAAACTGACGCCGGGTTCTGAAGGTGACATCACCTCACTGATAGACGCCTTTCGCTACTTCAACGAAGCAGCGACGACGCTTGGCGCTGCCTACCGGAAACTCGAGTCGCGCATTCAGGAGTTAACCGAGCAACTCGAGGAGAAGGATAGCCAACTCTACAGCCGCCTCATCGAACTCGACCGGGTAACGAAGTATCTGACCAGTTTGGTCGAGAGCCTCTCGAGCGGCGTGGTAGCGGTCGATATGAACGGGATGATAACGATCTTCAATCGCTCGGCTGCCGGGATGTTAGGGATTGCCGCCGAGTCGGCCATAGGTTGTCATTATACCGATATCCTCGGCAATGACGCCGGCGAGAGCGGCGCTCTCAGAACTCTTCGCGAAGGCCCGGAACTACGAGGTGTAGAGCGGGTGCTCTATGGGCGCGGGATCAAGGTAGCCTACCAGACAACCTGGGTGGTCGATTCGCTGGGGGACCGGATCGGCGTGGTCGAGGTCTTCGAGGATGTGTCTCTAATGCGCGACCTCGAGGCGCGACTCGAGCATCAAAAGACCCTTTCGGCATTAGGCGAGATGGCTGCTGCCGTGGCTCACGAACTGCGCAATCCGCTGGCTGGCATCGGGGGATTCGCAGCGCTTCTGAAGAAAGATCTTGCCGGCGATCCGAAACTGGCGTCCAAGGTCGACCGTATTCTGCAAGGTGTTCATGCCCTCGACCGGGTAGCAGGCAACCTCCTCTTTCTGACCCGGCAGACAACGATAAAGCGCGAAGAGATCGACTTGCAGTCGTTGCTCAGCGAAATCGTCCAGTTGCTCGAGTCTGAAATACACGGATCGGGATCTGATATCGGGATACACCTCTCGCTGCCGGCAGAGCAGATCCCGGTCAGCGCCGACCGGGAGTTGATGCGACTCGTCTTCACCAATGTTACGAAGAACGCCGTTCAAGCCATTCCATCCGGCCGCAAGGGCGAAGTTGCCGTCGAACTGCTCTGGAAGTTGCTCGCCAACCGGTTCGAGGTTTTGATCAGCGACAACGGCATCGGCATTCCGGACGAGAATCGGGAACGCCTCTTCAGTCCCTTCTTTACTACCCGGCACAGCGGCACCGGACTCGGTCTGGCCCTTGTCAAGAAAGTGATAGATCTCCATAAGGGCGAGATTCACATCGACTCTGCAGAGGGTGTCGGAACCCGGTTCTCCATTTCTTTGCCCATTCGCCCGCTGGCAGCAGGCGAGTCCTATGGTCAGCTGGTTGCTGCAAAGGAGACTCTTTGAAACGGATGAACCTTCCGACGCTGCTCGCTCTCGCGTGCCTTTCCGGCTGTGCCGCGGAGACGACAGTACATCTGGGCGGGAGCCTTAAGGGCGACCGCGAAATCGTGTTGACGACCGGAAGCCTCGACCAGCCGGTGAGGTCGATTGGGATTACCCAGGTAAGCCGATACGGCCTGGCACTCTTCGGATTCTTCGACCTCTGGCCGGCAGACCTGCGCGAAGTGCTGAACCGCGATCTTAGAGACGCCGCTGCGCGCACCGGCGCCGATGCTGTCGTCAACCTCCAGTTCTTCGAGATGCAGTATCCCGCCGCACTAAAAATCCTCTCCATACTAACCGTTGTTTCCCCGCGATATGCTTTTGCCACCGGGGAATTGGTTGAGTTCGTCCGTTAGCGCCGAGCAGCCGGCTCCTCTCTTCGCCTTCCGCGAGCGATTGCTCCTGGGACTGGCAACGTCGCTCGGGCCGGGACTGTTGCGGCTTTTGGGATTGCTCTGTCGCTACAAGGTCTTCGACGACGATAACCTGCACCGGGCAGAGTCGGGCGGCAAAGGAGCCATCATCGCATTGTGGCACGGACGGATGGTGCTGCCGGTCTATCACTTTCGCAAACGGGGAATTGCGGCGTTGATCAGCCGCTCGTTTGACGGCGAATTGATCTCACGCATCGTCGCCCGACTCGGCTACCTGCCGCGCCGGGGGTCGCCGCGGGCGGGTGGTCGCGAGGGCTTTATGGAACTTATACGCGACCTCAAAGCCGGACGGACGGTGGCGATTTTTCCCGACGGGCCAACCGGACCGCGACACTCGGTCAAGGATGGCGTCTTGCACTTGGCAAGGCTCTCGGGAGCGCCTATTGTACCGGTCAGTTTTCAGACCGATCGTGCCTGGAGGTTCTCGAGTTGGGACCGCTTCACGCTTCCCAAACCATTCAGTCAGGGCATTATGATCGTCGGCGAGCCTCTGGTGATACCCCGCCATTTAGGGAGCGAAGAAGCCATTGCCCACGCCCGCGAGGCAATTCGTATGGCTCTCAGAGATGCCGAAGACGAAGCCGACCGGCGTATTCGGTCGCTAACCGGAGTGAATTTCTGAAACCGCATCCCGTTCTATGGCCGCTCGCGATTCCCTACGGTGTTGCCGTAGCGTTGCGAAACCGCCTCTTTGACCGGGGTCTCTTACCGATCGTGCGGGTTCCGGCACCGGTCGTCTCGGTGGGGAACATTTCCGTCGGCGGCACCGGCAAGACGCCGTTTGTGCAGATGATAACCGGAATGATCGAGCAACTTGCAGCTCCGGGAAAGGTCGGAATCGGTATCGTCAGCCGGGGCTACCGGCGACGATCAAGGGGGCAGGTCGTCGTGAGCGACGGCCGGCGGATATTGAGCGATCCTGTCCAGTGCGGCGATGAGCCGGTGATGCTGGCCGAGGCTTGCCATCGCGCAGTGGTCATCGTCGATTCCGACCGGGTTGGGGGCGTCGAGACGGCCATCAGAATGAAGTCGGATCTGATTCTGCTCGACGACGGATTCCAACATCGCCGGCTGGCGCGGGATATTGACATCGTGTTACTCGACGCCCGTAATCCGCTCGGCAGAGGGCTGTTGCTGCCGGCAGGCTTTCTGCGCGAGCCGGCTTCGTCACTGCGTCGTGCCGATGTGATCATTTTATCGGGAGTAGGGGAAGCCGGTAACGAAGTCGCCGAACGCTGCGCAAAAATGGAGTCCCTCACCGGCAAGCCGGTGATAGCAACGCGGCTTGAGTTCGACTATTGGCGGCGGGTTGGACGCGGGGAACTGTTGGCTGCCGATCAGATTGCGGGAAAGAAGGTAGTTGCCTTCGCGGGTATTGCCAAGCCGGATAGGTTCTTTGAGGCGGTCGAACACCTTGGCGGGACAATCGCCGCCCGGATTGCGCTTCCCGATCATTGCACCTATTCCAAGGCGACGATAGACCATATCGCGCGCGCCTTTACCCGCAATCGTGCCGAATGGCTCGTAACGACCCCCAAGGATGCGGTGAAACTGCCATCGATCTTGAGTCTGTTGCCGCTCTACCGGCTTGACGCAAGGATGAAGGTCGTAGCCGGGGAGGAATCCCTCACCGCGCAACTCCGGGCGATCATTGAGGTCGCCCGGAGAATGAAGGCGGAGAGAAAGGCAGCGAATTGAGCAGCAGGTCAATGAAAGGTGTTGCAGGACTTGCCTTGCCGCCGGAGGGAACCTATAATTATAGATTGCATTAACTCAAGGACCCCTTTCGTTCGATGTTGAAGCCCAGCAAACGGATTACCAAAGCGCAACTTAAGGAGGATCAATTCCTTCTGGCAACAGCGCGGATTGAAAAGTGGTTTGAAACCAACCGCCGGACGGTGCTCTATGCGCTGGTTGGACTCTTAGTTTTGGGAGGCGGTCTGGCGGCTTACACCTGGTCGCGGGCCTCAGCGCAAAAGGACGCCGCGTTTGCCGAGATGCAGGCGCGGGATGCCTTTTCGCGGGCTGACTTCGACTCGGCGATGATCCTTGCCGAGGGTGTCATCGAGAACTTCGAAGGGACCAAAGCGGCTGCGTCGGCCTGGATGTTGAAGGGCAAGATTCACGAACAGCGCAGCGAGTTTGTCGAAGCGGCTAAAGCCTTCGAGCGGATCACGCACAAGTATGCGGGCGAGGAATACCTCGCCTTCGGCGCTCACTACGCTCTCGGCTCAATGGATTTCGGCAACCGGGAATTTGAGAAGGCGGCCCGGCACTTCGATCTGGCAGCCCGTAACTTTCCCAAGCACTTTAATGCTCCGGTTGCTCTGGTAAAGGGTGGGGAAGCGCTGGAGAGGCTGCAAAAGTATGATCAAGCCCGGGGGTTCTACCAGCGGGTCGTCTCGAAGTATCCTAAATCTCGGGCAGCCGACGGAGCGAGGGAATCTCTGGCAAAGATAGAGTTCATGAAGTGAGGTGGGTTGCGTGATAACGGGGAGACTCGTATATTGTAAAGTTGGAGTGGGCGAGGAACCCACTCTTTCTTTTGCAGGACTTTGCCGGTTGAAGAGGTGGTAACGGCGCAGGAACTCGAGGCGCTCATTGGGCCGCTCTGTCGGGAGGAGCAATTGGAACTGGTCGCGGTGCAGGTGGCCGGTCGGGCTGGCCGTCCGTTCATCCGGGTCCTCATCGACCATCGGGACGGGCCGGTAAACATCGACGAATGCACCGGTCTCGCCCGCGGCATTCAGGATCTGCTCGACTCGGCACGACGGCCGCTGCCCGACTACCGGCTCGAGGTCTCCTCGCCCGGTATCGACTGGCCGCTCACTTACGAGTGGCAATTTCGCAAGAACACCGGAAGGTGGGTCTCCTGGACCGATCGGGAAGGCGTCCGGATCGAAGGGCGACTCATAGAAGTAAGTGAAGGACGAGTAACCATCGAAATGGAAGGTGAGTCGGTCGAGATGCCTATCTCGACCATTGCCGGGGCCAAGGTGTTCCTTCCCCGGCCAAAGGTCCGGAATAGACCAGTAACAGGTCAGCGAATGAAACGGAAGACGAAGTGAAGCACGAAGTCGCAGATGCGGTTTCCTATCTCCTGAAAGAAAAGTCTGTCGATAAGGAGACTTTCCAGGAGATTATGGAGTCGGTCTTTCTCGCCATGGTAAAGCGGAAGTATGGCGAGGTGGACAATTTCAGCGTCATCTTCAACCCTGACAAAGGGGACATTGAGATCCAGTGTATGAAGATGGTCGTGGCGGACGATGAGGTTACAAATCCGGTAGCCGAAATCGCTCTTACTGAAGCGCAGTTGGATGACCCCGAAGCGCAGGTCGGCGAAGAGACTATGGTGATGGTCGATTACGACCGGGAGTTTGGTCGTCGCATCGTCCTGGCCGCCAAACAGATGCTCATCCAGCGCTTGCGCGAGATCGAGAAAGAAACGCTTTTCCGCGAATTCAGCCAGCGCATCGGCGAGATCGTCATCGGCGACATCCATCAGGTGAACCGGAACGACATCCGTCTCAATATCGACAAGACGGAAGTAGTCATGCCGCGTAACGAAATGGTGCATTCCGAGCGCTACCGTCGCGGCGATCACGTCAAAGCGATTATCCTCGATGTCCGTCGGACATCGCGCGATCCGGAGATAGTGGTCTCCCGGCGCAGTGTCGATTTCGTTCGGCGTCTGTTCGAACTCGAAGTCCCGGAGATTTATGACGGCATCGTGGAGATCAAAGCGATCGCCCGCGAGGCCGGCGAGCGGACCAAGATTGCCGTCGACACCAACGACAAGCGAATCGATCCGGTCGGTGCCTGCGTCGGGATGAAAGGCGTGCGCATCCAGGCTATCGTCAAGGAGTTGAATCACGAGAAGATCGACATCATCCTTTACGAACGGGATCGCGACAAGTTCATCCGCCGGGCATTGGCGCCGGTCATCCCGCTCGAACTGGTATATCTCGAAGGCGGGAACAAGGTGCTCGCAGTCTTCTCCGACGAGCAGATTGGACAAGCCTTCGGACGGCGGGGCATCAATATCAAACTGGCATCACATCTGACCAACTATTCCATAGAGCCGGTGCGCGCAAGCGACTACTATCAGGAAGAACTCTCCCTCGATGACGTCGAAGGATTTCCAGAGGGAGCGCTTGAACTTCTCCGTGGAGGTGGCTATCGGACGGCTGAGGAGGTGATCACCGCCGGCCGCGATGCGCTCCTCAAGTTGGAGAGTATCGATGAGGGCATGGCCGACACCATTCTTGAGGTGCTCGGCAACTACTTCGAGGAGACCGAAGAAGCGTAGTTGGGTTGACACCAGAGTTGCCCTACCCGCGGTCAAGTTATGCAGGTTATGCCTGAAGAAACCACCAGGAAGCGCAAAGTCTTTGAGGTTGCCCGGGAACTGAAACTCGAAACCACGAGGGTACTCGAGGTTCTGGCCAGCCTGGGCTGCGACCTTTCGCGCAAACAAATGTCGGCCATCGACGAGGAGTCGTATGTAGAACTCCTGCGACGGTTCGATAAAACGCGTCTGCAAAAGTATCAGAGCGAGCAGACGACGGTGCGCGAGGAGGATACGAAGAAGGATTCGGCGCGACTGCGCGAAGCCGAATTGGAGAAACTTCTCGCCGTCAAGGAAACGACGCCTCTAACTGCGGTTCCCAAGAAGATCGAACTCCCGAAGTTCAAGGGCCTGGTGATCGAGGCTGCGGCACCAAAAGAAGCGCCGGTCGAAATTCTCCCCGAAGAAAAGCCGGCCGGCCCGACAAAGGCTGAAGCGCCGGCTGTGGGCAAGGTTGAGACCGCAGCCAAAGCCAAAGCCCAGGCGCCGGTTGCACCGACCAAGACAGCAACTCCCCAGGCGCCGGCTGCTGCCGCTACTCCGGAAGAGAAACCGGCTACGGTCAAGGCTGCGCAGCCGACGAAGCGCAAGATCGAGTTGCCGAAGCCGATGCCGCTCAAGATTATCGAAGCGGCTCCGGCACAGCCGAAACTGAAACTGAAGCGGAAGCGTCCGGCGACGCCGATCGAAGTGGTCGATGAAGACCTGAAAGCCGCAGTCGATAGCAAATTGGTGGTTGAGATCGCCCGCACTGCGCCTCCCAAAGGTAAGCCGGCAGCCCGCCCGGCGGAGACTGCTCCGGCGGCCCGACGTCGTAAGCGCAAAAAGAGCAAGACCGCAGCGCCGACACCTACCGGAGGACCGCAGCCGGCGGTCGCTCATGGCCGCAAAGGCCGCAAGGTCGATCAGCACGAGGTCGCCGCTAACATCCGCAAGACCCTCGCGGCAATGGATGACCACAGCCGTCGCCGTCATCGGCGCGACCGGCAGGATGCTGCGGTTGATATCGCCGGTTCGGAAGTGCTTAAGGTGACGGAATTTCTCACCTCGGGTGAACTTGCCGCTTTGATGGAAGTCCCGGTGCAGGACATCATCAAGCGCTGTCTTGAAATGGGAACCATCGTCTCAATCAACCAGCGCCTCGACCGGGATACCATTGAACTACTTGCGGCTGACTTCGGGGTCGATGTCGAGTTCGTCCAGGAAGCCGCGATTGAGGAAGCCGTAGAAGAAAGTTTGCCGGCCAATCTGAGTCCACGACAGCCGGTCGTTACGGTAATGGGGCATGTCGATCATGGCAAGACGACGCTGCTCGACTTCCTTCGCCGCACCCGGGTCGCCGAAGGCGAGGCGGGTGGTATCACCCAGCACATCGGTGCCTATGAAGTGAATTACGACGGTAACCCCATCACGTTCCTCGACACGCCGGGACACGAAGCCTTCACCGCAATGCGGGCGCGGGGAGCACAAATCACCGATATCGTCGTTCTTGTTGTAGCAGCCGACGACCGGGTGATGCCGCAGACGCTCGAAGCGATCGACCACGCCCGCGCCGCCGGAGTGCCGATCGTTGTCGCCGTCAACAAGGTTGACAAACCAACGGCTAATCCGGAGAACATCTACCGGCAGTTGGCGGATAATAATCTGCTCGTCGAGAAGTGGGGCGGCAAGCACCAATCGGCGGAGATTTCAGCCAAATTTGGGCAGGGGATCGACGACCTGCTGGCAGAGATCCTGGTCTCGGCAGAAGTGCTCGACTTGAAGGCTGACCCGACCATTCGGGCGCGCGGAACGATCGTCGAATCGCGGCTCGACAAAGGACTTGGCGTGGTGGCAACGGTGCTGGTTGAAGGCGGGACTCTTAGAGCCGGAGACCCCTTCGTAGCAGGTCAGCATTATGGCCGTGTCCGGTCGCTGATGACTGAAATCGGAACGTCGCTCGAATCGGCCGGCCCAGCGCGTCCCGTGCAGGTCATTGGGTTTAATGGCGTCCCCCAGGCTGGTGATAAACTGGTTGTCCAGGCTTCCGAAAAGGACGCCCGTGAAATCGCTCTTAAGCGCCAGCAACAGTATCGTGAGATGTCGATGCGGCAGATCCGGGCGCTCAGCCTCGATCAGATGTCGAAGAAGATGGCCGAGAGGGAATTGCAGGAACTGGCGCTGGTCATAAAGGGCGACGTCCACGGCTCGGTCGAGGTGCTTGCAGATTCGCTGCAAAGGCTCTCCACTTCAGAGGTGTCGGTCAACATCATCCACCGCGGCGTCGGAGGGATCACCGAATCGGACATCCTTCTGGCGGCGGCATCGGGCGCGATTGTGATCGGCTTTCATGTCCACCCCAACCCGCAGGCGCGCGAACTGGCGCGCAGCGAAGGCGTCGAGATTCGCTCCTACCGGATCATCCATGAGGTTGTCGATGATGTCCGGAAGGCAATGGAAGGACTCCTTGCTCCACTTAAGGAAGAGAAGGTCATCGGGCAGGTCGAAATCCGCAGGGTGTTCCGCATCAGCCGGATTGGCTCGGTGGCGGGGTGCTATGTTCAGGAAGGCAAGGTAACCCGCAATAGCAAAGCCCGGCTCCTGCGCGACGGCGTTGAGGTCTGGCACGGCGATCTTTCGAGTCTCAAACGCTTTAAGGACGACGCCCGCGAGGTCGTAGCCGGCTTTGAGTGCGGGCTCAGCCTTGAAGGGTTCAACGACATCCACGAGGGCGACCGGCTCGAGGTCTTCGAGATCATCGAAGTGTCGCGGAAACTCGAAGAGGTGTAAATGCGGTTGACACTCCTTATTTACGACCTGCACCTTCCGGGCTGTGAGTCGTTAAAGGAGAAGCGCCGCATCTTTAACGGTTTGAAAGAACGACTAATGAACCGTTATCACGTATCAGCGGCCGAAGTTGCATATCAGGAGAAGTGGCAGCGCTCCCGGCTGGCAGTGGCTTGGGTGGCTTCAGATGCCGGTCAGTCGGAAGAGATCGCCGCAGCCATCGAACGGACGGTCAACATGGCCGAGGACCTGATCATTGCCGGTCGGGAACGGCGGGACTACTGAGGATTTAGACGTGAAACCGAACCGCCTCCTGCGGGTGGGTGAACTGATGAAACGGGAACTTGGGATGCTGGTCGGTCCGCTCAGCGACGAGTACCGCTCCCGAATGGTAACGGTTACCGAGGTCCGTCTTTCGCGCGACTTAAGGTACGCCGATGTTTGGGTCAGCCTTCCCGGCGATGAAGCCGGTCGGACAGCGACCGTTCGACAACTTTCGACCGACGCCTGGCGTATTCGTAAACAACTTGCCGGACGGGTCTATTTGCGGCATTTGCCGGAACTGAGGTTCGCGCTTGACGAGACGCTTGACCGAACCGCGCGTATCGACGACATCTTGCGCGAGAGTGGGGTTTTGACTGCAGACGAAGCCAAGGCTGACGAGAGTGAATAGAGGCAGCATCGACGAGGTGCTGGCGTTCATCACAAGCAATCGCGAGGAGATGCTCGTGGTGACGCACTTCTTTCCCGACGGGGATGCAGTAGGGAGCCTCATTGCCTTCGGCGGGATGCTCCAGCAGCGCGGCATACCGTTTCAATTGGCGATCGACGACCCGGTGCCGGAACGTTACGGATTCATGCCGGGAGCGGAGCAGATCGCGAATCTCAAGATCATGCCGCTGAACCGGACCTTTTCGCGCGCGGCGGTGCTCGATGCCGGAGCGTTGGAGCGGATAGGTCGGGGCAACGACGGAATCGGGCCGGGAACACGACTCCTCGATGTCGATCATCATTTCACGACCGAGTTCCAAGGGCACGCCAACTGTATAGATTCCGATGCCTCGGCGACGGCAGTCCTGCTGTATCGGATCTGTCTTGCTGGCAGCTTTGAAATTACATCCCAGATGGCGACCGCGCTCTTTGTCGGAATCCTGACCGACACCGGACGATTCCGGTTCTCCAATACGACACCGGAGGCGATGATCGTCTGCGGGGAACTGCTAAAATTCGGCGTCGATGCAAGTCTGGTGACAGAACAGATATTTCACAATCTCCCCGCCGCCGGGGTGCTCGCTTTGGGCAAGGCGCTGTCGCAACTCGAACTGCATTGCGACGGCAGAGTCTCGCTCATTTCGCTGGCCGGGGAGGATGCCATAAACGACACCGAAGGCTTCGTCGAACATGCCGCTTCGATCCGGGGAGTCGAGGTTGCAGCCTTTCTCTGCCAGATGGAACCGCGCTTATGGAAGGCGTCGCTCCGGTCGCGTTCCGAGTGCGATGTAAGTCTGATCGCCGGGATGTTCGGAGGGGGAGGTCATCGTAAAGCGGCAGGCTTCCGGTATCGCGGAACGCCGGAGCAGTTGAAGGAAGAACTCCTTGGGGTCATCGAGGCGCATTTGGCGAATGGAAGAGCCGCGACCGGCGAGCCTGTTGCACCAGTGAGGCCGATCGAAGACGGATCCGATTCCAACCGGGGTTGAGAACGTCGTAGAAGGTCTCATACTTGCAGTCATTAAGCCAGCCGGCATTAGTTCGTTTGGAGTGGTCAAGCAGATTCGACGTGCGGCTGGCGGACTCAAGACCGGCCATGCCGGGACACTCGATCCCTTCGCCGAGGGGCTGCTGATTGTTGGAATAGGACGTGCGGCAACGCGGCGGCTGGGCGATTATATGAAACTTGAGAAAGAGTATTTCGCCGCTGTGGCGTGGGGTGCCGCAACCGATACCGGTGACCCGACGGGAAAGATCGTAGCCGAGGCGTACGAGGCAACGCCGGGTGAAGGTCAGATTATCGAAGCCTTGCGCCGATTCCAAGGCGTTGTCGAACAGACGCCCCCGGCTTATTCAGCGGTCAAGGTTGGGGGGGTGAGACTCTATAAGGCGGCGCGTCGGGGCGAGCGAGTTGAAGCCAAGCCGCGACCCGTAGAGATTAGAGAACTCGAACTGGTGAACCGCGATGACCAGGGCTTCGAGTTCCGGGTTGTCTGCTCGCACGGGACCTATGTAAGGACTCTGGCAGAAGACCTGGCTCAAGCGTTAGGGGGATATGCTCACTTGAAGCGTCTAATCCGGACGCGCATCGGAGAGTTTCATCTTGAGGATGCGGAGTCGTTGGAAGGTGTTGTGGAACGGCTCACCGCCGGAGGCAAACGATCCTGATGGAAGTGGTGCGGGGACTTGAGAATGTGAAGGCGGCGCCGGGAGCCTTGGTCACGGTTGGCTCTTACGACGGCCTGCATATTGGACATCAGCGCATCATTCGTTCTATGAGACGGCACCGCGGCGGACCGATTACGTTGATAACATTCGAACCGCATCCGCAGCGAGTCGTTAGGCCCGACTTTCCACCCCCGCCTCAATTGACGACTCTCGACGAACGTATTGCGCTCTTCGAGAAGTCCGGAGTGAAACGTCTGGTGCTTATCAAGTTCGATGCGGCATTCTCGGAATTGACCGCGGAACGGTTTGTGAAGGATGTGTTGCTGGGGCGAATCGGAATGGGGGCAATCTTCGTCGGACCGGGACACCGGTTTGGACGAGGCCGCGAGGGCGATGTTGAATTGCTTGGGCATATGGGGCGGAAATTCTCCTTTTCCGTCGAGGTCGTTCCGCCTGTGGTGAGGCAGGGGGCTCCGGTTTCATCCAGCCGGATTCGTAAAACACTCCTGTCGGGAGACGCGCGTCGTGCATTTGAGTGGCTCTCCCGACCTTATTTCCTGTCTGGAAAGGTCATAAAAGGCGATGGGCGGGGGCGGGGACTGGGCTTTCCGACCGCAAATTTGACTTTAGCCGGGGACGGCAAGTTGATACCGCCGCCCGGCATCTATGCGAGCGTTGCGGAGTGGGACAATTTACGCTGGCCTTCGGCGACCCATATTGGTCCTCGTCCGACTTATCCCGATGCCGCACCGTCGGTCGAATCCTATCTCATCGGCTTTGCCGGCGACCTATATGGAAGGTCTATGCGCATCGGGCTGGTGAGCCGTCTGCGCGACATAGTCGCATTCGACAGCCCGACGCAACTGTCACAGCAAATGAAGCGCGATGTAGAGGATGCCCAGAAGACGCTCGCAGCCGAGCACTTTGGGTCAAGCGCACGCTTGAGAGCCCGGCGCTTCCTTACGTAATAACCATAAGTTTTCCAAAATCATAAATCAACCGACAATGAGTGAGACATCCCGTCCGTCGTCAGCGGACTTGATAGCGACCTATGGAGCGCATGGTGCCGACACCGGGCGCACCGAGGTGCAGATCGCGGTTCTGACGAACCGGATCAACGAACTGACGACCCATTTCAAGGAGCATCCCAAAGACCATCACGGCCGGCGAGGACTGCTAAAAATGGTCGGTCGCCGACGCCGCCTGCTGAACTACCTGATGCAGAGCGACATCGAACGTTACCGGCAGATCATCGAACAACTCGGACTGCGACGCTAAGGGCGGCATGCCCCGTCGTCCCGTTCGGGACAAAGGAGTAAGGAGAGCAAGGAGAGCGTGTCAATTCAACGCGAAATCGAAATCGGCGGTCGGATTCTCAAGGTGATCCTGGGAAAGACCGCACGTCAAGCCGACGGCGCCGCATGGGTGCAATATGGCGATACGGTGCTGCATGTTGCAGTGGTGTCGTCGAAGGATAAGCGGGAAGGTCTCGACTTCCTGCCGCTCACGGTGGACTATCGGGAGAAGTTCTTTGCCGCCGGGAAGATTCCGGGCGGCTTTTTCAAGCGCGAAGGGCGGCCTCACGAGAAGGAGATCCTTAGCGCCCGTCTGATCGACCGGCCGATCCGGCCGCTCTTTCCGGAAGGCTACAATCACGATACACAGGTGATGGCGATCGTCATCTCGGCCGACGGGATGAACGACGCCGACGTCCTCGGACCTACCGCTGCCAGCCTGGCGCTCAACATCTCGGACATCCCAATGAACGAGATG
>Ga0194120_10003493_pt1 | contig 25553 bp, 20 predicted proteins | sample TA2MahCa65mmetaG_FD_148642 | JGI IMG/M metagenome (GOLD analysis project Ga0194120, IMG submission 148642) | Freshwater microbial communities from Lake Tanganyika, Tanzania - TA2015019 Mahale Deep Cast 65m | ecosystem: Environmental > Aquatic > Freshwater > Lake | place: Tanzania: Lake... | reverse complement strand
CTTATGTGATTCTGAAAGGCCGTTTTTCGGGCCCTTGGGGCCGTCGGGCCAAGGCCCGTGCATCCGCGACCGGTTGCCAGCAGCCGGTTCCCCGGGTGCGCAATCCGGTCCGACACGTACGGTTGAGCGTTTCCGACAGGGTGCAACGGCTCGGGACAGGGTGGTTTTCCGCGATCCTTCGGAAACAACGAGTGGGTTGAGTCGGGAGTCCTATTTGAATAAACAAGAGAAATCTATGAAAACTCCTTCATCCGCCAAGTGTGCTGCGGGCCATGGACAGCCGATGATCGAAGCGATCGGGCTGAGCAAATTCTACGGTCCGTTCGCCGCCTGCCGTGACGTCACCTTCACAATTCATCAGGGCGAAGTCGTGGCATTTCTTGGGCCCAACGGGGCCGGCAAGAGCACGACCATGAAGCTGTTGACCGGCTATCTGGCGCCATCGCAAGGCGTCGCCCGAATCGCCGGCCACGACATGTCGGTCGATCGGATCGCCGGATCCCAGAAGCTCGGTTATCTGCCGGAGAACGGGCCGCTGTACCCCGACATGACCCCCCATTCGCTGTTGGACTTTTTTGCCGAGGCACGGGGCATGTCCCCCGACCGCAAGCAGGAGCGGATCGAAGCGGTGATCGAGCTTTGCATGCTGCAAAGCGTGTTGCACAAACCGATCGGAAAGCTCTCCAAAGGTTACCGGCAGCGCGTCGGAATGGCGCAGTCGCTGCTGCACGAACCGGACGTGATCATTATGGACGAACCAACGGCGGGCCTCGACCCGAATCAGATTCGCGAGGTCCGTCAGGCACTCCGCCGCCTCGGCGAGAAGAAGACCATTCTGCTCTCGACCCATATTCTGCAGGAGGTCGAGGCGATGGCCAGTCGAGTCATCTTGATCAATGAGGGGCGATTGGTCTACGACGGAACCGTGGCCGATCTCGATCCCGAGAAACGAGGACTCGAAGCGGCCTTCCATCGCATGACCTACGAGGAAGCCGCGACATGATTCTCGTACCTCACTTGCACTTGGGACTCGTTAGCTGCACCAGGGTAATCGCTGCACCAGGGAGACGTTCGGATGACGCTTGAGCTTTTGAGCAGCATGGCGTGGGAATTCGGCAAGTTGATTTTGATCGACGGTGCCGTCCTGGCATTTTTCGCGCTCGCGCTTTTGCCGCTATCGCGCTACAATCGGCCTGCATTAGCCGTGCTACGCCGGAATTTCGTCGGTTACTTCAGTGATCCGACCGGTTACGCGTTTCTGTGTCTTTTCGTGCTTCTGACTTCGTTCGCCGCCTTCTGGCCGCACGAGTTCTTCAACTCGAATCTGGCCAACCTCGATCAGCTGAATCGCATGTTCCCGCTGGTGATGCTGGTTTTCATTCCAGCGATCACCATGAGCATCTGGGCTGACGAACGAAGGCAGGGGACGGATGAGCTGCTGCTGACCTTGCCCGCCGCCGACGCCGATATCGTCACCGGCAAATTCCTCGCCGCCGCGGCCGTCTTTACATGCTCGCTGATGTTCTCCCAGGTTTCGACCTACCTCGTCCTGGTTTCGCTGACACTCGGCGACCTCGATACCGGCCTGCTCTGCAGCACCTATTTCGGCTACTGGCTGGTCGGACTGGCGATGCTCGCGCTCGGCATGGTGGCGTCGTTCCTGACACGCAACCTCACGGTCGGATTTATTCTCGGCGCCGCATTCAACGCGCCGCTGGTGTTCGCGACTTATTCCGACGTGATCATCCGGTCGGTCAGCAGCGCCCAGCTCGTGTCCCGCTGGGGAATGGCCGCCAAACTCGACGACCTCGGACGCGGCGTCATCAGCCTGTCGTCGGTAATCTACTTCGTCATGATTACGGCCGTCGGCCTTTATCTGAGCATGATCCTGATCGGCAGCCGCCACTGGGCGGGCGGCCAGGAAAGCGGGCAACGCACCTCCCACTACGTGGCTCGAACCCTGGCGATGATCGTATTGGGGATTTCACTGACGGTGATCCTGACCAACCACGATGTCCGCAAGGATGCGACGATCAACGGAGTCAGCTCGCTTTCCGAGGATACGCTGAAGATCTTGCGCGACCTGGAAACCAAACATACGATTTACATCGATGCTTTTATTGGCGCCCAGGTCCCCGAGGATTACGTCAAGACGCGATTTACCCTGGTCTCGATGCTGAAGGAGTTCCAGTCACGGGCCAAAGGGAAGGTACAAGTTCGCTTGCTGGAAAACGTCGAACCGTTCAGCGAGACCGCCGTCCTGGCGGAAAAGCAGTTTGGCATCAAGGCGCAAACGGTTCGCACTCGATCCCGCGGAGTATTCAAAGACGAACCGGTGATTCTTGGCGCGGCATTCACCTGCGGACTTGAAAAAGTCGTCGTGCCGTTTTTCGATTACGGCATCCCTGTCGAATACGAACTGGTGCGGTCGATCTCGACAGTGGCCAAAGGCCAGCGGAAGCGGTTGGGGATCGTCAAGACCGACGCGAACCTCAACGGCGGATTCGATTTCAGCACCGGACAGTTCCGACAGATACCAAAGCAGCAGATTGTCGAGGAACTGGAGAAGCAGTACGACGTGGAACAGGTCGATCCCAATAACCCGATCGATGTGCAGCGTTTCGACGTCCTGTTCGTCGTGCAGCCCTCGTCGTTGGGCGAACCGGAGCTACAGAACGTGCTGTCGGCGATCCAGTCGGGAATGCCGACGGCGATATTCGAGGACCCGATGCCGGTCTACATTCAAGCGCCGGGAACCGGCGAACCAAAGCGGCCCCCGGGAGGCATGGGGATGTTCGGCGGCGGCGGCGGGCCTCCCGCGCCCAAGGGGGACATTGACCGCTTTTTCCGCGAGTTGGGCGTGAAGATGGAAGGCCGTCCCCAGGGGCCGGGCACGTTCCAGCCAAATGTGGTCTGGCAGTCGTTCAACCCCTACAAGAAGATCCAGGTTTCCGATCTGCCGGACGAGTACGTCTTTGTGCACAACGACGCGCCGGGCGCCGACGAGCCGCTCAGTAATGACGATCCGATCACGTCCGGCCTGTCCGAAGTGCTGTTTCCGTTTTCTGGCAACTTCGATGCGCTTCCGGAAAGCAAATTCTCATTTACTCCGATCGTGCGAACGGGAACGATGGCCGGCTCACTTTCCGTGCAGGACGTCCGCGACGGCCAACAGGATCCGCTCGAATTCCGCGCCAAGCACGTTCCGCGTGGCGCCAAGTACACGCTCGCGGCACACATTCGCGGCAAGTCCGATAGCGGCGCAAAGGGAAGCGACCCCTCCAAGGACGATTCGCGGGATGACGTCGACGGCGTGTCGAAAAGTCGCCCCGTCAATGTCGTGCTCGTCGCCGACATCGATTTGATGAGCACCTTGTTCGTACGTATCCGGGCGCAGCCCGAACAGGAGTTCAACTGGCACTTCGAAAACGTCACGTTCGTACTGAACGTTGTCGATGCCCTGTCGGACGATGACGCCTATATCGGCGTGCGGAAACGCAAAACCAAATACAGCACGCTGAAAGTGATCGAACAGCAGACCAACTTCGCTCGTGAGAAGGAACGGATGGAGCGGGACGATTACGAATCGCAGAACAAGAAGGAGCTTTCCGCCGCGGAAGCGAAGGCCAAAGCGGTGAAGCAGGAAGCGGTCGACGCCTGGAATGACATCCAGAACGAACAGAAGTCGGGCGTGCGCGTCGATCCGAGCCGGATTCTGGAGATTCAGACCAAGAAACAGCTCGCCGAGGATGCGGCCGAACGCAGCCTGGCGATGGCCCGCGAACGGCTGAAGAATGAACTGACCAAGAAGACGGAAGAGATCCGGCGACAGATGGATTCGAAAATCCAGGGCATCCAGAACCAATTTAAACTCTGGGCTGTGATCCTCCCGCCGATCCCGCCGCTGCTGGTCGGCTTCATCGTGTTTGCCAAGCGGCGGCTACGTGAACGGGAAGGCATTGCCAAGACACGCATGAAGTAATCCGCCTGCTGCGCGCATGGGGGCTGTTTTACGCGTCGATCGATCGAGGAGTTTTGGACGATGAATGATTCGATGAAGACACTGGCTTATCTGGGCACCGCGGCTTTCTTCGCGCTGATCGCATTCGTGTCGTATCCATCGACGAGTGTCCAGACGGCGACCACGCTGATAGGCAAGGGCCTGTTCGAGAATTTCACCGATCCGCTGCTGGCCCGCAGTATCGAAATCGTGAGCTACGATGAAGCCCAAGGTGAAATCGACAGCTTCAAGGTCATGCAGAACTCCAAAGGCAACTGGGTGATCCCTTCCAAAAGCGACTACCAGGCCGATGCCCAGAACCAGCTCAAGGACGCCGCAAACTCGCTGCTGAACACCAATCTGATCGTACTCGATATCGCCTCCAGTTCGCCCGAAGACCATCCGCTGTACGGCGTCATCGCGCCTGACGCCGAAAAGGTCAAGGCGGGCGACAAAAATGTCGGCCGGCTGGTCAAGATCGCCGACGCGTCCGGCAAGAGCCTGGCGTCGCTGGTGATCGGTAAGGCCGAACGAGGTAACCCTAAACGGCGTTTCGTGCGCGTGCCGAGCCAGGACCCGGTTTATGTCGTCGAACTCGATCTCGACAAGATCAAGACGAAATTTGAAGACTGGATCGATAAGAACCTGTTGAAACTGGATTCGGCGCAACTGGAGCGAGTCGTGATCAAGGACTACTCTGTCGTGCCGACCAATGTCGGCAAAGTGCTTGATCCACGCATGGAAGCCGACCTGAAGTTTGACAATACCGGTAACAAATGGAGCGTCCATGAGATCGTTACTTTCCGCAAGGCGCGCCAGCAAGGCGAGGCGCAGCGCGTACCGAGCGTGCTGGCCGAAACGGAAGAACTGAACGACACGAAACTGAACGACCTGAAGTCGGCCCTGAACAGTCTGCAGATTGTCGACGTGATGCGCAAGCCCAAAGGACTCTCCGCCGACTTGAAGGCCGAGCAGTCGCTGACCGAGAACCAGGAGACATTGCTTTCGCTGGAAGCGGCTGGGTTCCACATGACGGCCAACGGCGAGATCCGATCGGCTAACGGCGAGATCAACGTCGGGCTGAAGGACGGAATCGACTATGTGTTGCGATTCGGTGGCATCACGGGGCGGCAAGACGACTCGAAGGACGTGAAACTGAATCGATTCCTGTTCGTGATGGCGACGTTGGACGAATCGCGCATCCCGGCACCCGAATTGGAACTGGAACCACAGGAGCCGCCGCTTTCTCCCGCGTCCGGTGACGGCGCGGCGGAAGGAGCTGCGGGCGAGGCCGAAGGGAATGCGAAGCCGGCGTGTCAGGATAGCCCACCGCAGCCCAGCGGCTCGCAGGATTCGAATCAAGAGCCGAAATCGGCGGCCGATGTCGAGCGGGAACGTATCAAGAAGAGCAATGAACGGAAAATGAGCGAGTGGCGCGATCGCAAGAAAAAAGCGGCCGACAAGGTGGCCGATTTGAACGATCGATTTGCCGATTGGTACTACGTGATTTCCGAGGATTCTTACAAGAAGGTGCACCTGGGGCGAGCCGACATTGTCCGCGAGGCAACCAAAGCCAAGGACGAAGGTTTCGGCATCGACGCCTTCCGCAAGCTGGAAAAAGACGGGCTGAAGAAGGATGGCCCCAGCCCCTCGTCGTCACCTCTGTTGCCGCCCAGGTAACTCTGTTGCCGTCGGGGAGGCGATCGGAAAATCGGCCATGACACTTGGAGCACCATCACCGACAGCGATCACGCGTACCGGCGATACCGGTGTCGAAATCGCCTGGTCGGACGGCGATCGCCGTCGCTACATGAACCGCAAGTTACGGGATGCCTGCCCATGCGCGACATGCCGTGAAAAACGCAGCGCGCCGCCGCCGCCTGCGACCGAGTTGCTGGTGCTGCTCGAATCGGACCTGCAACCGTTGCGCATCCAGGGAATGAAGCCCCTGGGCGCGTACGCCTATTCGATCGATTTCAGCGACGGCCATAATACCGGCATCTACACCTTTGAGTTGCTGAAGTCGATCGGCGAGTCGGTTGCGTCCGCGTGATCTCGCTAGTCGTCGCGTAAAGCCGCTACCAGCCGATCGACTTCCTCGGGCGTGTTGTAGTGCACAAATCCGATGCGCAGCATGCCGTCCGGCTCCTTTCCCAGGGCTTCCGAGAGATTCAAGGCGTAGTAGTTGCCGTGCCAGGCGAAGAGGCCCTGATCGCCCAGCTGCTCTGCCCATTGCGACGCGGAGCGATGGCGATGCGAAAGGCTGAAGGTCGGCAGCCGCTGCTCCAGCCGGTCCCGATCGGTGATGCCGTGAATCTGGATCGCGGAAACACCATCCAGTCCGTCGAGGAACTGCCGGGCGAGCGACCGTTCGTACGATTCGATCGCCGCGAACGCCCGCTCTAGGCAGAGCCGCCGATGGTTCGGCTGCGTGCATCCCGCCGCCCGCCCCAGGTCGACAAGATAGTCGATCGCCGCCACCACGCCGGCGATGCACTCGTGGTTCTGCGTGCCGGTCATCCATTTCCCCGGCAACGTGTCGGGGGCCGGGCGAACTTTATAGGCCGGCAGCTCCTCCAACAATTCCCGGCGGCCCCAGAGAATGCCGATATGTGGTCCGAAGAACTTGTAGGCCGAGCAGGCCAGATAATCGCAATTCCAGTCCTGAACACGGAGCAGCGCATGGGGTGCGAAATGGACGGCATCCAGAAATACGTGCGCCCCGCGCCGGTGCGCCAGTTCGATGATCGGCGCCACCGGGTTGACAGTACCCGTCGCGTTCGACGCGCAACCGACGGCCACAAATCGCGTGCGCGCCGAAAGAAGCTGTTCGAAATGGCGCAGATCAAGCGTGCAATCCCGCGTGTCGATATCGACGACCCGCACGGTCGCTCCCGCGTCACGGGCCGCCAGCGCCCAGGGGGTAAAGTTCGCGTCGTGGTCGAGCCGCGTCAGGATGATTTCGTCGCCGGGCCGCCACGTTTTTGACAAGGCTCGCGACAGAGCCAGCGTCAGCGTCGTCATATTGGGTCCGAAAACCACCGTCTCCGCGTCGCCGACTCCCAACAGATCGGCCACCGCGCGGTGGGCCGAATCGAGCATCGCGTCGCTTTCGCGGCTGGTGGCAAAATGGCCGCCATGGTTGGCATTATGCCTTGAAAAGTAGTTGGACACCGCGTCGATGACCCGCCGCGGCACCTGCGTCCCGGCCGGCCCGTCGAAATAGGCCGCGGGATGAGCGCCGACCTGCCGCGACAATGCGGGAAACTGCTCGCGTAACTGCCGGAAAAAAGTTGCGTCCATCAATACTCCTGCTCCAGGAAGGGCCACGCAGCGTAAGGAAACTCAACCATCACAAGGGGAATCCGCACGCAGATCGATCAGCCGCTTTGCCTTGCCTTCGAACCGTGGCAACGTCCCGTGCGCGACATGCTTCACCTCGACCTGCAGTCCCAGGACATCGTGCAGGCGGCTCTGAATCTCGGCGAGTCGACAATCGGTGCCTTCCAACTCCAGCGTCAGCCGGTCGAGCATGCCGTTCTTGCTGACGACCATCCTGAATTCGCCCACCTCCGGGAACTGCCGCACCACGCGTTCCGCTGCCAGCGGAAATAGATTCACACCGCGTACGATCAGCATGTCGTCGTTGCGACCGAGCACCCCGCCGCGCAAGAACGTGAATCGAACGGGATGATCATGATCCCGTTCGGGTATGACCAGATCGCCCGTTCGATAGCGCAACAGCGGACTGCCGGCTCGCGTCAATGTCGTCAACACCAGTTCGCCCCTGTGGCCATCCTGGGTGGGCTGCTCCGTCGACGGATCGAGTACCTCGCAGATGTAATGCGATTCGTTGACATACAGTCCGTTCCCGGTCCGGTCGGGAAATCCCCAGGGGCCGACCTCGGTGGCGCCGGCGTGGTCGATCACGCGCGCCTTCCAGCCTGTTTCCAGCCGGCTGCGGATTTCCGGGACCGATCCGCCCGGCTCCCCGGCCACAATCAAGACGCGCACCGTACCCGCCCCTGGCCCCTCCTCGCGTCCACCGTCGCCCAGGCCGGCCAGTTCGGACAGGTGCATGCCATAACTGGGTGTGCACAGCACCACGGTGGCGCGTAGATCGCGGATCAGCTGCAGTCGGGCTCGGGAAGTCAGTCCGCCCGTGGGAATCGCCATCGCGCCCCTCGCTACCACCGCTTCAAAAGCGCTCCAGAACCCCACAAACGGTCCGAAGGAAAACAGGCAGGCGACCCGATCACCCCGCCGAACATCGGCGACGTCCAGCACATACTGCCATTGATCGATCCAGTTCCGCCAGTCTTCGGCCGTATCGACCACGACCAACGGCTGCCCTTTGCTGCCGGAGGTGCGGTGACAACGCACGTACTGGTCAAGCGGAAAAGTGCGGTTGCGGGCCATTGGGTCGCCGGCGCTCTGTCCGGCGTACGGTTCGGCATTTGGCGACTGCAATTCGCTTTTGGTCGTCAGCGTCAATCGCCGAAGATCGTCCAGGCAATGGAATTGGAGCGGGAACGAGGCAAGTTTTTCGGCATAGAAACGGTTGGTGGGGACGATCCGCCGCAGGAGTTCATTCAATCGCTGCAACTGCAACGCCTGCAATTCATGGCGCGGCAGCCGCTCGATGCGACGACGTTCCCGAAACGACGTAATTCTCATGCCGCCAATGATACCGAAAATCAGGCGGCGCCGCATCGTAGCTCGAAACTTGCCGTCGCTCGAAACTTGTTTCGAGAGGCATATGCATCGCTCAACATCGGTTTCGAATGCGACGCACGAGCTCTCGAAACAAGTTTCGAGCTACGACCGCCCGCTCAGATCATATCGAGCTTACGATGCGTTCGTCGGCGTGACTTCTGGCAGTTCTCGCAGATGCCGCTGATGATAAACCGATGGCCCGTGACCCGAAATCGATTCTCGCGCGCCACGGCGTCGCGTAACGTCATCAACTGGTCACTCTGGAATTCAAATAGTCGCTGGCATTGCGTGCAATGCAGATGATCGTGTTGAGGATACCCGTAATCGTGCTCGTAGACGGCACGACCATCCAGCGTGAACGACCGTAGCAAGCCTGCTTCGACGAACTTGTTCAACGTCCGATAAACCGTCGCGCGGCCAATGCGCCCCGCGGCTCCCTTGGGCGGAAGCTGTTCCATCAAGGTGTCGGCGTCGAAATGATCGTGCCGGCTGAAGACATGTTCGATCAGCAGTTTCTGTGGCTTGGTCATCCGTTTGCCGCGACTCTGGAGGAATTCCTCAAAGCGTTGCAACGGCGAAAGGGCAACTTCCACCGAACCTAGACTGAAATCAGAAGTCATACGGTCAACCAGCATCGCCCCAGCTGTCCGATTCCTGGCGCGGAAATCACGATGATGGGGAACTGATGCTATTCTAAATCGCCGCCCGGACTTCGCACAGTGCCAAATTGAGCGGCTACCACAACGGGCCTCGACGCGGCGGCGGGAAGCTCTCGCCACGCTGTTTCCAGATTCAGCGGGGGCTGGAAGCCCCCGCAACGTTACGCGACTTCGTCCAGAAGGCGTTCCACGGCCGCATCGAGCTTCGCATCGGTCTCGTAAGTCCCCGAAGCGATTTCCGCCCGGATACGGGCGACGCGATCGGCTCGAATATCGGCGCTTCCCCGGGTCTGACTGATCGCGGCGCCCTCGGCCGAGATCGACAGTTCGTCGACCGGTTGAGCCGACGCGGGCGATCCCGATGCTGACTCCGGAATCGGCCGGTGTGGTCCGTTGAGCGGTTGAGCGTTGTGCACGAACGAAGGTCCTTGAATCCGCATGACTTGGTCCCCAACTGGCAAAAGTGGTAATCAGGCCGGGACGGGGATCGGTGGCGTTGGATCGAGTGGTCCGAAATTGGTGCAAACGGCCTGTTTGCACCAGCTTGCGAATTCCTGAACTCGATCACGAACCGATACTCAAGTCCCTAAACTCTACGTCATCGTTTCGTCGGCGCCGCAGTCCGTGTCGAGCAGGTGCTGTCCATTGCTGGGGAAGTGACTATTGCGAGTGCGACAGTACCTACTCTATCGTCCTGATTCGCTCGACGCTTCCACGAATCGATTCCAAAACTTCCTGTAACGTTCGCAGGTGACCGAAGCGTTTATATCGAGTATACCCGCGAAACAGTCTTCCCTGACTCCGCGTGACCTATCCCTTACTCGCGCCGTGACTCGGCGACTGGAAAAGCACCGGAGTTGTCTGATTTCAACCACCGGCTCACCATTCTACGCCCCAGGCACGAAATTGGTTTGCCGAATTTTCCAACATGGCGGATTTCGGGCTACGGATTATACGACAGTGGCTCCACGGCTCACAAGTGCAAGTTCTGCTAGCAGTTGGACAGTCCGAGCCTTCGGCGGCGGCGTTTTTCCATCCGCCCCTATTTTGCCGGGTCATCCACCCTGGTCCAATTCGCCCATTTTTTCGCGAGTGTCGAAGTCAGCGACAATCGCAAGCGGTCTCTTTTCTTGTCGATCTGTCGGTTGAGCTTTTCCACCAGCGATGCGTTGGCCTCCCGCACCCGGTCCTGGATCAGATCCTCCAACCCCTCGCCAAGGTGCTTTGCCAGCGGGCCGTGCAACTGGCTGACTCGGTGCAGTCGGAAGTCGAGAAGTTCGACCTCCGCTGCCGTTACCTGGGGATCGAGCAACAGTTCAGGAGGGATCCGCGAGATGTCCAGCCCGGTGGTAAGCTCAGCGCGAACCCGCAGTCGGACCTTCGCATCGGCATCGGCGTTCACGCTAAGCAACTGCACGCCGCGCTCCCAGATCGCCAGCCGCCCGAAGACGTGCAGCGGCGCTTCGCAGGTCAACTCCGTCTGCCAGCGGTTTTCCGACAACGCCTTCCCTTGGTCGATCCGCAGGTCGACACCGGCCTTGGAGGACGGCAGGGATAGTTCGTAGCGGGTCCAGGTTCCATCATTCACCGTTTTCCACTTGCGTTCGGTTTCCAACCGCAGCCCCTCGCGCCGTAATCGGACCCCGTCAAAGACCTCGCGCGTCCGCCCCCAGTTCTTCTCGTTCACATACCGGGTTGGCAACTGTTCCAGTGCCAGTTCCTCGACGATACTCTTCAGTCCATCCCAGCTTTCCGCGGGGTCGAGCGGCGGCTGGGTCGTGGGTGGATCGAGCAGCGCAGGAGCAGATTCCACTGGCGGGGACGGCGTCGTCACGACGCCGGGAAGAGTCGCCAGGGCCAGGAACAGCGCAGCCAAACTGGTCATGACGTCGATGAGGCTGCTTGTGCGGCCTCGATTATTTTGTTTGTCGCCAACGCGAGTCCTCCGCCGGACGCATTCCGCGGGCCGAAATTCTTCAACGTCACGATAGGCGCGGCTGGCGGCTTGGGGAAGAGCAGTTTTCAGCGGACCGCACTGGCGGTAGGATGGGCCTTAAGAAAGCTGCGTCCAAAACCGGTTCATCGATTTCATGATCCTGATCATCGATAACTACGATTCCTTTACGTACAATCTCGTCCAGCGGCTGGGGGAACTCGATTGCCGCAACGATATCCGTGTTTTCCGTAATGACCAGATTACGGTAACCGAGATTCTCCGATTGCAGCCGTCCCATCTGATCATCTCCCCCGGTCCCTGTACGCCGTCGGAAGCCGGTATTTCCGTCGAATGCGTGCGGAAACTTGCCGGCAGGCTGCCGATTCTGGGAGTTTGTCTGGGGCATCAATCGATCGGACAGGCTACCGGGGGCAGGATTGTGCGCGCCCGGCAATTGATGCACGGGAAAGCCGATCAGATTTACCACGACGGGCGCGGGCTGTTCGAGGGCCTGCCGAATCCGTTCGTCGCCACGCGCTATCACAGCCTGGTCATCCAACCCGACACGTTGCATCCCGCATTGGAAGTCAGCGCCTGGGCTCCGGCGCCGGACGGTTCGCGGGAGATCATGGGAATCCGTCACCGCGAGTATCCGCTGGAAGGTCTGCAATTCCACCCGGAGAGCTTTCTGACAACGGACGGGCCCAGGATCCTGCAACGGTTTATTACGATGCGCTGGCCGCCATGACACGCGAGAATCCATCCCCCTCGAACCGGCTGCTCAGAGTAGACGAGGCGCTGGCCCGCGTTCTGGAGCGTGCTCAGCCACGGAAGCCTTGCCGCCTGGAGTTTACCGAGGCGCTGCAGCATGTCCTGGCCGAATCGGTGCGCGCCGACATTGATTCCCCACCGTTCGATAAGTCGCTTGTTGACGGATATGCAGTCAGCATCTCCGACGTCCGTACGTTGCCCGCGACCTTGACCGTTGCCGCCGAAGTCACGGCGGGCAACCTGCCGATGGTCGGGGCAGGGGAGGGGAGAACAATTCGCGTCATGACCGGGGCTCCGATCCCGGCCGGTACGGACGCCGTCGTGATGATCGAAGAAACCGAACTGCTGCCAGGGCCGACGCCGATGGTACGGATCGGGTCGCGGCAGGTCGTCGCCGGACAGAATATCATGCGGCGAGCATTCTCGTATGTGAAAGACCAGGAACTCCTACGCGCGGGAAAACTATTGCAACCGGCGGACATCGGCCTGCTGGCGGAAACGGGACATGCCGAACCCCTGGTCCAACCTCGCGTTCGCGTAGCGATCCTCAGCACGGGCGATGAACTGGTTCCCGCGTCGGCCCGCATCGCCGCCGGACAGATCCGCAACAGCAATGGCCCAATGCTGCAGGCCCAGGTCACGGCGGCCGGCGGAGTCGCCGTGCCTTTGGGAATCGCGCGCGACGAAGCAGCTGCATTGGAGCAGGCAATTTTGCAAGGACTGCAGTCGGACATGCTGCTGATTTCGGGCGGTGTCTCGGCAGGCGTACTCGATCTGGTCCCGCAGACCCTGCAGCGACTCGGCGTGCAGCAGGTGTTTCACAAAGTCAATCTCAAGCCCGGCAAACCGCTCTGGTTTGGCCTGTTGCTCGGCACCGATGCGAACAAACTGGTCTTTGGATTGCCGGGAAATCCCGTGAGCAGCCTCGTATGCTTTGAACTGTTCGTCGTTCCGGCGATGATGGCGATGATGCAGCGCGCCTGGAAAAGGCCGTGCCTGCAAGCGGAACTGATTGATCCGTTCCAGCAGCGCGGCGACCGGCCGACGTTCTTTCCGGGGCGCGTCGAACCGAACGGCACTCGATGGCAGGTAAAGCTGCTCGACTGGCGCGGCTCCGCCGACCTGCGTACCCTGACCGAGGCCAATTGCCTTGTCCATTTCCCAGCGGGCGAACAGAAGTACGCCGGCGGCAGTCCCGTGGAAGTCTATTTGCTGGGCCCCTTACCCGGCGATTGCTCGCTATCGGTCGCCGGCGACGAGCTTACCCTCGCCTGAATATTCGCCGCGAACGCTACGAGCGGACATGGTTGCCAGCCGGAGACTCGGCCGCCTCGCGTCTGCCACCACTACGACCACTTCCTAGCGAGGCGCAACCTATTCTTTCCTTGGCGATCTCGCAGACGCTCCGCCGCATCGGGGCAACGCGCCGCGTTTTCCTGCGAGACAGTTCGATCCGCTCGCATGCCCTCACTGTTGCAAGGAATACCCGGTGACCGCGACCGCCACGACAAGTATCGCTTCGCGACCGATTGCGGATCGACGGTCCAACCCATTCCGCCTTGCGTTGCCGCGGCTTGCCCCCTACGCCTTGGCCGGGTTCGTACTGACCGCGACCTACGCCTGCTCACCGAATTTCGCGATCGCGCCCGGCAGCGATCAGGGACTGCTCGCCGGCGACTTTCTGCAAGAGTGGATCGGTGGCTGGATTGTGCGACACGAACCGGAACGGCTTTACGACCGTGAGTTTGCCGTCGCGTTGGAACACGATCCGTCGCTGACAGGGTTTCAATGGGACCGCAGTCAGTTTCTGCCGATGGTCTATCCCCCGTGCTGGTATCTGCTGGTAAGCCCGTTGGCCACACTCCCCTATTCCGTCGCGGCCAGCATCTGGGCCGCGTTGATGACAGGTACGATGCTCTCGGCGCTGTTGCTGCTGCGAGCCTGGGTGCTTCGCGGCGACAGCGCTCACGGCGACGCGGGATCGCGCACTATCAACTGGCTGCTCCCGGTGGCGGTGCTTTATCCGTCGGTGATCGAGTGCCTGACGAGCGGACAAAAGAGCGGACTGCTCCTGCTGCTGTTCTCCGCGGTCTTCCTGCTGCTGCAGCGCGGCCAGGCATTCCGCGCGGGACTGCTTGGCGGGCTACTCCTGTTCAAGCCGCACTTCTGCCTGATCCTGCTCCCCTATATGCTCTTACGCCGCGCGTGGACTTTCCTGGGTGGCTTCGCCGTCACGGCCGTCGTTTTGACCTCCATCTGCCTGGCGATGGGTGCCGGTCTGTGCCTGGACTATCTGCGGTTCCTCGCGGGCGTCGCCGACTATGTGCGGACGGCGGGCTACCCAATCGCCAAGTCCCATTCACTCTACGGCGCGCTGGTGCTGTTCGCTTCCGAGCCGACATTCGTTGTACGCTGCCTGTTCGCGATCCTGGCAACGGCGATCGCTTTCGACACAATCGCAGGTACCGCATCGATCAGGCGTTCGACCCCTTCGACTCTTCCTCGCTCGACCGGATCGAACCAAGGCCGCGCGGACACGGAGTCGGCGATCGGCTTCGCGGCACTCATCCTGGCGACCTTGCTGACCAGTCCGCATCTGCTCGGCTATGACCTGACGCTGATCTTGTTCCCGGCCGCGACCTTCCTGCGCGCGGACGTTCGCGTTCAGCTCGGATCAGCCTGCAAACCGACCGCCTGGTTGTGCGCGGGCATGCTTGGAATCAGCGGCGTCTCGCCCCAGATCGCCGCCGCATGCTCAATTCAGTTGACCACCCTGCTGATGCTGGCTCTGTGGCTGGCGCTAAGAAGGAAACGAGAGAGCTCTCCCGTGTGCCACGGGTGATGTTTCTGGATCTTCACGTACAGTCCGACGAGCAGCTGGCGCGGGACTTTCATTTGCGAACGAATCTGTTGCTGCTAAAATATGCGCAACGCCCTGAGTTAGCCGAACATCTTCCCGCCATCTGCCGTCAGATGGCGGGGTGGCTGAGCGAGCCTGACGGTCGCTCCCGGATCGAGGCGGCGCTAAATTATATTGCGAACTGCACTGACCAGGTCAGCGCCGCCCAGTTATCAACGGCGATCGAGAACGAGATTCGCGACAGGAGTATCCAGATGCCGACGATTGTCCAGCAACGATTTCTTGAGGGAGTCGAAGAGGGCAAGCAGCAGGGGCTCACGCAAGGGCTCTCGCAGGGCCAGTGGATTGGTCAGATCCAGACCTTACAGGAACTGCTTGGCCAGCCGGTTTCGCCATCGGCCGAACTGACTGTCCGTTCCATTGCCGAGCTCACGGAGTGGCCGGCGCACTGAAGGCCTCCGTGCAAGGTAAAAAGCTTTAGGAAACCGACGGTTTCCGTCCCGATTCGACCTTTGACTTTGCATTTGTGGCCGAGTCGGTCACCCAAGCACGGGCTCGGGACGGCCCTCACCCGTGGCACACGTACCCCGTTTCCGGTTCCCCGTTCCCCGCAACCCGACTATTCGTAACCTTGCGGATGCGAGGAGTGCCAGCGCCAGGCGGTCGCGACAATGGAGGCGATGTCGCGGTAGCGAGGTTCCCAGCCGAGTTCTCGTCGGGCGCTTGATGCGTCGGCGATCAGGCGTGGCGGGTCGCCGGGGCGACGTTGTCCCAGGCGAACCGGAATCGCATGTCCGGATGCTTTGCGGCAGGTGTCGATTACTTCGCGAACGCTGTACCCGTTGCCCGATCCGAGATTGACTTTGATTCCCTGGCCATCCACCAGCCGATCGAGTGCTCTCAGGTGGGCATCGGCCAGATCGTCGACGTGGACGTAATCGCGGATGCAGGTTCCATCGGGAGTCGGGTAATCGTCGCCGAACACCGTGATCTCGCTCCGTTGTCCCAGAGCGACCTGCAAGGTGATCGGTATCAGGTGCGATTCCGGCTTGTGATCCTCGCCAATATCTCCGTCGGGCGAGGCGCCGGCCGCGTTGAAATATCGCAGGGCGGCATAACCAAAACCGTAAGCCCGTGCGTAATCCTCCAACGCGCGCTCGATCACCAGTTTGGTGAAGCCATAGGGACTGATCGGGCGCTGAGGTTCGTCTTCGGGAATCGGCACGCGTTCGGGTTCGCCATAAGTGGCGGTGGTGCTGGAAAAGACGATCCGCCGTACCCCCGCGCCGCGCATCGCGTTAAGCAGGTTCAGTGTGCCGATCACGTTATTGGCGTAGTACTTGGCCGGATTGACCACCGATTCTCCGACTTCGGCCACTGCCGCAAAATGCACGACGGCCTCGGCCTGCGTGCGTTCCATCGTGGATCGAAGCAGTTCCACGTCGGCCAGATCGCCTTCGATCAGGCTTGCTTCCGGCACCGCTTGCCGGTGCCCGCACGACAGGTTGTCGTACACCCAGACTTCGTGGCCTTGGCGCAACAGGGCGCGCACGCAGTGCGAACCGACGTATCCCGCGCCTCCCGTCACCAGAATCCGCATCGATTACCTCGCTTTCCCAATCCGAATCCACGTCACTCAATCGGCGTCCACGGCGATGGGCCGCGGCCGGAACCAGGTTCGGCCAGCGGTCATAGACCAATTTCGACCAGTGGCTCCCCACGAGTCTTACATATCCTGACGAATGGTAAAGGCGGATCACATAAGCGGCTCGCAGGACCAGTTCGACACACCTCTCCTCCTAACCGGCATGATCGTCACGATCCGCAACCCGTACCTCGCCCAGACGCCAACCCAACTCCACCGCCGAAAAAACAAACACCGTTCCCCGTTCCCCGTTCCCCGTTCCCCGTTCCCCGTTCCCCGTTCCCCGTTCCCCGTTCCCCGTTCATGCCCGCCCGCAAACAGCTCTCGCGACCGCAAGCTCGACTCGACGGAGACCAGGGTCTCGGTTGGACGGAGGCGTTTGCGCGCTACTTGCGATCGGAGTGCCACCTGGCGGGGAACACGGTGGCGGCCTACCAGCGCGATCTGCGGCGTTTTCGCAGCTGGCTGGGGGACCGATCGATCGCCAAATTGACGATTCGTGACCTTGCCGACTATGTGGCCTGGCTGCATGCGGCGAAACTGGCGGCGAGTTCCGTGGCGCGGCATGTTGTGGCGCTGCGGATGTTTTTCCGCTACCTGCAACTCGAAGGATTCCTGACGGAGAACCTCGCCGAGTTGCTGGGGAGCCAGAAGCTCTGGCAGCGCGTCCCGGAAGTCCTTTCGAGCAAGGCGGTAACGCAGTTCCTCGACGGGCCGGAATCCGAGGACCGGTTTCCCGACCGAGATCGCGCGTTACTGGAAATGCTGTACGCGACCGGTTGCCGCGCGTCCGAGGTTTCGAACCTGCGTCTCCAGGATATGCGGCTCGAAGAAGGCTACTGTGTCTGCGTCGGCAAGGGGAACAAACAACGCATCACGCCGTTGGGTCGGCCTGCCATCGACGCGGTGCGAACGTACGTCCGCAAGGAACGGAAGCAACTCGCGACACGGGCCGCACGCCCTGACGAATATCTATTCTTGTCACGCAGCGGCCGCAGGCTGCGGCGGGAAGCGATCTGGGAACTGGTCAAAAAGTACGCGGTGCGCACCGGAGTCTCGACCGGAATGGGACCCCATACGCTGCGACACAGTTTTGCCACACACGTGCTGGCCGGCGGCGCTGATCTGCGGCAGGTGCAGGAAATGCTGGGGCACGCAAGTATCGCGACCACGCAGATCTACACGCACGTCGACCCTTCGCGACTGAAGAAGATTCATGAGCGGTTCCATCCGCGCGCCTGAACGGGGATTACGGGGGAACGGGGGAACCCGGGTGGACTTTAGCTGTCGGACTGGGGCAAGATGCCCCAGCGGCTTGTTGGGGCAGAGTGCTATCAGCCTCCGCGAGGCGGGCGGGGCGGGGAAAACTTGATCCGTTCGACCAAGCGCTCGATCTCGTTGTTGTCCTTGACGTACCCCGACACGGCGGTAATTGCCTTGATGACTTCCTCGTAGTGCAGATCGTAGTCGCAATCGAGTTCGATTTCGGTGTTATCCGACCCGCTACCTGGCGTTCGATCGGGAGTCAGAAACGAAATGACGCGGTTCCGCAACGCTTCGAATTCCGTCCCGAACGACTGATCGTTGAACATGATGTTGGCGATCGATCCGTCCGGGCCGGCCACCAGGCGAACTTTGAGCGGCACGGGAGCCGACAAATCGGGCTGTCCCGGTCCGGAAAATCCCAACGGCATCTTGACGTTGAAATCGCCCTCCTGCGCGACGATCTTGAACGACATGATGAAGAACACCAGCAGCTGAAAGACGATGTCGATCATTGGCGTCATCAACAATTCGACTTTGTCGTTCGACTTGGAGCGGATTTTCACGGCTAATGTCCTCTTATTTCCTCTTTGGCACGCAGGGCGAACTTCTCGAATCCGGCTTCCTGGCAGACCTTGATCAGTTCCTGAACCTTCCCGGTGGGAACGGCCCGATCCGCACGGATAATGACGGTTGCGTCACGGGGTCTCTTGTTTTCGATCGTCAATTGGTCGGTCTCGAACCGTAAATAGGGCTTGATGCCCGCAACGGTCGGCACCGATTCGGCACCGATCATGACCCCGCCGTCGTTCCGCAGGTGCAGCGTGATCGGCTTTTCAATCGGTCCATCGGGTGGGCGCGCCAAGACCGACAACGGCAGTGAAATCTCTTCGTTCACGTCCGCCTCATTAAAATTCAGCAGTACCATGAAGAAGGCGATCAACTGGAAAACCATGTCGATCATCGGCGTGAAGTCGCCTTCTTGGATTCCCGAGGAGTGGGATTTGACTAGTTTCATTGGAATTGGGGAACAGGGAACGGCGGGGAACGGGTTATTTTTTGCCGACGGATTCGAAGCGGCCCATGAGCGATTCGCTGTAGATGCCGGCTTCGAGGATTAATCGCGCGAAGCGGTTCTTGAGGATGTTGAACACCGCCAAGGCGGGAATGGCGATCACCAGCCCCACCAGAGTCGTGATCAAAGCCATGGAAATACCTTTGGCGAGTTCCGACGGTTTGGGGGCGGCGGGCGAATTCGCGATCACGCTGAACGACTGCACCATGCCATCGACGGTGCCAAGCAATCCCACCATCGGCGAGATCGTACCGATCAGCGCCATATAGCTCAGGCGGTGTTCAATGCGCATATTCTCGTCTTCGCCCACCTCCTGCATGGCGGAGACCGCTTTTTCGTAACCGCCAGGATTCAGGTTGGCCAGTCCCGCGGAGAGGACTTTCCCCAGAAACGACTCGTCCGATTTCGCCAGTTCATAGGCTTCCTGGTAGCGTCGCTCTTTCAAATGGGACTCGAACTGTTCGACCAAAGCGGCCGGACAGACGCTTTCGCGTCGGGCGGCCAGCAGGTTCATCACCAGGAGCGCGACGAAACAAAACGACAGGAACAGGAAGGAAAGGGTGTAGCGCCAGCCGAGCGCACTAAAGGTCCACATCAGCAAGGTTTCATCCTTGGCGCTGGGCACGTTGGCCGGATCTGCAGCGGGGGGATTTTCCTGGGCCTGGGCTACGTGGCCGAAACCGCTGGCACCGGGCACGAGTGAATCGAGGGCGGTGATCGCCATCACCGCCAGAACCAGTACCGCCAGGATACGCATCACAAATCTACGCTGCATGTTGAACTCCGGTCGGGAAAGTCGAAAAGTCGTACTATGGTTTTGGCGAGCCGGTTCCATTCTAATTGGAAGGCGACTCGAACGTAAATATCCGCCCCCTCAAACGCCTTTGGCCCAGACGCTGCCCCCGTACTGTTCCACCAGGATGGCGCGCATTTCGATGGCTCGATCCGATTTCTGCATTTCGGTCCAAAGCTTGATCAGGTGGTGCAGCGCTTCGGCGTGCGTATCGGCCTCGCCGTAGAACATCAGATGCACGTGCAGGTACTGGATCAGCGCCTCTTTGGGCCGCTTTGTGCGGAGGTAACAGGCTCCCAGGGCGTTGTAGGCTCGTCCAAACAGCCGGGAATCTTTGGAGTCGTTATTCTTGATCAAGTCTTCCAGGATCTTCAGCGCCTCCTCGGACTTGCCGCCTTGATTCAGGCAGGCCGCTTTTCCGACCGTGGCCAGCATTTTCTGCCGGTTGGCCTCAGCGGACGATTCGGGATTAGCGATAACCGCTTCATACCGTTCCTGAGCCTCGGCGAACTTGCTCTGCGCGGCGAGCGCTCGGGCTTCGAGCACGTTGGCTCGTAATTTGTAATCGGGCCAGGGCGCTTTGCCGAGCGCCGCATAGAACCGCACGGCCTGACCGAAGTCCCCCATGGCGCTCGCCAGGTCGCCCAGCAATTCCGCGCCTTCATAAAAACGGTAGTAGCCGGCATTACCCTTGAAGAAATTCTGCAGGTTGTTCAATGCATCCTCCCGTTTCCCGCCGGAGACGAGTGCGATCCGGGCCTCGCACATCGCGCGCAGATAAAGGATTTCCTGCCGCAACAGTTCGCGATTCGTGGCGGTCGGATCGAGCGACTTCAGGTCGCTTAGCGCCGCCTCGTAATTGGCATCGCGCAAGTTATCGCGGACCTTGGCCATTTCCCGAGGTTCCTCGCCGTAGGTAATACGGGTGATCTCGTTGGTCTCAAAGGTGCGAACGCCGGTCGGTGTTTCCAACGCCACTTTGTCTGCCGTCATTTCGGTAACCGTGCCCGGCAGCGGAATATTCTTCTGGTTAAAGATCTTGTCCTGCGCGGCGGTCATCGGCGGCCCGGCAAAGGCCGTTAATCCGCCGACCGCCAGCATGATCCCCCACTTCATTTCGCGCGCTGCCATGGCCGAGTTGCTCCTGATTGTTTTCCACGACGGGTTGTTGTAATCGAATGGCATTCCGGTTCGGATTAAAACAGTTAGGGCGAGCCTCCGGATGATCCGGGCAGGCCCTTAGCGCCCCCCGGCAGCGCCCCGGACTTGGGATTCCCACTCGGAGCGGGACCGCCTGCCGCCGCGGCACTCGCTTTCGGCGTCCCTGCCTTGGCCGCTGGCGGCTCCTTCTTCAAACCCGCCAATCCGGTTTCCGGTTCCTTCAACTGTTTCTGGATCGATTTCAGCAGGCTGTCATAATCGCGAGTGAAATCGCGCTGGTTCGGCGTGCCGTCGCCCTGGAGATTCGGATAGAGGTCGACGGTCTGCCGGAGCGACTGCCGCGCTTTCGACAGCAGTTTCGTGCGTTCCGCGATATCGGTCTGGGTAAGTGCATAGCGGTACTGGCAGACCGAATAATTGTAACGGGCCTCGTAAAACTGATTATGAAAACCTTGTTTGCCCGCGACCTTGTTTGCCAGTCCGCCCCAACCCCAGACGATTTTCCCACGCGTTTTCGGGTCGGGGAAATTTCCGTCTCCGGCCGTAACATATTTCTTGGGATCCTTTTCCGCCCAATCCTGATAGGTACGGGCCGCCTCCATCTGGACCGGCACCAGTCCTTGATTGGCGGTCAACAGATCCTTGAGCAGATTCATCGCGCTATCAAAGTCGCCGGCGGCCCGTTTGGACCGCGCCAACTGGATGGCGATCTGGTTGCGCATCGCCGCATCCAAGGAGAGTTCGTTGCGCTTTCCCTTGTCGAGAATCAACTGGTAAGTTTCGGCGGCCCGTTTGTTGTGCTCGACGGCGTCCTTCGCCTGCGGATTACTGTCGGCCATGCTGGCGTACGTCGAGGCGACCCAGTAGAGCACATTCAGTTCGTTTGAACCCGCGCCGACCTGATCAAGAAATGTCTTGAATCCCTGGATCAACCCCGACCGCGACTCGTCCGTGGCGAGCCGGATTTGTTGTTCCAGCTCGCGCGCCAGCGAAATATAGACCGCGACCAGCGTTTTCTGGCCTTCGGCCGAACCGCCGATCGACTGCTTCAGCCGCGCCATGATGTCATTAGCCTTCTGGATCAACGACTTGGCATCGCTATCTTTGGCGGCCAGCGAGGAAATATAGGAACGCAGCGCGACTTTGAAAGTATCCTCGCGAAAGCCGCGCTTCTGAACCGCCTCGTGTTCGTCCACCACGAGTTTCAGCAGCCCATATTGGGGATGCTCGACCAGTCCCACGGCGCGCGGTGCCTGGTTCGTGTCGATCCAGACCTGGGCCAGGGCGAGCAGCGCCGAGGCGAGCGTAGTGTCGATCTTCCCGGTCTGTTCCATGCGTTTGACGCCGTCCTCCAGCGTCTTCTCGGCCCGGTTCTTTACGACTTTCAGTTCTTCGCGCTGAGCCCGGAACTGATTTTCCAGCGTTGCGCGATCCTGGCCCGCCTTGATCGCCGCCTCTTCCTGCTCGCGAATCGCCTGCATGCCGCGCACGTACGCCGACCATTGCGCCTGCCCGATGCGCAATTCGGCAGAACCGCGCTGGGGCGAGTCCGCGGGAATCTTGTCGAGATAGGTTTCGGCCTTGGCGAGCTGCCCTTCGGTAATCATGAACGAGATCAAGGTCCCGAGCGATTCCTGGGCCTCCGGCTGATCCGGCCACTTGAGGGTGATGTAGTTGCAGATGTCGACGATATGGTCGCTCTCAAAGCGGGTCAGCGCCCGCACGATCTCCCCCGCGTCAATCTTTTTGTCCTGGTTCACGTCGGCGTCGGCCCACTGCGTCTTGATTTCGTCGCTCGCGGCCGCAAACTCCTCCTGGGAAATCCGCCCGTCGTTATCCTTGTCCAGCAGTTCCAGGAAGCGGTCGATCAGCGGTTTGGATTCGGCCTTGGTTTCCTGATAAATCTTCAGGTAGGACGCCATGGCGATCTTGGCGCAGGTGCGCGCTGCCGAGGCGTCGGGGTAGCGTCGGGCGACGAATTCCCCGATCGTCGCGGCCGAATAATACTGGCCCTGGTTGTACAGCAGAAAACAGTAAAGGTTGCGCAAGTTGTTGAGGTCGTCCGGAGCAGTCTCTTTGTCCGCCAGTCCCAAGGCGTTCTTGACCACTCGAACGGTTTCGTTCAGTCCGTCCTCGTAAGCGGTTTTGGCCTCCGCAATCTGTTTTTCCATCTCTTTGCGTTCGGCAGCATCCGGAGTTTCCTTGATCTGTTCGGTCAGCGCGTCCATGGTCAGCTTGGGCGCTTTCGTTTCGTCGTACGCTTCCATCGCCGCGGTCTTGGCTTCGTCAAATGTCCTGTACTTTTTCTTGGCGACGGCGGCGACCGACCCGCCCCCGCCTAATTCGCCCAACAGCTTTTGAGCCGGCTTCTGCAGTTCACCGTTGATCTTGGCGACGAACTGGGCGTATTTCCTGGCGTCCGCCAGCAGCAGGTTCACCTGCGGGTCCTTGGCGTTTTTCATCTTCAGTTCTTCGACATACTTCTTCGCCGCTTCGACCAGCAACAGCCGCAGCTTCAGGACCATCTCGTCGCGCGCCTTGTGCGGCGGCGCTTTTTCGACAACCACGCGCGACTTCTCGATGACCGCCGCATACTTCGCCTGCGACGCGTCCATCCAGCACTGGCAGGCGCCCAAAGTCGCTTCCACCTTGAGCTCGAACATCGTCTCGTTGTCCTCGGGATTGTCCATCAGCTCCAGGTAGTAGCTCAACGCTTCCTTGAAATTGCCAAGACGCTGTTCGCATCGGCCTTGCCCCAGCCTGGCTTTGAGCCCCGCAATGCGCGTGCGATAATTCTTGAACATCGCCTCATATTGCTGTTTCGCCTCGTTCAAGAACTGCTTGTACTGTTCCGAGCCCGCCTCGACCGCCTGCGCCGCCTCCTCGCGCACCGCCGCCGACAGGAACATCGCCTGAAGATAGCTGCTGCGAAGCTGCGTCTGCGTTTCGACCAGCTTCGCGTCGCGAGTGCGGTCCAGGACCTTGGGAATCGACTCGAGACGCACCTTGAGTTCCGACTGCTGTTCCGCGAACAGCTTCTGGGCTTCCTCGAATAACTTCAACGCGTCGCCGAGCAGCAGCGCTTTGTTGGCGGCTTCCGAAGGCTTCTTCGAGCGCTCGATCTTGATTCTCGCTCGTTCCACGACCACGTTCGCGCTCTCGCGGCGAGCATCCATCAGCAGCGGATGATCGCTTCGCTCGGCCTGAAACTGCCGCAGCGCCGTGTAGGCCGAATCCAGCAGCTTTTCCCGCACCGCGAAATCGCGGATGGAATGCGCCTGGCGGAGGATCGTCACCGCCCGCTCGTAAGGCAGCACCTCTTTGAACCCGGTGCCGACCAACGGACTATCCTGGATCAACTCCAGGTACTCGACCGCCGTATCAAAGTAGCCGGCTTCGCGCAACTTCTCCAGGAACTCCGCAGCCGGCTCTTCGCTCCACGCGGTTTGCGTCAGCAAAACCAGCCAGCCAGTCACCGCGTACCGCCAAGACCGCGCCTTCATGAATTCGTTCCTTTGCCAGTCATTCGCTGTGCCCCGCCCTCGTCATGTCAAAACAACACCACGCGGATGCTCGTATTCGTCTCGGACAACGCTTGGCCAAGACACCGATTATATGGTCGCCGTCGAATGCCGCAACCATTCATTGCGCCCGTCAGGCTGAAACAGTCTCCGGCGCGGAAAAGGCAGCTGTAAACGGTACGGCCCGTACAATCGTTGTCCTGGCCGGATTCCGCCGCCCCGTCATGGTCCGGTCCGACTGCGTTGCGGGTCGGCGAGTCGCAGGAACTCCATGAATTCGACCATTTCCGGCGTGGACTGCAGCGGTTCCGGCAGGCGGCGAGCCATCGCGCCGACCTCGCGAAACCCGCGGAATCGAATCGGGACAAAGTACGAATCGCGCAGGACCTCCGCCGCTTCGGCAACGATCCCCGCCAACTGCAGCGCGGGTGACGCCGATTCGAATCCCGAGGCGATTTCGTGCGCGTAAAGCCGTTCGCGCCGAACTTGTGCCGACCCGTCGGTCGGATCGATCCAGCGCACCTCCGCGGTGGCCACTTCGCGCGCAAACGCCAACCTGTCGCTCTGCGGATTCTCCTGGCGTTCGGTCTTGGACGCGCGCGGGTCGAGCCAGACCTCGAAGAGAACGCTCGTCTGGTCGCCGCGATAAATCGTCGCCGGTTCGGACGCGGGCAGCAGGCCGCCATAATCGATCGCGTTATGGCCGATCAGCCGGTAGGCCGCGACTTCGCTGGGATCGAAGCGGACCGTGAGGGTGACACGCCGAGCCGCCTCGCTTGACCGTTGACTCACAAACTGACAGACCGCTCGGCGCAGAGCGTCGGATCCCGGAGTAATGCTCCGCTGAAAATACCTGGGCAGATCCCCGGCGCTTTGTCGGCCCGCCGCAGCCGATTCGGCAACCCGTCGGGAACGGGGACGGCGGCGCCATCGATCCACCGCGCGGCGGCGCAGGATCGAAACCAGCCAGGCACGGTCCCCGCGATTAGGCTCATACCGCTCGCGACTGGTCCACGCCGACCGCAACGTCTCCTGCACCAGATCCTCCGACTCGTGGGGATCGCCAACGAGTCGATACGCAACACGTTACAAGGCCAGTCCGTGCTCGTCGACCAGCGCGTTGAATTGATACTGGCTTAGCGCCACGCGGGTA
>Ga0194120_10003492_pt1 | contig 25555 bp, 31 predicted proteins | sample TA2MahCa65mmetaG_FD_148642 | JGI IMG/M metagenome (GOLD analysis project Ga0194120, IMG submission 148642) | Freshwater microbial communities from Lake Tanganyika, Tanzania - TA2015019 Mahale Deep Cast 65m | ecosystem: Environmental > Aquatic > Freshwater > Lake | place: Tanzania: Lake... | reverse complement strand
ATGTTCGACCATGTCCCGATATTCTTTCGGCATGAACTTTTCGAACCCATTTGAAAATTTCACATAATCGAGACTCATCAGGCACCTCCCTATGTCATGAGCAACGCCGGACCGTCACTCGCTTGCACCGGAATAGTCTGAAACGAATCAACGTGTGGACATTGAGGACGGATGACGATCGATCAAACCTGAATCCACCACCCGCATCCAGGCCATCCTAGCAAAGCCTAAAAAAGACTGTCAATCGTTCTTCCATTACCTCTGGATCTGGCCACTCTCAGACAGCCGTGACGCAGAACCGCATCATACTATAGTGTCTTGGCTCTCGACACAACATCTCAGAAGGCCCATGGCCTCCGATAGAAGACCTAGCGTCTATCCTGCCGGTAGGGCCATTGGCCCCAAAGGAACTCTCTCCTTCACATGGCCCAGAAAGCCGGACAAGGAACCCGCACAGGCATCCCGCAAATTTTTGCCAGGCGATTGCTGATCGCGCGCAATCCGTTTACACTACCCCGTATGCCGAATCGAGTACTCATCCCCGGCGAAGACGAGAGCGGTGTGTATGTGGGCGGTGTCCATAAGCGCCCGCCGATTCCCGATAACACGCTCAAAGCCGAATGCCCGAAATTCATGGCGCATGGCCCCTGCGGCGGCGTGCGAAAGGGCGGGCTTTGCGAAGTGTATCCGGAGATGAAATGTCCGTGGGTCTCGTTGTATCTTGAACTGGAAAAAATCGGTCAGACGGAGTGGATGAAGCAAGTCTAAAAGACGTGAGGCGTAAAACGTGAAGCGTGAAGCGAGCGAAAGAAAACGAAGAGCCACGACGCTGGGTTACAACGAAGATCATGCGAGGAGTGGAATCACTGCGCCGCTGCCGGAGATTGAGACGTTCCCCAATCAGTACAAGGGCTACGAGATCACCATCGAGATTCCTGAGTACACGGCCATCTGCCCCAAGACCAATTTGCCGGACTTCGGCACCATCACCCTGCACTACATGCCGGACAAAGAATGCCTCGAATTGAAGGCGCTCAAGATGTATATCCACGCCTACCGCAATCTGGGCATCTTCTACGAAAATGCCGTCAACAGAATCCTCCAGGATGTCGTGCATGCCTGCCGGCCTGTGTGGGCAAAAGTCACCGGGACATTCACAGCACGCGGAGGCCTTTCAAGCAAGATTGAAGCGAAGTACCCATAAACGATCGTCAACTGTGAATCGTCACGCGTCAATCGAACGAAATTCTGAAGCGCTGCTCTTTCGAATGACGGATGACCAATAACGATTGACGTTTTCTCTCCATGGCCACCTACGCAATCGGCGATGTCCAGGGCTGCTATGAGCCCTTGCAACGCCTTCTCCAACAGATCCGCTTTAACCCCGAATCCGATCGCCTCTGGTTCGTCGGCGATCTCGTCAACCGCGGCCCGGATTCGCTGAGTGTGCTCCGTTATATCAAGGGACTGGGCGATCGGGCGATCGCCGTGCTCGGCAATCATGAGCTGTTTCTTCTCGCCGTGGCTGAACAGCTCGTGCCAGTTCGTCCGGAAGACACCTTACAAGCCATTCTTGCCGCTCCAGACTGCGATAAATTGCTCACATGGTTACGACACCAGCGGCTCTTCTATCGTGAGGACTCCCTCGCCATGGTCCATGCCGGCTTGCTCCCACAGTGGTCGATTGATGAGACGGAACAGCTTGCTGACGAGGTCGAAGCAGGCCTGCGAGGACCAACGTATCAAGACGTGCTTCGTGCCTTGTATCCGAGTAAGCATCTCCAATGGTCCGCCGATCTGACCGGCCCGACTCGACTCGCCACCATCATCAAAGTATTGACTAGACTCCGCGCCTGCTCACCGGATGGCCAAATGGAATCGTCCTATAACGGGTCTCCCGAACGAATCCCCGCCGGATACTTCCCTTGGTTCAAAATCCCTGGCCGACGCCATGAGCAAACGACGATCGTCTGCGGACACTGGGCCGCGTTGGGGCTGCATTGTGAAGCGCACCTCTTGGCCATCGACAGCGGCTGCGTGTGGGGGAGACAATTGACAGCCGTACGGTTGGAAGATCGGGCGATCTTTCAGGTGGAGTACTCGGAAAGCTGAACTGGCGGGAGACGATGCTGACGGCGCCTAATGGTAGCTTTCTGAATTCGATGGAAACTTTCCCTGCTCAACCTCTTCCTTGTACCGCCTCAACGCCTGTAACGCATCCGCCTTCAGATGGGCATAGGGTTTGACGAACTTGGGCACGAAGTCGTCGAACAGGCCGAGCAAATCGTAGAGGACCAACACTTGGCCATCGCAATGCGGCCCGGCGCCGATACCGATGGTCGGTATGACCAATTGGTCGGTAATGGTGCGCGCCAGCTTAGCCGGCATCGCTTCGAGTACGATGGCAACCGCGCCTGCGGCTTGCAGCGCTTTGGCATCCGCGACCAACGCCTTCGCCTGATCTTTGCCCTTCCCTTGTACTTTGTATCCACCGTATTGATTGATGGACTGAGGCGTCATGCCAAGATGCCCCACGACAGGAATGCCCATCCGCGTCATCGCCTCGACACGGTCCAGCATGACCGCACCCCCTTCGAGTTTGACGGCATGAGCGCCGGCCTGGAGAAACCGACCCGCGTTGCGCAAGGCCTCTTCGGTGCCGGCCTGATAGGACATGAACGGCATGTCGCCGATGACGAGGGATTTCTGCACCGCCCCGGCCACCAGCTTGGTGTGGTACAGCATGTCCTCCATCGTGACCGTCAAGGTGTTCCGTTTCCCTTGAACAACGATTCCCAGAGAATCCCCCACCAAGATTGTCTCGATGCCGGCCTGCTCCACCATGCGCGCAAACAGCGCATCATAGGCCGTCACCACGATCACCTTCTTGTGTTCGCGCTTATACCGCTCAAGATCCGGAACGGTCATCATCCGAGTTCCGCCTTGGTGATGATCTCTTCCAACCGATGGATCCCCTTGATGGCCATGATGTGGACCCCGTCGCAGTGAGGCCGCACCGCCTTGATCGTGCGGACCGCGATCTCCACACCGGCATCCTCGGACTTGTCTCCAGCAGCGCGCAGCTCGTCGAGCATGGCCTGCGGCACCGCCATCCCGGGGATATTGGCGTTCATGAACTCCGCCATCTTCACGTTGCGCAGCAGGAGTATACCGGCCAGCACCTTGACCTTAAAGGGACGCACGGCCTTCATGAAGCTGGCGAATAGCTCGGGGTTGTAGACCGCTTGCGTCTGAAAAAACTCGGCTCCGGCCTTGATCTTGACTTCGAATTTCACCAACACCGGGCCGACGAGATCCGCCTCCGGCGTCGCCGCCGCGGCGATCGTAAACTCCGTCGCACCGTCCAGCTTATTGCCCGCAAAATCCCGGCCCTCGTTCAACCCTCGGACCATCTGCATAACTTGCACGGAATCCAAGTCGTAGACTGGCTTGGCTTCTTTGTGGTCACCCACGGTCGGATAGTCCCCGGTCAGGCAGAGGATATTGCGGATCCCCAGCATGTGGGCGCCCATCAAATCCGACTGCATGGCGATACGGTTTCGATCGCGGCAGGTCAGCTGCATCACCGGATCGTGGCCCATTTCATACAGCAGCCGGCACACCGGCAATGAGCCGGCCCGGACCACCGCCGCCGTGTTGTCGGTCACATTGACACCATGCACACGACCGACAAGCCGCTTCGCATTCTCCAAAATGCCGCCGATGTTCGTGCCCTTCGGCGGGTTGTACTCGATCGTGACCGCAAAGCGGCTCTGATCCAATACCTCCCTGAGTCTCCTCGGCTCCCGGCTCATTCAGACCCTCTATTTTTCCCCAACTTCTCCAGAATGGCACCCGTGATTGGCTCCCCTGCGCACATTGAGGGAGCACCGCCCTCATTTTGAAGCGCTGATGATTCTTGCGTGCGCACTCAGTGAGCAAGGAGCCAATACGGGTGCCATTCAACCTATCCTCGTTTCATTCCAGCCTGTCTCATAGCCGACTCCACGGTATTGTCCAGGAGCATGGCGATCGTCATCGGTCCGACACCACCTGGCACCGGGCTGACCCACCCGGCCTTCTGACTGACCGGCTCAAAGTCAACATCGCCGCAGAGCTTGCCATCCGGCAACTTATTCGTCCCGACATCGATCACCATCGCTCCGTCTTTCACCATGTCGGCTGTGACGAACTTCGCTTTTCCGATGGCCACCAGCAGCAAATCAGCCTCGCGGCAGACGGCGGGGAGATCCTTCGTCTTCGAGTGGCAAATCGTCACCGTCGCATTGCGTTGGAGCAGCATCAGCGCCAACGGCTTGCCCACGATGTTACTGCGTCCCAAGACCACGGCGCGCTTGCCCTCGATCGTCATGCCGGCCGACTCGATCATTTTGATCACGCCCTTCGGCGTACAGGCCTCGAACACCGGATGCCCTTCGACCAACCTGCCGAAATTGTACGGATGGAACCCGTCGGCATCTTTGTTGGGCGACACCGCTTCAAGCACCACTCGGCTGTCGATCTGCTTCGGCAGCGGGAGCTGGACCAGAATGCCATGAATCTTTGGATCCGCATTCTTCTTTTCAATTAACGCCAGTAACTCCGCCTGCGTGGTCGATGCCGGCAATTTGTGGTCATCGACGTAGATACCGGCCAGTTCACACGCTTTCTGCTTGTTCTTCACGTACACATGCGAGGCCGGATCGTCGCCCACCAGAATCGTTGCCAGTCCCGGTTTGACGCCGGTCTTCGCCAAGACCGCTGCTGAATCGACCGCCAACCGCTCTCGAACCTGCTGCGCCAGCGCTTTTCCATCGATCAATTTCGCCGCCACAATGTCCTCCTGAATGACAACGGTTAAGGCTACGGTTGAGAGGCTGAGCACTATCCTGGCGCCCAGGTTCACTCAGCCTTCGCCTCAACCTGTTTGAGAATTCGGGCACCTTAGCAGGGCCATTTTATCCAAGTCAACGTTCTCCGAAACTCACGCCTACTCCTCACCTGTCACCCCCTACCAGCCTTCCTTGACAGTGTCTTTCCACGTTGGCTACGATGCAGGACGATCATCGAATAGCCACCGACATTGATTACCCCATCATTCCGGTTGAAACATCCGTTGTTCCGTGGCCTCGTGTCTGCGGCCTTCGTGCTCACTCTTGCCCTACCCAGTGACGCGGCCCAGATTACCGGCTTGGAGTCGCCCAACAGTTTCGTCGGCGACCCGGCTGGAAAAGAATATTTTATCTCCAACATCAATGGGGACCGGGAAGCCAGAGACAACAACGGCTTCATTACGAAGTTAGATCCCAACGGAAAGATCACCAACCTCAAATTCATCCAAGGCGGTGTGGCCAATATCCTCCTGCATGCGCCGAAGGGACTGGCGCTGGTCGGGCAGATCCTCTATGTGGCGGACCTCGACCAACTCAAAGGGTTCGACAAGACTACGGGAAAACTCCTCGTCACCGTGTCGTTTCCCCCTGCCTCGCCACAACACGTTGTCTCGTTGACCGATGTCGCCGCCGAACCAGCCGGTCTCCTGTACGTCTCAGACCAACAAGGCAATGCCATCTATAAGGTCACCCCGTCCGCCAACCATCAGGCGGCCCTCCTGATTCATGACGACCGGCTCGCGGGACCAGCCAGCATTGCCGTGCACCCCAAATCCGGCCATATTATTGCCGTCAGCTGGGACAAGGGAAAGATTCTGGAGGTGACACCGGAAGGGCAGCTCACGGAACTGGAATCCAATGGATTTTTCACCGGCCGTTTCCAGAATCTGAGCGGAGTGGACTTTGACCGTTGGGGGAACATGTACCTGTCGGATCAGACCAAAGGAAAGATTTGGCGGATGACGAGAGACCATCGGTTTCACGTCATTGCTGAGTATCTGCTGGCCCCTGCGGATATCGGCATCGATCGCGCGAATAATCTGATTCTGGTCCCCTATCACTACGCCCATGCCGCGGAAATGAATGGGCTCGAAGCGCCGTCCGACGGTAAACGCAAGGACGAGAAACGGACCCTGGCAGACTATGGCTTCATCCCCCCACCACCCAAGTCCGATCCGGAAGGCGCGGCAAAGAAATGAGCCCGTGCGTCTACTGCAAGAAACGTAAAGGCAAACGCCCCTGTCCTGCATTGAGTGGATCAATCTGCAGTGCCTGCTGCGGCGAGCATCGCCTCACCCGCATCACGTGTCCTGACAACTGTGTCTATTTAGACAGCGGAAGCGATTACCAGCAACGGCGGTTGGCGGAACAGTTCATGCCCACCCGGCGGGACTTCTATCGTGACTTGGGCGAACTCGGCGGTGATAAAGCCGTGGCGTTGTTCAATCTGATCGAAGTCGTCACGTTCAGTTACTTTGCAGGGCGCCATGACGGGCAAGATGCCGAGGTCGTGGCGGCCATTCAGGCACTACGCCGTGCACTCAGTCCTCTCCATGTTCCTTCCGCGCCCATACCGGTGTTTGCCGAACACCTGAAGAAAGAATATGACACCTTCCAGAAGGCAAACCCCCAGCAGATCGCCGAAGCATCGGACGCGCCCGAGGTGCTGGATCAGGCTGTGACATTTATTTCCGACTTTTCAGGTAAGGATTTTCAATCGCGGCGGTTCCTGAGCGGGCTCCTCGGGTACGTGAAGACCTACCACCCGGAGATCGCCGACCATCTTCGCAAGAAACGGGAAGCGGGGCACATCATCCTGCCGGGTCAGTCCTTCATGTCTCCGCCGGCTTCCGAGCCGCACATCCACGGCCCCAGCCGCGAGCACCATCACTAGCCTAGAAGGCTGAGGGATGCCTATTTCCAACGGCTCCGGCATGTACATGTGCATACACCGGTACAACGGCCACCAATGGATGTTGCAGTTGATGCTCAACATGGCACGCAAGACGTAGGTCCGATTCGTTCGAGAGCGCAATGATCTGGACGCCGAATTCACGTTCTGTCTTCCACCGTACCACCGCCTGATTAATCTCGATGCTGCCCTCTCCGTTCGGGAGTTGGACCCGCATGCTGATGATCATATCGCACAGGAAACCGGCCTGCGCTTCGATCCGAAACCCGTTCAACGAAAGATCCCGTACGATCACCGGCTGAATCGTGCGATGCGATCCATACCACCCGAGATACTCCGTGGTGACCCTTCGGTACATGCGCCGTGTGGAAGGCAGACTCACTGGATGGCTCCTTGGCCGAGAAGTAATGCGCCAAGGATAGCCGCGAGAGGGGTCTCAGGAACATCCTACAAAAGACACCCCTCGAAAGGTGGGATCAAGAGAAGTCTGAGTGGTCGCAACGTGCCGGGGGCAGAGCTACTCTACGATTGTGACCGTCATTTCGACACGATCGATGGGATTGTCACATGGCCCTTTGTCTGCCGGTGTCGCCACAATTTCGCCCTTGGCCCCATTGACACATTGCACCTTGGGCTGGTTAACGATCTTATCGGCCACTCCAATCCCCTTCGTCACTTCACCGAACGCCGTGTATTTAGAATCGAGGAACTGCGAATGTTCGACCACAATAAAAAACTGTGACCCGGCCGTATCGGGGTCCTGCGCCCGCGCCATTGAGACAACCCCGCGCTTGTGTGGAATGTCGTTGAACTCGCCCTTGATCGAGTACCCCGGGCCACCCTGTCCATAGGTGTCTTTTCTGAGCGGGGTCTTCGTGTTGGGATCGCCGCCTTGAATCATAAACCCTGGAATTACTCGGTGAAAAATGGTGCCGTTGTAGAATCCAGACTTGGCTAAGTTGATAAAGTTCTCGACGTGCTTCGGCGCCTGATCCGGATAGAACCTGACATGGATATCGCCGAACTTGGTCTTAATGATTGCCTTGGGCCCTGACTCAGATGCGAGTTCCGCTACCGGCTGGACTTCCTTCCCACTGCAGGCAACCACCAGCACCAGCAGGCTCGCCGTGATCGTGCCGATCCATCGACTCTTCGTCATTCGTCTGGCCACTGGCATGTGCTCGCCTACTCCACCGCCACCGTGATCTCGACCCGCTCGTTCGGAAGATCGCGGCCGTTTCTCGGCAAATTGACGATCTTGTCCGCGACCTCGATCCCCTTCACCACTTCGCCAAACACTGTGTATTGGCCGTCCAGAAAATTGGAATCTTTCACGACGATAAAGAACTGCGATCCAGCGCTATTGGGATCGTTTGTTCGCGCCATTGACAGGATCCCTCGCCGGTGAGGCACATCGTTGAATTCCGCCTTCACGCGCTCAGCCGGTCCGCCCATGCCGTAGGTGTCCGGCTTGTTCGGATCTTTCGTGTTCGGATCGCCGCCCTGGATCATGAACCCGGGAATGACGCGATGGAAAATCGTCTTGTCATAAAAACCTGATCTGGCCAATTTTACAAAGTTCTGCACATGATTCGGTGCCTTGTCGGGGAAGAACTTGATTTCCATGTCGCCGAATTTGGTCTTAATCACGGCTTTCGCCTGGTCCGCTTTGGCCGGTGCCTTGTCCGCGGCCTCACCAAGTCCCGCGCTTGCCATCAGACTCATCCCAACAACCAACCCGATCATCCTTCCCAACATTGTCGTCCTCCTTGACTCCATCAGCCCGCGCATTGCCCATGCATCTTACCATGATCGAAAATGCTTACGGCATCTTTCTCGCCAGTGCCTCTCTGGCTGCCGCTTGCTCCGCTTCCTTTTTGGTCTTGCCGGATCCGCGTCCCGCCGGCTCGCGATTCAGCATCACTTCGACGTCAAACTGCTTGTCATGATCAGGACCTGATTCCTTGACGACGGCGTACTCCGGCAACACGTCATGCCGCTTCTGACACCATTCTTGAAATTGCGTCTTGTAGTCCTCTGCGCCCGGAACATGTCGCCGGTTCACCACGGATGTGAATTCCGGTTCAAACAACTTAGCCACGACCGCGCGGCCTGCTTCAAGGCCTCCATCGAGATAGACTGCCGCAATCACGGCTTCGAGCGTATCAGCCAACAGGGAGTCTTTCTCTCGCCCTCGTGATCGCTCCTCGCCCCGCCCCAATTTCAGCCACTGCCCAAGTTGCAATCGCCTGGCGACGGCACAGAGAACCGGTTCGCTGACTAACCGGGCTTTGAGCTTCGACAGGGCACCTTCTGACGTACTTGGGAGCGTGTGGGAGAGTTGCTCACTCACCAGCAACGACAGTACCGCGTCACCGAGAAACTCCAGCCGTTCGTTGTGGACGGCAGAACCTTCCCGCTGCTCGTTCACAAAGGACTTGTGCGTCAGCGCTTCGTCAAGGAGAGCAAGTCGGTTAAAACGATACCCGAGAACGGACTGAAGTGATTCGGCTGGTCCGGCCGACATCATAGGGTTCAGGTCTATCGGTACAATTGCGATCAGAATTGCGGCTTCTTGAAGAGCAGACAGGCATTGACCCCACCGAACCCAAACGAGTTGGACAGCGCCACTGTGAGCGGCACAGGCCTCGCCTTGTGCGGCACGTAGTCGAGATCACAGGCCGGGTCCGGATTGTCCAGATTAATCGTGGGCGGCAGCACGCTGTGATGAATGGCCAAGATGCTGAAGACTGCTTCGATCCCTCCGGCCGCGCCGAGCAAGTGGCCGGTCATCGACTTCGTAGAACTGACGGGAATCTTGTAGGCCTGTTCGCCGAAGACGGTCTTGATGGCCTTGGTTTCAATCGCATCCGCCATCGTCGAAGTGCCATGGGCGTTGATGTATCCGACCTCATGCTTGCCAACCCCGGCATCTTTTAACGCCATCTCCATGCAGCGGACGGCACCCTCCCCCTCTTCCGGCGGAGCCGTAATGTGATAGGCATCGCTGTTCATCCCATAGCCGATCACTTCCGCATAGATCCTGGCACCGCGGCGGCGGGCATGCTCCAGCTCTTCGAGCACCACCACCCCGGCCCCTTCACCAAGCACAAATCCGTCCCGATCTTTATCGAACGGACGGCTCGCTTTCGTCGGCTCATCGTTTCGGAACGATAGCGCTTTGGCCGCAGCGAACCCGGCGACACCCAACGGGGTAATTGCAGCCTCGGCCCCGCCGGCCACCATCACATCCGCATCGCCGCGCTGAATCAGACGGTACGCATCCCCGATACAATGATTGCCGGTCGCGCAGGCTGTGACAGCGCAGGAGTTCGGCCCCTTGGCACCGATCCGAATCGCCACCTGGCCTGATGCCAGATTGATGATCGTCATCGGAATGAAGAACGGGGACACTCGTCCCGGCCCCTTTTCCTTGATCACATCATGATAATGCTCGATCGATCCGAGCCCGCCGATCCCTGAGCCGATATAGACTCCGACCTTGGTCGCTTCTTCCGGAGCCACCTTCAGCCCTGCGTCGTCCACAGCCAGCTGGGCGGCGCCCACGGCGTAGTGGATGAACGTATCCATCTTCTTTATTTCTTTTTTTTCAATGAACTTGGCGGGATCGAAGTCTTTCACTTCGCCGGCGATCTGGGCATCGAATGCGGCAGGGTCGAACTTCGTGATCCGGCCGATGCCGGATTCACCGGCACACAAGGCCTTCCACGTTTTCTCGACTCCCGTGCCGAGCGGCGTAACCAGCCCAAGGCCGGTCACAACGATGCGTCGTGTGCTTCGATCACCCATGGCAGCCGATGCGTCCTACGATTTTTCTTTGATATACTCCAACGCCTTCCCAACCGTGAGAATTTTCTCGGCATCCTCATCCGGAATTTCAATCGAGAACTCCTCTTCGAGCGCCATCACCAGCTCGACGGTATCGAGCGAATCGGCGCCCAAATCTTCCACAAAGGAAGCCTCCGGTGTAACCTCATCCTCTTCCACACCAAGCTGTTCGGCGATAATCTTCTTCACACGCTCTTCAACAGTTGCCATCGCGCTCCATGCCTCCTTCCCCGAATAAAGCACACGCTGCACCGCCGCAGGGGGATGTGCGGCAGCCGTAGACCGAGTCCATTCCGAGATATCACGCCATCAACATGCCGCCGTTCACATGCAACACATGGCCGGTGATGTACGCCGCGTCTTCGGACACGAGAAACTGCACTGCCGCCGCAATATCCGCAGGGGTGCCCAATCGTCCCAACGGAATTTGTTTTTGCAGCGTGTCTTTCACATCGGCCGGCAACCCATGCGTCATCGCCGTATCGATAAAACCCGGTGCCACCGCATTGACCGTGACATTGCGGCTCGCATATTCCCGCCCAACTGTCTTGGTAAATCCGATCACCGCCGCTTTCGACGCGGCGTAATTGGCCTGCCCTGCATTTCCCATCGCTCCGACAATCGACGCAATATTGACGATGCGACCATACCGCTGCTTCGTCATAGCCTGCAAGACCGCCTTGGTACAGTTGAACGTGCCATTAAGATTGACCTGGAGCACCAGGTTCCAATCTTCCTCTTTCATGCGCAGCAGCAAGCCGTCTCTTGTAATCCCGGCATTGTTCACGAGAATGTCTACTTTCCCCCAAGCCTGGAGCACCTGGTCGGCCATGGCTTTGGCATCACCGGCATCCGCGACGTTGACCTTGACGTTCAACGCTTTCCGTCCCAATTTTTCAATGGCCGCGACGGTCTCGCGGGAACGGCTTGGATCAAGATCCGCAACCGCGATGTCGGCTCCTGCCTGGGCCAGACGCTCAGCGATCGCACGACCAATTCCTTGCGCGGCACCCGTGACAATGGCGACTCGGCCTTGTAATGACATCGACTTCCTTTCGGCTGACAAGCGAGCAGGCTAACACGCTGACTCGATAACGTGTCCGCGTGATTCTAGTAACCCTGTCAGCTTCCTTTCACACGTTGTAACGTTACTTCTAGCGACTTCGGATCGTTCACATTCAGCAATTTCGCATCGGGCAGAATCCGTTTGATCAGACCGGTCAACACGGTCCCCGGCCCCACTTCCACGAACGTGGTCACGCCCATCTTGCCCATCGCCGTGATCGAGTCTTCCCATAACACGGAAGAGGGCAGCTGCCGGACCAGCGATGCCTGAATCTCACCGGCGTGCCGGATCGCCCGCGCCTCCGCATTGTTGATAAGCGGTGCCGTCAAGTCAGACCACTGCACAACTGCCAGGTCTTTGGCCAATCGGTCAGCCGCACGTTGCATCAGCGGCGTATGCACCGGCACGCTTACCGGCAGGGGGATCGCCTTCTTACATCCCTGTTCTTTGGCCAGCTCGATCGCCCGCTCCACCGCCGATTTTTCCCCCGCAATCACGACCTGGCCCGGCGAATTGAAATTGGCTGCGGCCACGACTCCGGTTGCCGATGCCGCCCGGCAGACTTCTTTGACGAGGTCCGGCGCGAGGCCCAGCAATGCCGCCACGAGTCCTGTTCCAGGAGACACGGCTTCCGACATGTACCGGCCGCGTTTTTGAACCAGCCCGACCGCATCCCGAAACGACAGGCCGCCCGCAGCCACCAATGCGGAGTACTCCCCCAAACTGTGTCCCGCGACCGCAACCGGTTTGATTCCCGCCGGCTCGACCATCTTCCACGCGGCGATGCTGCTCACCAAGAGCGCCGGTTGCGTGTACTCCGTCAGATTGAGCCGTTCAGCCGGCCCCTCGAAACACAGCGCGGCGCTGTCGTAACCCAACACCGCCGACGCTTCTTCGTAGACCTGCTTCAATACCGGATGAGCCTCGCAGAGCGCCTTGCCCATCCCAACAGATTGCGAACCTTGGCCTGGGAAAACCAGGCCGACTCCGGACATCATAATAAGCAGTTAGATATCGTAGAAATACCTTGGAATGTCAACGGGAAAAAGTTTCGCCCAAGCCCCGATGGAACATCTCGCCTGTTACCATCGCATCATGGCGGATGCCCAGGTCAGGCCCGCGCCGAACGCTCCCAGCATGACCAACGATCCCTCTTTGATACGTCCCGTCCGCACCGCTTCATCCAACGCAAGCGGAATCGATGCGGCCGACGTGTTGCCATAGCGGTCGAGATTCAGCATGGCTTTTTCCATAGGAAGACCGAGCCGATCCATAACCGCCGTGAGAATTCGAACATTCGCCTGGTGCGGCACATAGAGATCGAGATCGTCCACACGAAGACCGTTCGTTCTCAAGGTTTCCCGCGCAATCTCCTCCAACATTCTCACGGCCACCTTAAAGGTTTCATTCCCCTTCATCTTGATGCACTGCAGACGTTCCGCAACCACCTTTTCAGACGGAGGCATGCGAGACCCTCCCCCCGGCACGGCAATCAACTCGTTCAAGTTGCCGTCTGAACGGAGATGCGTGGAGAGAATACCCCGTTCTCCCTCAACGGCGCTGACGACGGCTGCTCCAGCTCCGTCTCCAAACAACACACAGGTATTACGGTCAGTCCAATCGGTGATGGCCGACATGACCTCCGAGCCAATGACCAGCACATGCCGCATACCGGATTTCACATACGCATCGGCCACGGACAGCGCATAGACGAATCCACAGCAGGCCGCGGCGATATCGCAGGCCGCGGCTTTCGTTGCACCGAGTCTGTGCTGGACGAGACAGGCGGTCGCAGGAAGCGGATAGTCACCCGTGCACGTGGCGACCAAGATCATGTCCAAATCTGAGGCTGGAAGACCCGCCGCATCCAACGCACGCTTCCCGGCTTCTACAGCCAAATCCGAGCAGGCTTCTCCGGACCCGGCGATGCGACGTTCTCGGATGCCGGTCCGCTCGCGAATCCACTCGTCCGATGTCGCGACCAGGCGTTCAAGGTCGGCGTTGGTGAGCACCTTGGCGGGCGCATACGAGCCCGTTCCGGTAATACGAGCTTTCATGGTGCTATTCTAGCTGAACAGGCGGGCGAGCCAGACTGTCTTCAATATTTCGTTGAATGAGTTCACGCACGCGCCCTTCCGCCATTCCTTTGGCCCGGCGAATCGCGTTCTTGATCGCCTTCGCCGAGGACCGACCGTGGCAAATCATGGTCGTCCCATTCACCCCCAATAACGGCGCGCCGCCGAATTCGGCGTAATCGATCCGCCGCTTGAGATTCTTCAATGGACCTGCGATTAACGGATAGGCCAACCGTCCGAAGAAGGAACCGGCGATCTCCTTGCGCAACAGTTTACTGATCGTCTCGGCGACGCCTTCGGAAATTTTCAGGGCGACATTCCCGATAAACCCGTCGCACACCACGACATCCGCGATACCGCTGTACACTTCACGCCCTTCGACATTGCCGACGAAATTCAGCTGGCTCGCCTTCAGCAGCTTGAAGGCTTCTTTCGTCACTTCGTTGCCCTTGCTGTCCTCTTCGCCGATACTCAGCAGACCGACGCGGGGATTGGGCTTATTGAACAAATGTTTGCCATATTCGTTGCCCATCACGGCAAATTGCTGGAGATCCTTGGCACTGCAATCGACGTTGGCCCCCACGTCCAGGATAATCGCCTCGCCGGTTACAGTCGGAAGACTCGTGGCAATCGCCGGACGTTCTACACCTTTTGTCAAACCCAGCACGAAAAACGACGCCACCATACTTGCCCCGGTATTGCCGGGACTCACGACGGCGTCGGCCTCACCGTTCTTGACCATCTCCGTTGCGACCCAAATTGACGAATCCCGCTTCTTCCGCGCCATCGCTGCAGGCGACTCATGCATGGTGACAACTTGGGAGGCATGCCGGATCGAAATCCGGTCATCGGTGCAGCCCAGACGCGCACATTCTTTCTTGAGCGTGGTTTCGTCGCCGACGAGAATAACTGCGATGTCAGACTCTCTCGCCGCTTGGAGGGCACCCTCGATACACGGGACAGGACCGTGGTCCCCACCCACTGCGTCAAGCGCGATCTTCATGCGAGACGGTGTACTCACGGATGGTATCGGATACCTTAGCTGTACACGGACCGCTCCCGTGGGTCAGTCGAAGGCGCCGGGAGTGTAGCGCACTGGGAGACTTTGCACAACGGACGGTGACGAGGGGCGCGCGTCCCGCGCACGCCGTCACGCTTCTTCGACTTGAATGACAGCTTTGCCCTTATATGTTCCGCAATTCAAACAGGTGTAATGCGGCAGCTTCAGTTCGTGACATTGAGGGCACACGGACATCCCCGGAGGGGTCATACGCAGTTTTTGGGTGCGACGCTTATCACGTCTTGCCCGTGAATGTTTATGTTTTGGATTTGGCATGGTGACTCCTTCTTCCCCTCGATTCAGCGCCGTCCGGCGTCCCTCAGCTTCTCTTTCATCGTGCGTAGCACATCAAACGGGCCTCCTACGGGTACGTCACCGCAACGACAAGGCCCTTCATTCAAATCGTGCCCACAACGGGCACAGAGACCAAGACAGTCAGGTACACACAACGGGTGCATCGGGGATGCCAGGATCACCTGTTCTCGCAACATCGGCGCTAGATCCAGATGATCACCCGTAAAGTAATAGAGATCGTCGTTCTGCTCTTCCTCCTCAACCACAGGAGGTGTTGCCGATATCTTCTTTTGCGCTCCGTCCCGTTTCCCGATCAACCCCGTGGACTTGACCTCTCGCTCGTAGACAACGCATAAGGAAAACGCCATCGGCTCGTCGAAGTCCTTCAGGCACCGCACACATTGCCGAATGGCCGTCCCTTCCACCACCCCCGTCACGCAGATCGTGCGATCGACAGCCCGAAGATCCAGCCCAACTGCTGCCGTGCCGCGCAATGCGGCATCGGTATCGTCAAGCCCCAATTCTTCAGCGGTCAGATCCCCAGACAGGGACACCCCTGCCGCCGTAATGTCCGCAATCTTGGGCGTCAATAGATCCGTCATGATCCCGAGGGACAGGCTGCTGCCCCGCTCCCACATGCTGCGATCAGCACTGCACTCGCCGGTCACGCTCGTTATCGCTCCTCTGCGAAACTGATAATAGCGATATGCCGCGCCCGCTTCACGGCCACGGTCAACTCGCGCTGATGGCGCATGCAATTGCCCGAGATACGGCGAGGAACGATACGTCCCCGTTCCGTCAGGAAATTTCTTAACAACCCCGCGTCCTTGAAATCGATCGGCGCCTTGTCCAAGCAAAACCGGCAAGGCCGCCGCCGTTGAAACAGCCGCCCGCCGCCACGCTCGCCGTCATTACTCCGTTCCATTACTGCCTCCTCGTTCTACGTGCTCACCCTTGCTCATCCATGACATCATAGCTCGGTTCATCGTGGATCGGAGGTTCCCCTCCGCCGCCGCCACCACCATCTTGGCGTTTTGGCATAAAGGTCACAGTCTGCGCCACGACCTCGTGCTTGCTCCGCTTCTGGCCGTCTTCCGTCTCCCACCGGCGTTGCTGCAACCGGCCCTCGACGATCGCCCCGTTGCCTTTGCTGAGATACTGCCCGCAATGTTCCGCTTGCTTGCCGAATACCACGATATCGACGAAACAAACTTCTTCCTTCAGATCCTCGCCCTGCTTGAACCGGCGGCTGACGGCTAATCCGAAGCTCGCCACCGGGGTCCCGCTCGGCGTGTACCGTAGTTCGGGATTCCGGGTGAGGTTCCCCATCAAGATGACCTTGTTAAATCCGGCCACCGTCGGTCTCCTGTGCCGTGGCCTCGACCGGCCGCCGTTCCATCAGAGGCTTCTCATGATGGATCGTCAGAAACTTAATGATGTTGTCTTCCAAACGGTAGGCCCGCTCCAGCTCACCGACCGTATTATTCGGCGCCTTGAAGTAGAAATAGGCGTAGGTGCCCTTCCGCTCACGCCGGACCTCGTACGCCAGTTTCTTCTTTCCCAAATTTTCGGCTTTGATGAACTGCGCGCCGGTCTTGTCGGCAACGCCCTTCATCTTGTCGATGAGCGCCTTCGTCTCCTCATCTGAGACGGACGGACGAATAATGAACAGAGACTCGTAGAGCTCCATGCAGCGATCCTCCTGGACAAAGGCCCCCGAACCAGTCGGGAGCGAGGTGTAGGGCGCCTTCAATGGCGCAAAGAACGTGGGACGGTAACACAGGGTGGAAACAGCTGTCAATAAAGTCGAGGCTCAGGAAATGGGCACAACAAAGTGCCGCTCATTTGGTTGAAGCGACTTGGTAAAAGGTCCTGCCGACGGCATCTTGACCGAGAACCATCATCAGGTCCCACTGCCCACGAATTCAGACATTGAACCGAAAATATACGATGTCCGCTTCTTTGATGACGTAATCCTTGCCCTCGAGACGGAACAGTCCCTTCTCCTTCACCTTGGCTTCCGACCCGCAGGCCAATAGGTCGTCGTAATGGTAGACCTCCGCACGGATAAATCCCCGTTCCATGTCGGAGTGGATCTTGCCCGCCGCTTGAGGGGCTTTGGTATTCCTTGGAATCGGCCAGGCACGGGATTCGATTTCGCCGGCGGTAAAGAACGTCACCAGGTCCAATAAGCTATAGGCTTCGCGTGTCAATCGGACGAGACCTGACTCGGTCAAACCCATTTCCCTCAAAAAGTCAGCCCGTTCACTGTCAGGCAATGAGGACAGTTCCGCCTCGAACTGCCCGCAGATGGTGACAACCCTCGCGCCACGTTTACCGGCGAAGTCGCGCACAGCCTGGACCATGGATTCATCCGCGTTTTTCCCTTCCGAGACGTTCGCCACAAACAGGACCGGCTTGGCAGAGAGCAGCTGACACTCGGCGAGAATCACCCGTTCTTCCGCTGTATATTCCCGATTGCCCAACCATTCGCCTTTGTCGAGCACGCCGATGAGCTTCGTGAGAAACTCCACTTCATATGCCGCCTTCTTGTCGCCGGCTCGGACTTTCTTCTCGGTCTTCTGCTTGCGGCGGTCGAGTGTCTCCAGATCGGCGAGCATCAATTCCGTTTCAATGACACCAATATCACGAAGAGGGTGCACGCCACCGCTGACGTGCACCACGTCCGTTCCTTGGAAACATCGCACAACATGCAGGAGCGCATCGACTTCGCGGATGTGGCCAAGAAACTGATTGCCAAGTCCCTCGCCCTTACTGGCGCCCTCAACTAAGCCGGCGATGTCGCGGACTTCGAGCGTGCTGTAGGTGGTCTTCTTCGACTTGAAGAGATCGGTGAGCGTGACAAGCCTCGGATCAGGCACGAGGGCAATCCCCGTGTTCGGATCGACGGTCGCAAATGGATAATTGGCCGCCAAGGCCCCGCTGCCGGTCAAGGCATTGAAGACCGTCGTCTTGCCGACATTCGGCAGCCCAATCATGCCGCAACATAAACCCATGGCTACAACCCAATGTTAAGTGTTGAATGATGAATGCTTAATGCCTGCCCATAAATCTCTGCGGGATCCCTCAATTCACCATCAAACATTCATCATTCATCATTGGTGTTGAGAGGTTCCCGCACATTAAATTCGTTCATCGCAACAGCAGCACCCCGATGGATCAGACACTCCAACGCGTCAACTGCCCGATCCAAACAAGGTTCCAGCACCTGGACCTCGTCACGCGTCACAGGCTCCAACACATAGTCGGCGGAATTCTGTCCAGGCGCCGGACGGCCGATTCCGATTTTGACTCGGACGAACTGCGGCGTCCCCAGCGCCTCGATGACCGACTTGATCCCATTGTGTCCTCCATGCCCTCCGGCCAGCTTGATCCGCAACCGGCCCGGCTCCAGATCAAGATCGTCATGGATGACGATGAGATCCTCGGCCGTGAGCTTGAATTCTCGGAGAAGGCCTTTGAGGGGAGGGCCGCTGAGATTCATCCAATCCAGCGTCCCGGCAAGTTCAATCAGCTCGGATCCAAGCCGTCCACTTCCACGATGAGCAAGACCACGCCGGGTAAGACGGATGGACCACCGAGCGGCAGCCCGCTCGATGGCCCACATACCGATATTGTGGAGAGTTTGGGTGTAGGCGTGTCCAGGATTGCCTAATCCAACGACCAAACGCACTTTTACTTCTTCTTTTCAGCTTCCTTCTTCTCGGCCTTGGGAGCCGCGGCGTCCTTTTTCTCACCCGCCTTGGCTTCACCAGCCGCCGCCCCTGCTGCAGCCTTGGCCGGCTCCGCACCAGGCGCCCCTTCACCGGCGACCTCTTTCCCCTTGGCCATGACTTCCGGTTCCACCGCCCCGGCCCCACTTGTGAGCAAGGCCTCGAGCTTGGCATCGGACATGGGAGCCGCCACACTCACGACCATCTGGTCAGGCTCATCCAAGAAACGAACACCATCGCGTACCGGAATTTCCTTTACATGAATGCCCGCGCCAATTGCCAATGGCGACGCATCGACTTCGATATGGTCCGGTAACGCGGACGGCAGACATTCGACGTGGAGATCACGCAGGTTATGGTGCAACACCCCGCCTTCCTTCACCCCGGCCGGAACGCTTCCGACAACCTTGATCGGCACTTTGACTCGAATGGGCTTATCCATGGACACTTCGAAGAGGTCCACATGCAACACCGCGCCACTGATGGGATCAACTTGGAAGTCGCGCAGGAGTGCCGTGCGGTTCGGCTTGGACTTTGCCCCCGCTACAGTCAAGGCAATCAAGGCGGAGCTGCCCGCATGAGACTTTAAAATTTTGATCAATTCATCCGGATTGACGGTCAGGAGCAGGCACTCCCCCTGGCCATAGAGCACGGCCGGAATTTTCCCCGCGCGGCGCATGGACCTGGCGGCCCCCTTGCCGGCTTGTTCTCTCACCGTCACGGCTAAATCGAACTTCATGATGCTCCTCCATCTCCCGCTTCCCGCCGCAAGCCCAGCAGTCGGAGGCTGGGCAACTTAGGCGAATAATGAACTGACCGACTCGTCTTCGTGAATGCGTCTGATCGCCTCTCCCAGCAGAGGCGCCACCGACAATTGCTGCAACTTGGGACAGGCCTGGTCTTTCCCGCGGAGCGGAATCGTGTTCGTCGTGACGACCTGGGCAATACACGACTTCTGCAACCGCTCCAAAGCCGGCCCTGATAATACGGCATGAGTGCAGGCCGTCCAAACTTCACGCGCACCTTGATCGACGCAGGCCTGCGCCCCTTGCACGATCGTGCCGGCTGTATCAATCATGTCGTCCAGCAACAGCACGCTCTTGCCCTTGATATCGCCGATGATATTCATGATCTGGGCTTGATTCGGCCCCTCACGCCGCTTGTCGATAATGGCCAGATTCGCCTGAATCCGTTTGGCAAACGCCCGGGCCCGCTCCACCCCGCCGGCATCAGGCGAAACGACGACAAGATCACTGATCTTCTGTTTCTTGATATGGTCCAACAGCACCGGCAGTGCATACAGGTGGTCGACCGGCACATTGAAGAATCCCTGAATCTGCCCCGCATGGAGATCCATCGTCAACACACGGTCCGCCCCGGCCGTTGTGATCAAATCAGCCACCAGCTTAGCGGTAATCGGCACCCGCGGTTGATCTTTCCGATCCTGGCGGGCATATCCAAAATAGGGGATGACGGCGGTAATGCGGTTGGCCGACGACCGTTTGAGCGCGTCGATAATGATGAGCAACTCCATCAATGAGTCGTTCACCGGCTGGCAACAGGATTGGACGACGAAGACGTCCGCGCCACGGACGTTCTCGTCGATCTTGACTCGAACCTCCCCATCGCTAAACGACGATACGGTGGCTTCACCGAGTTTCTGTCCCAGATACGCACTGATTTCTTGCGCAAGCGCAAGATTGGCGTTCCCAGAGAAAATCTTCAATTCCCTGTTCATTGAACCTTCTTGAATCGTCCGAATCGACGGCGATAAATGGAGTACGCTTCGTGGTTCGTCTTCGAGGAAGGGAACCAACCGTGGACTGTATCGGAAATATCCCGCAGCTGTCAACCGAACTCCCTGAGAGGGAGCCTTCAAGGGTTCGCTATCAGCGGCCCGGAGGCGGTGGGTACGACGAACACCCGATACTGGGGTCTCTGCTGAAAATGAGCGTGCGCGTGTTTCGCTCGCGCTTCATCACGGAAGACTCCAAAGACAGTCGCACCGCTGCCTGAAAGCAGCGCCATGTCAGCACCCTGCGTGATGAGATCCTGCTTGATCGCTCGCAGATCCGGATGGGCGGCGAACACCGGCGTTTCGAAGTCATTCTCCGCCGCGTGAACAATCTGATCCCAAGATATCTCACGTTCCCGGTCCAAGGCGGCTTGGTGGTGGGATAGGGCAGGTACCTGAGCCCGCGTGGAGGAAAGTTCCTGATAGGCCCATTTGGTTTCCACGGAAAATCCGGGATTCACGAGCACGATCCAGCGGCTTCCCTTTAATCGGACTGGGCTGACATGTTCGCCGCGGCCCGTGACAACGGCAGACGGAGCGAAAAAGAAGAACGGGACATCGCTCCCCAGAGCTTGGCCGACCTGCGCCATCTCCATCGCCGACCAGCCCAAATTCAATAGCCGATTCAGTCCAATGATCGTGGCCGCCGCATCACTGCTCCCCCCACCGAGACCTGCCCCCATCGGAATGCGCTTGGTGAGGGCAATATCCATCCCGAGGGTCCGTTCGTATCGCCGGAGAACGGCGGCGGCGGCACGAATCACAAGGTTGGTCTGATCCGTACTCAAGGAAGGAACATCGCACTGAAGCTTGATATCGGCATGGTCCTGGCTCAGACGGATGGTGATGTCATCTTCCAGTCCTACGGTCTGCATGACCGACCAAAGATTATGGAATCCATCGGCACGACGGTCGAGGACACGAAGGATCAGATTGGACTTAGCGGGAGCGCGAACTGTGATCGCTGAGGCGGGTAAGCTGGATGAATGGCGTTCGCGACTAGTCACGGCCTCCTTTTATAGCATACTTCTCAAGCCGATATCGGAACGACCTGGTGTTCAGCCGAAGCAGCCGCGCGGCTTTCTTCTTGACCCATTTCGACCGCTCCAGCGCCTTGAGCAACAGATCTTTTTCGATTCCATTGACGAGTCCTTCGAGATCCACCCCCTCATCCGTCAGATCGACGGGAAGCCCTGCCTGCTGCTGTGACGGCGATACCGTACGATGCAGCCATCCCTGCACATCCGTGTCGGCGACCGTCCCTCCCGTTGAGAACGCGACGACTCGTTCAATCAAGTTCTCCAACTCGCGGACATTTCCTCGCCATTCATGCGCCAACAGCACATGCATGGCGTCAGAGCTCAACACCGGCACCGGCTTCCCGCTCTCCTTGGAAAACCGCTCCAGAAAATGGCTCACCAGCAAAGGGATATCCCCGCTGCGGAGTCGCAACGGCGGAAGCCGGATCGGAATCACGTCCAATCGATAGTAGAGATCTTCGCGGAACGAGCCGTCAGCGACTGCTTTTTCCAAATCCTTGTTCGTCGCCGCCACAATCCGTACGTCAACTTTGACGTCCTGGCTACCCCCTACCCGGCGAAATTCACGTTCCTGAATCACCCGCAAGAGTTTCACTTGGATCGTCGGGGTCGTATCGCCGATCTCGTCCAGGAAAATCGTGCCACCGTTCGCCACTTCAAACAACCCGGCCTTGTTCGAGATGGCACCGGTAAACGATCCCTTCATATGGCCGAACAGCTCGCTTTCCAGCAGCGTTTCAGGCACCGCGCTGCAGTTGACGGCTACAAACGGCATGGCGTTCCTGGCGCTGTTGTAATGGATCGCCCGGGCCACCAATTCCTTTCCGGTCCCGCTTTCCCCGCAAATCAGCACGTTGCTCTTTGAGTCGGCTACTTTCCGAACGATCTCGAACACCTTCTGCATGGCGTCGCTTTGGCCGACCAACTGGGCAAACGACGACTGACTGGCCATCTCCCGCTTGAGGAGGATGTTCTCGGTCGTTAAGCGCCGCTTTTCGAGCGCGTTGCGGATAATCAGTTGCACCTCGTCAACTTGGAACGGCTTGGTCAAATAATCGTATGCGCCCTGTTTCATGGCTTCCACAGCGGAATCCGCGCTTGCGAACGCCGTGATCACCAAGACCACCGTTTCCGGCGAGGCCGACTTTACCGCTTTGAGCACGTCCATGCCGCCGACTTTCGGCATTCGCAAATCGGTGATGACCAGATCAAAAATTTCCTTCTGCAAGAGCTCGACGGCTTCTTCGCCCCCGGCCACACTGATGACCTCATATCCCGTTCGTTTGAGCATGATGCTCAACACGTCCCGCAAACTCGGTTCATCATCGACGACTAAGATCTTTTCCACGGTTCCCTACCTTCGTGCCACAACCGCACCCCGGCATCCGCCGAGCGCGGCAGGCACACGACAAATTGCGTTCCTTCCCCCTCCCGACTGTCTACCTTGATCCAACCCCCGTGCAAATCAACGATTCGATGCACGGCCGCCAGCCCCAACCCCGATCCATGGGTCTTCGTTGTGAAGAAGGGCAGGAAAATCTTGTCGAGATTCTTCTTCGGAATACCTTCCCCGGTATCTCTAAACACAACCTCGGCCACGCTGGCTTTGCGCCCACCGGCGTCGATCTCCCGCGGCCTAGTCACGATTTCAAGCTGACCTCCATGCGGCATCGCATCAAAAGCGTTGATCGCCAGATTCCAAAAGACTTGCTTGATTTGGTTGTGATCAACCTGCCTCATTAATGCGTCGGCGGCCAGCGAGGTCACAATCGTGGTATTCGGCCTGGCCCGTGCTTCATGTTCCACCAGATCAAGAGTCTCGGCAAGGACTTTGTTCAAATCGAACTCGGCCAAATTCAACGCCGGAGGCCGAGCATATTGGAGAAATTCCGTGATGATGGTATCCAGCCTGGCTGCTTCCCGGATCGCGATGTCCATCAGGCGCCGATTCGTCTCGTCAGCCCCAAGGTCTCCACGCAGCATTTGCATGGCCCCTGCCAGAGCCCCCAACGGATTTCGAATCTCGTGGGCCATGCCCGCCGACATTTCCCCAAGGCTGGCCAACCATTCCTTTCGTTTCATTTCCTCTTCGAGGTCCCGAAGTCGGGTGAGATCCTTGAACACCCCGACCAATCCGGTCTCTTGGCCCTGCTCATGCAGGGGCGCCAAGGTCATCCCCAGAATCAAACGGTTGCCGTCGGCCTTTTTGCACTCGACCTCAAACCGCAAGTTGGCAGGCACTGCTCCCAGATGCTCGTCTGCCTCTTGTCCTGGATGCCAGTTGAACACGTCCCGCCATGGCCGTCCGTGAACTTGGTCAAGACTGTAGCCCGTTGCCTCTTGCGCTGCGGGGTTAAATGACGTCACGCATCCGCGCGCGTCTGCCGTGAACACGCCGCTGCTGATACTGTGGACGATATTTTCATGAAAGGCCGTGAGACGGCTCAACCCCTGTTCCTTTTCACGCAGCGATACGTCCGCATGCTGGAGTTGATCCGCCAGGGCCCCGCTGAGAAAGCCGACGACAAGAAACGCCACGCTATAGACCCCGAAGGCCTGAAGCGACTCAGCGGCACTGAGATGACTTTGCGGCAACCAGCCCCACGCCTCACCTAACCCATAGAGTTGAACATTGGTCAACACGCCAAACAGAATGATGCAGAGGGAGGCGGTAAGCAGCCCGACCCGACGGCGGGGCACGAGACTGGCCAGCGTGACGCTGATGACATAGAGAACGGCGAAGGGGCTTTCGATGCCTCCCGTCCGGGCAATCAGCACTGTCTCGAGCAAGAAGTCGACGATAATTTGAGCCCATGAAAATTGGACCAGGGCTTCGGAACTTGAGAGTGTCCGAAACACGACGGCATAGAGGATCGTGACCCCATAGGTAAAGACGATGAGCGCATAGAAGGTCTCGACCCGTTCGCCTTTGGTAACCTGGAAGGCAAGAGAGAGCCCTAAGAGGAGGGTCACAACGACGACACGCAGCCCCATCAACCAGTAAATTCTGGTCTTGATATCGCCCATGCCGCTGACCTCGCCGAGCCGCAACAAAGGAAGGGGTTACGCCATGCCGAGAAGCGCCCCCTCTCCGGATGCGACCGTTTACCCGATGGCTGACGCCATGGAGAAGATCGGTAAATACATGGCGACCACGATGAATCCTACCGTGATCCCCAAGAACACCATCATCATCGGCTCCAATAGCGTGGTCAGGTTTTTGACCGCTTCGTCGACCTCATCTTCATAGAAGTCCGCGATCTTGCCCAACATACCGTCGAGCGCGCCCGTCGACTCGCCCACAGCGATCATGTGCGTAACCATCTTCGGGAACGTCCCGCTCTTCGCCAGAGGGTCCGAGATCGTTTTCCCTCCGCTGATGCTGACCTTGGCGTCGAGCAACGCGCCTTCCACGACTTTGTTTCCCGCCGTCTTCGCACAGATGGTCAGCGCGTCCAGCAACGGCACCCCACTGGATAACAACGTCCCAAGCGTCCTGGTAAATTTCGCGACAGCGGCCTTCCGAATCAAATCTCCAAAGATCGGCAGCTTCAACAAAAATTTATCGATAGCCAATCGCCCTTGCGGCGTCGCGTAGTATTTTTTAATCCCGACCACAACTCCGATGATGAGACCAAGAATGATGTACCAAAAGGATTGCGCAAAATTACTCATGTCGATCACAAGTTGTGTCGGAGCGGGAAGTCCCATTGAGGTGGCCCGGATTTGACAGACACCTTGAAACGGGGACAGGATTCCCCGAGGAGGTGTCCGATGGGTGCACGCAAGCAGTTTACGCCAGAGTTCAAACGGGAAGCCGTCCAGTTGCTAGAAAGCG
>Ga0194120_10003491_pt1 | contig 25555 bp, 28 predicted proteins | sample TA2MahCa65mmetaG_FD_148642 | JGI IMG/M metagenome (GOLD analysis project Ga0194120, IMG submission 148642) | Freshwater microbial communities from Lake Tanganyika, Tanzania - TA2015019 Mahale Deep Cast 65m | ecosystem: Environmental > Aquatic > Freshwater > Lake | place: Tanzania: Lake... | reverse complement strand
GCCGGCGCCGCAGCCGGCGCGGCCTGAGGTCCGGCCCGCCGGGGTTCCCGGCCCCTCGCGGCGAGCCAGTCGGCTATCATCTGCCGCCGGTTCGGAAGCCGGCCGGGGAGTGCGCATCGTGAATGCCAGCCGCAGCGCCGTTTATCCAGGCACCTTCGATCCGATCACCAACGGCCATCAGGACCTGGTGCGCCGGGCCGCGGGAATCTTCGACCGCGTCGTGATCGGCATCGCCGCCAACCCGGGCAAGGCGCCGCTGTTCTCGCTGGAGGCGCGCGTGGATCTCGCCTGCCGTGTGCTGGCGGACATGCCGAATGTTTCCGTCATCGGCTACGCCGGACTCACCGTCGATTTCGCGCACGAACAGGGTTGTGGTGTCGTGATCCGCGGACTGCGCGCGGTGACCGACTTCGAGTTCGAGTTCCAGCTCGCCAACATGAGTCGCCACCTCGCGCGCGACGTGGACTACGTGTTCCTGACGCCGCAGGAGCAGTTCACCTTCATCTCCTCGACGCTGGTGCGCGAGATCGCGCTGCTCGGTGGCGATGTCTCGCGCTTCGTGCATCCGCTGGTGGCTGAGGCGCTGGCCGCGCGGCGCGCCGGGCGGGCCGGCGCGAACTGAGTCCGCGGGCCGCCGCGGCGCTCAGCGCTGGCAGCGCGGACACCAGTAACTGCTGCGCTGGCCGAGCACGACCTGCCGGATCGGCGTGCGGCATTTCCGGCAGGGAGCACCGGCGCGCTCGTAGACCCACAGCCGCGGGCGGAAGTGACCGGGCAGGCCCGCCGCATCCACATAATTGCGCAGCGTCGTGCCGCCGGCGCCGACCGCCGCGGCGAGCACCGTGCGGATCGCGGCGGCGAGCGCCAGCATCCGCGCGCGGCTGACCCGGCCGGCCGCGAGGCCGGGGCGGATCCCGGCCCGGAACAGGGCCTCGCTCGCGTAGATGTTGCCGACGCCGGCCACGGTCCGTGCATCCATGATGAAGGTCTTGATCGCGGCGCGGCGGCCGCGGGCGCGCCGCCACAGGCGCTCGTCGTCGAAATCCGCGGACAGCGGTTCCGGCCCGAGGGCTGCGAGCAGCGGATGTGCGAGCGGGTCGCCGCGCGTGAACAGCAGGCTGCCGAAGCGCCGCGGATCGTTGAAGCGCAGGCAGTGGCCGGAGTCGAGCTCGAGGTCGAAGTGATCGTGTGCCTGCGGCCGGCTGCCGGCCGGCAGGACCCGCAGGCTGCCGGACATGCCGAGGTGCACGATCAGTGTGCCGGCACTGGTGCGCAGCAGCAGGTACTTGGCGCGCCGCCCGATAGCGTCGATGGTCGCGCCGGCGACGCGGGCGGCGAGCTCGCGCGGCACCGGCCAGCGCAGGCGGCGGTTGCGCACGACGAGTCGGGTGATGCGCCGGCCGCTGGCCCACGGCTCGATGCCGCGGCGCGTGGTCTCGACTTCAGGCAGTTCCGGCACGCGCCGGCGCGGGCCCGGCCCGCTTACTTGATCTTGGCTTCCTTGTACTTGACGTGCTTGCGCGCGATGGGGTCGAACTTGTTGACCTCCATCTTCTCCGGGTGCAGGCGCTTGTTCTTGGTCGTCGTGTAGAAGTGGCCGGTGCCGGCCGAGGAAACGAGCTTGATCTTGTCGCGCATGGTCGGCTCCTCAGACGTGCGTACCGGCGGCGCGCAACTCGGCCAGCACGGCGTCGATGCCGCGCTTCTCGATGGTGCGCAGGCCGCGGGTCGACAGGCGCAGCGTCACCCAGCGGCTCTCGCTCTCCACCCAGAAGCGCTGGCTGTGCAGGTTCGGCAGGAAACGGCGCCGCTTCTTGATATTCGAATGCGACACCTTGTTGCCGGTCGTCGGCCGCTTGCCGGTCACCTGGCAGACTCGGGACATGGCCCTGCTCCGTCGTAATGCCTTGAATTTCGGGGGCGCGTATTAGACCAGCCGAGGGGCGGAAAGGCAAATAGAAAAGGGGACGCTTCCCTTTTTCAGCGCGCGTCGCCCAAAAAGGGAAGCGTCCCCATTTTCAGCGCTTGTCGCGCACCACCTCGCCGCCCTTGATCACGACCGGGATCCGCTCGAGCAGCGTAATGTCCATCGTCGGGTCACCGGCCACGGCGACCAGATCGGCGAAGCGGCCGGCCTCGATCACGCCGACGTCGTTGCGGCCGAGGGCTTCCGCGGCGTTGAACGTCGCCGTCTGAATGGCCTGCAGCGGGCTCATGCCGTAGCGGACCATCCACGCGAACTGGCGGCCATTGTCGCCGTGCGGGTACACGCCCGCGTCGGTGCCGTAGACCATCTTCACGCCGGCGGCATGGGCCCGGCGGAAGCCCTCGCGCTGCAGATCGGCGACCTCGCGGTCCTTGCGCAGGTTGTCCTCGAGCACACCGTTCCGCTGGCCTTCCGCCTGCGTGTACTCGGTGTTGTAGATGTCCATCGACAGCCAGGTGCCATGCTGCCGGGCGAGCGCGATACCCTCGGCGTCGATCAGGCTGGCGTGCTCGATCGTGTCGACGCCGGCCCGGATCGCGTCGCGGATGCCGGCCGCGCCGTGCGCGTGCGCGGCGACCTTGAGCCCCCACATGTGCGCTTCGGTCACGATGGCCTGCATTTCCTCGAGTGTGAGCTGCTGCTGGCCAGGCTCGGTGTTGCGCGAGAACACGCCGCCGGTGGCGCAGATCTTGATCACCTGCGCGCCGTACTTGCGCACCTCGCGGACGCGCTGACGGCCCTGGTCGGGATTGTCGGCGAGGAATTCGCTGTGCTGCTGCATCGACGGCGGGAAGAAGGTCGAGTCGCAGTGCCCGCCGGTGGCGCCGATCGCATGCCCGGCGCTGACCACGCGCGGGCCGCGCAGCTTGCCGGCGTCGATCGCCTGGCGCAGGCCGACGTCGTTCCATGCGTCGGCGCCGACGTTGCGCACAGTCGTGAACCCGGCCTGCAAGGTGCGCTCCGCGTGCACGACCGCCAGCACCGACCAGAAGCGGTCGCTGAACTGCAGGCCGGTGTAGCCGCCGTAGGTCGGGTCGGAGTCCAGGTGCACGTGCATGTCGATCAGCCCGGGCAGCAGGCTGAGGCCCGGCAGAGCGATGCGCTGCTGCGGTTCGTCCCCGGCGGGACCGGTGGCCGGGCCCCGGTCAATGCGGACGATGTGGCCGTTGCGGACGAGGACGCGCGGCTCCTCGATCCAGCGGCCGCTCTGGACATCGAGCAGGCGGGCCGCGGTGATCAGCACGGAATCGGTCGCTCCGGCCAGGGTCGGAGCGGCGGCCAGCCATGTGAGGCAGGCGGTGAGCGACAATCGAAGTAGGCGCATGGATCCTCCAGCGGGGCCGACCGGCCGCTAGTGTAACGGCCGGCGGCGGCACCGGAAAAAGGGGACTGTCCCCTTTTTCAGACCAGGCCGCGCTCGGCCAGTGACGTGCAGTTCCCGTCGCCGACCACCAGGTGATCGAGCAGGCGGATCTCGACCAGTGCGAGGGCATCGCGCAGCCGGGCGGTGATGATCTCGTCCGCCTGGCTCGGCTCGGCGACGCCGGAGGGATGGTTGTGGGCGAGGATCAGGGCCGCGGCGTTGCGCGCCAGGGCCTGCTTGACGACCTCGCGCGGGTGGACGCTGGCGCCATCCACGGTGCCGCGGAACAACTCCTCGCAGGCGATCAGGCGGTGGCGACTGTCGAGAAACAGGCAGCAGAAGACCTCGTGATCGCGATCGCGCAGACGGGCGATGAGGTAGTCGCGGGCCGCCCGCGGACTGGCCAGCACCGGCCCGCTCTGCAGCCGCTCGAGATGATGGCGCCGCACCAGCTCGAGCGCTGCCTGCAGTTCGGCCCAGCGCACCGGGCCGACGCCACGTTCCCGGCACAGCACGTGGCGTTCGGCCGCCAGCACGCCGCGCAGCGAGCCGAAGCGCCCGAGCAACGCGCGGGCGAGATCGAGAGCGCTCATGCCGGCCGGGCCATGGCGCAGCCAGATCGCCAGAAGCTCGGCCTCCGACAGCGCGCCGGACCCGAACTGCAGCAGCTTTTCCCGCGGCCGCTCGGTCGGGGGCCAGTCCCTGATCTGCATGAGCACCTCCGGGAGCAGTCTGCCGCGGCACGGTCGCACGCGGTCGGCGAATAAGCCGCCGGTTCGGCCAGTAACGGGCGGCCGCGCCCGGCATGACCGTAGAACCGGCGGTTATCCGGGGTTGGTATCGGGCGGTGGGCCGCCGATAATGCCGGCATGAACAGCCCGCGCCCGGCGCGGATCCTGCTGGGCGTGACCGGCGGGATCGCCGCTTACAAGACGCCCGACCTGGTCCGGCGCCTGCGCGAGCGCGGCGCCGAGGTCCAGGTCGTGATGACCCGCGGCGCCACGAATTTCATCACGCCGCTGACCCTGCAGGCGGTCTCCGGCCGGCCGGTGCGGTCCGGACTCTGGGACGAGTCGGCCGAGGGTGCGATGAGTCATATCGAGCTGGCGCGCTGGGCCGACGCGGTGCTTGTCGCCCCGGCCACCGCGGATTTCCTGGCGCGACTGAGCTGCGGCAACGCGGACGATCTGCTGACGACGCTGTGTCTGGCGACCGAAGTGCCGATCCTGGTGGCGCCGGCCATGAACCGGGCAATGTGGGCGCACGCGGCAACCCGCGCGAATGTCGCACTGCTCGAGAGCCGCGGTGTCGCGGTGCTCGGTCCGGCGGCGGGCGAACAGGCCTGCGGAGAAACCGGCGAGGGCCGCATGCTGGAACCCGCGGAGCTGGCCGAGCTGTTGCTCGGCCGACTGCGGCGCGAGCGGTCACTGGCCGGGCTGAAGGTGGTGATCAGCGCCGGTCCGACCCGCGAGCGCATCGACCCGGTCCGCTTCATCAGTAACCGCAGCTCCGGGAAAATGGGCTACGCGGTCGCCGCGGCCGCGCGCGATGCCGGCGCCCGCGTTGTGCTGGTCAGCGGTCCGGTCGCGCTGCCAGCTCCGGCCGGTGTCGAGTGCATCGGTGTCGAGAGCGCCGAGCAGATGTACGCCGCCGTGCATGCCGCGCTGCCGGGGGCCGACATTTATATCGGCACGGCGGCGGTTGCCGACTATCGCCCGGCCGCCGTCGCCACGCAGAAGATCAAGAAGACCGCCGAGAACCTGCGCATCGATCTGGTGCGCGCGCCCGACATTCTCGGCTCGATCGCGGCGCTGCGTGACGGCCGGCCGTTCGTGGTCGGCTTTGCCGCCGAGACGGAGAAGCTCGAGGAGCACGCGCGGCAGAAGCTGCTCGGCAAGCGTCTCGACATGATCGTCGCCAACCAGGTCGGCGACGGCCTGGCCTTCGACTGTGAAGACAACTCGCTGCTGGTGCTGTGGAACGGCGGCCGCGAGGACCTCGGCGCCGGCAGCAAGCCACTGCTGGCCGAGCGGCTGATCGGCCTCATCGCCAGCGTGCGCGGCGCGGTCCGCCGCGCGCCGGGCGCTGCGGCGTCCGGCGAAGCGTGACGGCCCGCTTGGCGCCGCCGCGCCAGCTCAAAGTGCGGGTGCTCGATCCAAGGATCGGGCGCGAAATCCCGTTGCCGGCCTACGCGACCGATGGCTCGGCCGGCCTCGATCTGCGGGCCTGCCTCGACCAGCCAGTCGTGCTCGAGCCGGGGCAGACCCAGCTCGTCCCGACCGGTCTCGCGATCCACCTCGACGACCCGGGGCTCGCCGCCATGCTGCTGCCGCGGTCGGGGCTCGGCCACAAGCACGGGATCGTGCTCGGCAATCTGGTCGGGCTCATCGATTCCGATTACCAGGGTCCGGTGATGGTCTCGGTCTGGAACCGCGGCCACCATCCGTTCACGATCGAGCCCGGTGAGCGCATCGCGCAGATGGTCATCGTGCCGGTGGTCCAGGTGCAGCTCGAGATCGTGCCGGAATTCGCCGCCTCGGTGCGCGGTGGTGGTGGCTTCGGCAGCTCAGGACGGCACTGATTCCTCAGCGCGGGGCGACCGCCCGCAGCTCCTGGAACCGCTGGATGTCGGCGGCGAACGCGGCGAGGATCGAGGCCCGTTCCTCGCGCTTCTTCGCCAGATTGGCTGCCTGTGTCGCGATGTCGCTGCGCGAGCGTTCGAGATCTGCGGCCAGCCCCTCCGGCAGCGGTTCGGCTCCCGGGTCCTTGTTCACCGGCTGGTAGCGCGCGGCCTGCTTCTCGAGGTCGGCGTGGCGCTTGCGCAGATTGGCCAGCGACTGTTCCTGGATCGTGAGCTGGGAGTCCACCAGCTCGATGCGGCGATCGCGCAGTACCTCGATCTCCTGCACCGACTGGTAGGAGCTCAGCAGCATGCGGTCGCGGCGCTGGCGTTCGCGGGCTTCGCGTTCGGCGCGGGCCGCCGCTTCCTGGGCCTTGGCTTCCTCGGCCGTGACCTCACCCTGCTCGCGGCCGACCGCGACACCTCGCTGGTTCAGCACTTCGCGGTCCTGGTTCGCGTACTCGGGCGGAATCGTGTCGCCGTAATGGACCTGGCCGGTCTTGTCGACCCAGCGGTACAGTTTCTTGCCGCCCGACTGGGCGTCGGCCGCCCCGGCCAGCAGGCCGAGCAGCAGGGCGGTCAACACGCAGCGGCTCGTCCAAGTGGTCATCGCTTTGCACCTCTGCTGACATATTCTGCCAGCGCCGGCCGGACTGCCTGACGACTGTGTCACGTCCCGGCCACGACGCCGTAGCGCTCGCGGTATGCCCGGAGGCGGCCGAACTCGTCCTTGCGCCCGGCCGCCGCCAGGTGCTCGATCAGATCATCGAGCGTGGCTATTCTGATGACCGGGATGCTGAACGCCGTCTGAACCTCCTGCACGGCGGACAACGCACCGTGACCGCGCTCCTGCCGGTCGAGCGCCAGCACCACGCCGGCCGGCGTCGCGCCGGCGCCGCGGATCAGCTCGATGGACTCGCGGATCGCAGTGCCGGCCGTGATCACGTCATCGACGATCAGTACCCGGCCGAGCAGTGGTGCGCCGATGAGGTTGCCGCCCTCGCCGTGGCCCTTGGCTTCCTTGCGGTTGAACGCGATGGGCACGCTGCGGCCGTGGTGCGTCGCCAGCGCGATGGCGGTCGCGCCGGCCAGCGGAATGCCCTTGTAGGCCGGACCGAACAGCAGGTCGAAAGCGACGCCGGAGGCGACGACCGCGGCGGCATAGCAGGCGCCGAGCGTGGCGAGCGCGGCGCCATCGTTGAGCTGGCCGGCATTGAAGAAATACGGACTCTCGCGGCCGGACTTCAGCGTGAACGTGCCGAAGCGCAGCGCCTGGCGCGCAATCACGAGCTCGAGGAACTCCCGCTGGTACGACTGCATGCACGTCTCCCGTCGCGATGCGTATCATGGCGCGTCGCCGGACGGGGCGCAGCATGCGCATCATCACGCTCAACTGCAACGGCATCCGCTCCGCGGCCCGCAAGGGGCTGTTTACATGGCTGCCGGGGCAGGGCGCCGACGTCGTCTGCCTGCAGGAGACCAAGGCCCAGGAGCACCAGCTCGACGGCGACGGGTTCCGGCCGGCCGGGATGCATTGTTATTACTACGATGCGGAGCGCCCCGGTTACAGCGGGGTCGCAGTGTTCTCGAAGCGGCGCCCGGAACGCGTGATCCGCGGCTTCGGCGTCGCCGAGTTCGATCGCGAGGGACGATACCTCGAGCTGGTCTTCGGCCGGCTGGCGGTCGTGTCGGTGTATTTTCCGTCCGGTTCGGCCGGGCCGGAGCGGCAGGCCTCGAAGTTCCGCTTCCTCGAGGCGTTCCTGCCGCAGCTTCGCCGCCTGCAGCGCCGCCGCCGCCATTACCTGTTGTGCGGCGACTTCAACATTGCGCACCGGCCGATCGACCTGCGCAACTGGCGTGCCAACCAGAAGAACTCCGGCTTCCTGCCGGAAGAGCGCGCATGGCTCGACCGGGTCTTCGACGATCTCGGCTGGGTGGACGCGTTCCGCGAGGTCGACCCGCGACCTGACCAGTACACCTGGTGGTCGAACCGCGGCCAGGCCTGGGCGAAGAACGTCGGCTGGCGCATCGATTACCAGGTCGCGAGCCCCGGGCTCAAGGGTGGTGCGCGCGCGGCAGCGATTTATCGCGACCAGCGCTTCTCCGATCATGCGCCGCTCGTGATGGACTACGAGCTGTGAACCGGGCGTGGGCCGCGCTGCGGCCCTATCTCGACAAGGAACCGCTGGCGGCCTTCTGCGTCGGCGTTTCCTCGGGGTTCCCGTATGCGATGATCGGAGCGACGCTGACCACGCGTCTGGCCCAGGACGGCATCGACAAGCGTACCGTCACAGCGTTCACGCTGGCGTTCCTGGCCTACAACCTCAAGGTATTCTGGGCCTGGATCGTCGACGGCGTGCGCCTGCCGCTGCTCGGCCGGCTCGGCCAGCGGGTCTCGTGGCTGCTGCTGTCCGGTAGCGCCGTGATCGGCGCGGTCGTGAACCTGGCGCTGGTCGATCCGACGGCCAGCATCCAGGCCACGGTGCTCGCGGCGGTGCTGGTCGGCGTCACCGGGGCGACCTTCGACATCGTCATCGATGCGTATCGCATCGAGACGCTGCGGCCGGACCAGCTCGGCGTCGGTTCCGGCATGTCACAGTACGGCTGGCGGATCGGCGCGGCGGCCGCGGGCGCGCTCGCGCTGGTCGTCGCCGGGCGCCACGGCTGGACGGCGGCCTACCTCGCCTGCGCTGCATTCGCGCTGCCGGCGATGCTGACCGGGCTCATCGTCGGCGAGCCGGCCCGGCATGTCGTCGCCAGCGGGCAGCGCGGCCTGACAGCGGTGTGGAACTCCATCAGCGGCCCGTTCACGGAGTTCCTGCGCCGCAACGGCGCCTGGCTGGTGCTGCTCTTCGTGCTCGTGCACAAGATCGGCGACACGCTCGCCAACCTGACGCTCCGCCTGCTGTTCGACGAGCTCGGCTACAGCAATGACGAGATCGCGCTGTACGATGTCGGTGTCGGTTTCTGGGCATTTCTCGCCGGCATCTTCATCGGCGGCGTGCTGTATGCACGGCTCGGCCTGAAGCGCTCGGTGCTGGTCGCGCTGGTGCTGATGTGCGTGTCGAACCTGAGTTTCGCGGCGCTGGCCGCGGCCGGCCACAGCAATCCGGGGCTCGCCGCGGCGATCGGCTTCGAGAACCTCGCCAGCGGTTTTGGCGGCGTTGTCGTGGTGGCCTATTTCTCCGCGCTCTGCAACCTGCGGTTCACCGCGGCGCAGTACGCGCTGATCTCGGCGGCGGCCTCGGTGCTTGGTCGGGTGCTGACCGGTACCACGGCCGGTGCGCTGATCGAGGCCATGGGCTACGTGAACTTCTACCTGCTGACGACCGTGCTGGCGCTGCCGGGCATCCTGCTGTTCGCGTACCTGCTGCGGCAGGGTCTGGTCGACCGCGCGCTCGGCACCGCCGGAAGAGATACCTGAAAAGGGGACGCTTCCCTTTTTCGCCAGAGCGAAAAAGGGAAGCGTCCCCTTTTCAGGCGCGGCGGTAAGCGAGGTCGAACACGCGGTGGCCGAGGCGGCGGCCGCGCGACTCGAAGCGGGTCGTGGCGCGGTCGGTATGGTCCAGGTACCCCCCGCCCGGGGCCAGGTTCGCGAGGCGCGGTTCGGCGCCCAGGACCGCGAGCATCCACTCGGCATAAGGCTCCCAGTCCGTGGCGATGCGCAGCAGGCCGCCGGGCCGCAGCCGGGTGGCCAGCAACGCAACGAAGGCCGGCTGCACGAGGCGCCGCTTGTGATGGCGCTTCTTCGGCCACGGGTCCGGGAAGTACAGCAGCAGCTCGTCGAGCGAGTCCGGCGGGACCTGCCATTGCAGTACCTCGACGGCGTCGTGCGCAATCAGCCGCAGATTGGTGAGCCCGCCGGCCGCGATGCCGAGCAGGCAATGACCGATGCCCGGCGGATGCACTTCGATGCCGAGGAAATCCACTTCGGGCCGCGCGCGCGCGAGCGCGAGCAGTGTCGCGCCGTCGCCGAAGCCGATCTCCAGCACGCGCGGGGCGTGCCGCCCGAACACGGCATCGAGATCCAGCGCTCGCGGCGTGAATGGCAGGCCCCAGCGCGGCAGCAGCTCGTCCAGCGCGCGCTGCTGGGCCCGGGTGATGCGCCCGGCGCGCCGCACGAAGCTGCGGATCGCCCGCGCTTGCCGCGGTGCGTCGTGCTGGTCGGCCGGTTCCATGCCGGGACTCCGTTGCGGGTCGGTCGGAGGCGGCAGCATATGTCAACCGCGATGTGACGCGCCTTCAGACGTTGCGGCCCGCGCTCCGCCCGGTCAGGATGCAGCCGCCGAGGAAGGTGCCCTCGAGGCTGCGCTTGCCGTGCATGCCGCCGCCGCCGAAGCCGGCGGCTTCGCCGGCGGCGTACAGTCCCGGCAGCGGCCGGCCGGCGGCGTCGAGCACGCGGCCGGCGAGATCGCTGCGGATCCCGCCCATGCTCTTGCGACTGATCACACAGGCGCGGATCGCCAGCAGCGGCCGCGAGCGCCGCGCGCCGATCGGTGCGAACGCGCAGGTGCGCAGCCGGTCGCCGAGCCAGCGCCGCGCGCTGGCGATGCGCAGAAGCTGCTCGTCGGTGTGGAAGCGCGGGCCGCGCGCGATGCCGGCGTCGTAACGCACCACCGCGTCTGCGACCGCGGCGAGGTCCACGACGTCATCGCCGTTGACCGCGTTCATGCGTTCGACCAGCTCCGGCAGGTCGTCCGCCAGCACGACGTCCTCGCTGTTGCGGGTAAGCTGGTCATAGAGCCAGCGCTGGCCGGTGGCCATCTCGAGCAGGAACTTCAGACGCTGCCGGTCGCGCAGCGCCGGATTGAATTCGGCGCCCGACACCGCGAGCTCGCGCAGCGCGATGCGCCGGTTGAGCAGCAGCCAGCCGTAGCCGCCGGGCTCGGCGCACAGTCGCGCGACCAGCTCGTGCGTGTCGAAGCCGGCGACGAGCGGCCGCGGCCCGATGCGCTCGCCGCGGGCGTTCAGCCACAGGGCCGATTTCGGCGGCACCAGCGACAGGCCGTGCGCGGGCCGGCGCGGGCGCCAGTGCCGGATGCCGGCGGCGTAGTTCCACTGCCAGTCGAGGTGCGTGACCGCGGCGCCGGCGGCTGACACCGCATCGTGCAGATGGCCGTCGGCGAAGCGGTGCGCGCCGTTCAGCAGCGTGGCCGGCGGCCGGCCGCAATCCGCCGGCCAGTGCCGGCGCACGCGGTCGAGGTCGCCACTGATACCGCCACTGGCGATGACCACCGATTCCGCGGTCGCCTCGAACGGCTGGTCCTGCGTTTCGACGGTGCCGGTCACGCCGCAGATGCGGCCTGCCGCCCGCGTGAGCGCATCGACGCGGTGCTGGAACTTCAGTTCCAGCCGCGCACGGCGCGGGTGTTCGAGGAGGCGGCGGGCCAGCGTTTCGACCAGCACGAGGCCGGTGCCCTGGACGACATGCCAGCGCGGAACCGAATTGCCGTTGCCGCTGAGGCCGCGCTCGACCCACATCGGCAGCGGCAGGAAGCGGATGCCGAGGCCGGTCAACCAGTCGTGCACGTCGGCGACGCAGCGCTCGACATACGTCTCCGCCCAGGCACGACCCCAGCGCTCCTCGGGTCCGAGCTCGCCGAAGGCCAGCCAGTCGCGCAGGCCGAGTTCCGCGCTGTCCCGGATCCGCCAGCGGCGCTGTTCCGGAGTACCGGCGAACCACAGGCCGCCGAACGCTTCCCGCGCCAGACCGCCGAGCTGCGCCGGCTCGTCGCGATCGAGCAACACCACGCTGCGCCCGCGATCGAGCGCTTCGATAGCCGCGCAGATACCGGCGATGCCGGCACCGGCAATGACCACTTCCGCCCGGTAGTGCAGTACCGGCATGGCCGCAATGTACACTCACGGACGTGCTGCGGTATATTCGCCGCTACCCAGGGAACAGGAGTGTCGTCATGCGAGGGAACTCACGCGTGCTGCGGGCGATGATCGTGCTGATCGGCGGACTCGGCATCGCCACCGCCTCCGGGGCCGGCGGCTTGCTCGGCACCAAGAAGGGCAAGGGCGGATCGGACGTGCAGGGTGCTGCCGGTACGCAGGGCGCGCAGGGCGCTGCCCAGGACCTCGAACGCTGCGACCGGCCGATGGGCGCGATGGCGGTCGTTGAGCCGCAGGACTTCGTGACCGCGTCGCTCGCGCAGTACGGGCTGCAGTCGCCGGTCGGCCTGATCCGCATGATGATCCAGCAGTCGAACTGCTTCGTCGTCGTCGAGCGCGGCACGGCGACGCAGAACATCATGCAGGAACGCGCGCTGGCCGGCGGTGGCGAGCTGCGCGGCGGCTCCAACATGGGCGGCGGGCAGATGGTTGCGGCCGATTTCATCCTGACGCCCTCGGTCGTGTTCTCGGAGAGCGATGCCGGCAAGATCGCCGGTGGTCTCGGCGGCCTGATGGGTGGGCGCGGCGGCGGCCTGTTCGGGCGCGGCGGTGGGGTGCTCGGCGCGATTGCCGGCGGCCTCAAGTTCAAGGAAGCACAGACCAGCATGCTGGTCGCCGATGCACGCAGCGGCGTGCAGGTCGCGGCTGCGGAAGGCAGTTCGAAGAAGGCCGATCTCGCGCTCGGCGGGCTGGTCATCGGCGGCGGCGCGGCCGGCGGGCTCGGCGGCTATAGCAACGCCAACGAGGGCAAGATCATCGCGGCGAGCTTCGCCGACAACTACAACAATGTTGTGCGCGTGATCCGCAACGATCCGACCCTGCAGCGCGACGTCGGCACGCTGGCGCAGGAAGCGGCGGCTGGCGGCTCGACCCAGGCCGGCGCCGTATTCAGTGCCGGCGACGTGCTGCACCCGAAGATCAACGGCGTCAAGCTGATGGGTACTCCGGGCGATGCCGGCCAGGTCCTCGCTACGCTCGGTAAGAGCGACGAGATGGTCTGCATGGGCCAGGAGCAGGACGGCTACGTCCAGGTCGAGTCCGGCCAGGGCGCCGGCTGGGTCAAGAAGATCTTCGTCGCGAAGTAGTCGTTGTCCCGGTCCCGGACTCCAGGCGACTGGTGGATCCGGGCGGTTCTCCGGCTGCACGCGCTGTCGGCGCGCCTGCCGTATCGCCCGCTGCTCGCGCTCGGACGTGTGACCGGCCGCCTGGCGCGGCTGGTCATGCGCGAGCGGCGCCACAACGCGCGCCGTAACATCGCACTGTGTCTGCCGGAGCTCGATGAGCCGGCGCGCGCCGCGCTCGAGCGGCAGCATTTCGAGTCGCTCGGCATCGCGCTCTTTGAGACGGCGCTGGCCTGGTGGCGGCCGCTGCCGAGCCTGTGGCCGCTGGGCCGCACCGAGGGGCTCGAGCAGCTCGAGCGCGCGCTGGCGCGCGGCCACGGCGTGCTGCTGCTGCCGGCGCACTTCACGACGATGGAACTCGGCGCCGCGCTGCTGCACCGGCATGTGGTGCCGGACATCGTCTACCGGCGTTTCAGCCAGCCGGCGATCGACGCCGTGATGCGCGAGCGGCGCGCGCGCGGCGGCGGGCGTCTGATCGAGAGCCGCGAACCGCGGGCCGTGATCCGCAGCCTGCGCGCGAACCATGTCGTCTGGTATCCGCCGGACCAGATCTACCCGCCGAAGAACCGTGTGCTCGCCCCGTTCTGCGGCGTGCCGGCGATGACCAACACGACGCCGATGCGGATTGCGCGGCTTACGGGCGCGGCGGTGCTGCCGTTCCTCGTACTGCGGCTCCCCGGTGGTGACGGCTACCGGCTCGTGTTCGGGCCGGAACTCGAGGGTTTCCCGAGCGGCGACCCGGTGGCCGATGCCACCCGACTGAACCAGCTCGTCGAGCAGCAGATCCGCGCGGCGCCGGCACAGTACCGCTGGATCCACCGGCGCTTCCGCGCCTACACACCCGACTACCCGGACTACTACGCGCAGTGACGCAGGCGGGTGCCGTTCACTCGGCGGCGGCCGGATCGTCGAAGAAGCGGCCGTAGGCCTGCAGCGCGCCGTGTACCAGTGCCGCGCCGGCGTGTCGATCGGCGCCGGGTTCGGTGTCGCGCATCCGCGCGACACCGGCCATCAGATCGGCGATCGCATAGTGCAGGTTGGCATCCGCCGCCGGCGGCAGCCTGCAGTTCGCGATGATTTCATTGACCGCAGCCTCGATCGTGCCGGCCAGCGTCGCGTACTGCGCCTCGGTCTCGGTGCCGGCGTGGATCGCTGCGTGGTCGGTATCGAAGGCCGCGCGGATCGCCGCCATGCCGGCGCGCAGCGGCGCGTCGGTCGGCCACTTGCGCTCACCGTCGAGCTGCATCTGCGCCACCGCGGCGGCGTCGGACTGGTGCTGGTGAGCCGGCTCGTGCTGGTGCTCATGGTCGTGCTGCGCCCTCGCGGCTGATGTCACGGCCAGCGCCAGCAGCGCGGCGGCGAGCGTGGCGGGCAGGCGGGGAGGGCGCGGCCAGCGGTCCATTGCGGTGTTCTCCTGGAACGGGGCGCCGATTATAGAGCGCCGGCGCCGGCCGCCCGCTGGTGCAGACGCACCGGCATCCGCCGCGAGCCCCAGCTCCCGGGACGTGCCGCAAACACTCCGGGCAGCCGCGCGCTGCAAGCGGCACAGCAGCCGCCGGCGGTGAGGCCCCAGCGGCCGAGCTCGTACCAGTCGCGCTCGATCAGCAGTGCGCCGCAGCCGTGGCACCAGGTGCTGCCGCCGCCGGGGTCGCGGACGTTGCCGGTGTACACGTAGTGCAGGCCATTCTGTCGGGCGCGATCGCGCGCGCGGGTCAGTGTCGCCGCCGGCGTCGGCGGGTAGTCGCGCATCTTCCAGTCGGGGTGAAAGGCCGAGAAATGCAGCGGGACGTCGGGGCCCAGCTCGCGCGCGATCCAGCCGGTCAGTGCGTCGAGCTCTGCGTCCGAGTCGTTCGCGCCGGGGATCAATAGCGTCGTGATCTCGAACCAGACCCGGGTCTCGCGCTGCAAGTACACGAGTGTATCGAGCACCGGGCCGAGGCGGGCGCCGCAGATCCGCCGGTAGAAGTCGTCGCTGAAGGACTTCAGGTCCACGTTGGCGGCGTCCATCGCCGCAAAGAAGTCGGCGCGCGGCTCCGGGCAGAGGTAGCCGGCGGTCACCGCTACCGTACGCACTCCGGCGTCATGGCAGGCGCCGGCGACGTCGATCGCGTATTCCATGAACACGGTCGGGTCGTTGTAGGTGAACGCGACGCTCGCGCAGCCGAGCCCGTGGGCGGTTGCGGCCAGTTCCGGCGGCGTGGCCGCGTCGGCGAGCGTATCCGTCTCGCGCGAGCGGCTCAGGTCCCAGTTCTGGCAGAACTTGCAGGCCAGGTTGCAGCCCGCAGTGCCGAAGGACAGCACCGCCGAGCCGGGCAGAAAGTGGTGCAGCGGCTTCTTCTCGATCGGATCGACGCAGAAGCCGCTGGAGCGGCCCCAGGTGTACAGCTCAATGCCGTCGCGGCCGCGACCGCGGACGAAACACAGGCCGCGCTGGTTTTCGTGCAGCCGGCAGTGACGCGGGCAGACGTCGCACTGCACGCGGCCGTCGGCGAGGCGCGTCTGGTAACGTGTGGGCATGCCAGTCAGTTCGGCGTCCATGTCATTGACGCGCGCCGCGCGCGGCGCGATATTGCTTTCGTTCCGCGGCGACTCCATATCCGGCCCAGTCGCAACCGCTTTCACGCCACGATGTTGAGCCTGAAACCCGAGAAGTCAAGCAGCCGCCCGCCGGCGGTCGCGGGCCTGTTCTATCCCGGCGATGCCGCCGGGCTGCGTCGCGCCGTGTCCGCGTATGTCGCAGCCGGTCGCCTGCCGGACGGGACGCTGCGCCGGCCGAAGGCGCTGATCGTGCCGCATGCCGGCTACGTGTATTCGGGGCCGGTCGCCGGCAGTGCCTATCGGCTGCTGCGCGATGCGGCCGCCGACATCCGCCACGTGGTGCTGCTCGGTCCGAGCCATCGCGTGGCGCTGACCGGGCTGGCGGTCCCGGCGGTGAATGCGTTCACGACGCCGCTTGGCGAGGTGGCCATCGATCGCCAAGGCCGGGAGCGGCTGGTCGGGCTCGGGCTGGTGACGGTCGCCGATGCGCCGCACGAGCTCGAGCATTCGCTGGAAGTGCAGTTACCGTTCCTGCAGGTCGTGCTCGGTGAATTCGAGCTGCTGCCGATCGCCGTCGGCGAGGCGACGAGCGCGGATGTGGCACGCGTGATCGAAGCCGTCTGGAACGGGCCGGAGACGTTGCTCCTGGTCAGCTCGGACCTGAGTCACTATCACGATGCGGTGCTCGCGCGCCGGCTCGACGCTGCAACGGCCGCGGCCATCGTTGAACAGCGCCGCGAACTGGACGGCGAGCAGGCTTGCGGCGCCACCGGCATCAACGGCCTGCTGCTCGCGGCCCGCCGCCGCGGGCTGGTCGTCGAACAGCTCGACCTGCGCAATTCCGGCGATACCGCCGGGGATGCTTCCCGCGTCGTGGGTTATGGCAGCTTTGCCGTCTACCAGGCTTGATCCGGCGGCGCGTCGCGCGCTGCTCGAAACCGCAGCCACCGCGATCGAGGCCGGACTGGGCCTGACGACGGCGGAACCGCCGACGGCCGCCGCCCGCAGCGGCGTGCTCGGCGAACCGCGCGCCAGCTTCGTGACGCTGACCATCGCCGCGGAACTGCGCGGCTGCTGCGGTTCGATCGAGCCGAGCCGGCCGCTCGTTCTCGATGTCTGGCACGCTGCGCAGGCGAGCGCGTTCCGCGACCCGCGCTTTCCGCCGCTCGACGCGACGGAATGGGACTCGGTCGGGCTCGAGATCTCGGTGCTGACACCCTGCGAGCCACTGCGCGCCGGCAGCGAGGCCGAGCTGCTGCGCGCGCTGGTGCCGGGCCGCGACGGACTGGTGCTCGAGTGGCGCGGGCGCCGCGTCACTTTTCTGCCCAAGGTCTGGGAGCAGATCGATGACCCGCGCGAGTTTCTGCACCTGCTGAAACGCAAGGCCGGTTGGGAAGCCGGTTTCTGGGCCGCGGACCTGCAGGTCTGGCGCTACGAAACCGAGCTCATCGCGGCGGAGTAGGCGGCGGGCCGCTTGCCGCGAGTGGCGGCCGGCCCCTAGAATCCGGCCCGAAGCGGGTGTAGTTCAATGGTAGAACTGCAGCTTCCCAAGCTGCTAACGTGGGTTCGATTCCCATCACCCGCTCCACCGGATTTCGAAGACTAAGAAGGGCCCTTCGGGGGCCCTTCGTCGTTCTTGGGTAACTTGCAGGAATGTAATCGAACGATTACACTTCGTGCGTGTACGTCATCAAGACGCTGCCCGAATTCGATGCCTGGCTGAGGGGCCTGAGCGACAAGACGGCGCCGCGTCGGCTAGTCGCGCGACTTCGCAAGGCTTCGCTCGGCAACCTGGGTGACGTGAAGCCCGTCGGTAAGGGTGTTGTCGAGATGCGAGAGCACTTCGGTCCCGGCTGGCGCAGGTACTTCACCCTGAGGGGCGACGAGTTGGTCGTCATGCTCGGAGGTGGGTCCAAGTCTTCGCAACGGACGGACATCGGGGTGGCGCAACGGCGAGCCGCGATGATCGAGGAGGGTTGATGGTGAAACGCAAGAAGATCAAGGCCAGTGATCTGCCGGAGTTCGACGCGGCAGAATACCTGGATAGTGAAGAGGCGGTCGCCGAGTACCTCACGGCCGTCCTCGCCGAGAATAATCCGGCGCTACTGGCAGCGGCGCTCGGCGACATCGCGCGCGCAAGGGGCATGAGCGAAATCGCGAAGTCGACGGGCCTCGCGCGCGAAGCTCTCTATAAGGCGCTTCGGCCGGGTGCCGAGCCGCGGTTCGACACCGTGTCTCGAGTCTGTGCTGCCCTCGGAGTGAAGTTGGTCGCCGAACCAGCGTCCTGATACGTCCGAGTTGTCGGCCCGTTACACTCCAAACAGGCGAGGCCATCGCTGCCGGCAAGTGACTGGTCTGGCGGGCGGAGCGGGGTAGCTCATGTGGGTTCGATGCCATCGAGCGTGAGCGACGCCGCAGCCAGCATCCGGACCCGCCGCTCGGGCGCGGCGCGAATTACTTGTCGCATTTTCGGCGGCGGAACCCCGGTGCCGGTGTTACGGTTCGGTTCATGAAGTCGCTGCCATCGACCACGGAAATGCGCCGTGCCTTTCTGCGCGGCGATGCGGCCTACGACGGCGTGTTCTACACCGGCGTCCGGACGACTGGCATCTTCTGCCGGCCATCGTGCACGGCGCGCAAGCCGCGCCCGGAGAACGTCGAGTTCTTCGCGACGCCGCGCGAGGCGAGCTTCTCCGGCTATCGCCCGTGCAAGCGCTGCCGGCCGCTGCATGCCGACGGACAGGCGCCGGACTGGGTCCAGCGCCTGCTGGCGCGCGTCGAGCGCGAGCCCGCGGTGCGGATCCGGGCCGCGGAGCTGCGCGCATCCGGCATCGATCCGGCCCGCGCGCGGCGCTGGTTCCAGAATCACTATGGCATGACGTTCCAGGCCTGGTGCCGGTCGCGCCGGCTGGGCGAGGCGTTCCGGCGAATCCGGGAGGGGGCAGCAGTGAGTGAAATCGCAGGCGCTGCGGGTTTCGAGTCGGAGAGTGGCTTCCGCGCGGCCTTCGCCCGCGCCTTCGGCAGTGCGCCGCGAAGGTCGGCCGCGGACACGGCGGTCCTGCTCGACTGGATTCCATCGCCGGTCGGCCCGCTGATTGCCGGGGCGACCGATGAGGGCCTGTGCCTGCTCGAGTTCTCGGACCGGCGCATGCTGGAGGCGCAGATCAGGACGCTGCAACGTCGCATCGGCGGCGTGCTGCTGCCTGGCCGCCATCGCTGGCTCCAGGCGCTGCGCCAGCAGCTCGGCGAGTACTTCGCCGGCCAGCGGCGCAACTTCGAATTGCCGCTCGTGATCCGCGGCACCGACTTCCAGCAGAAGGTCTGGCGGGCGCTGTTGACGATTCCGTACGGAGCGACCTGGTCCTACCAGCAACTCGCCGCGCGCGTCGGCCAGCCGGCCGCGTCGCGCGCGGTCGGCACGGCGAACGGCATGAACCGCATCGCGATCGTGATTCCCTGCCATCGCGTGGTCAACGCGGACGGCCGCCTCGGCGGTTACGGCGGCGGCGTGTGGCGGAAGCAGGCGCTGCTCGATCTCGAGCGCGGCCAGCAGGGCATGGCGCTGACCGCGCCCGCCGTCACTCGCGTCAGGGCCCGTCGCTCGGGTTGAGCACGAGCGCGCGGCGCGCGACCAGCAGCCCATCCTCGTCGGCATAGACCCAGTCGCCGGGCCGGACGCGGACGCCGGCGAATTCGACCGGCACATCGCGCTCGCCGCGGCCCTGGCGGTCGCTGCGCCGCGGCAGCGTCGCGAGCGCGAGCACGCCGAGAGCGAAGCCCGCGATCTCGGCCGAGTCGCGCACGCAGCCGTAAATGATGACGCCGGCCCAGCCGTGAGCGGCCGCCTGCTGCGCCAGCAGGTCGCCGAGCAGAGCGCAGCGGCGCGAGCCGCCGCCATCGACGACCAGCACGCGACCGGCGCCTGGCTCGCCGACCGCCTCCCTGACGCGCGAATTGTCCTCGCAGCAGCGCACGGTGCTCGCCGGCCCGGCGAAAGTGCGGCGCCCGCCATACGAGTGAAATACGGGTTCGGCGACCTGCAGCTCGCCGCCGAACTGGTCGCAGAGATCGGCGGTCTTGAAATCCATGATCGTCCGGGCCCGGGATGGCCAGCGGGTGCTGGCCGCTCATCTTAGCCCGTTGCGCGGACCGCCCGGCGCTGGAAGCGCGGTGTCGGCGCGAACGGCACCGGCTGCCGCATGGTCTTCTCGATGTCGCGCAGCAGGCCGACCTCGTCGTCGGCGACCAGCGACACCGCGTGGCCGAGGGCGCCGGCCCGGGCCGTGCGCCCGATCCGGTGCACGTAATCCTCGGGCACATTCGGCAATTCGTAGTTGACCACCTGCGGCAGCTCCTTGATGTCGAGCCCGCGCGAGGCGACCTCGGTCGCGACCAGCGCCGTGACCTTGCCGGCCTTGAACTCGGCGAGCGCCCGCACCCGCGCGGACTGGCTCTTGTTGCCGTGGATCGCGGCGGCGCGGATGCCGGCGCGCTCGAGCTGCGTGGCAAGGCGATTGGCGCCGTGCTTGGTGCGCGTGAACACCAGCGCCTGGTACCACGGGCCCTCGCCATTGCTGCCGTTCTCGAACAGGTGGATCAGCAGGTCGCGCTTGCCGGCCTGGTCAACGCGGAATGCGACCTGCGTGACGCTGTCGACCGTGCTGTTGGGCGGCGTCACCTCGACCTGCGCCGGATCGTGCAGGAGCCGCGCCGCCAGCTTGCGGATGTCCGGAGTGTAGGTCGCGGAGAACAGCAGGTTCTGGCGCTGCGCTGGCAGCAGCCGGATCACGCGCCGGATGTCGTGGATGAAGCCCATGTCCAGCATGCGATCCGCCTCGTCGAGCACGAAGTGCGCGACCCGCGACAGATCGGCGAGCCCGCGCCCGGCGAGATCCAGCAGCCGGCCCGGAGTCGCGACCAGCAGGTCGCAACCGGCGCGCAGGCTATCGATCTGCGGCTGCTCGCCGACGCCGCCGAATATCACGCGGCTGCGCAGCTTCTTGTGGGCGCCGTAGGTGCGGATGCTGTCGTGAATCTGCGCGGCCAGCTCGCGGGTCGGCGCGAGGATCAGCGCGCGCGGCGCACGGCCCTGCGGCGCGGCCAGAAGCTGCAGCAACGGCAGCACGAAACCGGCGGTCTTGCCGGTACCGGTGCGGGCGCCGGCCAGCAGGTCGCGACCGGCGAGTATCGTCGGGATTGCACCGGTCTGGACCGGCGTCGGCGACTCGTAGCCCTGGTCGGCGACGGCGCGCAGCAGCTCGGGCTCCAGCCCGAGGTCGTGGAATGTCATGATGTCTGGAAGGTCCGGGGGATAGAAAAGCGGGCGGACTATACCAGAGACGGCCGCCAGCGGGAGATCGGGCATGTTCAGGGTCATCCAGTGGGCCACGGGCTCGGTCGGGCGCACGACCTTGCGTCGGGTGATCGATCATCCGGACCTCGAGCTGGTCGGGCTGTTCGTCTACGACCCCGCGAAGATCGGCCGCGACGCCGGCGAGATCGCGAAGCGGCCGCCGACCGGCGTGTGCGCCACCGACCGTATCGAGGAGATCCTCGCGCTCGAGGCCGACGTCGTGCTGCACACGCCGCGCATCAGCGTGCCGTATGCGGCGCAGAATGCCGACGTCGTGCGCCTGCTGGTTTCCGGCAAGAACGTGATCTCGGTGAACGGCTTCTACCGGCCCGAGGTGCACGGCGAGGACTACGCTGGGCCGCTGCGCGAGGCCGCACTTCGCGGCAACGCGACGCTCGCCGGCATCGGCCTGAATCCCGGCTTCATCGCTGAACGTCTCGCGCTGACGCTGACCGGGCTGATGGCGCAGCTCGAGACGATCGAATGCCGCGAGACGGTGGATGCCTCGTACATTCCGGCGCCGGGCTTTGTGTTCGACGTGATGGGCTTCGGCAGCGAGCCGGCGGCCGGCGATATCACCCGCGGGCCGCTGGCGGACCTGTACACGGCGCTGTATGCGGAGACCTTCGGCTACGTTGCGCGGATGCTCGACACGACGGTGGCGAAGCTGGTGCCCGATCACCGCCTGACACTGGCTCCGCGCGACCTGCCGCTCGCGGCGGGCACGGTGCACAAGGGCACCGTCGCGGCGACCGAGTGGCGCTGGCACGCCGAATTCGCCGACCGCCGCCGCATGACGCACTCACTGCTGTGGACCGCAGATCCGGCGCTGCATCGTGAACGCGACGCTGCGCACTGGCAGATCCGACTGCGCGGCCGTCCCAACGTCGAACTGAGTTTCACAGTCGAGGATCCCGACCCGGCCGCGCCGCCGTCCCGGGCCGCGATGGATGCGACTGCGGCGCTGGTGATCCGCGCGATCCCGGCCGTCTGCGCCGCGCCGGCGGGGTTCTGGCAATTGCCGGCGGTGTTGCCGTTTCAGGCGCGGCTCTGAAGCCGCGCCGACTTTCAACCAGCACGCCGCCGCCCGTCCGGCCAGCCGCCGCGACTGCAGGCGGCTGACTTAGGGGCTTCGCCCGGAGGCTCACCAACGGGCCGGCTTGTGGATAGTCGTCCCCGGGATGGGATTGGGGAGCTGGCTCGATTTCAGCATCCAGGTGCGGATGGGTTTGACAAAGTCCGCATGCGCTCGTAGTTGACGTGAAGTTTTGCGCTGCGGCGCACCGGGCGTGACCAAGCCGATCAGCTTCCGATTCTGCGCCTTCACCAGGCGCAGGGACTCGGCCAGATCCGAATCATTCGACACGATCACGGCGCAGTCGTAGGCATCAAGCCAGGCGTCGTTGAGGACGTGTAGGGCAAGGTTTACGTCCGAGCCCTTCTCTTCGTTCTTCCACACTTCGACGCTGGCCGGCGGCGGATTGGCGTGCTCCATCGGAACCCGGTGCCGCAGGAAGTGCCCGTAGTACAACTCAACCAAGGGACAGTGTGCCTGCAATGCGTGCAAGTACGTTTCTTGCCGGACGTTGACATCCGGATCACTGGGCGAGGGTTGAATGCGGGCGGTGAAATACTTGATCTTTACCAGCGTGTTCTGCGGCCCGAGAATCTTCCCGAATAGCGCCACGGGGTCGAGCCATTTCCATGGGGTGCCACGGACCTCGCCGTAGTAGAAGTTGAAGCCATCCACATAGATGACAGTGCGGTAGGGGCCTTTCGTCATGTTATTCGTCCCCAGAAAAAGCCAGGGCCTCCGAAGAGGCCCCGCGCCCGGCAGCCGAAGCCACTGGGGTAGTAGTGAGCAAATCGTAGCAAACATTGCCGCCGCCAGCCAAGGACAGTTCTGGGGACAGACTTCGGAGGGCGTCAGGCCGCTCCCAAGGATGGCTAGAGGGCCTGTCTTGCGTCCGGTTGGACTTGGTGTGCGCACGGCTCTGAGTTCGAGTGCAGATGTCCGTCATTCCGAAGTGACCCTGCTACACTCCGGTGCCTCGGGGGGTCGCCATGAAAAAGCACTGGAATGAATGCGCCTCGGCATTCCAATCGGCCGCGCGCCGGGCGGGCGTTGTCGCAGTGTCGCTGCTGGCGGTTCCCGCGACAACGCTGGCGCTCGACTACACCAGTACGGCTGGCGGCGGCGGCGGAACGTCCTTCACGGCGAGCTGCGGCAGCGATCAGGCGCTGGTCGGGATCAAGGGCTATGCCGGCAGCTTCATCGATGGTCTGCAGGGGGTCTGTGTCCAGGTCAGTCATGACGGGAGCTGGGTCGGAAGTACCGTCACGACTTCATTCGCCGGCAAATCGTCAGGCACGAGTTTCAGCCTGATCTGCCCGACCGGCCATGCGGTGAGCGGCATCAAGGGCAGGGCGGGTTCCTACATCGACCAGCTCAGGGTTCGCTGCGGCCGGCTCGGCCCTAACGGGATGCTGGCGAGTTATGGCGATTACCTGAGCGGTACCGCTGGCGGCGGCGGAGGCAACGCCTTTGGTCCGTTCGATTGCAGCAGCAGCCAGCCGGCGCGGCTGTTACGGGGCAAGGCCGGAAGCTGGATCGATTCGCTCGGCCTCGGTTGTGCGGCGGTGAATACGCTGCGGCTCAGCGACCTGACCATCAGTCCGGTTCCGGTCCGCTGGTCATCCACACCGGGAGCGTCCCGAGCTACGGCGAAGGTCCAGATGTCGCTGCTGCCGAAGGCCGACGTCGCGGTCAACCTGACCTCCAGCGATCCCACGGTGGCGGCCTTCACTGGCGGTCGCGCGACGGCGTCACCGACTATCCGGACCTATGGCGATGGCAGCGTGTCGCTGACGCTGGACCCGCTGAAGTTCGGTTGCTCCAGCATTACCGCTGCTTACCAAGGGGCCTCGCTGACACGGGATCTGCTGGTCTACCAGGACGACGACTGGGAACTGGACTTCGAAGCACCGGCGACGGCGATCGTGGGCCAGCCGTTTGACGTCAGTGTCAGGCGGTTGGATCCCGGCGGCACAACCGCAGGCTGGACCATCAGCCTGCAGAACTACGACAACATCGCCATGTCGGTGCCCGGCCTGGCGACCGGGACCCTGAACATTCCAGCGGGCCAGGCGGGCAATGTGACCGTCCCGGCCGGCAGCGATGGAGCCAGGTTTCAGTTGATCGTGGCCGCTGCGGGTTGCGTACGAATCAAGGTCATCGTCGGCGAGTATCGGGTCATCCGGCCGGTCAGGGTCCGCCTGCAACCGCTTCCGATCGGGACCATCACGCGTTAGGCGACCGACGCGGGCGGCTGGCCGCCGCCCCGGCTGCTCACGCCAGCGCGTGATACACCTTCTGCACGTCGTCGTCCTGTTCGAGCCGGTCGATCAGCTCCAGCACCTCGTTGGCCGCCGCCTCCGGCAGCTCGACCGGGACCGTGCAGATGTATTCCTGTTCGGCCGACAGCGGCGTGAGGCCGCGTTCCTCGAGCCGCTTCTGCAACTGGCCGAAGTTCTCGAACTCGCAACGCACGACGAGCTGCGGCTCGCCCTTGTCGCCGCTGCTCTCGCCCATCTCGTCGAGCCCGTGATCGATCAGGTCGAGTTCGAGCTCGTCCTGGTCGATGCCGGCCGGGTCGAGCCGGAACACGCCCATGCGCCGGAACAGGAACGATACGCTGCCGGTGCTGGCGAGGTTGCCGCCGTGGCGGCTGAACAGGTTGCGGACGCTGGCGACCGTGCGGGTCGGGTTGTCGGTGGCGGTTTCGACCAGCACGGAGACGCCGTGCGGCGCGTAGCCCTCGTAGATCACCTGCTGGTAGTCGGTCGCTTCCTGGCCCGAGGCGCGGCGGATGGCCGCCTCGATCCGGTCCTTCGGCATATTGATCGCGCGCGCGTTCTGGATCACGCGGCGCAGCGCCGGGTTGTTGGCCGGTTCGGGGCCGCCGGCGCGCACCGCGATGGTGATGTCCTTGCCGATGCGCGCGAACTGCTTGGCCATGCGGTTCCAGCGCGCGAACATCGCATGCTTGCGGACTTCGAAGATGCGTCCCATCGTCAGTCCACCCGGATCAGGCGCCCGGCGCGAGGCGCGAGCCGCGCTTCGCGGCCAGGTAGCCGCGCACCATCTCGAGCGCGCTGCGGTCGCAGGGCGGCAGCCCGGCGTCGCTCGTGCCACGCGGCGTGACCCGCTCGCCCCAGCGGACCACGTGCGCCGACCACGACAGGCCGGCGCCGAAGCCGGTCAGCAGCAGGTGGTCGCCCGGCGCGATGCGGCCCTCTTCGAGCGCCTCGACCAGCGCCACCGGCACGGTCGCCGCCGACATGTTGCCATAGCGCTGGATGTTGACGTAGCAGCGCTCCATCGGCACGCCGGCGCGGCGCGCAACCGCCTCGATGATGCGCAGATTGGCCTGGTGCGGAATCACGAGCCGGATGTCGTCCGGCGCGAGCGTGCGCGCCTTCAGCACGGTCTCGCAGGCGTGGCTCATGCCGTGCACGGCGCGCTTGAAGATCTCCTGGCCGTCGAAGTTCCACTCGGTGTCGCCGAGCACCCAGCCGCAGTTGGCATAGCGGCTACCCATGCCGTGTACCTGCAGGATGCCGCGGTAGTCGCCGTAGCTGCCGAGCTTGTCGGCGAGCACGCCTTCCTCGCGCG
>Ga0194120_10003489_pt1 | contig 25574 bp, 18 predicted proteins | sample TA2MahCa65mmetaG_FD_148642 | JGI IMG/M metagenome (GOLD analysis project Ga0194120, IMG submission 148642) | Freshwater microbial communities from Lake Tanganyika, Tanzania - TA2015019 Mahale Deep Cast 65m | ecosystem: Environmental > Aquatic > Freshwater > Lake | place: Tanzania: Lake... | reverse complement strand
CCTCGATTCCCGGCGTGATCTCGAATCGGTCGTAGCGACCAGCGGTGACATCGAGGGCGAGCTCGTTCTCGAGAGAGATCTTTTCATCGAGCGGTTCATCGCTCCCCTCAGTCATTTCACCTTCGAGTGTCACCGGCCCGGGAAGACCGACGTTCATGTCGACCACGATCACCCCGTTGTTGCGGGACAAGGCGCACGCGAGATTGGCCAAGATGGGACGCGGGTCATACGTCTGATCTGATCGGTTGTAGTAGCCCGAAGGGAGGTAGCGCGCCGGTACACCGGTGTGCCACCACGTCAGATCGGCTTGATTGGTGACGACGTATTGGATGGCGTTGTTGGTCCGGAGCTCGTCGACGGCCCTGGTCAACGCCGTTGGCTCTGACGCTGCGGGTCGCTCCAGCCAGGCCCAGGGATGCGTGGCCACGATGGCCCAAAGACCAACACCGCCGAGCGCCAACAGGACCGATGCCCGGTCGGCCAACCACCAACCCGCCGCGCTGATCACGAGGATGCCACTCGGCATCATGATCCTGTTTTCCAGCTTGAGAATGGCGTCGAGGAAAAACATCGACGGCACGACCACCACTGTCAGTGCAGTGGCCAGGATCAACGCCGGGCCGAGAGCCGGATCGAGGACCGACTCGGTGGTCACCGTCGTTCCCGACGAGCCGGTCCGGGCTCGAGCATTGCGGATCCGCTCTTGGTAGAGGTTCCTCAACCAGATGTACATGACCACGACCGCTCCGGAGGCCGCCGTCAGGGCGATCACCCACTCCACGGGCGAGGGTCGAAACGATTGGCGCAGCAATGTCGTCGTTTGATTTCCCATCCCCGCTTCGAACCACCCTGCGACCCCTCGGGCCAAAAAGAAAATGTCATCGGTACCTCGGGGGTGGAACGACCAGGTCCGAGTTCCGTCGCTGGCAAGAGCCGTGACCGCGGTGGGGACGAGTCCGGCGGCGAGGAACCACCAACCGGCGCGGCGCCACGACATCCCTTGACCGACGAGCACAAGGGCTACGACCAGTGCCACGGACGGACCGACGAAGCGCGTGAATCCGGCGATCAAGGTGAGCGCGCCGAGAGCGACCAGTACCGGTGCCCGGGGCTCGAGCGTGCGTGGGTGGGCGAACCCTGTCGGGGATTCGGTCGATGATGGGTGCGGTGCGTGCACTGGAGACTCGGGACCACGTGCCAACCGATGGCGGGTTGCCAGTCGGCCCAGGATCACCGTCAGCCAGAGAACTGCGGCGCAGAACAGTGGCTCGGAGAGCACTGCGACCCCGGTGAAGCGCAGAATCGGCCAGCAACTGAGGCCGACGGCCAGGATTGATCGCGCCGCGAGTTCCGAGCGCCTCTGAGGAGCCCACGGACCAACCATCACCGCCACCGCGATGGACCCGATGGCCAGAACATTCACCGCTCCGGCGGCGTGGCGCAGGGGGAGAAACAGGTCGCAGAAGGCGATCATCAGTGGAGTACCCACACCGAAGTCGGTGAAAGGCGACCATCCAGTGGCGTCGACGGTGTCGAGCAGTGGAATCTCCGAGAATGATGGAGTCAGCGGGGTCTCGAACCATCGACCGTCGGCGAATCCCGAAGCCCCAGCCAGATAAGAGCCCGAATCGCCGACCAATGACAGTCCGTGTCGAAGTCGAAGGATCGCCAGTCCCATGGCCACGAGGGTCGATGCGATGACTGTCACGATGGCGACCCGAGCGGACAAGACAGTCACCGGATCGCCATCGACGCGCGCTCCGACGTGGTCGAGCGTGGTTCCGGCTGACGTCACCGTCGACTCACTGTCGTCGCGAACCTACGACACCGGCGAGGGTCGCTGCAGGCGGATCACCCTCGATCGGCGGAAGATCACTCCGAACACCACCCCGAACAGTGACCACACGGCGATGTTGGTCCCGCGACCGGTCGTGGGCAGAACGGATTCGTCGACGACTTTGAAGCCGATCGAGGCTGACTCGTCACCCACGGTGACGATCGCGGTGTGGTCGCCCACCTCGAGATCGGCGGGGATCTTGGCCTGCGCGGAAATGCCACCGCTGGTGTCGGTTTGGAATTCACCGATCAAACGCGGTGTCGACAGCACGATCGCCCGGCCCGGGGCGAGTGGGTCGAGTCCATACGCCAGAACCGCGATCCATCCGCCTTGCCCGAGACGTAGCACGCCGTTGAAGTCGACGTCGGTGGTCACGCCATCGGCCGAGATACCGCCAACCATCAACACCAGGCTACCGCCGACGAGCAGAGCCACGTCCTCCACCGGGATCTCTTCGACCGCTTCGGATATGGGGTCGCGCACGAGGCCGTTGAACACGGCTCCGGTGTCGGTGTAACGCAACGTGATGGGGATAACCGTGCGGGCTCCCGCGGCGTTCTGGACGATCACCAGCATCTGCTCACCCACCGAACGAATGCGATCGATGTCGGCTTGCGTGCGCTGTGCCGGTGGCGTGCGACCGATGGCGGGATCGACACGGGTGATTTGAACGGGAACCTCGACGTTGTTCACCACGATGCGCCCGACCCCCGGAGTCGAGGCCCAACGAGGATCCTCGGGAATCGTGGGAGCGCTGGTGGGTGTCGGCAACATCTGTGGGCCGAGGCCGCCAGTGGTGGGCACGGTGGTAGTGGTGGCGCCCGGTGCGATGGTGGTCGTCGCCGACGATGGTCCGCCTCCCGATCCACCACCTGGTGTCGTGGTGGTTGTGGTGGTCGTCAACGGAACCGTGGTTGTGGTCGTGGTTGTGGTTGTGGTCGTCGTCGTGGGGGGCGTGTTCGCCGTGATCGTTCCATCGGTGTAGGACACCACCCAGCCGTTCGCGGTTCCACCCGAACACGTCGTCGGATACGACCCGGCGTTCGATGACGGCGTGTAGGTGGTACTGCACGTCTCTCCGGTTCGAGTCACCCCTTGAACCGACGCAGTGCCCGTGATCGTGGGCACCGGATCACCGGCATCGATGGTGTGCGATGACGCGGTGACCACCAGCGCCGATTGGGGGCTGATGGACACCGTGGCGCTGGCCGATTGGTAGTTGCTGTCTCCGGCACTGGTGACTTCGATGGTGCACGAGCCCGAATTGTCACCGTTGGTGTGGGTCATCGTGATGGAACCGAAGGAGTCCACGGTGCACGCGGTCGACGAGCCGGCGCTGTACGTCACGCCGCCGGTGCCCAGGGCCCACACGGGAGTGATGTCGACCACTCCACCGGGAAGGGCGCGCTCGGCGCTGGCCAGTGCACCGAAGGAACCTTGAGTGGTCTTGCCCACCGACAAGGTGAGCACTTGTGTGTCGGTGGCGCCGACGGCGTCGGTGACCCGGAAGGTGAGTGACACCGGCGACCCGGTGGCCGCCGACGGTGTGCCCGAGATGACGCCCGTCGAGGACGTCAGTGTCAATCCGCTGGGCAGGGTTCCCGCGGTGCGTGTGAAGGTGTACGGGGCGACGCCGCCCGAAGCGGTCAGGGTCGAGGAGTAGGCCACGTTGCGGGCGGCGTCGGGTAGTGAGGTGCTCGTGAGATCGAGCGCCGAGCTGGCGGGCGCCACCACGTTGAACCACATCGACGAGAAAGTCTCAAAACCCCCGTGTCGCGTCATGGTGCCACCCGTAGTGCTGGCGAACGTCACCGCGGCCACCACCTCCCACAGTCCGGGAGACAGCGTTTCCGGGATCGAACACGTGTGTCCGGAGGAGAGCATGCCCGTGTTGTCGTTCACGCACGTGGCGGGGTGCGAGAGTGTTTGGGTGCCGTTACTGAAGAGAAGGCGCACAGAGATGGGGTTATCGGTGTAGGAGATCTCGGAATACATGTGGAAGTCCGGACTGGTGTCGGTGGTCGAACCACTGGGATTCACGTACTGCCCACCTGCCGCGTAGGCACCGTTGAGTTTCGTGACCCTGGGTGACCAGAACAGGTGTGCACCACCGTCGCCACCGTCACCGCCCTTGCTCGTCAACGCGCCTCCGCCGCCTCCGCCGCCTCCGCCGTAGCCGTCGAGGCCGTCGGAGCCGTCGGTCCCGGCACCACCATTGCCACCACCACCGTTTCCTCCGGTACCACGCGTCGCCGTGGCGTCGGCGGTGCCACCTCCGCCTCCACCACCCCAGAAGGTTTGAACGTTTCCGAAAACGTTTCCGAAGATGTAATCCGCGCCTCCGCCTCGGCCGCCGTTGGAGGCCGTTCCCGAGGTGGCGTTGACGGAGGCCAACCACGCGCCCTGACCACCCGCACCCGCTCGTTGTGCCACGGTCGCCGAGGCGAAAGGACCGCCGTGTGAGTATGACGTGTTGGGCGGGTTGCCGGTGGAACACGTGGTGTCACCGGCACCACCTCCGCCGTAGTTGCCACTCAGCGGCTTGGTGGGGTTGTGCAACGAACAACCGCCCGCGGTGGTGGCCTTGTTGTGACCGCCACTTCCGCCACCGATCGCGATGAGGTTGAGCGATCCGGTGACCGTGGTGTTCTGACCGGCCGTCGGCGTCGTCGCACCCTGTCCGCCGACTCCGCCCGCACCGACGTTGATTGTGACCGAGGCGGGGCTGTAGGAGTTGGTCGTCGAGAACGACGAGGTGGAGACACTTCCACCTCCACCGCCGCCACCGGCGAACTGCGTGCCGGCTCCGCCGCCACCGCCGCCACCGACCGCGGCGATGTAGTAATTGGAGTAGGACTCGGTGGTCTTCACGGTGTACGAACCAGGTGTCGTGAACTGCACCGCTCGATACCCGTCGAAGGTGTCCAACGAAACCGCGGCCGAAGGTGTGCCCGGCCCGTCGGAATCCACGGCGCGAACACGAACCTTGTACGAACCATTGCCGAGAGAGGCGAGATTGGCGGAGTTCGTCGTGCTGACTCCGTCGTCGAACGGGTACCAGAACTTCCAACGATTCATCCCGTTGTCCATCGTGAACTCGATGACGTAATCGGAGATCGATCCGTTGATGCTCGTCGTCGGTGCGGTCCACGACATGGTGGTTCCGGTGATCGACGGACTCGTCGGCGCATCGGGGCCGGTTGCCTCACCTTGGACGGTCAACAATCCGGGAACGTAGCGGAAGACGTAGCTTCCCGACACGGCTCCGGAACAGGTGGTGGCCATGGTGGCCCAGTCCGCATACGTGCCGTTGGGGTCGTAGGTCGAGCCGCAGGTGGGTGCGGTGGTGAACGAAATGCCGGCGGGCGACGTGGTGTGCGAGTAGGTCGGTGTCAGCCCCCGGGCGGTGGTCACGTCGGAGGCGGTGATCGTCGCGTATCTGGTGACCCGCAGAGCATGGTCGCGCGAGGTGCGACCATCCTCGGACACCAGGGTGATGGTGTAGTCGTTGTGCCCGTAGGCCAACGTGAGGGGAAAGGTGTAGCTCGGTCCGGTCGGTGCCGCGGTCACGACGCTCGTGCCGTTGACCCTCACGTCGGAATACAACCCGTACGTATTGTTCCTCGACGACGCAGACATCGTCACGCTGATCGTCGACACCGCCTCGGTGTACGCGGTCGATTCGAGCGAGTAGTCGCCGTTGTAGAACAACGTCGACTGACCGAGCAAGCCCGTGGTGGACAGCGTGAGGGTCTGGATGTCGGCCCCTCCGGCCAGCACCCGTAAGGGGAATGTGGCGTGCTCGGCGGCGCCGTCGGCGGAGTAGATTTGTGTGCTGAAGCGGAGATAGGTGGAGATGGGTGTGGCGTGCAGCGCGGTCACGGTGAGCGATGTGATGCCGGCGAGACTGAGAGTCGACGAGGACAGGACGTTGTTGTTCTGATCGGTGATCCGCAGGATCGAGCTGGACTTGGCCGGACCGTGCACGTAACCGCACCCGGATCCCGTGAGGTTGATCGTGAAGGTGTCGTTCTGCTTCAACTGTGTGGACTGTTTCACCGATGTCGCCACCGTGCTGTTGCAGGTGAAGGCGTTGGCCGTGGTGGCCGCCTGAGGTCGGATCGACGTCGTGGTCGCCGGCACGGAGACGGCGAGAGCGCCCAACACTCCGGTGGCGTGGGCGAACAGCAGAGCCGCGGCCACAGGGGCGACGAGAGAAAGTCGAAACAGTCGGGGCACGGGATGTCCTTAGCGATGGATGACGACCTTTTCGCCGCCAAACCAAAATACTAGACCGTCACGGTGGTGCCCACTACAGGCCCGTCAGGGCCGCCGACTCAGGCGTCGCGGACGGTTCGCGAGTCGTGGGATGCCGCTCGGAAGATGCCGGTGGCCATCAAGCTGGTTTCGCTCCGGCGACGTTGCTCGTACACGTCGGCGCGTATGGCGTGCACCGACGGAGACTCCGGGTCGGCCAAGGCGGCCATTTCGACCAGATGACACGCCAGTCTCAGGTCGCCGGCCGCCGCCAATTCCTGCCCGCGACGCGCCAGAACCTCCGCGCCCCCGGCCAAGGCCGCCATCTCGCGCGCCAGTTCCGTCTCGCGCGCCGGCTTCAGATTCGCCGGGTTGCCGTCGTACCAACCTCCGTACAAGCGCCAGATGTTTCGCACGACGAATTCCGGCTCGTCATAGGTGGCACGCAGGTAGGGCTTGTCGGCCAAGTCGTCGGGCAGTTTCACGGTGTGGATGATCTCGTCCAAGCGCGCCCCGGCGTTCATGAGGGAGAGCGTGGAGTCGTGCAGGTGTTCCAACGCACTGGCGGTGTCGTTCAGGACCATCGCCACCCGCTCGCGTCCGCCGATGGCGGGCCCGTGGGCGGGAAGCATCAGCTCGGGGCTCAGTGCGGCCATCCGACGCAACGCCATCGCCCAGTGGAGGGCGTATCGCTGGACCTTTTGAGGATTCCCGGCGTTGGGGAACTGCCAGATGAAGAAGTCGCCGACGACGATCGCCTTGGCGTCGGGAACCCAGGCCCAGGTGTGGTCGTCGGTCTCCCCTCGGGCGTGGTGAAGTTCGAACTCCCGTCCGCCGACGTCGAGTGTCGTCGTGTCGCGATACGTGACGTCCGGATAGACGAAGTCGCTTGGAAACATGGGCGAGGGCAGTCGGAACTGCCGCATGTTGATGTGCCCGTTGTACCCGTTCGTGGCTTTGTAGCGGTCGAATCGAGCGGGGATCGCTTCGTGTCCGACGTAGGTGATGCGATGGTGACCGCGACTCTCGGCGTCGGCATCGAACGCCGCCGCTCCCCCGACGTGGTCGGTGTGTCCGTGCGTATACACGGCGGTGTGAATTGGCGCCGAGGAATGGCGACGGAACTGCTCGATGACGCTCGGTGCCGACAACGCGTGCGACACGTCGAAGATCACGTGGCCGTCGGCAGTCTCGAAACTGACGACGTTGCTGAAGGACTCGATGACACCGACGCCCGATCCCAATTCTTCGAACTCGGTCGCCGCGGCCGACACCGAGAGTTTCAACGTGTTCGCACTGGTTCCGTCGACCAAGGCCGCCGACCGTTCGAGCATTCCGTTTTTCGCCATGACCGAAGTCTGTCACCCGAGCGGTGCGACCTACGCCGATTAATGTGACATCCGCGGCAAGAAGGGGGTCGAGCATGAAGATCGAGGAATTGTTTTCGGTGAAGGGCAAGGTGGCGCTGGTGACTGGAGGGTCGCGCGGCATCGGCGAAATGATCGCCGGCGGATACTTGGAGAACGGGGCCAAGGTCTACATCAGTTCACGCAAGAAGGAGCAGTGCAACGCCACCGCCGAGCGACTCTCGGAGCGTTACGGAGCCGAATGCATCTCGATCCCCGCCAACTTGTCGGACCTGACGGGTATCGACGCCCTCGTGGCCGAATTGAAGAGCCGCGAGGATCACATCGACATTCTCGTGAACAACGCCGGTGTCTCGTGGGGCGCACCTTTGGACGAGTTCCCCGAGATCGGCTGGGACAAGGTCTTCGACACCAACGTGAAGGGTGTGTTCTTCCTCACCCAGCGATTGCTGCCCTTGCTCGAGGCCCGCGCCACCCGTGACGAGCCGTCGTACGTCATCAACATCGGCTCGATTGACGGGCTTCGTTCGGCGTCCTTCGACACCCAAAGTTACGGGCCGTCCAAGGCGGCGTTGCACACCCTCACCCAGCAACTGGCGGGGAAGTTGGCCAAGCGAAACATCATCGCCAACGCCATCGCCCCCGGACCTTTCCCCACCTGGATGTTGAGCACCGGAGTCGGAACCGGTGGCGACGTCGAGAACACCGACTGGGCTGCGGTCGGACGTCTGAACCCGCGCAAGCGCGTCGGCACTCCCGAGGACATCTCCGGTTTGGCCATTTTCTTGAGTTCGCGTGCGTGTGGCTTCACCGTTGGCGCGGTGATCACCTGTGACGGAGGAACCGCTGTCTCCTGAACGGGCCGAGTCCAACGGAGAGGCAGTAGAATGGTGTGGCTTGTGACGAATCATGCGGACCATCACATCGACGTGCTGATCGTCGGCGCCGGTATCTCGGGTATCGGCGCGGCATACCACCTGCAGACCCTGTGCCCCGATCGCACGTTCACCATTCTCGAAGGTCGTAGCGACATCGGTGGCACCTGGGATCTCTTCCGGTACCCGGGCGTGCGCAGCGACAGCGACATGCACACGCTCGGCTTCAGCTTCAAGCCGTGGACCGAAGCAAAGTCCATCGCCGACGGCCCGTCCATCATGAAATATCTCCGCGAGACGGTCGCCGAACACGACATCGACCGTCACATCCGATTCGATCATTGGGTCACCAACGCCTCGTGGGACACCGCAACGTCGCGTTGGACGGTCACCGCGGACGACAAGCGATCCGGAGGAACGGTCACCCTCACGTGCAACTTCCTCTTCATGTGCTCGGGTTATTACTCCTACAAGCAGGGATTCACCCCCGAGTTTGCCGGTCGTGAGGATTTCCGGGGCATCATCGTGCACCCACAGAAATGGCCCGAAAACCTCGACTACGAGGGTAAGAAGGTGGTCGTCGTCGGTTCGGGTGCCACCGCGGTCACCATCGTGCCAGCCATGGCCACCACCGCGGAGCACGTGACGATGTTGCAGCGGTCGCCGACTTACATGGTGGCGCGCCCCGACCATGACGCTATCGCCGACACCTTGCGCCGGTTCCTTCCGTCCAAGATCGCCTACGCGATCACTCGCTCGAAGAACATTTTCATGTCGAAGTACTTTTACGATCGCACGCGCACCCAGCCCGAGAAGGTGAAGCAGTTGGTATTGGGCGGTGTTCGCAAGGCCCTCGGACCCGATTACGACGTCGACACCCACTTCACGCCGTCGTACAACCCGTGGGATCAGCGCATGTGCCTGTTGCCGAACGGTGACTTGTTCAGAGCCATCAACAGTGGCAAGGCCAGCGTGGTTACCAACCACATCGATCGTTTCGTCGAGAGAGGAATCAGATTGGTTTCGGGCGAGGTACTCGAAGCCGACATCATCATCACGGCCACCGGCTTGAACCTCGTCACCCTCGGCGAGATGACCGTCGGGGTGGATGGACGAGAAGTGAACTTCGCCGACACCTGGACGTACAAAGGCCTGGCCTACTCCGACGTCCCGAATCTGGTGTCGACCTTCGGATACATCAATGCGTCATGGACCCTGCGCGCCGACGTGGTGAGCAAGTACGTCTGTCGGTTGCTGAATCACATGAAGGCCACCGGCACTCAACAGGCCACACCGCGACTTCGTCGTCAGGACGCCGACATGCCCGCGCGACCATGGATCGACGATTTCTCGGCCGGCTACATGTTGCGTGTGATGCACCTGATGCCCAAGCAGGGAGATCACGAACCTTGGATCAACCCGCAACTCATCGCGCGCGACAAGCAGATCATCGTGAAAGCCCCCATCGACGACGGCGCCATGCAATTCACCAAGACTCCAGCCTTGGTCTGACCTTCGAGGGTTTCAGCCGACCATTGCCGGCTCGGGGATCCCGCCCGGCCCGGCGAACACGTGACGCAAACGTTCGTCGAGATCGATCGTCGACGCCACGTCGCGGGCGACATCGACGAAGTCACCCAAGGCCATCCTCACTGGGTTGTTCGTGCGGATGTTCTTCGTGAGTCCGTATTGAACCTGGCCAATCTTGGGCTCGAAGGTTCGAAAGAAACGGTCCCAGACGATGAGGATGCTGCCGTAGTTCTTGTCGATGTGCTGCTCGTTGGTGCCGTGATGAACACGATGGTGCGACGCCATGTCGAAGATCCTCCCGATGGGTGCCCGCTTTGAGGCGTTCACGACTGCCGCACCGACGACGACTGCCGCACCGACGACGACTGCCGCACCGACGACGACTGCTGCACCGACGACCGCCGCACCGGTCTTGCCGGTCACTGGCTCTGACATCAAGGGCCCCTTCGTAGCCGGACTGCTCGCACCGACCGCTGGTGTGTTGGCGTCGTTACGTCGACAGCGACCGATCAACCGAAAGAGTTCGAGACACTTACGATTGATACCCCGCCCGCTGGAAGGCTGGTTCGTGGCGGAGTTTCGCACAATCGGGCGATTTCCCCGGCGGTTCGCATGCTGGGCTGTTGCGATGTCGCTCGGCCCTTCACCGAACCGCCGAAGTCAGGACAACTTCTTGGCCAAGCGCAGACGCGCCAAAGACCCCGGATCGGCCAGACCCTTCATGGCGATCTCGTAGTCGGGCAACGCGTACACGTCGCCATCGTCCCCGATCATGAGGAAACGGTCGAACTTGGCGAGGAAGGTGCGGTCGTGACTGACGGCGATCACCGTTCCCTCGAATCCGTCGAGGGCCCGCTCGAGCGCCTCGGAGGATTCGATGTCGAGATTGTCGGTGGGTTCGTCCAACAGCAGGACGTTGTGCCCCTCCAGTTCGAGGCACAGGATCTCGAGTCGGGCCTTTTGCCCTCCCGACAACGTCTGGAACTCTTGTCGAGCGTTGTTCACCAATCCGTAGCGAGCGAGCGCACGCATGGACTTCTCGTCGTCGATCAGGCGATCACGGACGATGTCGATGCATTGACGACCGGTGAAGTCGGGACGATCGTTGATCTGCGTGAAGACACCCACCGAGGTGCGGGGGCCAAAGGTGATGGCGCCCTCGTCCGGCGTGGCGCCGTTCAGCACCGCGAGCAGATGACTCTTGCCGGTGCCGTTCGGTCCGATCAGGCCGACGCGCTCGCCGTGGTACACCTCGTCGGAGAACGGGAAGAACAGACTTCCCACCGAGATGTCCTCCAACTTCGCGACGCGGCGGGCCGCGTCCGCGCCACGCAGGCGAACGTAGATCTGCTGGTCGGCTACTGGCGGGGGCGGTGGACCGAGCGCCACGAACTTCTCCCAACGCGTCTCGGCGGCGTTGGCCTTGGTGGCGTTCTTGAAGTTCTGCGCGGCACGTTGCTTCATGATCTTCATGTGATGGAACAACCGTCGTTCCTCGTCGTTCCAGCGCTTCAACTCGTCGCCCATCAACTCCTGACGCTTCGCGCGGGCCTCGGGGAAGGTGGCGTAGGAGCCGCCGTGGCTCCAGCAGCCCGAACCCTCGATGATGACGATCTTGGTGGCGACGCGTTCCAACAACGCGCGGTCGTGGCTGACCATCAAGATGGTGGCCTTACTGGCCATGATCTGCTCCTCCAACCATCCTCGAGTGGGAATGTCGAGGTAATTGTCGGGTTCGTCCAACAACAACACGTCGGCACCCGAGGTGAGCAACAGGTCGAGCACCAATCGCTTGCGCTCGCCACCCGACAGCTCCGAGACGAGACGGCGCGAAAAGTCGTCGACGGTCGACTTGACGCTGCGTTGGGCCGCCGCCTGCCACTTGGTTTCCAGTTCGTATCCGCCGAGGTCGCCCCAGTCGGACAATGCGGTGGCGTATCCCATGCCGTCGTCCGATCCGTCGGCCAACGCCTTCTCGGCCGCGACCAACGCGCGTCCGGCCGTGCGCAACTCCGCGGGGGCGACCTCGATGAGCATCTCGCGCAAGGAGTCGGTCGGCCGTGACATTCCCACGTCCTGGGTCATGGTGAGCATGGAACCGTTCACGGTGAACTCCCCACCGTCGGCGTCGATCACACCCGACAGGATGCGCAGGATGGTGCTCTTGCCAACACCGTTGGCACCGACCAACGCGGCGTGCTCCCCGGGAGCGATGCCGAAGCTGACGTCGAAGAAAAGTTGATCGGCTCCAGGCGGTGCGTATTCGAGTTCGGAGACGACGATGCTGCTCACCTCGTCAGTCTCGCGGGAATGAACGCCGACTACACCTTCAACAGCAACTTGCCGTGGTGAGCGCCGGTCATGAGCATGTTCATGACCGCAGGGAAGTTCTCGATGCCGCGCTCGATCTGTTCGCGCATGATGATGTCACCGCTGCGGTACCACTGTGCCAGTTGATTCTCCGCACGCGCGTAGTGGTCGGCGAAGTGGAAGACCGCGAAGCCCTCCATGGTGGCGTGACGCTCGGCCAGTTTCAGGTAGTTACGCGGGCCGCGGACGTCGTCCATCTTTTCGTACTGTGAGATCGCACCGCAGATGACCACTCGCGAACCCTCGACGATGCGCATCAACACGTCGTCGAGAATCTCTCCTCCGACGTTGTCGAAGAAGACGTCGATGCCCTTCGGGGCCAACACGTCGAGCCGGGTGCCGACGTTCTCGTTGCGGTAGTCGATCGCCGCATCGAATCCGAGCTCGTCCACGAGGAATCTGGTCTTGTGACTCCCACCGGCGATACCGATCACCCGGTCGGCCCCGCTCAGGCGGGCGATCTGGCCGGCCATCGAGCCCACGGCTCCGGCCGCACCGCTGACCACCACGGTGTCACCGCTCTTCACACGACCCACGTCGACGATTCCGAAATACGCGGTGAGACCGGTCGTGAGCCCGAGGGCTCCGAGCCAGGCGTTCGCCGGTGCAATCGAGGTGTCGAGTTTGCGCAACGTGAACGCCGGCATCACCGCATGCGTTTGCGAACTGAGCGGTCCGAACACCTTGTCGCTGGCGGCGAAACCGGCGTCACGACTGTCGAGAACCTCGCCCACTCCGAGCGCCGGAATCACGCCGCCGATTTGGGCACCGCGGTGAAAACTTCCTTCGTCCAAGGTGGTTCGGATGAAGGCGTCGATGCCCAACAGGTCGACCGCCACCAGAACCTCGCCGTCGTCGAGCGGAGCCAGCTCCTCCTCGACGTAGCAGAAGTTCGTGTCGTCGGGTCGTCCGTTCGGTCGGCTGACGAGAACCACCTTGCGATTGACGATGCCCATCACAAGCCTCCGTCGACGCCAAGGATCTGTCCTGTCACCCAACTCGACGCCGGGGACACGAAGTACAACACCGCCTGGCCGAGGTCGTCGGGGGTTCCGAGGCGACGCATGGGCATGCGCAGAATCTTCTCCAATTTCGGAAGATCCTCGTCCTGCAGACGCATGGCCTTCATCATGATCTCGGTGGGGACAGCACCAGGCATGATGCAGTTGACGCGAATGCGCGGCCCCAATTCCTTGGCGTAGGTGACGGTCAGCGAGTTCACCGCGGCCTTGGCGGCGGCGTAATGACCGCTGCCCATCACGGTGCTTACGGCGGCTTTCGACGAAATATTGACGATACGACCACCGTCGCGCATGAGTCGAGCGGCGGTGTTGGTGCAGACCCAGATGGAGGTGAGGTTCAGTCGCATCGTGGCGTCCCACTCGGCCGGATCGAGCTGGACGAGGGGCGCCTGGATGGGGGAGCCGCCGGCGTTGTTGATCCAAATGTCGAGGTGCCCGAACTCGGTGACGGCCCGCTGGGCCAACGCTTCGACCGCGGAGTTGTCGGTGACGTCGGTGGGCATGGCCACGGCGCGTCCACCCTTGGCGCGAATGTCGGCGGCCACCCGCTCGACCTCGTCGGCTCGACGGGCCGCACACACCACCGCGGCTCCGGCGTCGGCCAAGGTGTGGGCGATGCCCTCACCGATGCCGCGGCCCGCGCCGGTCACCACGGCCACGTCGTCGGACAGGTCGAACAAATCGTTGATCGCTGTGCTCATCGCTCCCCCTTGATCGAGGAGAAAGTTACCAGTAGTAAGTAAGGGTGAGAAGTGCCGGTTTGCTCGACCCCCGGCGAGGGACCACACTGAAGTCATGAGCAAGCCAACGACGGTTCCGGCACGCAGACCGGGTCGGCCGGTGGGCGGACAGTTGGAGGTCGGGCGCGAGCAGGTACTGGATGCCGCCGAGCGGGTGATCGCGCGCCGCGGGGCGGGGGTCTCGATCGAGGCGGTGGCCGTGGAAGCCGGAGTGACCAAGCCGATCGTCTACGACCGAGTGGGGGGCCGGGCCGATTTGGCTGACGCCTTGGCCGAACGTCTGGCCGACCGTATGGCCGCGGCCGCCGCAGAGGCCGTTCGAGTCGACTCCGCCCTCACCAAGGAGTCCCTGCGGGGTCTCATCGAGGCCAACCTCTTGGTCGTGGGCCAGCATCGGAACCTGTTTCTGTACGTCACCGGGGGCACTACCGAGCAGACCGCGCTCGGACGGTTGAAGCTGACCGAGCGCTCGACAATGCCCATGAGCGCGGCCCTCACCGCCTGGCGAACCGAATTCGGGGAGTCCACCGAGGTGGCCGAGGCCTGGGCCTTCGGCATCGTGGGCATGCTGCAAATGGTGTCCATGTGGTGGCTCACACAGGACCAACGCTCGGCGGTCGAGGTGGCCGGGCACATCACCGACCTCTTGTGGTACGGCGTGCCCGGACGGGCACGAGAGTTGTAAATTACGAGGGGTAGATTAGGGCTCCACGGGGTGTTACTGTCGTCACAGGTTAGTCGGGGGAAAAGCATGGCCGCAGAGGACAACTACGAGGATCTCACCGAGTGCGCACTCACTCCGGAGCTCGAGCACAAGCTGGTGAATTCGCTCAGTGAGTGCGTGTTCATGTGGGTGAACAGCAAGAACGAGCCGTTCGGCGTGGTGATGTCGTATCTGCCCAAGGACGGCAAGTTGTGGCTGACCGCGGCCGAGACGCGCAAGCGGGTCCCGGCATTGCGTCGCAACCCTCGTTCGGCGATCTGCATCAACAGCACCGGCTCAAAAATGGGCAGTGGCAAGACGGTCACGTACAAGGGCAACTGCTTCATCCACGACGATCGCGCGACCAAGGATTGGTTTTATCCCGAGTTCGCGAACCGTCTGCGTCCCGACAATCCCGCCGCCGCCGAGGCCTTCCGCACGTTCCTCGACTCGCCGCACCGCGTGATCATGGAGTTCATCCCCGATTACGCCCTCAGTTTCGACGCCATCCTCATGTGGGCGCGTTCGCCCGAGGTCGTGCAGTAATCGCCACTACAACCACAACCACAGACGGAGACAGATCATGTCGATGACCGAAGAGGTACCCGCCCACCTGCAAGGCAACGGCCGCCCGACGCAGGAGGAGTTGACCCTCACCAACCTCGAGGTAGTCGGGCACATCCCGGCCGAACTCGACGGCCGGTACCTGCGCAATGGTGCGAACCCCATCACGGGCATGAGCGACCACCCCTTCTTCGGGGACGGCATGATCCATGGCGTGCGCCTGCGCGACGGCAAGGCCCAGTGGTACCGAAACCGCTACGTGCAGACGCCGTTCATCGAGGATCCGTCCATCGACATTCTCGATCCGAACGTGACTCTCGACATGAAGTGCTCGAAGGCCAACACCCACATCGTCGGTCATGCCGGCAAGATCCTCGCGTTGGAGGAGGGTCACTTCCCGTACGTGATGGACGGTGACCTCAACACTGTCGGCCCAACCGACTACAACGGCGTGTTGAAGGGTCCCTTCACCGCGCACCCCAAGATCTGCCCGACGACGGGTGAGATGCTGGCCTTCGGTTACGCGCCGTTGCCTCCCTACCTCACGTACCTACGCGTGGCGGCCGACGGGACTCTGGCGCAAGTCGAGCCCATCACCGTCACCGGCCCCACCATGATGCACGACTTCAACATCACCGAGAACTACGTGATCTTCATGGATCTCCCGGCGGTGTTCAACTTGGATCTGGCCCTCGAGGGCAAGATGCCCATCGAGTGGAGCGATTCCTATCCGGCGCGCCTCGGTGTCATGCCGCGCAACGGCAACGATTCGCAGGTGAAGTGGTACGACATCAATCCCTGCTACGTCTTCCATCCGATGAACAGCTACGAGGACGGCGACAAGATCGTCCTCGACGTGGCGCGCTTCGAGCACATCTGGAAAAAGGACGCCATGGACTTCCCGTTGCCCCTGCTGTGGCGATGGGTGATCGACACCCGCACCGGCAAGGTGACCGAGGAGCAGATCGACGATCGCTCGGGCGAGTTCCCGCGCGTGAACGATGCCGTCATCGGCAAGAAGCATCGCTTTGGCTACGAGATGTCGATGGGCAACGCCGGCTTCGGCGAGGTCGACGCCGGCGCCATCTTGAAGTACGACCGCCAGGCCGGAACCCGCACCTCGATCGAGTTGGGCAAGGGTCGGGTGTCGGGAGAAGCCGTGTTCGCGCCGGCCGCGGGGGCGACCGCCGAGGACGACGGCTATCTCATGACTTTCGTGTACGACGCCGCGTCGGACACGAGCGAGTACGTGATCTTCGACGCCAAGACCATGAGCGCCGATCCGATCGCCACCGTCCACCTGCCGCGTGTGCCCTTTGGGTTCCACGGCAGTTGGGTACCGGCCAACGTGGCCGACTAAGTAAGCGCCGCGATTCGCGGCATACAACTGAGGGGGGAAAATGAAACGATCCACGAGTTCGGGGACCTCGGGATCGCGGCGGCGCCATCGTGCGCTCGCCGTGGTCGTTGCTGGGGGTCTGTTCTTTGTTGCCTGTGGTGGTGACGATGGCGATAGTACGCCAGCGGAAACTGAAGCACCGGCAACTAGCGAAGCACCGATGACCTCGGATGCTCCGGGCACGGATGCACCGGTAGGCGAAGACGGTCCGCCGACCGGACCTGAGATGCTGATCGGAATGGTGAACACCGAAGGCAATCCCAACGGGCTCGATTTTCCAGATCTTCGTCGCTTTGCCGAGGCAGCTTTCGAATTCATGAATTCCAGTGGTGGATTCGGTGGTCGCCCGGTCAAATTCGAAACCTGCGTTGCTGGTGGCACTCCTGAAACGTCACAGAAATGCGCTCAAGAGTTGATCGGTAAGGGCGTCGAACTGGTCCTTCTCGGACTCGACCTGTTCCCTGACTATGCCACCTATGGAGCGGCGAACGTTCCTGTGATCGGCGTATTGCCGATTCTGCCGCCTGACAACACGGCGGAAGCCTTGTTCTTGACGGGTGGAAACGCGACGACGACTGCGGTCATGGCCGTGATCGCCCGGGATCGCTACCAGGCCAAGACCGTCGGCATTATTCATGCCGACAATGCCGGGGCTAACTCAACTGCTGCTGGTGTTCAAGCGGCATTGGACAAGGCTGGGATCAAATGGAAAGCCGTCAAAGGTGGAGACAACGAAACTGATGCGGGTTATCTCGGTTTGATGCAGGCCGCCAATGCCGATGATCCAGATCTCTTGATTTCGCTGTATGCCGATGCTGGCTGTATCGGAACGATGCGCGGTTATGCCACAGCTGGTCTCGACAAGCCCGTGTTGACAACGAACATCTGCGCGGACAGCGACGTCATTAGTCAGGTTGGAGATGACGCAACTAACTGGGTATTCGTTGGCGGCACAATGGATCGCGACACCCCGCAGAAGGCCCTGCTCCAAAAGATCCTGGCTCCTTATATTCCAAATGAGGAAACTGGTGAAATGGGCATCGAGCCCGAAGAGGTCAATACACAAGCGCTAGGTCTTGGCGGTCTGGGTTCGCTTTTGGCAATGACGCTCCGTGACATTGCCGCCCAAATGGTTGCTGAAGGTACTGAAATGACGGGTCAAAACTTGTACGACTATCTGAAGGTAACTGATGGTCTGTACCTGTATGGCGGAATCACTCCACTCAAATGTGGTGCGGCGGCTCCGACTTACTCGTCGTTCTGTTCGTTCGTCTTCGAGGCGACTGAATACAAAGACGGTGCTGTTGTTTCCGTCGAAAACGGAAAACTGTGGGACAGCATCCCACTGCTCCCCTGATCAGTCGATCGCTGCCGAGCAACAAGAAAAATAGAGAACTTCATCATGAATGACTATCTTTTTTACTTGTTGCTCGGCAGCGCTGCCGGGGCGATCATTGCCGGTTTTGCAATGGGTCTCATCATCAGTTATCAGGGCTCCGGCATTGTCAACTTCGCCTACGGTGCGATTGCAATGTGGAGTGCTTATGTGTACGCAGAACTCCGGAATGGGGCTTACCTGTTCCCCATTCCGGGTTTGCCAGACCGGTACCACTTTGGTGGTGATGTCGGCTTCATTTGGGCATTTGCTTTGTCCTTACTGACCGCGGCAGTGACCGGTTTGTCGATATACGTTTTGATCTTCCGTCCTTTGAGAAATGCTCCCGCCCTGGCTCGAGTTGTGGCCAGTGTGGGCTTGATCATCGTTCTGATCGGTCTGAAGGATCGACGGTTTCCTGATCAACTCGCAATGCGAGTCGATCCGATTTTGCCCCGCGAGGTCGTGACGATCACCGAAACACTTCGCGCGCCGCGAGACGGGCTTTGGCTATTGGGCATTGTGCTACTGATCACCCTCGTCGTGTGGGCGGCCAGTAAATACCTTCGATTTGGTCTCGCCACTCGTGCAGCCGCCGAGAATGAAAAAGGAGCTGTTCTTCTCGGTCATTCACCCGATTTCTTGGCGGCTTCGGGCTGGGTGCTTTCATCGGTTGTCGGTGCAGTGGTTGCGATTTTGGCCGCACCGCTCGTGCAACTCAATGGTTCGATTTTTACATTCGGTTTCCTGATTCCAGCTTTGGGTGCCGCACTCATTGGTAAGTTCCGCAACTTTTGGCCAACAGTGTTGACGGGTGTGGCCATTGGAATGGTGCAGAGCACATTCACCAAGATGCAGCTCGATTTCAGTTGGTGGCCCGAGTATGGGATGCGCGAAGGTCTACCGTTTATGGTCATCATCGTCACCATGATCGTGTCGGGTGAGCGTCTGCCCGAACGTGGTTCAGTTGGTGGCTGGAAACTGCCATACGTTCCGCCAGCCAATGTGACGTGGTTTTCGGTAGGAGCTCCCATTCTGATTGCGTCAGCGGGCATTCTTTTCCTTGGACCGTTGTGGCGAGCCGCCATCATGAGTTCATTGATCGCTGCAGTCTTGGCATTGTCTTTCGTCGTCTTGATCGGTTTTGGTGGTCAGACTTCTCTTGCTCAAATGGCGTTTGCCGGTATTGGTGGATTCGCATTGTCGAAATTGGCGACCAATTACGGAATCCCCTTTCCGATCGCCCCGATCCTCGCGTCTCTTGGAGCGATGTTGTTCGGGGTTTTAGTCGGGCTTCCAGCTTTGCGAGTCAGGGGTACCAATTTGGCGATTGTGACCCTGGCTGGTGGAGTGACCATTGCCGAATTTGTCTTCAAGCATCCCTGGGTAATCGGCAGCATGGATACCGGAGGACCAAAGATTCCCAATCCCTCACTGGGCGATTGGAATCTCGGATTGGTGTACGGCAGTGAGACATCGCGACCCATATTCGTCTTTTTCTTGTTGGCAGTTCTGACGATTTTGTGTTTGATGGTGGCCAACATTCGCCGCAGTGGTTCTGGACGCGTGTTGTTGGCTGTTCGCAGCAATGAACGGGCGGCAGCGGCAGTAGGTATCAACAACGTTCGTGTCAAGATGATGATGTTCGGGTTGTCGGCTTTCATCGCCGGCGTGGGTGGTTCATTGATCGCTTATCGATTTGGTGCCGTGTCCGATCTGTCGTACGGAACCATTGCGTCGCTGACAGCGTTATCGTTCGCCTATCTCGGTGGTATCACGAGCGTTAGCGGAGCGGTGACTGCCGGGGTCACGGCAGCTTCAGGAGTTGCTTTCTATTCAATGAATAAAGTGTTTGGTTCGTTTGGTCGCTGGGAGGCACTGATTGGTGGAGTGTTGTTGATCTTCACCGCCATCACGAACCCTGAAGGCATCGCCGGCGGCATTCGTGTGCAGGTGGCGCAGAAGCGTCGCGAGGTGGCGCAGAAGCGTCGCGAAAAGGAATCAGCGAAGGTCACACTCGTGGAGTCGGTTTAGCCCCTCCCCGAGTCGGGAATCGGTAGTCGAGGTCAGACCGCGGCGACAGTGGGTGACCCGGCCGTCACCGCAAAGGTCTTCCATGTGGTGACCGCCGAACCCTCGACGAGAGAGTTGTCGACGATTCGGTAATCGGCGGTCCACGACGAGGCGTCGACGGTGTGCAGTGTGTACCCGCGGTGGGTGATCTCCGCATCGATGATGTTCGGAAGGGCCACCAACAGTGACTCGGTCGAGGGATCGACGTTCGCACTCGATGAGATCGAGGTGGTGACGAACTCGATTCCCCGTGATGTCGCCGGATCAGCGGTGGTCGTGAGTTGCCCGACGCCAGCCAGATGAATGTCGCCGGTGAGCACGATCAGGTTGTCGGCCGATGCGATCGACTCCAACAATCGATCGCGTGACGGTGCATATCCGTCCCACTGGTCGTAGTTGAGCACCGCGGCCCCCAGACGGATGTCGGTCATGACCGTTTGGTTGGCTACGACGTTCCAAATCGCCGAACTCACGATGTTCTCGGCGACCCACGCCTCTTGCTCGGAACCGAGCATCGAACGTTGTGGATCGACGGCTTCTTCGCACGCCGGTGTCACCTGCAACACCGCATCGCCACACGCTTGATCATTGCGATACTGCCGACCATCGACGACGAGCATGTTCACCAGCCCACCCCAGGACAGGCGGCGGTAGATGTCGAGATTTTCGTCGGCCGGTGGATTCAATCGCACTGGCATGTGCTCCCACCATGCCTGGTACGCCGCGGCTCGTCGGGCGGTGAAGCCATCGGTGTCGGCGACGTCCTGGGGGGTCAGTGAGGCGTAATTGTTCTCGACCTCGTGGTCGTCCCAGGTGACCACCCACGGGCAGGTGGCATGGGCTTTCTGCAACAAGATGTCGCCTCGGTACAGGGCGTAGCGATTGCGGTACGCCTCCAGGTCGGTGACCTCGTCGCTGTTGTGCAGGCGAACGGTGTTGGCACCCAGCGTTCCGACACCACCTTCGTAGATGTAGTCGCCGAGGAAAACCACGAGATCGGGGGACTGCTTCACCATGTCGTCGTAGGCGGTGTAAAAGCCGGCCGTGAAATTCTGACAGGAGGCGGTGGCGATGCGCACAGGCTCCGTCGACGATGCATCGGGGGCCGAGCGCGTCTTGCCAACCGGACTGGTGAACTGGCCCACTCGAAATCGGTAGTAAGCGACGGTGTCGGACGGAGGCGACACGTCGACGTGAACACTGTGTCCGTAACGTGCGGCGGCGACGGTGTCTCCGGAGCTCACGATGTCGGTGAACTCGGGATCGGTCGCCAGCTCCCAACGAACCGACACCTCTTCCTCGACGATTCCTCCCCCGTTCAACGGATCGGGCGCGAGACGGGTCCAGATGATCACCGACGCGGCGGATGGGTCACCAGAGGCGACGCCCAAAGTGAACGGATCGACATCGAAGGGAGCCGGCGCCAAGGTGGTGGAGGTGGTCGACACCTCGGGAGGGGTCGTCGCTGTCGGTGACGTGGTTTCGCCCGTTGCGTCGTCGTCGGACTTCGAACAGGCCGCTACGACGACCGAGGCACCCAGGGCGAGGAAAAGACGACGAGAGATCGGTGAGGTCATGACCGAATCTTGTCAGATTCGCGGATCGCTGCGTGACGGAGTGGTCTCATGACCCATCGTTCCTCAAGCCGGGCCGCCCCACCATCTCCCTCGGGGGCGATCGGTCGCTCACCCGAAGTCGAGGAGGACGCCGATGCGCATGAAGTGGTGGTGGGTGACCATGGGTCTGATCGGGTGTGGTGGAACCAGTGGTGCGATCACGGGTGAACCCGTCTCGACCCTCACAAGCGTGACGTCGAGCAGCGTGACGTCGAGCAGCGTGACCAGCGGCGATACGGTCCCCGGAACCCCGTCCGCCGCCGAGGTAGAAATGGCGTTCCATCGGCTGATGTCGGTGCGTCTCGAGTGCGGTCGTCGACCGGGTTCGTGCCCCGTGGACGAATTGGCCGTCGCCGGTTCGAGCATTCACGGTGAGCTGTTCGATCTGATGAACATGCGGGCCGAAGCAGGAATCACCGCGTCGTCACGGGGCTCGCTCAGGTATCGGGTCGATGACGTACGCGTCGATGGTGACACCGCCACCATCGACGCCTGTCTCACCGACGACACCGTCATGGTGATGGACGGCGCCATCTTCGACGAATCGACCCTCAGCGCGACGGTGCAATGGGCCATGTCGCTGTCGATGGTGACACCGCCACCATCGACGCCTGTCTCACCGACGACACCGTCATGGTGATGGACGGCGCCATCTTCGACGAATCGACCCTCAGCGCGACGGTGCAATGGGCCATGTCGCTCACCGAGACGGGTTGGAAGTGGAGTACATGGCGCTTCATTTCCGTGACACGGGAGGGGGACCTGTGCGCGTTCACCGAGTGATCTTGTTGGCAGTGTTGTCGACACTGCTCGGACTGTTCATGGGCGACGTGAATCGCCCGGCTCTGGCGTCGGACACGTCGGGGGGTTCGTCCGCCGGCGTCATCTGGGCCGGGGTGCAGGCTGGCACTCCCCCGAGGTCGGGCTCGTCGGGCGGATCCGCCTGCACCTGGCGGATGTTGGTGACCTTCGACTCCGGCATCGGTCGCACCACGAACATCTCCCGCGTGGTCTCGGGCATCCGCTACGACCTCTACGAACGACGTTGCGGTGCGGTCTTCACCGACGTCTGGATACCGAGACTCTCGCCGAGCCAACTCGCCCGTAGCGCGGCGGTGTCGGCACAGGCCCGTCTGCCCGTTCCGGTCGCCAATTTCGCTCCGGTCGCCGACTCGGTGGTGGTGAAACTCCCGGTCTGGTTCTGGGTGGAATCTTCGTGGTGGACACCGGTGTCGGCCACCGCGTGGATCCCGACGGCTTTCGGAACCCTCTGGGCTCGCACCACCGCCACGCCGGTGCGCGTCGAGTTCTGGACGCAGGACGACGCGAGCCCAGACGGCCCCGGTACCGGGTCGACGTCGTGCGCGGGCCCGGGTCGGCCGTGGCAGGTCGCCCTCGGCGACGAGGCCGTGTCGGCCTGCTCGTACACCTTCGCTCATTCGTCGGGCTCGCGACCGTCGGGCAGGTTCGTCGGAGTGGTCGGCGTCGAGTGGCGAATCAGCTGGACGTCGAGCACGGGGGCTGGTGGCATGTTGCCATCGCACACCACCGCTTCGTTCGTGACGACGCGGGTGGGCGAGCTTCAGGCTCTCGTCGGTTGAGAGCGCGGCGCGCGCTGCGACCACAGCACCCCGGCGATCACCAATGCGGCCCCCAATATCTGCACAGGCTTCAGCGACTCGTCGAGGATCAAGATGACCCAGATCAAGGTCAGCACCGGTTCGGTGGTGGCCACCAACGCCGCCGCCGACGGACCGAGTCGACGCACACCGAGAAAGAACGCCATGCTCGCCAGCACCGTGCTGACGGCTGCGAGTCCGAGCGCCGATCCGAATCCCCCGAGGCTGCTCGGCGCCCGCAGCGGCCACGAGATCATCGCGGCCACCGCGGCGAAGGCCAAAGAACCGGTGAGACTCCATGCCGAGGCCACCAATTCGTCCCCTCCGTCGGTGACCAGTCGTTCGCTGTAGATGACGTAGGCGGCGTACGTGAGGGCGTTGCCCAGTGTGAAAAGCAAGCCGGCCACGGTTGCCCCACCGGCACCATCCAGAACCTCGGGCACCGTCAGTGCGATTCCGATCAAGGTGATGAGCACAGCTACCCACAGTTGTCGTCCGCCGGGTCGGCCGAGCAACGTCGCCCCGACGGCCACCATGGCTGGGTAGGTGTAGATGATGACGATGTACAGGGCACCCGGTAGTTGGTCGAGTCCAACGAAGGCCAACCATGCGACCGCGCCGAACAATACACCGGCGGTGAATCGGGGAACCCACGCCACCGAGAACGGGCCCGGCCCTCCGAATCGAATGCGGACCCCCACCACGACCCAGGCGAGGGGCACGGCGATGAGGAATCGCCACACCAACACATCGACGGCGTCCAGTTCTTCGAGAATGTTCTTGCCGAAGATCGTGAACATCGAGTACGCGAGGGCGCTCAGCAACATCCACGCGATCCCGGCTCTCGGGGAATGTTCTTCGAGACGCGACACGAGGACGTAACGCTAGAGGATCGAACTCCTCACGACATCGAAACGTCATCGACGAATTCGGCGACATGACGCAGAACGAGGTCCTCGAGAGCCTTGGCCGTCATGGCCCGTGCGTAGAGGTGACCCTGGTGTGTGGTACATCCGAGGGCCAACAAAGCATCAGCCTGCAATCCGGTCTCGACACCATCGGCTGACACGGCTAGTCCGAGGTCTCGGGCCAATTGCACCATGGCGCGCACGACTGCTCGATCGTTGGGATGTGATGTGAGGGCATCGACGTGTTGTCGGTCCACACGAATCTCATCGAGGGGCAACATTCGGATCATCGACAGCGAGGCTCCACCACGACCGGCGTCCTCGAGACATACCCGTGCGCCATGACTCCGCATCTCGGTGAGCACACCGGCGGCCCCCGAAACGTCTCCCAAGACCGCCGCCTCGTAGATGTCGAGAGTCAACAGGGCCGGGTCGATGCCGGTGAAGTACGACTGCACCTGTCCGTCGCGCCATGCGCGCGGTGTACAGCGATGGGGCAGGTTCACGCGAAAACGAAATCCGGCGGGGAGCCCGAGACTGCCCAGTCGTCGAATCACCGGTCGTGCTTGCTGCATGACGACACTGGTCAGGCGTTCGAGGGTGCTGGCGTCCACGGCCATCATCAGCATCTCGGCGGCGTTGGCGATCGAGCCATCACGCTTCAACCAGCGGGCCAGGATCTCGGCACCGATCAGACGTCCGGTGCTGGCGTCGAATTCGGGTTGGAAGAACGGCACCACGTCACCGGCATCGATCGAGCGACGCAGGGCTCTCTCCTCGGAGGCGCGTCGTTGCATCTCAGCGCGCACGTCTGGCGTGAAGATCTCGATTCGATCACGCCCGGTGTCCTTGGCTCGATGTAGAGCCGCGTTGGCGAATCCGATCAGCGAGCTGGTGGTGTCCTTCATCTCGGGGCCAATCGCAATACCCACGCTGGCTGAGACGCGCACCAAACGACCCACCAGTTCCAGCGGTTCGCCGATCGAACGCGCAAGTCGATGGGCGACCGCCACGACCCGATCGAGGTCCGTGGCGTCGTCCATGACCACCACGAACTCGTCCCCGCCGAGACGACCGGCGGAGCAGCCCTCGGGTAGTAACGACGTGATGCGTCGTCCCATCACCCGCAGCAAGTGGTCGCCCGCACCGTGACCGAGTGAGTCGTTGATGCTTTTGAAGCGGTCGATGTCCATGAACATCACGGCGATGGGTTGGCGAGTCGAGCGGAGAACGGAGTCGAGGTGGTCGGTGAGTCCACCTCGATTGAGGAGCCCGGTCAGGGTGTCGTGAGTGGCCACGTGGGCCAGTTCGGCATGGGC
>Ga0194120_10003486_pt1 | contig 25584 bp, 29 predicted proteins | sample TA2MahCa65mmetaG_FD_148642 | JGI IMG/M metagenome (GOLD analysis project Ga0194120, IMG submission 148642) | Freshwater microbial communities from Lake Tanganyika, Tanzania - TA2015019 Mahale Deep Cast 65m | ecosystem: Environmental > Aquatic > Freshwater > Lake | place: Tanzania: Lake... | reverse complement strand
ACAAGGCCTATGACGCTGACGGGGTGTTGGGCGAGATTGAAAAGGCGGGGGCAAAAGCCGTTATCCCGCCTAAAAGCAACCGTAAGCAGCAACGGGAGTATGACAAGGAGCAGTACAAGAACCGCAACCTGGTGGAGCGGTTCTTTTGCCGGATCAAGCAATTTCGGCGCATTGCGATGCGCTATGAAAAGCTGGCCTCTCGCTATTCCGCTTTCATTGCTCTCGCTGCCAGCTTTATTTGGCTAGTTTAAATGTCAACAGGCTCTAGTGCTAGGGTTATCCTTAGCGGTTATTAACAGCTATGCGGAAGATATACAGAGGACAATGATGAGCGAACATTCCGGAAAAACCTACCAAAAGCCGTCTGACGAAGAATTAAAGAAAAAGCTGACGCCCCTGCAATACGACGTAACGCAAGATGAAAGCACTGAAGCGCCGTTTAAGAACGAATACTGGGATAACCATAAAGACGGCATTTATGTCGATGTGGTAAGCGGCGAGCCGCTGTTTTCCTCGCTCGACAAATTCGACTCCGGCATCGGCTGGCCAAGTTTTTCAAAGCCGTTGGTCAATGAAAACATCAACGAAAAAACTGATTTCAAATTGATTTTGCCGCGCACTGAAGTCCGCTCCAAGTATGGCGACTCGCACCTGGGCCATGTTTTCGAGGATGGTCCTAAACCCACCGGCATGCGCTATTGCATTAATTCCGCTTCCTTGCGTTTTATTCCAGTGGAAGATCTGGAAAAAGAGGGGTATGGGGAGTTTTTGAAGTTATTTAAGAAATAGAGTTAACTTCATAACTAAGTGAAAAAGCTATTAATCTGTTATAACAATAGTTGTTGAGTTCAGTAGAAAATTTTAAAACTTGGAACTCAGCAATTGAATGCTTTAAATGATGGGCTTAAGCTGGTGCTAGACTTATAATAATGTTCTAACTTTAACAATTGGACTGTTGTTGAAGTACTGTCGTCTACCAGTACCTATAAAAATAATGACCAACACCCGCGAGAACCCATTAATTGTCACCCAGCCGGATCATTTGACCGCCCATTGGGCGCAACGAGTGGTTAATCAGCAGGCAATTCCGGAACAAAAAAAAACTAAAATACAGCATTTTGAAGTAATTTCTGTGGATGTCGGTACGACGACACGTGTGCGGCTAAAGGTGGAACACGACGGTCCGACGACATTACCCAAACGCTGGTTTGTCAAATTGCCGTCGCTGTCGTGGCGGGCAAAAGCGATTACCGCCTTGCCGCGCTTGTTGCCGACGGAAGTCAAGTTTTATAAGGAGCTGGCACCGGTTATTCCCATTAATAAACCGCAAATGCTGGCGGCGCATAGCCGTTTCGGCAAAGGTTCCACGTTGGTTATTAATGATGTCACCGAAGCAAATGCATTGCCAGGACGGGCAGGGGATGCCTTGACGTTCAATCAGGCGCGCGCGGTCGTCGAGCATCTGGCGCGCTGCCACGCCCATTTCATCCATAAAGTCAAACGGGATCCCGGCTTCCAGTGGCTGGCGGGGCCGGTGCGCCGCCTGGAAGACGGTTTGGGGACAGCGTTGGCTGTGCCGTTAATGAAGCGCGGCCTGCAATTAGCTGGCGATATTATTCCGCATTCCTTGCATAAATCGGCAATGGAGTATGCGCGAAACCGCAAGCTCATTATGCAATTCTTGTCTGCAAAAACCCCAACATTAGTGCATCATGATTGCCATCCGGGTAATTTGTTTTGGCATAACGACGAGCCGGGTTTTCTCGATTGGCAAATGGTCAGGTTGGGCGAAGCCATCAGCGACATCAGTTATTTTCTGGCGACTGCTTTACTGCCGGAAGTGCGCCGCCAACATGAAACAGCGCTGTTATCGCATTACCACGAATTGCTGTCGGTTCATGGCGCCGCTGAGATTGAATTTAATGAGCTATATCAAAGGTTTAAGGCGCACTTGTGTTATCCGTTTGAGGCGATGGTGGTGACGCTTGCCGTAGGCGGCATGATGCAACTCGACAGCAACCTGGAAATGATACGTCGTGCAGCGCTGGCGGCGCAGGATCACGATACCTTTGCCTGCTTGCCGAACAAGTCTTGAACATCTTTCACAAAAGAGGAAATAATACCGGTTGGATAATGAGTTATTGACTTTTTAATGGGCCAAGTTATATCAAAACTTAATAGCAATAAGAGGTTAGCCATGAAACAACAACATTATTTTACCGATAAAACCGGTCGCAGCGCTGTTGCCATTGTTAAAGGCATAGACCGTGATGTGGAATGGGGAGAAGATATTTTGATGCTGGGCCTGGGTATTGTCATGCTGTCGTCCACCTTCGCACCGATTGCGCCGCCGCAAGTCTTGCTGCCGCTGGTCGCGCTAACCTTTGCAATTACCTCCAGCCTGGCGCGCATTAATTATCACCGGATGGAACGCCGGTTATCCGATTCGATGAAATACCTCGAAAGTCACGAGCAAGCCAAACTCAGGCCGATATGCCAGGTGTTTGTCGATCAGCCGATGGGTTCTTTGACGGAATCTTACAACCCTTTGAAAAATATAAAAAGATTGGCTAAAAGCGCCATCGGCGCGGTATTAATTAATCCGCTTTGGCTACCGATTTTTTACACGATGGGTATCCAGATTGTCGAAGAAGACAACTTGCAAGTGCTGAATAAGGCGGTCATGCGGGTGGAAAAAAGTTTAGGACTGTTAAAACCGGTCGAGCAAGAGCGGGAAACCGGTTAAGTCGGCATTTACTCGATAATTAATGCCTGTGCATTAAATTCCCAACGCCCTGAATTCAGTACATACCCGGCAACGTTCCCAAACTGTGTCGAAATCATCCATTAATTGCCGGTTCCGCGACGGCATTACCGGACTCCACACTCCCCGCAAAACGCTGCTTTGCTGGCGAAAACAGTAGCCGTCTCGGTCATTAATGAGATAGGCGGACGGATATTGCAAGTCCGCCGGTTCAATGGGTGTGCGAATGGTAAAGATGGACGGCAGCCGTTGCGCCAAGTCGATTAACGGATGCGGGTCAGCCCTGACCGCCAGCGTATCCTGCACAATAATCAAAATACTACCGCCGCTGCTGTTGATAGCAAATTGCTTGAGGGCTTCAAGCACATCTGACCGACCGTATAAAAAAGGCTCCAAATCTTTACTGTAGAGACGTATTTCCTTGCGGGCAGCGCCGATTAATGCCAGCGTAGCCGCTGTGATTTCATCAATCGAGCTAAATTCGGCGATTTCCACCAGAGCCGAACGCTGTTTGGGGACAGGTCGCGTTGTTTTTTCTAAGGGTTTAAGCGTTGACCGCATCAGCTGATGAGGAATGTTGGCGACCGTAAACGCATCGCCTTCGGAATGAAAACCAAATTTCCTATAAAAATCCACCAGGTATGCCTGCGCATTGAGCGACACTTCCGTAAATCCTAGCTTTTGCGCCTTGTCCAATACGGCCAGTATTAATGCTTTGCCGACGCCTTTACCGCGCCAATACGGCAGTACCGCCATGCGCCCGATGTTGCCTTCCGGCGATAGTCTAGCCGTGCCGATGGCTCGATGCTGATTGTCGCGGGCGACAACGTGGTGGCAGTTCGGATCGGCGGCATCGAATTCGATAGCTTCCGGTATATTTTGCTCATTAATGAACACGGCTTCCCGTACGGCCCGCAAGTCGTCGAAATCCGCCTTGTAATCGGCAGGTTCAACGCGGAAATCGGAGATATTCATGATTAATAAACCTAAATCGTAATAGTAAATGATGTGACGGCAGATGATTTACCAGAGGGCGGTCAAAAACGTCGAGCCACCGTCCGCATTAATGGGAAATATAGTTGGTTTAGCCGGAATAGGGAATTAAGCTGATGAATTTTCTCGGTTGCTGCCGCTTGTCAGGTTACTCGCGTTGATTAATAACGTTATGATTGAGCGAATAATTTGAAATATTCGCTTTCGGAAATAATATCCAATGATGTTTCCACGCGATCCAAGTAAACCTTACCGTCCAGGTGATCGGCTTCGTGTTGAAAGACGCGGGCGATAAAATCTTCATAAATCTGCTCGACGCGGTTACCGTAGCGGTCGGTAAATATCGCCTTGATGATTTTATAACGCGGCACTAGGGCGCGGATGCCGGGAATGCTCAGGCAGCCTTCCCAGTCTTTTTCCTTAACGTCGGACAGCGGTTCGAAGCCGGGATTAACCATGACAGTCGGCGTCATTAATGGCGCATGCGGATAGCGCGCGGTAGGCCGCGAGCCGACGATGATAATCTGCTTAAGCTGGCTGATTTGCGGCGCCGCCAGGCCGACACCCTGGGTTGACGTCAGGGTATTAATCATGTCATGAATAATCTGCCTTATTTCCGGGCTGCTAACCTGCTCGACCGGCTCGGAAAGTTCCCGCAGTACCGGCGCACCTAATTGGGCGATTTCACAGATGTGTCCAGTCATGAGCCTTGTATTTCCTGTAACAATACGCTTTGCGCCTGGATGCGCGCCTGCTCCGGCGGGCAATTGACCGGCGTGTAATTGCCGTCCGCCTGCAACAGCCATGATTGGCAATTGTCTTCCAAGTATATCGCTAAATCGTGCAAGACGCGCTTTTTCAGGCGCTTGCTTTCAATCGGAAAACAGGCTTCAACGCGCTGGAACATGTTGCGGTTCATCAAATCGGCGCTGGCGGCATAGACATCCCAGTCGCCGTTATTGGCAAAAGCGTAAACCCGCGAGTGTTCCAAAAACCGACCGATGATGGAACGCACCTTAATATTGGCGGAAATGCCGGGTATGCCGGGGCGCAGACTACAGATGCCGCGCACGATCAGATGAATCTTTACACCGGCTTGCGAGGCGCGGTACAGCGCTTGAATCATTTGTTCTTCGATGATGGCATTCACTTTAATGATAATCTTTGCTTCCCTGCCAGCCAGGGCATGTTCGATTTCCCTTTCGATTTTTTCAATAATGCCGCTGTGCATAGTGAACGGCGATTCCAATAATTTATTCAGTTTTCTGACTTTCCCCAAACTGGTTAGTTGCACGAACACGCGGCGGACATCGTCGCCGAGTTCTTTATCGCAGGAAAACAGGCCGTAATCGGTATATAACAGGGCGGTTTTTGGATGGTAATTACCGGTGCCCAGGTGCACATAATTAATTAACTCTTTGCCTTCGCGCTTTAACACCAGACACATTTTGGCGTGGGTTTTATAACCGACCACGCCGTAAACGACATGTACGGCGGCTTCCTGTAGCTTTGCCGCCAGGCTGATGTTGTCTTTTTCATCAAAGCGCGCCCTGAGTTCGATCACCACGGTTACTTCCTTGCCTGCCCGTGCCGCTTTAATTAATGCGGCGACAATGGGCGAATTCGCACCGGTGCGGTACAAGGTTTGTTTAATGGCAAGGACATCGGGCGAGGTGGCGGCCTGCCGGATGAATTCTACTACCGGGTTAAAGGCTTCAAAAGGATGATGCAGCAGGATGTCGTGCCGTTTAATGGCGGCGAAAATGTCTTTATTTCTGGACAGTTGTGGCGGAGTGACCGGCTTGAAAGGCGCAAATTTAAGGTCGGGGCGGTCAACCATGGCAATAATTGCCTGTAGTCGATTCAAATTCACCGGGCCGTCTACCAAAAACAAGCGGTCCTGTGTCATTTCAAAGCGTTCGAGCAGGAAACTGACGGTTTCTTCCGGGCAGTTGGCGTCGATTTCCAGGCGTACTTCGTCGCCGTAATTGCGCATGGCCAGTTCGCCCTGTACCGCCTGCAAGAGATCGTCAATGGCGTCGTCATTAACGTACAGGTCGCTGTTTCGGGTTACCCGGAATTGATAACAGCCTTTTACCGTCATGCCGTGAAATAGTTCGCCGACAAAAGCATGCAGAATAGACGACAGAAACACAAAATCGTGCGGGCTGCTTTGGGTTTCATCCGGCGTAAACTGAATGATGCGCGGCAGCGACCGGGGCGCTTGTAAAATGGCACGTCCGCTGTTGCGGCCGAAGGCGTCCTTGCCGGTTAATGAAATGATAAAGTTTAAGCTTTTATTGAGTATCCGCGGGAAGGGGTGTGCGGAATCCAAACCGACCGGCGTTAAAATCGGCAGCAACTGTTCGTTAAAATAATCCTGCAGCCATTGGTGCTGTGCTTCCGTCCAGTCGTTACGGCGGATAAACCGAATGTTTTCTTCCTGCAGTTTGGGAATTAATACGTCATTTAAGACCCGGTATTGCTCTGCAACCAGATTGTGAGCGTTATGGGCAATTAGCGCCAATTGCTCATTGGGGGATAAGCCGTCAAAACCGGTGGCGTTAGGGTCGATTGACGCCAGTTGCGTAATGCCCGCAACCCGGATTTCATAGAACTCATCCAGGTTGGAACAACTGATGCATAGATAATTTAGCCGCTCCAGCAAGGGTACGTTTTCATCCAACGCCTGCGCAAGCACACGTTTGTTGAACTCCAGCAGGCTTAATTCCCGGTTAATGTAATAGTCAGGCTTTTGCAGGTCGCTGGGTTCTATGGGTTTTTTGGGTGGAAGATCGAGATTGGTCATAGTAATTCTTACAGAGTGCCAGAGATAAACACGTGCCGGTCGCTGATTTGACTTGCCATTAACGGCATACCTGCGGCATCGAGTTGTTCTTTGATTTCATTAATGGTAAATGCCGCCAGCAGGGAATTGTAAAAATCCCGTTGCAAGATGTCCGGTTCGTTAGTGGCATACGTGTTCACCATATTTTTTGCAGCTTCCTGAGATTCCGGCCTGAGCAAATCCATCACCACAACCACTGCACCTGATTGGGCATGTTTTTTAATCGTCTGCCATAAGACCGCCGGATCCGGTAAATGATGCAACAGGCTGTTGCTGTAAATAACGCCGTAACGATTAAGTAATGAAACATCCGGCAGCCTGCCGTGAATAAAGTTAATTCGTTGTTTTATCTGAGCATTAATGGCATTAATAGCGTAATCCAGCATGGGTTTGGAGCCGTCCACTGCATCGATACGACATAATGGAAAGGCACTGGCGAAACGTTTAGTAACATCGCCCGGACCGCAGCCTAAATCCAACACCGCGCCGTCGAACGCAGGATTAGCAAAGACCGTTTGTAAGCGTCCGATAAAATCATTGTGCGGCTCGGCAAAATCCGCCTCCGCGTAGGCTTTGACTTGCTCGAAGTCTTCCATTAACTCGGGTTCAAGAATGCGCTGCATTAACGAAAACCTCTGTTGCCTTGCAAGCCGCCGGTATGCAGGGTAATGATACGCTGTCCAGGCTTAAAATAACCTTGCGCGATCAGATCGTAAATTCCGTATAACATTTTGCCAGTATAGACAGGTTCGAGTTTAATTTCTGTTTTTTCTTCAAAATCAATAATAAATGTCATTAACTTGGAATCGGTTTTAGCAAATCCGCCAAAATGATAGTCATTAATGATGTCAAAACGATGACTATTTTCCGCTAACAAGGATTGTATGCCGTCAGCTAAAAAAGAATACGTATCCGGTTTGTTTGCCGATCCGGTTTTTAGCGAGGCAAAGCCTAACACCGATACAGATTCATGTACCCGTTGGCTAAGACCGGCCAAAGTTGCGCCTGTTCCGCAGGCAACGCAAAGAACATCGTAGGGAATGTCGATTTCATCGATGACTTCAGCCACGCCTTTTAGCGCCAGTCTGTTTGCGCCGCCTTCGGGCAGCCAGTATGCGTTGGCGCTCATTTTGGGCAAACTGTCACGGCTTTGATGTTGCCGAAGTTGGCGAAAATCGGAACGCGATATAAATCGCAGTTCCATGCCCCAGTCGGAAGCATCCTGCAGGGTGGGTGTTAACGGCTCAGGCCGCTCGCCGCGAATAAAGCCGATGGTTTTTAAATTCAGATGCTTACCAACATAAGCCAGGGCATGAAGATGATTGGAATAGACGCCGCCCATGCTGATGAGCGTATCTTTGCCCAGTGTTAGTGCTTCATCCAGATTGTATTTCAACTTGCGCCATTTGTTGCCGGAGATAATAGGGTGGAGCAGATCATCGCGTTTGAGCCACAGGTTCACTTGATGTTTCGCTAGAAACGGATCATTAATGGGCGTTAAAACCGATGGCGCCAGAGATTGTTCCATCTGTATCAGTTTGCCATGCATAAAGTCTTAACTATTAATAGCTTGTGACCGGCTTTGTTTAATCGCCCAAGCCACATCCAGCGCTTGTTTGTTAGGTTTCACATCATGCACTCTGAAGATATTAACGCCTGCCATCACGCCTAAAGCAGTCGTCACGGCAGTGGCGGTGACCAGTTCGGCGGGTTCATTAACATTGCAGATTGCGCCCATAAAGCGTTTGCGGCTTGCTCCCAGAAGTACGGGGTAACCCAGCGCGACAATTCTGTCTAGGTTTGCCAATAAATCGAGGTTATCCTGCTTGCGCTTGCCGAAGCCGATGCCGGGGTCGATGAGAATCTTATCTTTATCAATACCCGCCTGCAGCGCAGCATTAATTCTTTCTTTGAGAAAAACAATTACTTCATTAACGACATCGTCATAATGAGGATTATCCTGCATGGTCTTGGGCGTACCCTGGCTGTGCATGAGGATAATCGGAACGTTATTATTTGCGGCGAACGTTAATATTGCCGGGTCGTTTTGCCCCGCCGACACATCATTAATGAGATTAGCACCGGCATTAATGGCTGCTTCCGCAACCGCCGCTAATGTGGTGTCGATACTGATGAGCGGATGTTGCGGATATTTTGTACGGATGGCTGTAATTACCGGTATCACCCGCCTGATCTGTTCGTCAGCGCTGACGGGGTCTGAGCCGGGACGGGTGGATTCGCCGCCGATATCGATGATATCCGTGCTTTCTGCCAGCATTTTTTCAGTTTGACTTACTGCCGCATTAATATCGCTGAATAGACCACCGTCGGAGAAACTGTCCGGCGTGACGTTTAAGATGCCCATCAGCAACGGTTTGCTTCGGTTATTAATGGTTGTCATAAATTCCTGTGTTCGTGGCGATGCGGCCATAAGGTATAATAAAAAGAATAATCTCTAACTGCTTGTTGCTATGCGCAAACCCCGTCTGGCCTGGGCGATTACCGGTTCCGGCCATTATATAGAAGAATGCCTGAATTTTTTGCTGACCTTGCAGGATGTGGATGTCTACATCAGCCCGGCAGGGGAGGAGGTATTAAAAATGTACGGCCTTAGCCTGGACGACGTACGGGCAAAACACGCGGTGTACCGCGATAAAACGGCATCGTCGCCGCCGGTCGGGCATTTTTACAACGGCTATTACCATACCTTTGTCATGGCGCCGACGACATCCAACACTATCGCCAAATGTGTGTTGGGCATTGCCGATAATCTGGTTACTAATCTTTACTCCCAGGCCGGAAAGTGCAAAGTGCCGAGCATTGTCTACCCATGCGATACCGCACCGGAAATCGAAACTACCGCGCCGGGCGGCAAAGTGATGGTGTATCCGCGTAAAATCGACCTGGAAGGCACGGATAAGCTGCGTAATTTCGAGTACACAACCGTGGTCGATAGCGTTGATGAATTAATCGACGCGGTTAACCGGCGACTGGCGGAATTAACATGAGCGAACATGTGCTGTTTTTGACCGGCAAGCTGGCGGAAAAACAGTTGCGGGGTATTCTGGAACGAATGCAGCCGGAGTTTTCCTATACGGTGCATCAGCTGGGGCTTAAGGTTGCTGCATTAATGACCACGGACATGATCTTAAGGCGGCTCAAAGACACCTTTGGCGCTAGCCGCATCATCATTCCGGGCCGTTGCCGGGGCGACATTAATGCGTTGGCGCAAGAACTCGCAGTACCGGTGGAAAGAGGGCCGGACGAACTCAAGGATTTGCCGTTGTATTTTGGCAAAGCCGCGCATAAAGCCGATTTAAGCCGTTACAAAATCAAAATTTTTGCAGAAATAGTCGATGCGCCGCAGGTCAGTGTCGATGAAATCCTCAAGCGGGCGACGTACTACCGACAACAAGGTGCGGACGTGATCGACATCGGCTGTTTGCCCAACACCGCCTTTCCGCACATGGAAGCAGCGATTCGCGCCTTAAAACAGGCCGGTTTTGCCGTCAGTATTGATTCATTGCAGGATAATGACTTGTTGCGCGGTGGCAAAGCGGGTGCGGATTATCTGCTCAGTTTGCATGAAAAATCCTTGTGGATTGCCGATGAAGTGTCCGCCACGCCTATATTAATACCTGCAAAGCATGAAGATTTGGTTTCGTTGGATCGCGCTATCGCATTCATGCAGGCAAAGAAAAAGCCGTTTATCGTCGACCTGATTCTCGATCCCATCCATTTCGGTTTTACCGAATCCATTGTGCGTTATCATGAAGTCAGGAAACGGCATCCGGACGTTGAAATCATGATGGGCGTGGGCAATCTGACCGAACTGACCCATGCCGATACCGGAGGGATGAATGCCTTGCTGCTGGGGATTTGTTCGGAACTGAATATTAATCAGATTTTGACCACGGAAGTCAGCCGTCATGCCTGTCGCGCCGTGAAAGAAGCGGATAGCGCAAGGCGCATTATGCTGGCCGCGAAAGAGCAGGGCACCTTGCCCAAACACATCAACGACGGCCTAATGTCGCTCCACGAATCTGCCCCGTTTCCTTACACCTCGGCGGAAATTAATGAGCTTGCCGGGCAAATTACCGATCCCAGTTACCGCATTCAGTGCAGCGAAGACGGCGTACATCTGTTCAATCGGGACGGCATTCATACCGCAACCGATCCCTTTGATTTTTATCCCAAACTGGCGGTGGAAAACGATCCCGGTCATGCTTTTTATCTGGGCGTGGAACTGGCGCGGGCGGAAATCGCCTGGCAATTGGGTAAACGCTACAATCAGGATCAACCGTTGGGCTGGGGCTGCGCCACGGATGAAGGTGAACCAACGGTCGATCTGCACACGTTTAAACCGGCTGGCGCGACATTGCAGAAAAAATAATGATTCAAGAAACGATAATCACCACGCAGAACAACGAAGGAAAAGTCCATGTTGCGCCGATGGGCATTCACGTTCAGGACGATGAATTAATCATCTTGCCGTTCAAACCGTCCGCCACATTGAATAACTTTTTGGCGACCAAAACCGGCGTTATTAATTATTGCGATGATGTCCGAGTGTTTGCCGGTTGCTTGACCGGACGGAAGGACTGGCCGCTCAAACCGGCGCTAGCCATTAATGGCCAAGTGCTGGAATGCGCATTGGCGCATAGTGAAGTGACAGTCATTAATATGGAAGACGATGAACTGCGCCCGAAGTTATTTTGCAAAGTTGTACACACAGCAAATCACAAACCGTTCGAAGGATTTAACCGGGCGCAGTTTTCCGTGCTGGAAGCAGCAATATTAATCAGCCGCTTGGGTATGTTGCCGATGGATAAGATTGAATCGGAAATCGCTTATCTAAAAATCGGTCTGGATAAAACGGCAGGCGAGAAAGAACTGGAAGCTTGGGGCTGGTTAATGGATGTTCTCGAAAATCACAAATGGAATAGCAATACATGACCGGTATGCTGGCCAGTGTTAATACCTTGGCGGAAGCGCGGCTGGTATTGGACGCGCAAGTTGATATTATCGATCTGAAAGAGCCCATGGCCGGTTCGCTGGGAGCTTTGCCCGCCGCATTAATCAAGGATATTGTGGAAGACATTAATGGCCGTTGTCCGATCAGCTGCACCATTGGCGATTTGCCGATGGACGCCGGATTAATCTATACGGCAGTCTGCGATATGGTGGAAACCGGCGTCGATTATGTCAAAATCGGGTTATGGTCTTCTGCGGAAACACCCGGCGTACTCGCAAAACTGGCCGATCTGACCGAATGTGTTTCATTAATTGCCGTGTTGTTTGCCGACGAAAGGGTCGATTTCGATATGATCGACCAACTTTACCGATCCGGTTTTGACGGCGTAATGCTGGATACGCTGGACAAACGCAAAGGCGCGCTCACGGAAATTATGCCGTTACCGGAACTTGGCAGTTTTGTGCATCAAGTCAAGTCGCGGCGGTTGCTGTGCGGTTTGGCCGGATCGCTGCGTATGCAGGATATTCCGCTGTTGTTACCATTAATGCCGGATTATCTAGGGTTTAGAGGCGCTTTGTGCGAGGACGGCGACCGCTTAAACCCTTGCAGCCGCCGCTTGGCCGGGCAAATCAGGCAAGCTATTAATACCGGCGCATAACTAATGTTGCTGAGCATTAACCTGGAACGAATCGGCAGAAATATCGGGTTAATAGGCGTGGTCACCGGCGCGTATTTTTTACTGGGCTTGTTGGGGTTGCTGTTTAAAATTCCCAATGAGCCGGTCGGTATTCTGATGCCGCCCGCCGGTCTGGCGCTGGCTTGCGTTTTGCTGTACGGCAGCCGGGTGTTGCCCGCCATTGTGATCGGCAGTTTCTGCGTCAGCGCCTGGTATTTCGATTTCAACAGCCATTACCTGCCGTTATATGCGGCCACTGCCGTGGGTTATGCATTAATGTCAGCCGCGGGGGCTTATTTAATCCAGCGGATTATCGGCTTTCCCAATGCTTTGCTGGAAGGCAAAGTCATTCTCGATTTTATGTTGCTGGCGGGGCCGATAAGCGGCGCAATATCCGCGACCGCCGGTGCGTCGATGCTTTATTATCTGGGCATCATTAATCCGGCAAAAATCCCTATAGCCTGGATCAGTTGGTGGTTCGGCGATATTTTGGGGGTGTTGATCTTTACGCCGCTGTGTTTGATTATGCTGGCGGAGCCGCAATTGCTTTGGCGGCGCAGACGGGCAATAGTCGGGGTGCCTGTTGCCGTTACATTTATCCTGGTAGTCAGCATGTTTTACTACCTGAACGCCATCGCCACCGAGCAATATACCCGGCAATTAAAGGATAAAACCGGCATTCTATCGCATGCCTTAAAAAACAGAATTCAATTGAATTTTTATGCCTTGCAGGTATTAAAGGGATATCTCATCAGGGGCGATTCGACCGATTCCACCGAATTTCTTATATTGGCGAAAAACTCCATGCGCCCGTATCCTGAGATCGAATCGATCAGTTGGGGAAAATTCAAAGAAAACTCCCAGATTCCTGCACTCTACATGACTGCATTTAACGGCGCAGTCAAAGACAACCGGTTAATGACGCCGATCACGATTGTGCCGTCCGATATTAGACAAATGCTATATGAAATCAATAATAAACAAAGTTATCAAGGCGTATTAACCGAGCATGACAATCTGAAGATCGTCTTCCCCCTTAATAAGGCGGATCTACAAAAAAATCATACCATCGGCTTTATTGCCGCTAACATAAAAATTACTAACTTGGTGCATGAAACGCTGGGCGGTATCAACACAGAAAACTGCGCCATTACCCTTAGCCGGGGGCAAGATGCATTTGGCGAACCCAAATATATCTATTCCAATATAGACCGGATAGATTTTCCGCCGTATCAAACCGTGCCTGTACAGATCTTTAACGAAACCTGGCAGTTACAGTTTTTTCACGACTGGAGCGAGACTTACGTGATAACGTACGCCCGGATGAGTTGGATCGTATTTCTCGGCTTGTGGTTTACCGGCATGTTGGGGATCGTATTGCTGCACTTATCCGGCCGCTATTTCCGCACGGAAGCCCTCGTAGAAGAGCGCAATCAAATATTAATCAACACCAAAACCGCGGCGGAACAGGCCAACCAGGCTAAAGACCAGTTCCTGGCGAAAATCAGCCACGAATTGCGAACGCCGCTTAACGGAATTTCTGGCTTCGCCCAACTGTTGGAAAAAAAGCCGACTTTGACCGACGACGACAAAAAACAGGTCGGTATCATCCGGCAGTGCGCAAGCGATCTGCTTAAGCTGATTAATGATATTCTGGATATTTCGGCCATGGATACTAGGCTGATCAAACTGGAAAAAGGCGACTTTAACCTGGCCAGATTGCTAAGCGAGGTGGTGCGGGTATGTAAATTAAAGGCGGACGAAAAAAAACTACAACTCATCACCCAAAACAACTGCCTGCCGCGCACGTTTACCGGCGATGAGAAAAGAATTAAGCAAATCATCGTTAATCTTATCGACAACGCTATTAAATACACCCGGGAAGGCGTAGTAACGGTATCGACATCTTACGTTGACGGCGTTTTGCATTTATCCGTGGCGGATACCGGTTGCGGCATAAAAAAAAGCGATTTAGAACGGATTTTTTCCCCGTTTGTGCAGATAAGTTCGGACGACTTTACCCAAGAAGGCATCGGCTTGGGATTGTCTATCGCCAATGAATTAGTCAGATTAATGAACGGTGAAATCACCGTCACCAGCCAACCCGGGGTAGGCAGTCTGTTTAAAGTGATTCTGCCTATGCCGATTAGCCAAAAAAACATAATACGCATTTTGCAAGACAGCGATGACACTATAAATTTTGCCAATGCTTCGGTGCTGGTCATTGACGATAGCGAAATCAACCTATTATTTCTGGTCGGCATACTGGAACACTTAGGCTGCAAAATCAGAACGGCAATGGACGGCCGGGAAGGGTTGGAATTCATCGAACGTAACAACTACGATATTGCCTTAATAGACATTAATATGCCGGTTATGAACGGCATTGAGCTGGCAAAAACATTACGCCTGCGCGGTTATACCTTAACGCTGGTTGCCGTCAGCGCCTATGCCGACAACGAAAAAATTAAAGAAGCCATTAATGCCGGCTTCGACACTTACCTGACCAAACCGATTGAAGAAGCCCAGTTAATCGAATTAATCCGGGACAGCTTGGGTTAACCGTGTTTATTTTTCGTTTTTTAAGACATCTTTGAACATGCCGATTCCGGTCATGCCTTTTATCTCTCAATAAAGCATTCGACTCTCCAATTTGACCTCTGCCAATTCACGTTTTAGCCTCGCCACCTTAAGCTCCAATTCACTTAAGGGTTTCTGGTCTTTACCGACTTCATTAAGCTCCCCTTGACGGGCTGCCGCTACCCAATTTTTAAGTGTCCCTTTGGGTTAAGACAGCCGCTTGGAAATCTCGGTTATAGTCAAATTCTCTTCCAGATGTAACTTAGCTGCCTGATCTCTAAATTCTGGGCTGTAAGCTCCTTTTGGTAATTGTTGCATTTGTCCTCCGTTTCTTCTTAATTTTATCGGAACTTTGGACTCTATTTTTTCCAGCTTGCCTCATTACAGCCTGGGATGAATATGTGCATGAAGAAGAACGGGCGCATCGCGTCGCCTAGGCACCGGTAAAGAAGAAGTACAGAAAAGATGAAGCGTCGTGAGACTGGATAGCAAATAAATAGAAGGCCAGAAAAGCTAATTAACCATCAAGGGTGCAATAGGCGAGGCCGTATTGCACTGTAATGTTTAATTTCATGCGGTGGAATACGCTATCCTATTCCGCCTTATGGCTTTTCGATCAGATCAAGACGAGAGCGATCTATCTAACAAACTGATTAATAGGTTAATTCTGCAATGATACCGGCATGGTCGGACGGCCACAATTTGGGTTTGGTCTCCGTTTTATCCGCCGGTTTGATTCCTACCAAACGCGCAGTGGCGCTTTTAATGTTCTTTTGCGCAAAAATAAAATCGATACGCCGGTTGAGTTGCGATTTGACGTTCAATAAATTTTCCGCCTGACAGCAGGTATAGCCCGGAGTAGTGCTGGTTCGTAATTTCCGGACATCTTTCAAACCGGCGTCGATAAATTGCTTGTAGGGCGGCATAATGCCCGGAAATTCATCATCCTTCGGCGATGAATTCATGTCGCCTACCAAAACCAGCGGTCGGTTTCTGGGGGTCGTATTCCTGAGCGTTTTGAGCAATTCATTAGCCTGATCCGCCTGCACAAAGCGCGACGGTTCGCGCTGTTCCAGATGGGTATTAACGACGCGGAAAGTTTTGTTGCAGACTTTGACATCAGCGCCGGTAAAGCCGTGCAGCAGCCTGATCGGTCCAAGAGGAGTCGGTGAGGTAAATAATAAATCGTACGTGCAGCCGTCTTGCGAGCGGCGGTTGGGGCATGCCAAACTGAAGTCCGCAGCCTTAGCCTGTAGATCGCCTCTTACCAGAATGACGGTGCGGTCCGCGCCGGTCAGTATGGCGGTGTTGTTATTAATGGTAAAAAGGATACCGGCCGGGAAATTGGGCTCTTTAATGGCGTCCAGATCGAGATTTTTACCTTTGATATGGTCTTGTATTTGACGCCTTGGGCGCTCAATTCGGCTATTAGGACATCAAGAAAGTCGGTAAAAGCGCCCGCTATGCCGGGATAAGCGCAGCCCTGTTGAGCCGATGTCTGAAAGGCGTCCTGGCAGGCAAAGCGCCAGACTTCCTGTAGCGCCAGCACATCGGGTTTTTCCCGTACAATAATCGCCACCTGACGTTTGGCGCGGTCTTTAAAACGATTGGCGTTCATGCCACGCAGCGCGGCAACTAATTCGTCATTGAAATCGCTACGATTAACGGATTCCAGGATCGGTTTCAGATCGGCCCCAATATATTGGTTGTAAGTCATCACTTTTAGCGTGTTTGCCGCAATGGCCCACGGTGACAGGGAGAGGAGGGCAAGCAAAGCGAAAAGCTTAAATTTCCTATTAATAACCATCATAATGCTCCTAGGTGTAGACGTTGTTTCCGCTACGTTTTTGTTAATCAAAAGATAAGAGAAAAAAGCGGAAACAAATGTTCGATTAATCGATTGGGAAAACCGTTTTGCGGATTAAAGGTTGTCAGCGATAACGGATTTAAACCTAATTAAGGGCTATTTTTACCCGTTAATGCTTAACAAAAGCTGAAGTGACGTTATTAATGCTTAACAAGTCGCCAAAAACCGGTCGAATTCATCTCTCAGAAAAGGCCAGCGCGCCACGTCATTTTTCGCGAAAGCTGAAATGGGGTCCAATCCGATTTCAGCAGCGAAAAATGACGTGGCGAGTTTGCCTTCGGCGGCCTGCGTTCGTCCCGCTACAGCCCAAAACACAAAACATCGGCTTCCGCCTTGCTTCGTATTTTGACCTTGCGCGAATGACTTGACGCCGTGTCGTATGGCCTTGCATTTTGACTACGCACTACGCTTGCGCTCCAACTCCGTCAAAACGCCCGGCCTCTACGGCTACGCAGGGGTCGTCGTACATCGCTCGGCTTCGCTCGCTTCCATGTACTCCTTCTCGGCGATTTGGTCGTTCTGCTTAATCCGGCCTTTGAAGCCTTACGTTATGCACCGGCGTTCGATATGTCGCAGTCCCGTTGTTCGTTTTTTGACGATCAGGCTCCTAAACTGGCTATTTTAACGTCGGAAACCGACAGGGCGACGGACTGGCTGTTTCCGTTGGGCAGAACATTCGCTACCGTGTTCGAAACCCATAGCACCGTGGAGCGCGACGATTGCGGGTATCGGACCACCCTGGATGAAGGCGAAACCGACCGCAATACGGTCGGCCATTACCAGCCTTTGGTCAGCCATCGCTTAACATTGGCGGGAGGCCAGAAAGCGGAGCAGGTTGCCAGTCTGGGCAAACTGAAAAATGTATGGGCGAACCAGACGAATGGCGGATCGACCCGGTTCGGTAATTCCATGCTGACGCATCTAAAAAAGACGGTGCCGCGCAGTCCTTATTTAAATATCAGGGTGGCGGAAGAATTAATGGATGGACACAACGATATTTTCGGCAAGGATACCCGTGAGTTCATCGAGTTATTAATCCAGATGTCGACGATTGATTAATGGGATAACGTTTCGCAAGGATTAATAATTAAGCCGGATTTTTCAGCGCGCACTTGGCTTCATCCCAATAAGCATCCAGCTCGGCAAGTGGGCAGTTTTTCAGGTCTTTCCCTGCAGCCGCCACTTGTTGTTCAATGTATTGAAAACGTCTGGAAAATTTCCTGGTGCTGCGTTTTAGCGCCAGTTCCGGATTAACTTTCAGATGCCGCGCCAGATTAACGGCAACCAGCAGCAAATCGCCAATTTCTTCCTCAATGTGATCCTGATCGCCCGATTGCCAAGCGTCTTTAACTTCCTCAAGTTCTTCGTGAACTTTGGCAAGTACCGGTTCAACATCGGCCCAATCGAACCCGAAATGCGCGGCGCGGTCTTGGATTTTTTCGCATTCCAACAGTGCAGGAAGGCTCGCGGCAACGCCGTCCAGAACGCTAGTTTGTTCGGGTGTTTTGAGTTTTTCCTGGCGTTCGTCGGCTTTGGCCTGTTCCCAGGCCTGTTGCCGTTCTTCATCGGTAGTGAATACCGCACCAGCAAACACATGAGGATGTCTGCGGATTAATTTTGTGCAGATAGCTTCAGCGACATCGTCAAACTTAAAATGCCCTTTTTCCTCGGCAATTTGTGCTTGAAACACCACCTGCAGCAGTAAATCGCCCAGCTCGGAGCGTAAATCGTCCAGATCGTTGCGTTCGATGGCGTCAATGACTTCGTAAGCTTCCTCGATTATGTAAGGAATCAGGCTGGCGAAATTTTGTTTAAGATCCCAGGCGCAGCCGGTCTGCGGATGGCGCAACTGCGCCATGACGGTTAATAGCTGCTCCGTGTTTTTAAGCATCGGCGAGGGTATTAATGCGCTTAAAAACGGTTACCGAAATTATCGAAGTAACGATGCTTGAAATCTTCCATACTAAAGACATGGTTTTGTGTGCCGTTATGTTCGATTTTAATCGCGCCCATTAATGAGGCGATTCTACCGGTGATTGCCCAGTCGAAATCGTTGAGTAGTCCGTACAACAGCCCGGCGCGGTAAGCATCGCCGCAACCGGTCGGGTCGACGATGACTTTGGGTTTAGCGGAAGGGATATTAATGCACTGTCCGTCCGTGTATATTTTTGAGCCTTGCCCGCCCAGGGTAACAATTAAAGCATCGACCTTTGTTGCAATTTCTTCCAACGATAAGCCTGTGCGTTCTTGCATCAGTTCCGACTCATAATCGTTAAGAGTTAACCACGTTGCTTGATCGATAAACTCTCTCAGTTCATCGCCGTTAAACATCGGCATACCCTGGCCGGGATCGAAAATGAAAGGAATGTTAAGTTCCTTGAACTGCCTGGCGTGTAATTGCATACCGTCCTTGCCGTCGGGAGAAACAATGCCGATTTTTATATCGCTATCCGTCGGCACCGAATTCAAGTGTGACGAACTCATCGCGCCGGGATGGAAGGCGGTTATCTGGTTGCCTGCCTCGTCAGTGGTGATATACGCTTGCCCGGTATAACTGTTGTCCAGGACTTTAATGAATTCGCTGGATAAGCCGTTTTGCCCCAGCCATTGGGTGTAGGGTTCGAAATCATGGCCGACGGTTGCCATAATACAGGCTTCTTCGCCCAGCAATTTCAAATTGTAAGCGATATTGCCGGCGCAGCCGCCGAATTCCCGGCGCATCACCGGCACCAGAAAGGACACATTTAGAATATGGACTTTTTCCGGCAAGATGTGGTTTTCAAATTTGTCATGAAACACCATAATAGTGTCGTAAGCCATAGACCCGCAGATTAATGCGCTCATACTGTTCCTCAGTAAATTAAAATAGAAATCCAGGTGACGGCCGTCCAGATCAGCGACAGATTGACGGCAGCGGAGCCGATGTCTTTCGCTCTGCCGGATAATTCATGGCGCTCCAGGCCGACGCGGTCGACTACGGCCTCAATCGCTGAGTTCAGCAATTCAACCAGAAGCACCAACACCATGCTGCCGATTAATAACAATTTTTCGATCACAGTTTCGCCAAGCCACAAAGCGATCGGTGTAGTGACGAGAAACAGCAGCACTTCCTGGCGAAAAGCCTCTTCATGTTCCCAGGTGGCTTTGTAGCCGTAATATGAGAAAACGCAGGCGTTAAGGATGCGTTTTAAGCCTTTTTCATTTTGATTTGCCATTATTTTCGGTAGGTATTTGCCAGAGTAATTATTTTTTATCAGTCATTAATCATGCGTTGATAGTCTTCGGCAGCCATGAGCTTGTCCAAGTCCGCCGGATCAGCAGCCTTAATACAAAACAGCCAGGCGTTATAGGGATCGTCGTTCACCTGTTCTAATTCGTCGGTTATTTCATTATTAACGGCGATTACTTGGCCGGTAACCGGGCTGTGCAAATCCGATGCGGTTTTGACCGATTCAACCACCGCGCATTGTTCGCCTGCGGATAATGTGCGTCCGATTTCCGGCAGATCGATAAAAACCAGGTCGCCCAGTTGCTGCTGGGCAAAATCGGTAATGCCTACGCGGATGATGTTGTCGGCTTCCAGGCGCGCCCATTCGTGGGTGCTGGCGTATTTTAGATCGGTCGGCAAGTGTGTCATGTTTTGGGAGTGTCGGTTGGGATGGAACGGTTGCTATTAATAATTCATCAGTCCGGTAACTTAACGATTATACTTTACGGCGGTTCTCAACGAAAACTTTAAGCGATGCTTTTCCCCAAATACGGCAAAAATATCACAAAATTGGCATTACTGGCGGCAATATGCAACATGAATCCCGGCTTTGCCGAAGACGACGATGCTGCGCCAAAAACAGATGATAGCAGGCAAGGGACGGTGCTGATTAATGCAGCTAAACAGCAGGTTACCGGTATCAAAACTTTGACGTTAAGCCCCATACAGCATCAAGCCGAGTATGAAACAATGGGTAAGGTGATTAATATTCAGCCGTTGCTGGCATTGCGGGAACGTTATCTGACGGCGCTGGCGGAACTAAACAGCGCCAAGGCTAGACAACAACTGGCCGTTGCGCATTTACACCGGCAACAAGAGCTGTACAAACACGGTATTGTTCCGAAGCGGTCTTTAATGGATCAAGAAACACAGGGCGTAAGCGAGCAAGCCGGGGTCGCCGCCGGTCAGGCTAAAGTATTGGCCATTGCCAATGAAGCGCTGGTGAATTGGGGTAAAACTTTAGCGGATTGGGCCTTGTCGAAAAAGTCCAAAGTGCTGGAAGATTTTGTGTTGGGTAAATTGCAATTGTTACAGATTACGCTGCCTATTAGTGAGTCTGCGTTGGCGGACAAGACAACGATCATGATTGCCGCGTCAGGCGATAGAACTAAGGCGCAACCGGCGATATGGGTGTCAAGCGCGACACTGGTCGATAATACCAGGCAAGGATTGAGCTATTTTTTTAAGTCAGCCGCTCCCGGTTTGACGATCGGCATGAAAGTTACGGCTTGGTTGCCGGAAAACGGCAATCGGCAAAACGGTTTTTTGATTCCGGAATCGGCATTGATCTGGTATCTTGACCAAGTTTACGTTTACACAAAAACCGGAACAGAAGCGTTCAGCCGCCGGTTGCTTAGCCATTTTGCCGCAGCTACCGGCGGATATTTTGTAAGCGGAGATCTGACAACCGGCGATGAAATTGTGATAACAGGCGGGCCTTTGCTGCTGTCGGAAGAATTAAAACAGCAAATTCCGGATGAGGATTAAGTTTAAAGTTTAAAGACGTACATTATCATTAACAGTATGTATACGATTACCAAAGAAGTTTATTTTTGTTACGGACACCGGCTGATGCATCATGCCGGTAAGTGCCGTCATTTGCATGGGCACAGTGTGAAAGCGGCGGTTACCGTTGCCTCAGACAAATTGAATGAACAGGGCATGGTCTGCGACTTTGCCGACATTAAAAACTGTGTAGAAACCTATGTGGATCAGCATTTGGATCATAATTTTTTATTACATAAGGACGATCCATTAATCCCCGCCTTGCAGCACCAAAACGAACGGTTCTGGGCGCTGGACGAACACCCGACTGCCGAAGTGTTAAGCAAAATGCTTTACCAGCACGTGAAAGCCAGCGGTTTTCCAGTGACCGAGGTCGTCCTCTGGGAAACTGCCAGCGCGTATGCCTGTTACCGGGAAGATTAATCGCCATGAGTTTGCTCAACCCGGTTAATAAGTCCTATTGTTTGGAGCAGGTGTGCGCTTCTAATTACGAAAAGTTGTTTCGATTAATTCCCGGATTGTCCGGCGTAACAGAGCAGGCGGTAGGTATTGCGCCTAATAATACCGCCTTGTATTTGCAGGTCATCGAGCAGACGCCCTACACCATGACGGTTGAGTTGAGTCACAGTTTTCAGGAAGAACCGGATGTGCTCTTAGAACCGGCCGTTAAAATCAGAATTTATTTGGATGCCCAACTGGCGGAAGTTTTGAGCGACCATAAACGCCCGCACGTCGGCCGCGTCTACAAAGATTTCAGTTTGTGCCGTGAAATCATGAATTACAAATGGCGCTTGAATTATTTTCTGCAAAAATGGCTGGATCACTGTCTTGCCAAAAATTATCAATTTACGTTTTAGTCAATATTATTAATGCTATCAGGAGGTTAACGTGCATGTAACATTCGTTTACGTTCAGGTCAAGACGGAATATATTGATGACTTTCTTGCCGCCACCCGGCTGAATCACGAAGCTTCCATTAATGAAGCGGGCAACCGGCGTTTCGATGTGTTGCAATCGCCGGACAACCCCGGTTCATTTGTATTGTATGAAGCCTACGCCACGGCGGACGATGCGGCGGCGCACAAGCAAACAGCGCATTATCTGGCATGGCGGGACACAGTAGCGGATTGGATGGCGGAACCGCGTAAGGGCGTACCTTATGTCGGCTTGTATCCTGCCGGGTAAAACGAGTCGAACATGATGAATTTTTCCGCATTTTCTATTTCGCGGTTTCCGCGCATCTTGTTCGGCAGCGGTCGAATTAATGAAGTGCCCGCGTTAGCGGCGGGCTATGGCGCAACCTGCTTGATCGTCACGGGTAAGCAATCTTTTGTTAACTCGCCGCACTGGGCAACCTTTACCAACGCATTAACCGACAAAGGAATGCGTTGGCTGCATGCGACGGTTTCCGGCGAGCCATCGCCGTCAGTGGTTGACGATGCTGTAAAACAATATCGTCATGAAAACATTAATGTCGTTATTGCAATTGGCGGCGGTAGCGTGTTGGACGCCGCCAAAGCGATTGCCGGACTGCTACCGTACGGCAATTCGGTAATGGATCACTTGGAAGGCGTGGGTCTTAATATCCCCTATCACGGCCCCAGTGTGCCGTTTATCGCCGTGCCGACCACGGCTGGGACGGGTAGCGAAGCTACCAAAAACGCGGTGCTCAGCGTACAAGGGCCAAACGGTTTTAAAAAGTCATTTCGGGATGAATGCTTGATTCCTGAATATGCCGTAATTGACCCCGATTTATTGGAAACTTGCCCGAAAGCATTAATTGCGGCGGATGGCATGGATGCGTTCACGCAATTGCTGGAGTCTTTTGTCTCCAGCAAAGCCAATCCGTTTACCGATGCTTTGGCGTGGAGCGGCATTAATGCCTTTAAGGATGGTTTCTTTGCCGCGTGGGAAGGCAGCGAGCCTGCCGCCAGTCATGGCCGCGCGGCAATGGCGTATGCGTCACTGTTATCCGGGATTACCTTGGCGCAGGTGGGTTTGGGTTCGGTACATGGTCTGGCATCGCCGCTGGGTGCTTTTTTTCCGATTCCGCACGGCGTGGTGTGCGGTACGCTGGTTTCCGCTGCTACTGCAGTTAATATTAATGCCTTGCAATCAAGAGAACCGCAGCATCCTGCGTTGGCAAAGTACGCACAAGTCGGGCGTTTGCTGTGCGGCAAGCAGGAACTGGATGACAGTGCGGCACAACTAGCATTAATAACCTTATTGGCAGAATGGGCTGATAGGCTCGAACTGCCCAAGTTGAATACTTACGGCATTAGCGAAACTGATTTTCCCCACATCGTCTCCAACAGCCGTGGCAACAGCATGTTGACCAATCCGGTTTTGTTGACGGATGAAGAGATCAATTCAATTTTGCTTGAAAGGTTGTAAATAGCAGTTTATTAATGACCCTGCGAATAGATAGTGACGCCTTAAGCCATTAAATGATCTGTCCATCTTCAATATCTTCATAACTTTCCTGCCTGAACCGCGGGGTACAAATCGCCAGGAAAATCAAGTCAGTAGCGCCGGTATTGGTAATACGCTGTCGGCATTCGGCGGGGATTAATACCACATCGCCGTAGCCGACTTTTTGCGATGCAAGATCGCCGATTTCAACCGAGCCTTCGCCTTCCAGGATGACATAACGTTCTATGGTGCTATGCAGGCGATGCCAGCGCGTGGTGACGCCAGATTCGACTCTGGCGCGGGCGATGGAGACGTCCGGGTCGGCGCTGTGATTGGAAAGCTCGGTGATGTAACACAGTTCATCGGTGAAAAATTCGGCAGCCGGATTAAAGGGGCGTGTTTCCGCTTTCATGGGATTAATAAGGTAAAGAATTAATAAGGATAAAGTCAGTTAAATAGATCGGTTTGGGCAACCGGTATCTGGATTAATGTTTCTTCAAATGACGATAACGTCACGCCCAGTAAGCGCACGGCGCGTGTGTCAATTTCAGTTGTTTTTAGAAGATCCATTAATAAACCGGTATGCGGCGTCTCGGCATTAACCGGCTGATTCAACGTACGGCTGCGGGTGATTTGCACAAAATCATGGTATTTAATTTTAACCGTAACAGTGCGCGCCTTAAGCTCTTTAGTAGTAACCTTGTTGAGTGCTTTCGCAAAAAGCTGTTGTAACTCATTCAGCATGGCAGATGCACCGATAATATCTTGTGCAAACGTGGTTTCCACGCTGATCGACCGGCTGGAGCGGTGGCTGATTACCGGACGGTTATCAATACCTCTGGCAATATTATAGTAATACAAGCCTGACTTGCCGAAATGCTGTTGCAATTCAATTAATGAGCGTTGTTGCAAACCCTTGCCGTTTTGAATGCCCAGCGAGCGCATTTTTTGGGCAGTGGCGTTGCCGACGCCATGAAACTTATGGATGGGTAGTTGTTTAATAAAAACAATGGCTTGATTCGGTTTAATTACATGCAGACCATCGGGCTTGTCAAGATCGGAAGCAATCTTGGCAAGGAATTTATTGTAAGAAACGCCAGCCGAAGCGGTTAATTGCGTAACCTGTTTAATCCGCGTTTTGATTTCCTTGGCGATTAATGTAGCGGAACCGGCATATTGTGTGCTGGTGCTGACATCTAGATAGGCTTCATCCAGCGATAACGGCTCTATTAAATCGGTATAGTCCGCCATGATGCGGCGGATTTCCAAAGATACTTCACGATATACGTCAAAACGGGGTTTAACAAAAATAGCATCCGGACATAATCGGTACGCGCGGCTGGCGGGCATGGCGGAATGAATCCCGAACGGTCTGGCTTCGTAGCTGCACGTTGCCACTACGCCGCGGGAAAACGGGCTGCCGCCGACGATTAAGGGCTTATTGCGGTATTCGGGAAAATCGCGCTGCTCCACCGCCGCATAAAACGCATCCATGTCGATATGAATAATTTTACGCATGGCTGGCTTTAGCGGTTATCTGCACTTGAAAAGAAAAGTTAAAGAATAAGATGTAAGAAATCTCAGGGTTGTTTACAGAGTGGTTGATTAAAATATTGGTAGAGTATTTCATAAGGAGTTGAATTATTCAAAGCCTTGTGTGGTTTGACGGTGTTATAGAAGTTGATGAAACGGTTC
>Ga0194120_10003484_pt1 | contig 25590 bp, 19 predicted proteins | sample TA2MahCa65mmetaG_FD_148642 | JGI IMG/M metagenome (GOLD analysis project Ga0194120, IMG submission 148642) | Freshwater microbial communities from Lake Tanganyika, Tanzania - TA2015019 Mahale Deep Cast 65m | ecosystem: Environmental > Aquatic > Freshwater > Lake | place: Tanzania: Lake... | reverse complement strand
TCCTACAAAAATCAAAATCTCTTTTTTTTACAATTATAATTACATTTTTTCTAACCAATAGTATAAATCTAATGGCTCAGGATAAGAAAGTAGAAAAAGAAAACAAACTTGATCAAATAAAGGGGAAGGTAGAAAAAATAACTATTAAGGCAGATGGAAAGGAAATTGTTATAGATGGAGATGAAGCTGAAAAGTTAGTGAAGCATTTAAAGACGTTTTCAAAAGCGCCAATGATTTGGTTGAGTGATGTGGATGCAAAAGACGGCCATAAAGTAATGCAGTATCGATTCCAGCATGGTGAAGATGCTGATTGGACTGGCAAAGATGGTGTAAAGAAAAAAGTTGAAGTGAAAATTGAAGATGGTAAAAAGAAAGTTACCGTGATATCTGGAAAAGACGGAAAGGAAGAGACAAAGGTATATGAAGGGGAAGAAGCTGAAAAGTTTTTAAAAGAAAGTGAAAAGTTATCGGGGAGTAAATTCAGAATTCAATTAGACGATTCAAAAGATGGCGATAAATATGTTTATATGTTTAAAAAAATGTGTGATGATAAAGAATTTGAAGTTGACGGGCACAAAGTGAAAGTTTTTAAAATGAAAGGCAAAGATGATATTGATTGGGTTGCAAAAGGAGATGCTGAAAAGAAAGTTAAAATAGAAATTAATGGTGGCAAAAAGAAAGTTACTGTTACAACAGAAAAAGATAGAAAAGCTGAAACTAAAGTCTATGAAGGGGAAGAAGCTGAAAAGTTTTTAAAAGAGAACGAAAAAATGAATGGAAAAACTTTTAACATTAAAATAGGTGATGAAGACTCAAAGGAAAGTGATGTTTTATTTTTTAAAAAGAGACACGACGATGATGAAGGTTGTTGCAGCTGCTGCGGAAGGAAAGGTAAAAAAATGCATACTATGCCTTTCCATGGCCAAGATGCTAAGAAAATAATTATAGAAAAAAAGGTCGAAAAAGAAGAGAAAGAAACTAAAAAATAACTTCATAATGCGGTGAGCTTTTTAATAAACTCACCGCATTTTCAATTTGAATTTACTCGCCCCTTTTTACTTTCCATTAACATTAATGATTATTAACTTTTGCCTTTCAAATCGGAATTTATTGGATTGTTATGAAATTAAAACTTCCTTATTCAACTCAAAATTGGGTATCATTAATTGGCGCAACCATTGCCGTTATTAGTTTTTTTATGATTGTGTTCCTTTTCGTTGTAAGCACTGTACTTGATATGGGCAGTACCTACCTCGGATTGATAATATATATTGCACTACCTTCACTTTTAGTTCTCGGCCTTATCTTAATTCCAGTTGGGATGTGGTTGAAATCCAAAAAAGGGAAGGACCCAAAACAAATTAGCAAAAAAACGTGGCCGGTTGTAGATTTTAATAATCTAAGAACTAGAAATGCATTTTGGATTTTTGCAGTTGGGAGCTCAATTTTTTTATTAGCTACAGCGGTGGGCAGTTATGAAGCTTTTCATTATACAGAATCAACAGAATTTTGTGGAAAAGTTTGTCACACTGTAATGATTCCAGAATTTACAGCATATCAAAACTCGTCACATGCAAAAGTTGGCTGCGTTGAATGCCATATTGGAAGTGGTGCTGATTGGTATGTAAGGTCTAAAGTTTCTGGCTTACGACAAGTAATTGCAGTTTTAACAAATGAATTTTCTAGACCGATTCATACACCTATAAAAGATTTGCGTCCAGCCAGGGAAACTTGTGAGCAATGTCACTGGCCTCAAAAATTTTACCCTCACAAATTGAGAAGTACTAAGCATTATCTAAACGACAAAGAAAATTCTGAATGGGATATAACTTTAACAATGAAAATCGGTTCTTCATTAAGTGCACTTGGTTTACAAGAAGGTGTTCATTGGCATATCAATCCCGACGTTCATATCGAATACAAAGCCGCTGATGATAAAAGGCTGAAAATTCCATGGGTTAAGTACACTAACAAAAAAACTGGTCAAGTTTTTGTTTATGAAGATAAGGATCAAAGAATAGGATCAACCCCATTAGACAGCTTAGAAACTAGAGTGATGGACTGCATGGATTGCCACAATCGTCCTTCTCACAGTTATCAGCCGCCGGCATTTTTTATTAATAATGCACTTACTTCCGGGTCAGTTCCAAAAGAATTACCGCAGATAAAATTTGCAGCAATGGAAATTCTTGGAAAGAATTTTGCAAGCAAAAACGAAGCACTTTCAAAAATAGAAATATTTATAAATAATTTTTATAAGGATAACTATCCAGATTATTTCGAAAATAAAAAAGAATTGATCAGCAAAGCAATAACCGGAATTCAAAACGAATTTAACAAAAATATTTTTCCAGAAATGAAAGTAAGATGGGACTCCTATCCAAATAATATCGGACATGTAGAATTTATGGGTTGTTTCAGATGCCACAATGATAATCACACTACTGAAAAAAAGAGAGTGATTTCAAAGGACTGCAATTTATGTCATGTTATTAATGCTCAAGGACCGCCAGATAAAATGCAATATGCTTCAATAAACTCATCACTTGAATTCCGTCATCCAGGCACTTCGGTTACTAATGAATGGAAACGAATGCTTTGTGTTGAATGCCATACTGGTTTACATCCTTAGAGATATTTATTGAAATGGTTAGCATTATAGAGTTGATTTTGCTTCGCTAAACTCCATATTCTTTTTTATATTTCATTTAACTTTTTCAGTTAAACTATGATTGAAATATCCAACCTACACAAAAGTTTCGGCAGTAATAATGTTCTTCGCGGAGTTAATCTTACTATTAATGTTGGTGAATCCTTAGCAATAATTGGAAGAAGCGGCTGCGGTAAAAGTGTATTATTAAAACATATTGTTGGCTTATTAAATCCAGATGAAGGTGAAATTAAAATCGAAGGAATATCTCTTAACGAAGCTAATAGTGATCAATTGTATAAAATTCGACAGAAATTTGGATTTTTATTTCAAGGTGCGGCACTGTTTGATTCGATGACTGTTTTTGAAAATGTTAGTTTACCTCTTGTAGAAAACAATTACGATTTATCAAAAAGTAGAATTGAAAAAATTGTTGAAGAAAAATTGGAGATTGTTGGACTTCCAGGAACGCAAAATTTAAAACCAGCTGAATTATCTGGAGGAATGAAAAAAAGAGTTGGGTTGGCAAGGGCACTTGTAACTAATCCAGATTATGTTTTATACGATGAACCAACTACTGGCTTAGATCCGGTTATGTCTGATGCAATTGATGATTTGATACGTGAATTAAATGAAAAATTAAAAGTTACTTCTATAATTGTTACTCATGATATGTTTAGTGTGAAAAACACCGCAGACAAAATTTCTATGATGCATGAAGGAAAAATCTATTTTACTGGTACTCCCAAAGAATTGATTGAGAGTAAAGACCCGGTCATTGTAAGTTTTATTCAGCGGACTGGATTTTAATAAAAAAATTTTTTCGAGTAATTTTTATATGTCAAAAGCAAAAACAAAATACATTTGTTCTAGCTGCGGATATGAGTCGTTAAAATGGTTAGGTAAATGTCCTTCTTGCGAAAATTGGAATTCTTTTACAGAAGAATATATTGAAACAAAACAATCCGCTCGAAAAAAAATAAATATAGAACCAAACCTTGTTAACTTAACTACTCAGACACTTAATGAAGATACTCGCTTTAAGACAAATATTGATGAATTAGATAGAGTTTTAGGAGGCGGACTTGTTCTTGGCTCAGTAATTCTAATTGGCGGGGATCCTGGGATCGGCAAATCAACTTTAATGATGCAAGCTGCTTCTAGAATTAATGATAAAATTTTATATGTAACTGGCGAAGAATCTGTTAATCAAATAAACCTAAGAGCAAAAAGATTGAATGTTCGATCTCAAAATATTTCTGTATTAACAGAAACGGATTTAGATTTAATCATTAATGCAATTGAAAAATATAAACCTCAAATTGTAATTATCGATTCTATTCAAACCACATATAAACCTGGGCTTGAAAATACACCCGGAACTGTAACACAAATTAGAGAATGTACGCTTGAATTAATGCAGATAGCCAAAAAACAAAACTGTGCGGTACTATTGGTTGGGCATGTAACAAAGGAAGGATTTATTGCTGGCCCAAAAGTTCTTGAACATATTGTTGATACAGTATTGCAGTTCGAAGGAGAACGAAGTTATTCTTATAGAATATTAAGATCACTCAAAAATCGGTTTGGCAGCACAAATGAAATTGGAATTTTTGAAATGCACGAGGATGGTCTTCATGAAGTTATAAATCCAAGCCAAATATTTTTAGGTGAACATGATAAGGAATTGACTGGCTCGATAGTTACCTCGAGCATCGAAGGAACCAGACCAATACTATTAGAAGTGCAAGCATTAGTAACACCATCAACATTTGGAAATCCACAGCGTGTAGCAACTGGCTTTGATTACAGAAGGCTTTCTATTCTTTTAGCTGTATTAGAAAAGCGTGCAAATTTGCGTCTTTCTTCTCAAAATGTTTTTATCAATATGGCTGGTGGATTAAGGATTGACGAACCCGCAGTCGATCTTGCTGTATGCTGCGCAGTTGCATCAAGTTTTACTGATAAATCGGTAAAAAAAAATACTGTAGTAATTGGCGAGGTAGGTTTGGGTGGGGAAGTTAGAAGCGTTGGATACATTGATAAAAGAATTCAAGAGGTTAAAAAACTGGGATTTAAGAGAGTTGTTCTTCCAGTAAATAATTTAAAGAACATTAAAGCTAAGTTTGATCTTGAGATTATTGGAGTTGATAATGTTAAATCAACTATTGAAAAAATCATTGGGTAATAATGATTGAATTAATTGGATTTATTGCCGGAACTTTTGTTGCCGCTTCTCTTTTTCCACAAGTTATTAAATCTTGGAAAACAAAATCAACCAAAGATATTTCGATAGCATGGACAGTGATTAATATGATTGGGCAAATATTGTGGCTCGTTTATGGTGTGGCAATCAATAGTCCATCTCTTATTGTAATGAGTGGAGTTACTTTACTTATGACAATTTCAATGTTAACATTAAAACTGAAATTCGGATAGTGAAAAATCTCACTAATTATACTGCATACTTTTTTAGATTAATTCTTGCGGCATCATTTATTCTTTCTGCAATATCTAAGTTAATTTATCCCGGTATAGTTGAAATTATTTTGATCGATCAAGGATTTACTTCTGATAGAATTATTGCTGGTTATACTGTAAGATTGTTTATTGCTGCTGAGTTTTCAATTGGACTGCTTTATTTAATTCCATTTTACATAAAGAAAATTACAATTCCATCAACATGGATTTTATTATTTGCATTCACATTATATTTAATTTACAGCGGTTTTATTTTGGGCGAAAAAGAAAATTGCGGTTGTTTCGGCGAATTATTAGAAATGTCGCCATTAGAATCAATTATTAAAAATATTGTACTTGTAATAATTTCAATAATATTATTTAAACTGGTATCCGAAAGAAAAAATAAAGTTTGGATTCAAATTGCTTTTTGGGTTGTTCCTCTTGCTATTGTTTTCTCATTTTTCCCAGTAAAGAATCTAAGCAGCTCTCAGTTCAATAAATTTACTCACTTTGAAGGGAAAGGAAGAGTTGACTTAATAAGCAGCAGTAGATTACTTGCCGTATTTAGTTTAGATTGTGAACATTGTCAAGAAATAGCAAAAGAACTGGCAATATTGAAAAAAGAAAATGCTGATTTGCCCGAAATATATGTTTTGTTTTTTAGCGAGGGCGGTATTACAATTGAAAAATTTAATTCGATAACTAATTCAAATTTTCCATATACTATGATTAATGTCGGGGAATTTTTTGACTTAATTGGTTCTTCACCGCCAAGGGTTTATTTGTTGAAAGATGGAGAAGTAGTAAAATTTTGGGATGAAAAAATTACTGAGAAATTAAAGAAAGAATTCGAATAAAAATCTCCCCTCACTAAAGCAAGGAGAGATTCATCGTTCAATAAACTACATTTTTTTAAGTGCTTCTTCTGCAATGTCTGGTGAAACTAAAATTCTTCCGCAAGATTCGCATGAAAAAATTCTTTTGCTTTGCCGTATTTCAATTTGTCTTTGTGAAGGGACAACATTGTGGCATCCAGAACAAGCGGATCTATTAATTGTTACAACAGCTTTGCCGTTTAATGCTTTTCTGATTCTTGTGTAAGTATTATAATCGTTCTTCTTCACTTTAGAAGCAATCTTTTCACGTTTGTCATTTAATTTAGCTTCTTCACGTTCGTTAGCTTTTATTATTTGCTTTAGTTCAGTCTCTTTTTCCTTCAGATCCTTTGTTAATAAATCGAGTTGTGGTTCAACTTCCTTGATTTCAATTTTTAATTTTTCAATCAAATCTTCAAGAGCAATGCTTTCAGCATCAAGTTTTGAAATCCCAGTTTCGGAATGGTCAATTTCTTTAGTAAGTGCGTCATACTCTTTATTATTCCTAACCTGATAAAGCTGCGACTTAAATTTTTTCAAATTCGCTTTTAGCCGGTCTACTTCATTATCATTTTCTTTTCTTTTTGATAGAGATTTTTTCTTTTCGGCCTCCTTTGTTGCTAGCTGTTCTTGCAGCATTTGGATTTGAGAATTTAATTCGTTGACAGCTGCGGGAAGATCTCCGCGTAATTCTTCAAGTTCATCGAGCTGATCATCGATTAATTGAAGCTCATAAAGTATTGACAGTCGTTCTATCAATTTATATTACTCCTTAATGTTTATAATACTTTATTGGATTCGTTGAACCGCTATATTTAAAAATTTTTATGTCTTTTTCGTCAATTAAATGCTGTTTGATTTTTTTATGGACAGTATCTAAAACCACGACTTCTGTTTCGTAATGACCAGCATCAATTAATAGTATTTTCCCTTCAGCTTTTTGAAATGTATGATATTTAATATCAGAGGTTACAAATGCATCTGCATTAACTTCAATTGCAGTTGTCAATAAATCAGAACCGGAGCCGCCGCAAACTGCAACTTTTCTAATTTTAGTTTTTGCTCCTTTACAAAATCTTAAGTTATTTGCTGATAAAGATTTTGAAACAAATTTGAGAAAGCTTTCAACGCTTAAATCTTTATCTAATTCACCAATTGTCCCACTCCCATATTTTATATTCATGTTTTGAAGCGGATAAACATCGTATGCCGGTTCTTCATATGGATGAGTTTTAATTACGGCATTAATTACATTTGTTAGATTCCATTTATCAACAATAAATTCGAAACGAACTTCGTCTACTTGTTCAAATTTTTCTTTTTGACCAATAGTTGGGTTTGATACAGATGAACCTAAAAATGTTCCAGTCCCATTAAGCCTGAAACCGCATTTTTCATAGTTGCCAATTTTTCCGCCACCCGACTCGAATATAGCGTCCGAAACTGCATTAAGATTTTTTTCAGGTACGAAGACAACTACTTTGAATTGATTAGAAAATTCATTTAATAAGAATCGAGTTTTTTTTAATCCTAAAGTGTTAGCAAGAGCAAATGAAACGCCTTCTATTGAGAAATCTAAGTTTGTATGAGAAGAGTATACTGAAATATTGTTTTTAATTATTTTTTCAAAAAGAGAAGCTTGGTTGTCTTTATCTAATTCTAATTTTTTTATTGGGTTAAAAATTAAGGGGTGATGAGTGAATATGAAATTACAATTCTTATAGATGGCTTCGTCAAGAACATTTTGGTTCAGCTCAAGACAGAGTAAAATGTTCTTCACTCTTTTCCGCCTTGAGCCAATCTGGAGTCCAACATTGTCCCTTTCCCAGGCAACTCCAGGCGGCGCCCAGTCCTCAAGATATTTAATTATATCACCAACAGTCATATAAAAAAAAAGCACTCCGAAATTTTTTGGGAGTGCAATCTATTTTCCAGAAACTTGATAAAATGATTCTGGTCTCTTTAATCTGCTTGTTTTAGGTTCTAAAAATATTTCCATATATCTTATCCAAATATATATATATCAGCACTTATTCACAATAAACTCAATTTATAAATTATCAGTCGGTTCAAACCAATTTCCATCATTTTTTATAATTTTAATTAATTCATCTAGTGCGTTTTCTGCATTTATACTTCTTTTTACCACTTCTTTTCCTTTATAAAGGGTGATTTTTCCAATTCCAGAGCCAACATAACCATAATCTGCATCTGCCATTTCTCCAGGACCATTTACAATACAGCCCATAATTGCAATTTTAACCCCTTTAAGGTGTTCAGTTCTACTTCGGATTTTATTAGTCACTTCAACTAAGTCAAATAGAGTTCTGCCGCAAGATGGGCAAGCTATGTATTCTGTTTTTGAAATTCTTGTTCTTGTTGCTTGAAGAATTCCAAACGATGTTCGATTTATTGCAGAGCGCTCTTCATATAAATGATTGTATTGAGATTTACACAACCAAATTCCATCGCCAAAACCATCAATTAACAAAGCCCCTAAATCTGTTGATGAATAAATTCTGAAATACTCAAATTCATCAAACAAATAATTTCTTTTAATTATAACTGGATTAGAAATATTTTTTTTAATCAATTCGAAAAAAACTCTTCGCTGTTCTGCCATTCCATGAATGTTTTCAGTTGTAAGAATAAAAACAATTGTAGGATTGTTTGCTAGGTTTATAAATTCTTTATTAAATAAATCATGGATGTTCAATTGAATAAAATTTAACACAAAAGATAAAGACAATTTCGTGTTGTATTCTTCGAATTTTAAAAAAGGGAATCCTTTTGATCTATCTTCTATTGAAATCCACTTTTTATAATTGTAAATCAATTTTAAATTGCTTGGAATTTCAAATGATAAATCATTATTTCCAAGGTATATGAAATCACTTGCTTGATCGCTGATATTCCATTTGTCCGTTGTTGAATTATAAGTATATCCAATACAATTCAAATCAGATGGTTCAACAATACTAGAATGACTAAAATCAGCAATAACTTTTGGGACTGTTTCTCCACCAATATTTGAAATTTCGAAAGTTCTTCTTCTTTCATAAATAAATGGATTGTTCGGTTGATCGTCGATTGCAATTATCGGATCGTGCTTGTCTCTAACCGAATATCTTTTTGCGAGAGAAATTGCTACTGGAATTTCATGCTCTGGTTCTTCCGTAAGTGAAACTCTAATTGTATCGCCAATACCATCCTCAAGTAGTGTTCCGATTCCTACTGAAGATTTAATTCTTCCATCTTCTCCATCACCCGCTTCTGTGACTCCGAGATGGAGCGGATAATTCATGCGCTCTTCAAACATTTTATTTATTAACAATCTATATGCCTGAACCATAATTTGCGGATTGCTTGCTTTCATTGATAAAACTATTTGATGAAAATTATTTTCTTCGCAAATTCTAACAAATTCAAGTGCAGACTCTACCATTCCAAGCGGAGTATCGCCGTAACGGCTCATTATTCGATCTGACAGCGAACCATGATTAGTTCCAATGCGCATTGCAGTCCCATATTCTTTACAGATTTTAACAAGAGGAGTGAACCGTTCTCTTATTCTTTCAAGTTCTTCAGAGTATTCAGAGTCTGAATATTCAAGTGCTTGAAATTTTTTCTTATCAACATAATTTCCGGGATTAATTCTAACTTTCTCAACTATTCTTGCTGCTAATTCTGCGGCATTAGGAGTAAAATGAATATCTGCAATTATTGGATTATTAAAACCTCGTTTTTTCAATTCATTTTTTATGTTCAATAGATTTTGTGCTTCATTCAAACTTGGGGCAGTTATTCTAACATATTCACTACCAGCGCTAATCATACGAATAGATTGTTCAACAGTAGCCAGGGTATTCATCGTGTCTGTTGTAGTCATAGATTGAATACGTATAGGGTAGCTTCCACCAAGTGGCAAATCACCAATGGAAACTTCACGAGTTAGTAATCGCGAATATTTAGTAATACTACTACAATATTTTTTTAAGTTTCGCATTTTATATGCTGTTAAACAAATGCGGCTTTGGAGAAGTTCTAATCAATTTTTAATTGTTAGTAAGTTCATGCAAAAAAATTTTAATAAATTCAGGTGCGGAAGAAGGGCACTGGCCAGTTATAATATTTTTATTTGCAACTACGGGCTGATCTAAGTATTGAACACCCTCTCTTTCTAATTCAGTTTTATAATCAATATGACAAGTTGCTTTATCTTTAAGAAGACCAGCTTTTGCTAAAATAATTGGAGCACCACATATTGCAGCAGTTGGTTTACGTTTCTCTGCAAATTTCTTAACAATAGATCTTAATCGATCGTTATTAAAATAACTCTTTATTCCACTTCCGCCGATTAATATCAACCCATTAAAATTAAATTCATGTACATTATAAAGTTGTACATCATTCTTAACTTTCAATCCATTTGAACCAACACACAACGTATTAGCATCAGAAGCAATAAATATTTTAACATTAAGCGATTCTAAAGCATTTAGAATAATCAAATATTCTTGTTCATTAAAATTTTGCGCTGGGAGAAATAATAAGACGTTGGTTTTTGTCAAAGTAGCATTTCACTCTAATTTCTTAAACGAAAATACAATAATAAATTCTGATGGGCAATTAGGAGGAATGCTGCAAGTTTAGTTTGATAAATAAAATTTCTAATTTGGTATTGAATCTTAAATTCATTATTAAAATAATGAGAATACCAGAACAAAAAATTGACGAAATAAGAAACTCGGCAGATATTGTTGATATAATTTCAGGACATGTTCAGTTAAAAAAACGAGGTAAGAATTTTGTCGGATTATGTCCGTTCCATCAAGAAAAGACTCCGTCTTTTACTGTAAGTGAAGATAAACAAATCTACCACTGTTTTGGATGTGGCAATGGCGGAAATATTTTTAAATTTTTGATGGAGTTTAAGAATATCTCATTTGTTGAGGCAGTTGAAGAAATTGCTGATAATCTTGGGATAAAAATTCAGTATGACAAATCACAGCAAGACGAACAACAAAGCGAACTGGAAGAGCTCTATGAAATAAATGTTTTTGCAGCACGTTTTTTTCTTGAAAATTTATTAAAGACATCTGAAGGCGAAGAAGCGCGAAACTATTTGAAGTCAAGGAAAATAAAAACCCAAACTGAACGAACATTTGGTCTAGGATTTGCACCTTTTAATTGGGATAATTTTTTATTACATGCTAAGCAAAATAAGCTTGATCTTCAAAAAGCAAAGCACCTTGGTTTGATCGATGTAAATGAGAAAGGGGATTTTTATGATAAATTTAGAAACAGAATAATATTTCCAATTTTCTCGCCCAATGGAAGAGTTATTGCTTTTGGCGGTAGAACATTAGAGTCAAGGGATGATATTGCCAAATATCTCAATTCACCCGAATCAAAAATCTATTCTAAAAGACGTTCACTGTATGGACTTTATCATTCTAAGGATGAAATCAGAAAATTAGATAGAGCAATTCTTGTTGAGGGTTACATGGATCTAATTGCTTTGTTCCAATCAGGAGTTAAAAATGTAGTTGCCTCATCCGGAACATCATTAACCGACGAACAAGTTCAACTTCTCTCACGATTTACAAAAAACATAATTATTATTTTTGATGCTGATCCAGCCGGACAAAAAGCTTCGCTGCGAAGTATTGAAATCATACTAAAACAAAATTTCGATGTGAAAGTAATTGCTTTACCGTCTGGAGAAGATCCAGATTCATTTATTAATAAATACGGCAAAGAGAAATTCGATGAGATGATATCGAACTCAAAAAATTTTTTGGAGTATCAGACAGAACAATTTGAAATAGAAGGAAAATTCGATGACCCGGCGGAGGGAGCAGAAGCAATTCGAGAACTGGTAAAAACACTTTCTCTTGTTGATGATGAACTAAAAAGAAGTCTTCTTTTAAAAAGTATTTCAAAAAAATTCTCTTTAAGAGAAAAACTAATAGAATCAGAACTTAATAATTTCCTAGAGCAGCTAAACCAAAGAACAGTAAATGCTGATAAAGGACAACAACGACAAATAAAAATTCCTACAGAATTAAGTTCGAGTAGTATTGTGAAATCTGATAATCCATTTGAAAGAGAAATAACCCGTCTTTTGTACAGCGGTGATGAGGAAATAATGGGTTATATCTTCGATAGAGTTAGTTCTAATCTATTTTCTAATCAAAAGCTGAAAATATTATTTGAGACTGCTCTCAATGGTTTTAATGAAAACCAATATTCTCCCTCATTTTTTATTGAGAAAATTGAAGATGAAGAGCTAAAATCATTTGTTTTGAAACTTACTCTAACCGATGAAGTAATCAGTAAGAAGTGGGATGAAATTTCGTATAATGGAAAAATTGAAAAAGATACAATTGAATACGCACAACATACAGTGACAAATTTTTTAGTACACCAAATTGAACAGCAAATAAAATTAAATAATAAGATAATAGAAGAGTCTAAAGACGAAAGATTACACATCGAGCTGCTGAAAAGAAATCAAGAACTGCAAGAAGAAAAAAAATCTTTAGCATCAGCCCAAAATGGAAATTAATAGTAGTGGAAAACAATCCAATTATTTATGAAATAAATACCCGTGTTTTTGTTAAAAGATTTGGACCTAAAGCAAAATTAAGAGATGTACCTTTGACCTATTGGGAAGAATTAAGAAGTAAGGGAATCAATTATGTTTGGATGATGGGTATTTGGAAAACATGCGATTCTGTAATTGATAAGTATTGCTTTGAAGAAGGATTAAAAAAAAATTATGATAAAGCTCTTAAAGGCTGGAAACACGAAGATGTAATTGGTTCTCCATTCGCAATTGACAGCTACAATATTAATCCGATACTCGGAACACAAGAAGAGTTAATTGAATTAAAAACCATACTAAATAAATTAGGTGTAGGATTAATACTAGATTTTGTCCCAAATCATTTTAGTGTTGAATCGGGTTTGCTCCAAACAAATCCCGAGATTTTTTTAGCAGCAGAAAAAAGTGTTTTTAACAAAGATGATCATACATACTTTCAGCCTTTTCCTAATCAAGAATTATATTATGCTCATGGTAGGGATCCATTTTTTCCGGCATGGCAAGATACAATTCAAATTGACTACTCAAATATTATTGCCAGAGAATTTATGGTTAATGAGCTAATGAATCTATCTGCTTTTTGCAACGGTGTTCGATGTGATATGGCAATGTTAGTTTTGAACAATGTTTTCAATAATACCTGGAGAGGTGCGACTAGAAATCAAATTGAAATTTCTACACAAGAGTTTTGGGAAACGGCAATATCAAAAGTAAAAGCACAAAAAAAAGAATTTCTGTTTATTGCAGAAGCATATTGGGATCTGGAGTGGAAGCTGCAGCAATTAGGATTTGATTTTACATATGATAAACGTTTAACAGATAGATTAAATAGCGGCTCGGTTCAAAGCATCAAAGATCATTTGTTTGCTGAAGAGAAGTATCAAAAAAAATCATTAAGATTTATTGAAAACCATGATGAAGAGAGGGCCATTACATTATTTGGTAAAGAGAAATCGAAAGCTGTTGCTGTTATAATAAGTACAGTTCAAGGAATGAGATTTTTTCATGATGGTCAATTCACCGGAAAGAGAATAAAACTTCCGGTTCAATTAGGCAGAGAACCTGAAGAACAAGAAATTGAAGAAGTTATATTTTTTTATAATAAACTTCTCTCTATTATTTCATCTGAAATTTTTAGTAAAGGAACATGGGTACAATTGACTCCAGAATTATCTTGGCAAGGGAACAATTCTTATGAAAACATATTAGCTTGGTCTTGGAGTTATCAAAGTGATTTCCTTGTTGTTGTTGTTAATTTTTCTTCTTTGGCTTCACAATGCAGAATAAAACTTAATGTTTCTGGATTTGCTGAGGAATTATTTCTTCAAGATTTATTAAATGATCAGGATTATGTTAGGTCTGCTGAGGAAGTATACCATTCTGGGTTATATATAGACTTAAAACCTTGGAACTCTCACATATTTAAGTTATAAACTGGCATCCTTAGAAGATGCTAGTTTATAAAATTTTTTCAGCCCGCTTAAAAATTAAATGTTACGCCAAATTTAAATGTTTCGTAAGTTAATGGAGTCTCGGTATCAAAAGGCCAATTCATTTTATCTTTCTTTAACTGAAAGAAAACATAACTATATGCGTTTTTTAAAATAAAGCTTACAATTGGTCCGGCAATTGGTGAAGATTCAATCACTTCATCAATGAAATTATCCAGCGCATTATATCCAGCCATTTCAATAGCATAACTGCCGAGATGTTTCCAAACCTTATGTCGAGGGAAGATAATTGCAGCTTCATAACCAGCATTAAATAATATTACTGAGCTTAATCCAATTTGAATACCGCCTTCCATAGCAGTGCCGAATCGGAAATTATTTTCGTAACGATCTATTATTTCCAAATCTTTTTGCACGTCATATGGATTTGGAACTGGTAAAATTGAAACCGGGTAATCTTTCATTTTTAACTTTGACCATATCATTGAATTTTGAGTGTAAGGAAGTATGAATAAGTTTTCACATTTATAGCCATAGCCGCTTCTTCTTCCAAAACCAAACCTGAACATTTCAGTTGGTAAATGAGAAGCTTTTTTGTCGGATTGGAGTTTAGTCTCTAACTTTGAAACAAAAGAGAATCGTTCGTTAAACCGAATTACAGTATCATCATGATAATCTATAGAGAGGTAACCAAGTTTTAATTCAGCTAATCCAATTTTGGAAAATTTGCTGGCCATATTCTTATGCTCTGATTGACCTATTCCATAACTTAGTTCTAGAAAAGGGTTGCCGTGTTTCCAATTCCACCAATTATCGTCCCAATGCCAGTTCCAATCATCTTCATTTTCATATTCTGTTGTATCAACTTGTGCTTGAATTGTTGGAAACGAAAGTAAGAAGACTAATAGGATGGTTATTATTTTTTTCATTTTATTATCCAAAATATTTTGTCATGTTTTTAGACGATATATGATTATGGTTGGTTACAAGAGGTTTGAGAAATTTTAATATAGGGCAAGAGGATTTAGGAGTTCTAAACTAATATTTAGAATATTTTTTTAGATAGTTTGAGTTCAAGGGTTTGTAAAATACCATTCATCAAGTTCTCGTTTGAGATAGGTTTTGTTAAAAACAAATCCATACCAGCGCGATATGCATTGTCTTTATCTTTTTGATAAGCATGAGCAGAAAGACCAACAACTGCGATATCTTTATATTCATTCATATTTCTAATTTCTTGTGTAAGTTGTAATCCGTTTTTTCTTCCCTTTAAAGAGATATCCATTAAAATAACATCAAATTTTTTTTCGTTTAATTTAGTGTAAAAAGTATCAGCGGTATCACACACATCAACATCAAATTTTCTTTTTAAGAATAAGAGAAGGAATTTTTGATTTTCGTAATCATCCTCAACAATTAATAAACTATGCTTGGTATCCATTAGAATCGTTTTAATTTTCGTGCAATATTAAAATAAAAATAGTTTTAATTCAAGTTAATTAAATATTTTTAATACTCATCCCAGCTAGTAATTTCAAGGGCAAAAGGATTTTTATTTACTAAAGCTTCTGCTAACCGCATTGCTAATTGACGATTAGTGATTAGGGGTATCTTATAATCGACCGCAGTTCTTCTTATTATATAATCGTTGTTTAATTCTTCTTCTTGAAAATTTTTAGGCAAATTAATTACCAGTCCAATTTTACCAGTCTTTATGAACTCGGCAGCATTTGGAGACTTACCGCTTAAGGGCCATTCCAATACATCAACTGGAATTCCATTTGAATTCATGAATTTTGCTGTCCCTTGTGTAGCATAGAAATGAATTCCAAGTTTAACTAATTGACGGGTTGGTTCCAGCAATTCTGATTTTGATTCTATTGAACCAGAGGAGATCAAAATAGATTTAATGGGGAAATTATATCCAACAGCTGAAAGTGCTTTGAGAAATGCTTCATCAAAATCGTGCCCCAAACAAGCAACTTCGCCCGTTGAAGCCATTTCAACTCCGGTAGTCGGATCAGCACCCTCTAATCTTGTAAATGAAAATTCAGGGGCTTTTACACCCACATAATTGAATTTAAAAGTTTCGTCAGGAATTGGTCCTGGTTTCTTACCGATTATTACTTTTGAAGCTAATGAAATAAAATTTGTCTTAAGAGTTTTTGATACGAATGGAAAACTTCGTGATGCTCGTAAATTACATTCAATTACTTTCACTTTATTGTCTTTTGCGAGAAACTGAATATTGAACGGTCCATTTATGTTAAGTGATTTTGCGATATCAGAAGAAAATTGTTTTATCTGTCGGATTGTTTCCAAATAAGTTCTTTGAGCTGGAAGAACAAGAGTTGCATCACCAGAATGAACCCCGGCATTTTCAACATGTTCTGAAATAGCAGAGCAAATTATTTTTCCATTTTGAGCCACAGCATCAAACTCAAGTTCTTTTGCATTTACTAAAAACTTTGAAATTACAACTGGATGTTCCGGCGAGATATCAACTGCTTTTTGTAAAAATCTTGTCAACTCAATATCATCTGTTGCAATTGCCATTGCTGCGCCGCTCAATACATATGATGGACGCACTAGCACCGGATAACCAACTTTGTTAGCAAATTCAAGTGCATCTTGTATTGTATTTAATTTACTCCATTCTGGCTGCCCGATTTCGAGTTCATCCAGTAATGCTGAAAACTTACTTCTATTTTCCGCTTTATCAATTGATTCAGGTGAAGTGCCAAGAATTTTTATCCCAACATTGTGGAGTTTAAGGGCAATGTTATTTGGAGTTTGACCGCCCATCGAAACAATAACACCTTTGGCTTTTATGGCATCATAGATTTCCCAAATTGTCTCTGTGGTTAGTTCCTCAAAAAATAGTGCATCAGATTCATCATAATCTGTACTCACTGTTTCAGGATTACAATTTATAATAACTGTTTTAAGCCCAAGCTCGTGTAATGTTTTGGCAGTGTTAACACAACACCAATCAAATTCAACAGAGCTACCAATTCTATATGGACCAGAGCCAAGAATTATAATAGAATTTTTTAGTTTGAAATCGAAATCATTTACAGCGCAGTTATAAGTTAAATACAAATAATTTGTTTTTGCCGGATATTCAGCAGCAAGTGTATCAATATGTTGAATAAATGGATGTAGGTTAAATTTTTTTCTAAGCAGATAAATATCGTGAGCATCTTTTCCTAAAATATTGGCAATTTGTCTGTCCGAAAATCCATGCTCTTTGGATGTTTGTAAAAGTGATTTATCGAGTCCTTTTTTTGTGTTTGAAATTCGATTTTCAATTTCGACAATGTTCTGAATTTTTTTTAAGAACCATTTATTAATATGAGTTAATGAATTAATCCAATCCACTGAATAGCCAAGTTTTAAAGCTTGCACAACAGCAAACATTCTTTCTTCTGTAGGTTCCTTGAGCGCTTCTTCAAGGTTTTCAAATTCAATCTTGGTTCTGCTCGCAGTTAAACCTTCAACACCAATATCGAGCATTCTCATTGCCTTTTGAATTGCTTCTTCAAACTTTCTGCCAACAGCCATAACCTCGCCAACAGATTTCATTGAAGACCCGAGCTTTCTTTTAACCAATCTAAACTTTTTTAAATCCCAACGAGGAACTTTTACAACTATATAATCAAGTGCTGGTTCAAAAAATGCTTTTGTTGTTTTTGTAATTGAATTTTGTAGTTCATGAAGCCCATAGCCAAGAGCAAGTTTGGCAGCAACAAATGCAAGAGGATAACCAGTTGCTTTCGAAGCTAAAGCAGAACTTCTCGATAAACGAGCGTTAACTTCAATTACTCTGTAATCTTGTGAGTTAGAATCAAGCGCATATTGAATGTTGCATTCGCCAACTATTCCAAGATGGCGAATAGTTTTAATTGCAACTTCTCGTAAAAGATGATATTCATCATTAGACAAAGTCTGGCTTGGGGCGACAACAATGCTCTCTCCGGTATGAATTCCCATCGGGTCAATATTTTCCATATTGCAGACAGTTATGCAATTATCATATTTATCTCTTACTACTTCATATTCAATCTCTTTCCATCCTTCAAGGTACTCTTCTACTAAAATTTGTGAAGAGTATGAAAGTGCTTTTGCTGCAAGTTTTTTTACCTCGCTTGCATTTCTACATATACCGGAACCAAGTCCTCCAAGTGCATATGCAATTCTTATAATTACTGGGAATTCAATTTTTTTTGCATAACCAACAGCCTCTTCTATTGTTGAAACAGCTTTGCTTTGAGGGAACTTTACATCAATTTCAGAAAGTTTATCGCAAAACAGCTGACGATCTTCTGTGTTTTCAATTGCCGAAATTTGTGTCCCAAGAACTTGCACTTTATATTTTTTAAGAATCCCTTCTCTGTGTAAAGATAAACCGCAGTTCAATGCTGTTTGTCCGCCAAATCCTAAAATAATTCCATCAGGTTTTTCTTTCTGAATTACTCGTTCAACATAATGAGTATTGATGGGAAGTAAATAAACTTTATCTGCTAAATGGTCAGAAGTTTGAATTGTTGCAATGTTTGGATTAATAAGAATAGTTTTTATTCCTTCTTCCTTAATTGCTTTGATAGCTTGACTGCCAGAATAATCAAATTCCCCAGCCTCGCCAATTTTGAGTGCAGAACTTCCAATTATCAAAACTTTTTTTATTTTCATCTATTATATATCCTTTAGAAACTCATCGAATATGAATGAGGTATCAATCGGTCCGGGCGCTGCTTCCGGATGGAATTGTACACTTCGGAATGGTAATTTCTCGTGTTGAACTCCTTCATTGGAATAATCATTTAAATTTTCAAACCAGGGTTGCCATCCTCTTGGAAGTGATTTAGTATCAACTGCGAAGCTGTGGTTTTGAGATGTTACATAGCATTTATTTGAGTCAACTTTTTTTACCGGCTGGTTTTGACTTCTGTGACCATACTTAAGTTTATAAGTTTTTGCACCAGCAGCTAATGATAAAATTTGATGTCCCATACATATTCCCAGGATTGGAACTTGTTTCTTAATTAACTGTTTTGTTGATTCAACTAAGTTTTTATATACAACTGGATTTCCGGGACCATTTGAAAGCAACACACCATCATAATCTTCATTTTCGAAATTATAATCATATGGAACACGAATTACTGTGGTATTTCTTTTCAGTAAACTTGATATTATACTTTTCTTGCAGCCGCAATCAACAAGGACTATTCTTTTTTTACCATTGCCAATTGATTCTATTTTAGGTGCTGTTACCTTTGCAATTAAATTTTCTATATCTGGATTAAAGTATTCAATTTTATCATTTGCAAATTCGATTTTTCCAAGCATGGTACCGTGTTCACGCAAAATTTTTGTAAGATGTCTTGTATCGATTCCATAAACACCAGGGATCTTGTGATCATACAACCAGTCGGACAAACTTTGAATCCCATTCCAATGGCTGAAGGATGCAGAATGTTCGGATACTATTAAAGCTCGAATTTGAATTTTATCAGATTCAAAATTTTTAGGAATACCATTTACTTTTTCAAAACTTGGAATTCCGTAATTACCGACTAATGGATAAGTCATTACTAAAATTTGACCATTGTATGATGGATCTGTTAATGTCTCAGGATATCCGACCATTCCAGTATTAAATACAACCTCGCCGGCAACTGATTTGGGATAACCAAATAAATGTCCTTCGAATGCTTGTCCGTTTTTTAACTTTAGCTGAACCTTACTTTTTTGAATAATCTTTTTCAATTCGATTCCAATTTTGATTTAAGAATTGGTCAGGCGGAGGTTGGTTAATTAACAAGACTTTAGAATATTGCCCGCAAAATGTAATGAAAAAAACAGATTGTTAAAAATTTACATTTTAGTCAAGTGCGTTGTTCTGTTCGTATTCGAAATTGATTGGGGATATTACACGATATATTTTTTCTATTGGCTCTTACAAGGGTTTATTGTAGAGATTGACTAAATAATAAAATCTTATTTAATGATTTGGAGTATAAAAAGGGTGGTGACATTCTTATTAATTTTTAAGAAATTAAACTAAATATTAAACTATCATTGATTAATGAAAATAGGAGAATTTGCTATTGGATTTATTTAATTTTTTTAAATAGGTTAAATTTAGACATCTTCTCAAATTGATTTTCTGTAATAGGAAAACTGCTTATGAAAAATAGATTATACCTTTTAGGAACAATAACATTGTTAATATTTCTTCTTACTTCCACTTCAAACTTTGCGCAACAAGATAGAGGAATAATCAGAGGGTTTATAGCTGATTCAACAAGCGGGGAAATGCTTCCTTACGCAAATATCTATATTAATGAAATAAAACGAGGAGCATCAACAGACCATCGAGGATACTTTATTTTAGCTTCTGTGCCCCATAATCGTTTGTTAACGTTGCGTATTTCATATGTTGGTTATGAAACAAAGAATGTATTAATTCGTGCTGAACTCTATGGAGTTACTGATATTAGAGTTGAGCTAAAACCGATAAGTGTTCAGCTTCAAACGATTGAAAAAGTTGGGGAGCGTGTTGCTAAAGAAAATGCAACTGACTTAAGTTTGCAAAAACTTGCAATTAGAGATCTTGAATCGCTTCCTAAAGGAATAGAGTTAGATATTTTTAGAGCACTGCAAAATTTGCCAGGCGTTCAAACCGCTGGGGATGTATCTGCCCGGTTTTATGTTCGCGGAAGTGCGAGCAATCAAAACTTAGTTTTACTTGACAACATTCCAATCTATAATCCATTTCATGCGCTTGGAATGTTCAGTGCCATTGACCCCGATATGGTTAGCACCGTAGAATTTTTTAAAGGAGGATTTCCTTCAGATTACAGCGGACGATTATCTTCAGTATTAAAAGTAGTAACCCGAGATGGAAATAGAAATAAAGTAAGCGCAAAGGGAAGTATTAGTCTACTTACTGCGAAAGGATTAGTTGAGGGACCAATTCCTAACGGGTCATTTATTGCAAGCTTTAGGAAGAATTATTCAGACAAAATTTTAAAAAAGTTTCGTAATAATAATTCCATACCAGCTGATTTTTACGACCTTTTCGTAAAGTTAAATTATTCAAATAACGATGTTGTAAAAGACGCAAAATTTTCTGTAAGTGCATTTCACAGCAGCGATCAAGTGCTAAATAATAATTTACGAAGAGAGGATTTTAAATGGTCTAATTCTACATTCAACTTTAGTTATTTCCAAATATCAGACTCGCCATTACTTTATCAAATAGATATTGGAATGAGCAATTTTAAAGGAGCAAGAATTCCAAACCAAAGCGGCGCAAAAGGTGTAGAGAATGAAGTTAACGACCTAATTATGAAAATGGATTTCAATTATGTTTACGATAGTAAAGATGAGTTAGCCGGCGGATTCAAAATTTCTGAAGTTAGAACAAAATTGTTACTAGAAAATTTTAGAGGGCAAGTTAATGATATCGGCTCGCATGGAACCAATATTAGTGTTTACTTACATTATAAATATTTACGAGATGCAGCTTTCGGGGCAGTATTTGGGACTCGTATTAACGCTACTCGTTTAGCTGGCGGTGGACCAGCATATTTTTTTGAACCGCGTGCGAGTTTTACATATCGAATTATTCCAGAGCTAGCATTTAAAGGTTCTTGGGGAATTTTTATGCAAGACCTTTCAACTATTTCTGATGAAAATGAAATTGTTACAGTATTTGAGCCTTGGCTGATAACCCCTCTGTATCTTGAGCCTTCTAGTTCAATACACTATATCAGCGGTTTTGAATACACTCCTTCTGCCGCACTATCATTTACGCTCGAAGCTTATTATAAGTTAATGCATAATATAGTTGTGGTTAATGATAAAAAATATTTTCACAGCGATCCTGATCTTATTACTGGAAAAGGCGAGGCTTACGGGTTAGAATTTTATTCACGTTATCTTGAAGAACCTTTGAACATATCGGCATCTTATTCATTATCATGGTCTTTCAAGGATGTAAATAATATTAGATATGCCCCACGTTATGATTCAAGGCACACTGTTAATCTTTCATTTGAATATAATTTGGGGTTGGGATGGTCAACAAGTGCAGTTTGGACTTATTCTTCCGGACTGCCGTTCACTCAAATTGCCGGTTATTATGAAAAATTAAACATCGATAACATTTACAATAGCGATTACTTGCTAGAAAATTATAGTCCATCAATTATTTTATCTAACATAAACTTAGGCAGATTGCCGGATTATCATCGGTTGGATTTAAACTTATCTAAAAAATTTCAGATTGGGGGATTCAAATTTACAATTGATCTAAGCGCATTAAATGTTTACAATAGAAAAAATCTTTTTTATTTCAGACGAGATACCGGAGAACGGGTGGACATGCTTCCGTTTTTACCATCTGCAAGCATAAAGGTCGAATTATGAAAAATTTAGCATTTGTATTCTTTCTCGGTTTTTTAATTATTACATTAAATTCTTGTGATGACCAGGTTGAGCCAAAAACTGATTTTAGCCAAGTCTATACACTTAATTGTATAATTAGAACTGATTCCTCGTTTCAAGTTGCAACAATTACAAGATCATATAATGTTGATGGTTATGACCCATACACTAACACTGATGATCCATTCATTAAAGGAGCCAAGGTTAGAATTTATTATAACAACAATGTGTATAATTTAAAAGATACTTCAATTGCAAGATCTGCTGACTCACGTTATAAAGCTCCGATAAATTTTTATTACACAAAAAATCTTTTTCCACAACATAGCTTACCGATTAGAATTGAAGCCGAACTTCCGAATGGAAAAATCTTAAGTTCATCGGGAGAAATTATTTCACCGAACACATTATATCTTTATTCTTCGTCCCCGTCAATCCCTTCATTGAATCCAACTAGTAGAATTAATTTTAATTGGGGCGAATTAGGATTGATCTATAGAACCAAGGGCGTTTACTACGCACCAGAATTAGCAATTTTATATACACATGATAAAAACGGTGTGAAAACAAATTATCAGAAAAAAGTTGCAATGTATTACATTCCGGGCTCACCTGATAAACAGCCGGTTTACCCTCAAATTCAAACTAATATTTTGTCAGCCGGTTTTGAAATAGACGCTATTAACAGAGCAATGGAAGAAATTTCTTCCGGTGATCCGAATAAGAAAAATTATAGAATTGAAAAAGCATTTTTTAGACTGCTTGCTATGGATGCCGGATTAGCAACTTTTTATTCCGCTCAAAAAATATTTCTTGATGAATTTTCTGTTCGCTTGAATCAACCAGAGATTACAAATATAACTGGAGGGCTGGGCGTATTTGGAACTTATACAATTAAAAATATTGAATTGGAAATTCAACCAGCTTTTATAGAATCATTCGGGTACCGGTATTAATTAATGATATGATATTTCATATTCGAAAAACATTTTTATTTATTGCTATAATTATATTCATTATAGGCTGTGCCTCCTCACCTCGATTTACTAAAACAAGAAATATTGAAACTTCTTCATCCGAGAACGGAGTTTTGGAAAAATATAAAGACCACCCAGTTCTTGAAACGCAGACTGGAATTGCATCTTTTTATGCAGATAAATATCACGGCAAAATTACTTACGGCGGTGATGTTTATAACATGAATGGAATTTCTGCCGCCCATCAGACATATCGAATGGATACAATTATTCGCGTTACTAATCTTTCAAATGATAGGAAAATAATTCTCAGAATAAACGATCGAATGCCATTCTGGGAAGATCGAATTATTGACCTTTCTCTCGGCACTGCAAGAAGACTCGATTTTGTTGAGAAAGGATTAACCGAAGTAAAAATTGAAGTGCTAAAATGGGGCGAAGGAAGGAAATAATATTTTTATATAAAGGAAGTAAAGCTGGAGTTACGCTTTGTCAGTTGAAGTGTGGATTGCATCAAATTAGTCAGTCTTCGACAAGTTCAGACTGACTTAAATAGGCTATTAAAATCACCTAATAAAATTTAAAAATCACTTCTCAAATTTCCACCAGTAGTAATACTGGTTTTCTAATTCATCTAAAGACGGCATTGGGAAAAATTTAGTTTCATCGCAGCAAGCAAACCAAAAACCATGGCGTAAAAATTTATACGAAAGATCGCGTAGTATTCCGCCAAGGCTAATTGTTTTTGTTAGCTTATCCGGATGATTAATCAGTTCAGTAATGCAGTCATAAAATCTGGATGGATTTACACCTGGCAAATCAATGTGCGGAAGCTCCTGGTTTTTATTACTTTCAATAAAATTATCGACATCAAAATCAATTTGAGCAAACAGAATTTTAGGAGCTCCTTTTGCTTTTTGTGTAGTAATAAATTTCCCAAACTCTTTATGATCTTTATTTGATGCAACAAGAGTATCGAGCGGGCAAATTTCCTGATAGATTCTAATTTTTTTTGGATCGTGGTAATGTGTATCGGGCGCCGGGTTGAGAGCCAATACTTTTCCGTTTGTGGTTACTAAATACAATTTTAGAATTGCAGATAGCGGCACATGTTCCAGAACATTATAAGAGCTAATGAATTTTGTTTTCTTGGGCTGACCTTTATCATCAGCAACGGTTTCTGCTAAATATTTATCAATTTCGAAATACTTATCACGAAAATTTATATCAAGTTCAGCAAAGATTACTTTTCCGCCAAAATGTTTTGCGCTTCCAGTTGTATAATGTTCTCCGAATTTGTCAGGTTCTAGCTGTGAAGCAACAAGTGCATTATTCGGGTGGACGATCATATATAAATGCTTTTGAAAATCTGCCATTAAATCTCCAGTAGTTTCTTAAATTCGTTTCAAAAGTATTAAAACAGTATTTGAAGAGCAAGAATACTACACGAATCTTTTTAACTCCGGCTGCATCTTATTATCAGTTAAATAAAATTTGGAGAAAAAATGTATTTAGATGAAAAAATTCGTGCTGATTTACAAACCCAGTTCGAGAAATTATCGAAAAACGTAAAGTTAGTCTTCTTCACACAAGAACTTGAATGCCAGTATTGTAGGGAAACGAAAGCTCTTTTAACAGAATTAACAGTAGTCTCTGATAAATTGAGTTTAGAAGTAAAAAATTTTGTTATCGATAAAGAAACGGCTGCTTTGCATAGTGTTGATAAAATACCAGCCACCGTTCTTCTTGATGAAAATGGAAAAGATTACGGTATAAGATTTTTTGGTATTCCGAGCGGATATGAATTTGCATCGCTAATTGAAGCAATAAAATTACTTGGCACCGGCATAACTGGTTTTTCAGAAGAAATTGAAAATGAAATAAAAAAGATTGATCATGAAATTCATATGCAAGTTTTTGTTACACCAACTTGCCCATACTGTCCGCAAGCAGTTGTGAATGCTCATAGGTTTAGTTACCTGAACGACAAAATAAAAGGAGATATGATTGAAGCAACAGAATTTCCTCATTTGTCACAAAAATACAATGTGCGGGGTGTTCCAAGAACAGTTATAAATGAAGAGACTTACATTGAAGGAGCAGCTAC
>Ga0194120_10003483_pt1 | contig 25591 bp, 20 predicted proteins | sample TA2MahCa65mmetaG_FD_148642 | JGI IMG/M metagenome (GOLD analysis project Ga0194120, IMG submission 148642) | Freshwater microbial communities from Lake Tanganyika, Tanzania - TA2015019 Mahale Deep Cast 65m | ecosystem: Environmental > Aquatic > Freshwater > Lake | place: Tanzania: Lake... | reverse complement strand
GAGCAGGAGTGCACACCGACGACCAGCCGCGTAGCACTGAGTTGGACCACCGCACCGAACTTGCACACGCCCGAGGGCTGCGGGTTGGTCAGCACGAGCGCGTGCTGCCAGACACCGGCGTCCAGCGAGAAGATGTGGACCGCGCCGCTGCCGTCGCCCGAGCTGTGCGTTGGACGACCCACCGCGAGCACATTGCCGTGCACCGCCACCGCGTGGCCGAAGAGGTCTCCACCGGCCGGATTGGGAGCCGTGAGGGTCTGGGCATGCTCGAGCTCGTCGCCGAGCACGCGGAATACCTCGACGCGGCCGACGCTGGCCGCCTCGCGATCACCGGCCAGGACCCAGGCCCCGTCGGAGTCGATGCTCATCAGGTGCGTCGAGCCGGAAGCTGGCGGCGCGTGGGCATCGAGGTTCGAGCAGGCCGGCGCCTGGATCGGCAAGGCGGAAATCGCGCTCGGCACGAACAGGAGGAGAAGAAGACACGATTGGAGGGCGTTGGGCATGGTGGAGAGGCTCGCCCGGGAATAGGCCGGGGCGCGCCTGACACCCTGAGGGCGCAAGTTCCGGCGATCGTTACAGCGGGGCGAGGAAAACAAGCGGATTTCGAGCTTCGACCCGCGCAGCTAGCGCATGCGCAGTTCCGTCGAAGGGAAATAGACCCGCACGGCGCCGGCTTGGATCTCCCCAGCCGGGGCCGGCACCCGGGTCGGCGCAGGTTCGGCGTAGGTCGGCAGTCCGTTCGTTCGAAGCAGGCACGCGTAGGAGTTGTTGTCTCCCGTCGCGGCAGTCCAGGCATCGAATCGCAACCAGAGCTTGGTGCTGCCTCGGAGCGAGTCGGGCAGGCGGATCCAGTCCTCGTCCTTGTGGGGGATCGCCTTGGAGCCGTGCGCTGCCAGCAGGCTCGGATCGCCGGGCAGGCCCTCGAGCGCGACGACGTCCGCGAGCCGCGCGGGATCCGGTCCGGCGCTCACGCGGATCCACTGGGCCGTGCCCTTCGGACAGGCGTCACGCGATGCGAATCTCAACTCGACTTCCTCGACCGGAGTTCCCAGATCGACGCACAGGGTCAGGGCCCCGATCTCGAAGGCGCGCTCCGGGGCCAGATACGCGAGGGTCACCGCGTTCCCATTGCCGTCGTTGCCCTCTTCGGTGATCACGCGCAGGTTCTTGCGTTCGACGGTCGCCGCGCGAACGGCGTCGTCGAACGGCCCATACAAGACGCGATAGCGATGCGGGTCGTCCTGCCGCGGCAAGTGCAGTGCGAAGAAGCGCAATTCGCAGCTGTCGATGTTCGTGGTCCATGCCGAGCCCACGAAGCCGGGTTGTTGCAGTTCGAAGCGGTGCGAGCCCCTGGGCAGGGTCAGGTACGCGATTCCAGGCCAGTCCGTCGGCTCGGCGTCGACCGGGAGGTGCTGCCTCCGCGGATCCAGATGGATGCGCTCGTCGTCGACGGACAGTTGAAAGCGTTCGAGGTTCGTCGCGATCAGGACGTTCGTCACTTCGCCTCCGGCGTCCGCCGTCTGCGCCGCGTCCCAGCTCGGAATCCACTCGCGCCAGCTCAGCGGCAGCGTGACGAAGCCCTCTCGGCCGCGCGCGACATCGAACGAGCCCTGGTGCCGGCGGGCGAGATTCCGCCAGCTCACGCTGTAGCTGTGCCGCCCGGGACGCAGCATGATCGTCTTCGGAGCGACGATCTCGATCGCCTCGTCGATCGTCACCGTGCGACCGGACGGGAGGGTGTCCACTCGTACCGCCACGGGGGCGTACCACCACCCGAACCAGGCCCAGCCGGCCAGCACGGCGACGAGGGCGAGCGCGAGGAACACGGGCAGCGGCTCGCGTCGGACGAAGCGCCATGCTCGCGCGGGCAGCCCCGCCCTCCCATGCCGGAGCGGATGCCCGCGCAGCAGGCACTCCAGATCCTCGGCCAGATCCCCGGCGCTCGCGTAGCGATCCTGAGGCAGGCGTTCGATGCAACGCGCGATGATCGTGCGCAACGGAAGCGGCGCCGTGCGCAGCACGCGCGCGGGCACCGCGGTGCCGCCGCCGAACATCCGGCGCAGCACGCGCGCGGGATCCCGGATCCAGCTCCGGCCGACCTCCGAGTGCAGCTCGAGCAGCAAGAGCCCGAGCGCGTGCACGTCCACGGCGAAACCGACGCTCCGGCCTGGAACCAGTTGCTCCGGGGCCATGTAGGCCGGTGTGCCGGCGAGATCACCCGTCCGGCTGATCGAGAGGGCGATGCCGTCGGCCTGCGCCAGTCCGAAGTCGATCAGCTTCGCCGAACCTTCGCGCGTCACGAGCACGTTCGAGGGTTTCAGGTCGCGGTGCACGACTCCGAGCGAGTGCGCGTGCGCCAGGGCCCTGGCCACCTGCGCGCACAGAGCGACCCCGCGCTCGCGCAAGGCCGCCGGATCGCGCGCGAGCATGGTCTCGAGAGACTCGCCATGGACCAATTCGGACTCGGTCCAGGCATGGCCCCGTTCGACGCCAGCCGCGCGCACGGTCGCGATCGCCGGATGCGACAATGCGCGCGCTATCTCGGCTTCGCGCAGCAGCGAGGCCACGGCGCGCGGTGTCGCCGTCACGAGCGGATTGAGCACCTTCAGCGCGGTCCGCGGCTCGTCGGCGTCGAGCGGCCGCGCCTCGAACACGACGCCGAAGCCTCCGCGTCCGATCTCGCGCACGAGCCGCCGACCGGCAAAGACCGTTGATTCGCGAGCGCCGATCGCGATCTCGACGAACGAGCCCGGTTGAGCGTGTTGCTCGACGTCGAGCATCAGCACCAGCGCGCGTTCGATTTCCGTCGAGCGCTCGCCGTGGCGCGCCGCGAAGGCGCTCGGAGTCAGCTCCGGGTCGGCGGAGCGTGCGACAAGGAACTCCTCCCACAACTCATCGAGCCTGGCTGCGGCGGCTCCGCCGGTCGGCTCCCGGCTCTCGAATTCAGCGCCCATTGCGACCCTCGAGTCGCTGCAGCGCCTCGATCGCCCGGTGGAACAGCACGCGCGCATTGCCCTCGCTCGTCCCGAGCCGGACCGCAACCTGCGCGAACGAGAGCTTCTCCCACAGGCGCAGTTGGATCACGAGCCGCTGGCGCGGCGTCAGCGCGTCCAGCGATCTCAGGAGTTCCTCCGAGATCTCGCGCCGTCGCTCGCTGACGCCATCCGCCGTGCGTGGCAGGCGCTCGAGCGCGCTCGACGCCACCGCCTCCGGACCCGGCTTGCCTCCCAGGCGCGCCGCCAAGCGTGACAGCACGCGATCCAACCAGGCGCGCAGCTCGGGGCGATTCGTCGGCGTCCTCGAAGGCGGTTTCTCGAGCGCCTTGGCGAGCGTCGCGTGCGCGAGGTCCGTCGAATCGGCGCTGCGACGCAGTCCGCGGCCGATCAGTCGGTGAGCCCTGCGGCGCAGCCAGCTGTGTTCGGCAGCCAGACGTGAAGCCCAGGGATGCGCATCTCTCGAGTCGGCCAGTGGAATCCTCCTCGCTCGGAGCATAAGTGCTCCGCTCGGGAATCGTCCAGTTGGCGCGGGCCGCCGCCCTATCCAAGGCTCCCCGCGCGCGACACGTGCAGCGCCTCCAGCTCGCCGCGCGCGAAGAGGTCGCGGAAATGGAGATGCCGCCGCTTGCCGCTGGACGTCTTCGCCAGCGTGCCCTTGCGCACGAGCAGCAATTCCTCGACCGCCAGCCCGAGCTCGCGCGACAGCGCCGCGCGCGCGCGCGCCGCGAGCCCGGCCAGGTCCGCCTCGGCCTCCGGCTCAACCTCGCTGGCGACGACGAGCACCTGCGTGCCGCGCGTCTCGTCCTCGGCGCCGAAGGCGCAGAAACAGCCCTTGCGCAGGCCCTCGACGGCCAGCAGCACCGGCTCGAGCTCGCTCGGATCGAGCTTCTTGCCCTGCAGGTTGATGCGCTCGTCGCGCCGCCCGGTCCAGTACAGCTCGCCGTCGCGCAGGTAGCCTTCGTCGCCGGGCAGCACCCACTCGTCGCGCAGCACGTTGTGCGCGGCCTCCTCGTCGCCGAGGTAGCCGTCGAAGCGCGCCCGGCCACGGAACCCGAGCGTCCCGACATGGCCGTCGGGCAGCGCGCGTCCCGCGGGATCGAAGACCGCCAACTCGAGCAGCGGGTGCACGCGCCCGCAGCCGACGTAGGTCTGCGCGCGCCGCGTCGTGGGGTCAGCGGCGCGCGCGACGCGCTGCTCGCGCAGCACGTCGAGGTCCAGTCGCTCGGTGGCGAGCGCGGCCGAGCGCGCGCTGAAGGTCGCGCCGCCGATCGTCTCGACGCAGCCGAAGTTGGTGCGGCAGGCGTCCCGCCGCACCCCGTGGCGCGCGAAGCGCGCCAGGAAGCGCTCGAAGGTCGAGACGTGCACGCGCTCGGCGGCGTTCCAGAAACCGCGCACGCGCGAGAGATCGAGGCCCGCGAGCTCCTCGTCGCGGCAGCGCTCGGCCGCCAGCGCGTACCCGAAGTTCGGCGACCAGGTCTGGGTCGCGCCGGTCGATTCGAGCGCGCGCAACCACAGCGACGGGCTGCGCACGACGTCTAGCGGAGACAGGAGCGCGAGCGGGATGCCGCGCACCAGGCACGTGAGCAGGTTGTTGACCAGTCCCATGTCGTGGTAGAGCGGCGTCCAATTCGCGTACACGTCGTCGCTCGCGAGGTTCATTCCCTGCGCCATGCCGTCGAGCGCGCAGAGCAGGCGCGCGTGGCTCCAGCGCGCGATGCGCGGCAGGCGCGTCGTGCCGGAGCTGAGCTGCAGCGCCGCGGCGGTGCCGGCGTCGCGTGGTTCGATCAGTCCCGGCTCGACGGAGATGGCCGGCTGCGCGGGCGCGAGCAGGGTTTCGAAGCCGCGCTCGATGCGCAGTCCGGGCAGCGCGGCCGCGAGCTCGTCGGCACGCGGCGCGGCCGCGCGCGTCAGCACCAGCAGGCGCGCCTCGGTGCGCGCCAACGCGTGGCGCAGGATCGTAGCGAGGCTCGAGTTCAGGCCCTGGATCGTCGGGGGCGCGACCAGCAGCGGGATCGCCCCGGCCCGCCAGGCCCCGAGGGCCCCGAGCGCGGCCTCGCGCGGATCGACGCACACGAGCACGACGACGTCGCCCGCGCGCAGTCCCAGTTCGCCCATCCGCGCGGCGCAGCGCGCGGCCTCCGCATGCAGCTCTGCGCGCGTCCACCAGATCGCGGCCCCACGCGCGTCGATGCAGGCCAGTGCGCGTGCGGCGGGAGCCTCGTCGAGTCGCGCGCGCAGCCGGCCTTGCAGCGTCTCGGCCAACGGATCACCCCGTCTTCTTGTCGCGGATCGTGCGCGCGATGATCGCGATCGAGTCGAGGTAGTCGACGCTCATTTCGAAGGCCTCGAAGCTGACGCCGAAGGCGCGCTCGAGGTCGGAGATCAGCGTGACCATGCGCACCGAGTCGAGCACGCCGCCGGAAAGCAGCGGTGTCGAGTCCTGCAGCAGGGCGGGGTTGCTGCCGCGCAAGACCCCATCGAGCAGGATCTGGCGCACGCGAGCGGCGATCTCGGGCGATTCCATGACCGGGCCGGCTGCAGCCCGCGCGCCGATCCTAGCATTCGGCGGTAGAGTAGACAGTGTCGCGCTGCCCCGCTCGGCTGGCTGCTCGCCGCTGCCGGCGAGAGGCGTCGCGGAACCTGAAGGCCGGATCATGAAGCGCAACGCGGTCATCGTGCACCTCGACGGGCTCGCCCGACTGTCGCCGCTCGTCGGCGGCTACTTGAAGGCGTTCGCGATGGCGGACCCACAAGTGCGCGCGACCTGGAACGTCGAGCTGTACCGGCAGCAAAACACGGTCAAGGCCTCGTACGTGATCCGCGATCTGGTGGCGCGCAACCCCGATCTCGTCGCGTTCAGCGTGTACACGTGGAACGCCGGCATCGTGCGGCGGCTGCTCCCGACGTTGCGCGGGTTGCTGCCGCGCACGCGCTTCCTGCTCGGCGGCGTCGAAGTGATGAACGTCGCTCCGCGTTTCGTGCAGACCGGCTGGGAGAACGTGGCCGTGTGCAACTCGGAGGGCGAGCGGCCGTTCCGCGACGTGCTGCTCGAACTCAGCGAGTCGAGGCCCGATTGGCAGCGCGTGGGCGGGCTGACCTTCGCGCGCGACGGCCAGTTCGTCACGACGCCGGGGCCGCCGCGCGTGCAGGACCTGTCCGAGCTGCCGTCGCCGTGGCTGAGCGGCGTCTTCGACGAGGTGGGCCACATCGAGATCGCGCTGTTCGAGACCAATCGGGGCTGCCCATTCGCGTGCGAGTTCTGCTACTGGGGCGGCGCCATCGGACAGAAGATCTACCAGCAGGACCTGGGGCGGCTGCGCGAGGAGCTCGAGTGGATCGGCAAGCGCGGCATCCGCGTGATGTCGCTGACCGACGCGAACTTCGGCATCCTGCCGCGCGACCTCGAGATCGCCGAGCAGATCGTCGCGGTCTCGCGCAAGTACGGCAATCTCAAGCGCATCCTGTTCAACAGCTCGAAGGTGAAGCCCGAGCGCGTAGAGCAGATCTCGAATCTCGTCGCCGACGCCGGCATGCTCTCGCGGCACATGTTCTCGCTGCAGTCGATGAGCAAGGAAGTGCTGGAACGTGCGCGCCGCACGGGACTCGAGCGCGAACCCTACACGCGCATCCAGCGCCACCTGAACGAGCACCGTCGGGCGTCGATGGTCGAGCTCCTGTGGCCGATGCCCGGCGAGACGCTCGACAGCTTCAAGGACGGCATCGACGACCTGCTGCGCAGGGGCGCTCAGGGATTCCTGGTCTACCCGCTGATGTGGCTGAACAACACCGGCTATCGCGAGCACACCGAGGAATACGGCGTCACGCTGCTGCCCGAGGACGACCCGGCGACGGGCGGGGAGATCGTCGTCTCCACGCGCGAGGTTCCGTTCCCTGACTACATCGCCGGATTGCGCTTCGCGATCGCACTGTTCCTGCTGAACGATTGTCGCGGACTGTATGCGACGCTGCAGCTGCTCGACCGGCTCGGCATCGCGCGCTTCCGCGACGAGGTGGACCAGTTCTCGCGCTGGATGGACACGCAGGCGAGCGGGCCTTTCGCGGAGCGCTGGCGCAATCAGCTCGAGTGCTTCGAGGACATGGTCAAGTACATGTGGCGCGGCGAGCTGGCCGACGCGGCGATGCACGCGCAGCGCGCCGAGTTCGATCGGTTGCTGGTCGCGTACGTGGCAACGCGCCCCGAGTGGTTTGCGGGTCCGCACGGTGCGCTGCTGCGCGCCGCGGTCGAGTACGACCTCGCCTGCCGACCCTATCTGTTCATGCAGACCAAGACCGAGCTGGGCGTGCCGCTCGAAGCGCTCACGCTGGTCGAACTGCGCCACCGCGAGCTCAAGCTGCGCTCGCCGTACGATTTCCCGCGACTCGTGCACGCGCTGCGCATCGGGGCGCCGCTCGAGCCCGACCTGCTCGCGCCCGGCGATCACCTGATCCGGGTCGATCACCGCACCGGACAGGTGTTCCTGATGCCGAAGCAGACCGCCTTCCTGCACACCTGGATCTGCACGCAATCGGTGCAGGAGCTCGCGTTGATCGAGCCGCGCTGCACCGTCGTCGAGGCGTTCGCCGGCGCGACTCAGGGGATCTCGGCGGTCGGGTAGCCGAAGCGCTCGAGCGCGCGGCGCGGCAGGCCCGAAAAGCGCGTCAGCAACGCGGCGTCGTAGACCTCGCGCCATTCGCCGATGCGGCCCCGGCGCATGAAGCGCGGAGCGTTCGCGGCGGCGGCCTCGGGGCCGAGGGCGCGCTCCTCCGCCTGGCGCATCGCGTCGTAGCTGCTCGCCGCGATCGCGCGCTCGAGTTCCGCGTCGCTGCGCGGCGCGCCGAGGAACCCGGTCAGCTCGCGAAAGCGCGCGAGCGGATCGGCCCGACAGCTTTCGAAGGTCAGCACGAGCAGGCGCTCGCGCGGCGTCGCGTCGAGCCAGCTCAGGTTGGCGACCGCCCAACTGTGCGCGGGCGGCGGCCAGGCGCCGCCGCCGCCGGCCAGGTACTCGGCGAAGGACGCCTGCAGACCGCTGAACCCCACCAGGTGCTGGTACAGCGACAGGAGCGCATCGCGGCCGTCGCGCACCAGCAGCACGACCGGCCGCTCGCACTTCCAGCCCAGCGCGCTGTCGTTGCTCAACACGACGCGGACCGGCTCGCGAAAGCTCGGGTGGCGCGCGTCGCGCTCGTGCAGCGACGGCAGGTGCCGGGCGCGTTCCGCGCGCGCCAGGCGCGGGCGCGCGAGCCCGGCTGCCGGAGCCGTTCCCGCCTCGATCCAGGGCTCGCTGCGCTGGCTGCTCGAGTCGAGCAGCCGCTCCTCGTGGCCCGATGCGTAGAACAGGCCGAGTTCGACGAGCAGCGTGCCGATCCAGCTCGAACCCGAGCCCGGGTGCGCGGCCAGCACGACGTCGTGTGGTCCGAGGCGCGAGCGATTCTCGGGTCTCAACGGGCCGTCCCCTGGGCCGCGATCCGCTCGGCCAGCGCGAGGTCGGAGGGCTGGTCGATCTCGCACCACCAGCCGTCGTAGCGCACGGCGTGCAGCTCGTCGCCCGCGCGCACGCAGCGCGCGAAGAGCGTCGTCATGTCGAGCCGGTCGCGCGCGGCCGGCTCGAGTTCGGCGCTGCGCGCGAACAGCCGTTCGGCGCCCTCGGGCGTGAGCTGGAACAGGCCCATGTACTGTCCCTCGATGCGCGCGTAGTCGCGCGGGCGGCCTCCGATCTCGAGCACACGCCCGCGCGCGTCCAGGCGCAGCGCTTCCGCGTCGTCGAGCGGATCGGCGAAGCGCTGCGACCACAATTCCCGCCAGTGCGCGTCGTACAAGAGCGCGATCGGCGCGGCGGTCTCGGCCAGTCGGCGCGGCGCCTCGGGCGGATAGACCAGATCCGCGTACGAAACCAGGCAGGGGCCTGCGCGCAGCCACTCGGCGGCGCAGCCGAGCGACGCGACCATGTTCGTGCTCTCCCAGCGCGGGTTGTCGTAGTAGCGCACGTCGAAGCGCAGGGCTTCGCCGCGGTAGCCGCGCACGATCGCGATCTCGCTCGCGCCCGCCGCGCGCAGCGCGTCGATTTGCCAGGCCAGCAGCGGTCGGCCCAGCACTTCGAGCATGCCCTTGGGGCCGTGCTCGGTGGCCGCGCCCATCCGGCTGCCACGGCCGGCGGCGAGAATCAGCGCCCTCATGGGGCCGCCTCCGGACCGCGCGCGCCGAACACGCGGCGGAACAGCTCGACGTCCGCTGCGCGCGGCGACGCGAAGCGCTCGGGGTGCCACATGATCCCGACCAGCGGCAGCGCGCGGTGGCGCACCGCCTCGACCACTCCGTCGTCCGCGCGCGCCCAGACCTCGAGCTCGGGCGGCACCGCGCGACAGCCGTAGCGATGGTAGCTGTTGACCAGCTCGCGCCGGCCGTCCACTTCGATCCACTGCTGCTGCGTGACGTGACCGTCCACGGGCTGCAGCGCGCCGCCGCAGCGATCGACCAGGAACTGCATTCCTCGGCACACGCCCAGCACCGGCAGGCGCGCCGCGAGTGCGTGCTCGACCAGCAAGCGCTCGACCTCGTCGCGCTCGGGCGCGTCGCCGCCCAGGCTGGCGAGGTCGTTGCCGCCGGTCAGCAGCACGCCGCAGTGCGGCGCTCCGAGCAGGGCCCGCGCGTTGCCCGCGTGGTTGGGGACCAGGATCGGCGCCAATCCGCAGCGCGCCAGGAAAGCGTGCCAGTCCTGGGCCAGCGCGTCGCGGCGCTCGCCGCTCGGAGCAGCGATCTCGACGCGCTGCGAGACGAGCACGGTCTTCATGCCAGCACCTCGACCTTGCGGTTCAAGCAGTCCAGGCGCAGCCGTCGCGCCAGCGACCAGCGTCGATACAGCTCCTCGCCGGCGCCGATCACCGCGGGGACGCCGAGTTCGAGGGCGCGCACCGCCATGTGCGAGTTGTAACCGCCGTACTGCGTGACGAAGCCGGCCACGCCGTGCGCGAAGATCCAATCGTGTCCGGGGTCGGCGTTCGGCAGCAGCACGATGGCGCCGCGCAGGCTCTCCCCGGCACAGGCTGCGGCGAGCGCCGGGCCCTCCACGCGCGCCTGCCCGACGTAGTTGGGCTCGCTCGGCGACAGGTGGAAGGCCAGCACGTCGGACGGAGCGGTGATCAGCGCGGGCAGCGTCAGGCGGCGCGTGACGGCGTGACGCGCGCGACCGGCCTCTATCGAGCGCTCCAGCACCGCTCGCGGATCGTCGCAGCTCGAATGCAGGCCGCGCAGCGCATCGAATTCAGCGTAGCTGAGGTCGTCGCGCGAGAAGCCGGCGTTGCGCGCCACCTCGACCAGATCGACCAGCGCGTCGCTGAGGCTGCGCGTGAAGACGAACTTGGCGTGCTCACGCCCCTCGATCGCATCGTAGAAGAACTCGAACAGCGAGCGCGCGTCGTGCGCGAGGCCCTGCGCGGCGAGTTCGGCATCGAGGCGGCGCTTGCGCGGCGCGTCGAGTTCGAAACGCCGGTGCGGCGGCTCGGCACGCGCGGCGCCGCCGCCCGGCGCACCGAAATACGCATCGGGCGCTTCGTCGTAGCGCGGCGTCGTGACCTCGTAGGTGCCGGGCCGCAGGTGGCCGTAGCGCGCCAGGAACTGCGCGCGCGGCAGCATCGCGAGGTCGCGGTCCATCCGGGCGCGCACGCTGTCGGACGAGTGCAGCACGAGCTCGCGCTCCGCGCGCTCGAGCAGGCCCGTGCCGACCAGCGAATCGAGGATCTGCAGCGCGATGAACGCCGCGCGCGCGATGCCGGCGAAGGGCAGCGTTCCGTAGCGCTTGCAGTCCTCCAGGCGCCAGTACGCGCGCGACAGCGGATCGAGCCCAGCGGCGCGGCCGGCGAATTCCTGCTGACGGCGCTCGAGCGCCGCGATCTTGTCGAGGTCGAGCCGGAACAAGCACTGCGGACCGGACGTGATGCGATTGGTCAGCGTGCGCAGCGAATCCGCGATGCGCGCGCGATCGGCGGGGGAGAAGCGCGCGGCCGGCAGGCGCGCCAGGCGCTGCTCCAGGTCCAACGTCGCGCACGAGTCCACGATCGAGAACTCGACCTTGTCGTGGTCGGGCGGCCGGGCCAGCAGACGGTGCGCGTACTCGTCGACCAGCCGGCCGCCGAGCTCGTCACCGAGGTCCGCCGGCACGAAGGAGTGGAAACTCACGCGCACGTCGACGTAGGGCAGCCCGGCAAAGGAATGCACGAGCGGGAAGCTGCGCAAGTCGCGATAGCCGTAGTTGCGCCGCTGGTAGGCCCAGATCCCGTCGGTGACCAGCTCGCGGTACAAGGACAACGCGAGCGGGCGCGGGCGCGCGCCCAGCACCTCGGCCGGATTCCAATCCGGCATCGCGCCGAAGATCGGCGCACCGCCGAGCAGGTACGGATGCGGGCCCCCGAGTTCTTCGACGCGCCGCTGCACGCGGCGCAGCGCGCGGGCCTCTTCGTCGGCCTCGGCTGGCGCGCCCGCCGCGGCGGCCAGCGCGCGCACCTGCAGCAGGTAGGGCAGGCCGTCGTCGACACACGCATACTCGATGTCCAGCGCCGCGCACTCGAGCAAGCGCTGCAACTCGCGCGACAGCTCGAGCACGCGCACCAGCTCGGGATCGGCCGCGGGCGGAGCGCTCTCGTGGTGCAGGTACGTGCGCGGCTCGACCGCGCGCCCGGACGTGATCAGGTCGGTGCGTCCGGAGCGCTGGTCGTAGGCGACGATCGCATAGTGGCCGCCGCTGCCGGGATCGCGCGTGAACACGACGCCGCTGGAGCGCACATCGCACAGGCAGGGTTGGACGAAGAGCTGGTCGTCGTCGGCCGGCAAGGCGGCGGCGACCTGCTCGATGGCCGAGCGCAGCGCCGCCTCGCCGCGGCAGTCGCGAATCGACGGGAAACGGCCCGCGAGCGAGGCACCGGCCTGATCCTCGCCGCGCGCGCTACTGCGCACGATCAGCGGCTGGTCGAGCCAGCCGCGCGCGCGGACGAGCGCCAGCACGGCGTCGGGATCGGCGCGCCAGCCGCGGACGTCCGTGCGAACCTGCGGCAGCACGCGCGCGCAGGCGAGCCGCGGCGCCAGCTGCTCGAGCGCCTCGGCCTTGGTCCAGGTCGGGAATTCGAGCGCGAGGCTCACGGCCGCCCCATGCCGCAGGCTGGGCCGCGCGCGGCGAATGCGGCCAACAGCTCGTCGATCAGTTGCTCGGGCGATCGGCGGCCGTCATTGTCGAGGATGGCGTGCGGTTCGTGCGGTTCGGGCGCCGCCAGCTCCGCGCCCACCACCGGTCCGCGCGAGTCGGCCGTGCCGGCGTGCAACTCGGGCCGGCGCCGGCGGCGCTCCTCGGCCGGCGCGCGCACCAGCACCTCGCGATAGGCGGGCAGGAGCCGGCGATTCTCGTTCCAGATCTCCGGAAACAGCGAGATCGTCGCGCACACGACGTCCGGACCCTGCGCTGCCACCAAGCCGCACAGGCCGGCGTAACGCCGCGCCAGCATCAGACGTTCTTCGCGCGCGTAGCCGGCCTCCGGAAACAGCCGCGCGCGCAGCTCGTCGCCGTCCAGCAGCACGACGGCGCGACCCGCGGCGCGCAGGCGCGCGGCGAGCAGCCGGGCCAGCGTCGACTTCCCGACCCCGGCGAGGCCTGTGAGCCAGTACACGGTGCCTTGCTGGGTCGGCGCGCCGGTCCGGTGGGCAGGATCCATGGTTCGTCCGGCGCGAACCAGCGCGCGAGGGGACGCACGAGCGAGTCTATCAGACCCCGTGCGGCACGCGCCGACTAGGTCGACAGGTGCGCGATCCAGCAGCGCGTCAGGTACGGGGCCTCGATCCGCGGTACATCGCGCAGGCGCCACGCGAGCCACTCGAGGAAGTCGGCGAAGGTCTGTTCGCCGGCCTGCACGCGCACGTCGTTGACCGAGCGCCAGATGCCGAGGTAGCGCTCGCGACTCTGCGCCTCGACGTGGCGTCCCTCGCAGGTCTCGACGAGCGCGAAGCGGCCGCAGGCGCGCAGCCGCTCCGACAGGCTGTCGCAGAAGGCGGAGCGCCCCGACGAGCGCGGCACGTAGTGCGGTACGCGCCGGCGCAGTTCCGCCTCGATCTCGGCGAGCAGCGGCGACTCGTCGACGATGCGCGTGTTCCACAGTGCCGCGAAGACGCCGTGCGGGCGCAGCACGCGCGCGAATTCCGCCAGCGCCGCCTCGAACTCGGTCCAGTGGAACGCCGATGCCATCGTGACGAGATCGCAGGAACGGGCCGCGAGCTCGGTGGCCTCGGCCCGACCGCCGTGCCAGCGAATCGAGCCGTTGGCGGGATCCGAAGCGCCGGCCTCGCGCATCGCGTCGTTCGGCTCGACCGCGCGGACCCGGCAGCCTGCGCGTGCCAGCACGCGCGACCAGATTCCGGTGCCTGCGCCCACGTCGGCGACCTCGAGCTCCTGCGCGGGTTTGTTCGCCGCGGCGCAGGCCGCGGCGAGCACGCGCCCGGCGACCGCGTCGGCATAGCCGGCGCGGTGCGCCGCATAGGCGCCGGCCAGCGCCGAGTAGTGGCCGTGTTCCATGGGGCGAGGATCCGGAATGGTATCTTCGCCTGCATGCGGCGTTGGCTCGCACTTGCCTCGCATGCAGCGCCGGTACCCGTGCATGCGGAACCAGAACCCCGTGCCTGGAAGGCGTTTGTCGCGCATGCGCTGCAACTGGGAATGCTGTGCGGCGCCATCGCGGCGCTGGAACTGGAGGCCGGTCTCGGACTGCCGCTCGTGTTGCCGGTGCTCGCGCTCGGCTACTGCGTGCACGCGTGGCTGCCCGGTGCCTGGAAGCTGCCGTTCTTCGTTGCGCTGAGCGCGGTGGCCTTCGCCTGCGTGCTCGGCCCGGTCGATGCACTGGCGGTCGGCGTGCTCGGTGGAGTGCTGTTCCTGCTGTGCAACCTGCGCGCGCACATCCGCTGGCGCGTCGCGAGCCTGCTCGCATGCGGCGCGTTGCTCGTCGCGCTGCGCGCCGGTTGGATCCCGGCGCCGCGCCTTCCCGGAGGCAGCGCGCCGGAGCAGTCGCTGGTGGTACCGCTGGTCGCGTCGATGTTCCTGTTCCGGGGCGCGATCTACCTGTACGACGAGCACACGCAGCCGCGGCCCGCGTCGATCTGGATGCGCGTCGCGTACTTCTTCCTGCTGCCGAACGTCTGCTTCCTGCTCTTTCCGGTCGTCGACTACCGGACCTTCCAGCGCACGTACTACGCGGCCCCGGCGCGCGAGATCCACGCGCGCGGGCTGCGCTGGATGCTGCGCGGGATCCTGCACCTGCTGGCCTACCGCGCCGTCCACGCGTACCTGACCCCGGCCGCCGGCGACGTGCACGACCTGGGCGGCGTGCTGATGTTCGTCTGCTCGAGCTACCTGCTCTACCTGCGCATCTCCGGGCACTTCCACCTGGTGATCGGGATGCTGCACCTGTTCGGCTTCCAGCTCCCCGAGACGAACCACGCGTACCTGCTGGCGCACAGCTTCAGCGACAGCTGGCGGCGCACGAACGTCTACTGGACCGAGTTCATGAAGAAGCTCGTCTACTACCCGGCCTACATGCGCCTGCGCATGCGGGGGACGACCTTCGCGCTGGTGGCGTCCACGGCGCTCGTGTTCGTCGCGACGTGGTGGCTGCATGCGCTGCAGTGGTTCTTCCTGCAGGGCGGGCTGCCGCTGGCCTGGGACGGCATGTTCTGGGGCGTCGCGGCGCTGCTGGCGCTGTGGAGCGTGCTGGCCGAGGCGCGTCGCGCCGCCGGGCCCGCGGTGCTGGCGCCGGGCGCGCCGGCGGCGCCGCCGCGCCTGGGCGCCGCGTTGCGCCATGCGCTGCGCGTGCTCGGCGTGTTCGCGACCACGTCGCTCTTGTGGTCGCTGTGGTCGAGCCGATCACTGAGCGAGTGGTCGGGCGTGCTGAAGCAGGCCGCCGCGAGCCCGCTGCGGGACTGGTTCGTGCTGACAGGCGTGCTCGCGCTGCTCATTGGCGCGGGCGTGCTGGTGCAGTTGCGGCCCGAGCTCGCGCGCGCCGTCGCCGCGGCGCGCTCCGGATCCGCCGGTGCGTGGGCGCGTGCCGCGGCCTGTGCGCTGCTCCTGCTGCTCGGCTGGGAGCGCGCGAGCGCGGCTCTCGGTGCGCCGATCGCGGCGGCCTTGACTCCGCTGCGCGTGGAATCGAGCGCGCGACAGGACGCCGATGCGGACGGCATCGCGTACTACGACCGGCTGATCCAGCGCGACCGCCGCGTGGTGTGGGCCTGGTCGGGCGCGCAGTTCGATCCCGAGGACGTGCCGACGTTCCTGCGCAATGCGATCGTGCGCCCCGTGCCCGGCCTGCTCGAGTTCGAGCTCCCGCCGTCGCAGCGGCTCGAGATCGGTGGGCAACAGCACACGATCAATAGCGCGGGCATGCGCGATCGCGAATACGAGCTCCGCAAGCCTCCGCGGACCTGGCGCATCGCGCTGCTCGGCACTTGCGTCGAGATGGGCATGGGGGTCTCCGACGCGGAGGTCTGGGAGCGCCAGGTCGAGCTCCAGTTGAACCAGAAGCAGTCCTCGGTCAACGGCCTGCGCTACGAGATCCTGAATTTCTCGGTCCCCGCGTACTCGGTGTTCCACCACATGTTCCAGCTCGAACGCAAGGTCGCCGCGTACGAGCCCGACGTCGTGCTGCTGTCGAACCACATCGGGTCGACCATCAAGTACCTGATCGCCGTGGCGCGCACACGCCCGGAATTCATGCCCGAGCTCGAGGACGCCTACAGGCGGGCCGGCATCACGCCGGAACTGGACGATGGCGAGGTGCGTCGCCGGGTGGCCGGCGTGCTCGAGGACATCGAGATGTGGGCCCTGCGCCGCTTTCACGGCGCGTGCGTCGAAATGGGCGCGATCCCCGTGTATCTCGAAGTCCCGGTGTTCGAGGCCGACGCGACGGTCGAGTTCGGCATGACCATGCGCATCGACCAGGTCCGCTCCCTTGCCGAGCGGCTCGGCTTCCTCACCATCGACATCCGCAAGGGTGTGCAGGAGCCCGCGCTGTCCGAGATCATGATCTCGGACATGTACCACCTCGCCAACGCGAACGGTCATCGACTGCTCGCGGCGCGCCTGTACGGTGAGTTGTCGGCGCGGCCCGAGCTGCTCGGGATTCGCTGACGTTACGCTCTTGCGCCCTCCCGTCACTCTTTCGCGCGCCCCTCATGCAGTACCGTCGCCTCGGCCAGAGCGGCCTCAAGCTCTCCCTGCTCTCCTTCGGCTCCTGGGTCACCTTCTCGCAGCAACTCGACGAGCGCGCCGCCGCCGAGCTGATGAAGCAGGCCTACGATGCGGGCGTCAATTTCTTCGACAATGCCGAGGCCTACGCGGCCGGCGAGAGCGAGCGCATCATGGGCAGCGCGCTGCGCACGCTCGGCTGGCGCCGCGACAGCTACTGCGTGTCGTCGAAGGTCTTCTGGGGCGGCAAGCTGCCGACCCAGAAGGGACTGTCGCGCAAGCACGTCGTCGATTGCTGCCACAACGCGCTGGAACGCCTGCAGGTCGAGTACCTCGATCTGTACTTCTGCCACCGGCCCGATCTCGACACGCCGCTCGAGGAAACCGTGCGCGCGATGGGGGACCTGGTCGCGCAGGGCAAGGTCCTCTACTGGGGCACGAGCATGTGGCGCGCCGACGAGATCGCGCAGGCCCACGGGATCGCGCGCGACCTGGGTCTGGCCCCGCCGACGATGGAGCAGCCCGAGTACAACCTGTTCGCGCGCCGCAAGGTCGAGCGCGAGTTCGCGCGGCTCTACGACGCGCTCGGGCTGGGCACGACGATCTGGTCGCCGCTCGCGTCGGGTCTGCTGACCGGCAAGTACGACGGCGGAGTGCCGGCCGGTTCGCGCATGGCGCTGCCGGAGTACAAGTGGCTGCGCGAGGAGGCGCTCGACAGCAGCGCCGGCCGCGCGAACCTCGCCAAGGCGCGCGAGCTCGGCGTGCTGGCGCGCGAGCTCGGCTGCTCGCTCGCGCAACTGTCCATCGCATGGTGCGCGCTCAACCCGCGCGTCAGCACGGTCATTCTCGGAGCGACGAAGCGCGAGCAGCTCGCGGAGAATTTGAAGGCACTCGACGCGCTGCCGAAATTGTCCGGCGAGGTGCTCGCGCGCATCGAGGCGATCGTCGCGAACAAGCCCGAGCCGCCGGCGCGCTACTGAGTCGCGCCGCGCCCGTTGCACGGAAAGCGAGACGGGCCGGATCCCGCGTGGGATCCGGCCCGTCTCGCAGTGCTTCGCTGGCGAGCGAAGCAGAGGGGACTAGCCCTTCGCCGCGTCCTTCAGCTTCTTCATCGGGCGGACCTTGACCTTCACGCTCGCCGGCTTGGCGGCGAAGGTCTGCTCGAGGCCCGTGAACGGGTTGATGCCGGTGCGCTTCGGCTTGGCCGGAACGTTGACCGCGGTGATCTTGAGCAGACCGGGCAGCACGAACATGCCCGCGCCCTTCTTGTTGATCGAGCCGCAGATCGCGCCCTCGAGCGCGCCCATGACGGCCTTCACGTCCTTCGACGCGATGCCGGTCGAGCCCGCGATGTGGCTGGCGAGGGCCGACTTGCTGAGCACGTTCTTGATCGGCTTCGACGAGCCGCCCGCATTCTTCTTCGTTGCCATGTAGGTTCTCTTTCCTCTTCCTGTGCGTTGATCGGATTGATCGATAGGTTTGGACGTGCGTGCGAAAACACCGTGGCGAAAGCCCCAGGCGCACGACACGGAAGCGGAGCCTAGCGCTTTTTTCAGGCGTTTTCGAAGGGCTGTGTCGCGAGAAAATGCGATTTTCCCGAGGATTCCTGGCGCCGCGGAGTGGTCGCGAGCGCTGCTCAGAGGGCTGGGGCAGGCTGTACGACCGGGCTGAACGAGGCCGGGATGAGCCCGTCGTCCTCGTCGAGCACCGTCGCATGGCCGCCGTCGGCGGATTCGGCGACCTCGACCGAGGGGTGCCCGTGGCGGGCGCGGGGGTGGCGCAGCGCTACGGAAGCCACCAGTTCACGACCGTCCTCGAACTCGATCAGCGCCCGACCGGACCCGCGGCGCTCCAGCACCGCTCGGCCGCAGCGAGGCAAGGGGCCGTAGCCATGTGGCGGCAGGGCCGCGCCGCCCAGGCGCCGGCGTCCGGCACGACCCCGGCTCCGGTCGTGCGTTGCGCCGGCACGCCGCCGTCGGGTTGCCAGCCGCGCGAGCGGCCCGTTCAGCCGGCCCGTTCAACCAGCTGGGCGACCCCTGGATCGGGGCCAGAATTGTCGCCGGGCGCAACTCGGCCCCACGCGCCGGTTCATCCCAGGGCCTGGTCGACCAGGTCCTGCTTGACTTCCTTCTTCTTGAACAGCCGCTTCTCCATCTTGTCGACCAGCGCGAACAGCTTCGCGTCGACCGGGAAGCGCATGTTGTCGGACTCGAGGTGCCAGCGCGCGACCCGTTCGAACATGCCCGGCTCGCGGTGAGCGAGGCCCTTGTAGAGCGTCGTGTAGTGGTTGTGCAGCTTGCGCAGCCGCGCGATGCGCGGCGGGATCACGCTCCAGGTCTGCTGCAGGTGGTACTCGGTCTGGCCGCCCCAGAAGTGGATGTCCTCCGGCGCCTGGAAGCCGAGCTCCTGCGCCAGGTCGTACATCGAGGTGCCGGGGATCGGCCGGAACGGCAGCACGTGCGTCGACGAGTTCGGGCAGCGCAGTTGGATGCGCCGCGCCTCGTCGAGCGTCGCGACCATCGACTCCTCGGACTCGTAGGGGAAGCCGATGATGTAGGTGATCGACGCCCAGATGTTGCGGTCGTGCAGCCGCACCGCCGCGTTGTAGTTCATGTCGCCGCGGATCGGCTTGCCGACGCGCTTCATCGTCTCGGCGTCGCCCGACTCCGCGCCGATCTCGGCGACGTAGTAGCCCGATTGCGCGCACAGGTCGAGCGTGTCGAGCTGGTAGTCGTTGATCGAATAGGTCTCGATGAACGCGTTCCAGCCGAGCTTCATGTTCCGCTTCAGGATCCCCTCGGCGAACGCGCGCGTGCGCTTCTCCATCACGCCGAAGTTCGCATCGTGGAAGCGCACGACGTCGATCGGCCCCCAGCGCTCCTGCAGCATCTGGATGTCGTCCAGGATCTTGTCGGCGCTCTTCGCCTTCCAGCGCCGCTCGGTCACAAACGGGCTGCAGCAGAACGAGCACGGCTCGGGGCAGCCGAAGCTCGAGAAGTACGTGATGCCGACGTAGTGGCTCTTCTTGCCGATCCACGGCGGTCCGGGCATGTGCACGTGGTCGTTGAGCGCCGCGGCCCGCAGTTGGCCCTCGCGGTAGGGCTTGAAGTCGATCAGGTGCCAGGCCGGCTCGGGCAGCTTCTCGAAGCCGACCACGGCGCGATGGCCGGTCTTGACGAGCTGACCATCGCGCCACAGCGCGAGGCCGTCGACCTGTTCGAGCGGAGTGCCCGCGCCGATTGCATCGACGAGGTCGCGGAAGGTCAGCTCGCCCTGACCCAGCACCGCCGCGTCGAACACGCCGTCCTTCAGGTGCAGGTGCGGCATCACGCTGGTGAACCAGCCGCCGATCACGCGCTTGATCCCCGGATGCTTCGCGCGCACCTTCTCGGCGCACACATAGCCATCGGAGACCATCCAGCCGAGGATGCCGGTCGTCGCGAAGATCGCGGCGCCGTCGCAAGCCTCCAGCACGCGCCGGTGCGCGTCGGCCTGCTCGTACAGCGAGCCGTCGATCACCACGCACTCGTGGCCGGCCTGCACCGGGTATCCGGCGATGTGGATCAGCTCGAGCGGCAGCATGTCGAGGTTCGACTGCCCGTGCACGCGCTTGTTGGTCTGCTGGGGCTGATAGAGAACGATTTTCATGGGCCGGGGATGCGCACGCTGGCGGGGACGCGGACACGCCGATCCTCACGCGAGCTGCTGCATCCAGCAAATCTACCCGAAGTTATCGGGAGTCGGGCGCGTGGGCCTGGAATCGGGACGCAATTCGGAGTCGAGGCTCCGCGAACGCACGGATTCAGTTGCCGGCGGCATGCGCCGGAACATCGACCGCGCGCCAGTCGACCCGCTCGCTGTCGCCGTAGAGCTGCTCGAGCTCGTAGTACGCGCGCGCCTCCGGTTGCATCACGTGCACGACCACGTCGACGTAATCCAGCAGCACCCACCAGCCGAGATCGGCGCCTTCGATCGGCAGGTGCGTTTCGCCCAATGCTTTCAGGCGCACGTGAACTTCGTTCTGGATCGCGCGCACTTGCGGCCGGCTGGTCGCGGTCGCGATCACGAAGTAATCGACGACGCGCAGGCGCTCTCTCACGTCGATCACCTGGATGTCCTGGCCCTTCTTCTCGTCGGCGATGCGGGCGGCCAGGCAGGCAAGGGTCTTGGGTTCGATGAGGATGGCTCCGTGCGGACGTGTTCGTGAGGGATGGAATTCTAGCGCGCTTGGTCGGATCCGTTGCCCGGCGCGCCGCGGCGTGCCTCCAGCGTGCCCTCCTGGCCGGCTTCCAGCGCCTGCGCGGCCACCTCGGCCAGGCGCGGATCGCGTATCGGCAGCACCGGCACCTGCGGCGGGGGGGCCTGCTCGGCGCGCGCCGCCGCGGCCAGCGCGCGGCGCTTGCGCCAGGCGCGGAAGAGCAGGTAGAGCAGCACGGCGATCACGCCGTACAGCACGAGCATGTGCACCTTGTGCACCTCCTGCTGCAGCCGCTCGCGCTCGCCGCCCAGCAGCTTGCCGAGGTAGATCGAGATCGGCACGGTCAGCACCGCGCCGATCGTGTCGAGCAGCAGGAAGCGCCAGTACGAGGTGCCCATCGCGCCCGCCAGGAAGTAGCCGGGCATGCGCAGGCCGGCCACGAAGCGGCACGAGAAAACCGCCATGTTGCGGTGCTTCGCGTACTTTGCCTCGAACTTCGCGAAGCGCTCCGGATGCAAAATCTTCGAGATCCACCCGATGCGCAGCAGCGACAGGCCGTAACGGCGCCCGAGCAGGAACGGGATCGAGTCGCCGCCCAGGATCGCGACCATGCAGACCGCCGTGACCGGCCAGAACTCGACGTAGCCCTCGTACAACAGCACGCCCGAGCCGATCAGCGAGATCTCCTCGGGCAGCGGCAGCCCCAGCCCGCAGGCAAGCAGAAGCAGGAACGGGCCCCAATACCCGAATTCGCCGAAGAACTGGATCACCCGGTCGAGGATGCCGGGAGCGGCGTCGGACAGGAGCAGCAGCACGCGTGGAGGAGTATACGGAGCGGCGCCGCGCATTGAACCCGAAGGCATGTCGGGAGTAGGCTGCCGCGCCTGCGCAGGAGATTGCTCGAGGCCGCGACGGCCTTCGGCGCGCAGTCGAACATGCTGACCCAAGAACTCGTCTACATAGCTTGCGCGGCTGCCGGCGGGACGATTCTCGTGATCCAGACGGCGCTGCTCGCCTTCGGGATCGGCGACGGACACGACGCTGCGCACGACCTGCACCCCGAGGACGTCGGTGCCGGCCATGCCGACACGCACGAATCCGCCGGCTCGTTCCAACTGCTGTCCGTGCGCACGCTGGTCGCGTTCCTGACCTTCTTCGGCCTGGGCGGCTGGTGGGCCTGCGAGCGCGGCTGGGAGAGCTGGCAGGTCGCGCTGTTCGCGCTGGCCTGCGGCATGTCGGTCGGGCTGATCGTCGCCTGGGTGCTCACGCTGCAGCGCAAGCTCAACACCGAAGGCAACATCCGCTCCGAGAACGCGGTCGGCAAGTCCGCGCAGGTGTACTTGCGCATCCCGGCCAATCGCTCCGGCGCCGGGAAGATCACGCTGTCGATCCAGGGGCGCAGCGCCGAGTACCAGGCGCTGACCGACGGCGCCGAACTGCCGACCGGCACGCAGGTGCTCGTGCTGTCGCAACTGAACAACGACACCTTCCTCGTCGCCCGCGTCGGCCGCGAGAGCGGCCTTTCCTGACTCGCGTCCACGCCATGAACACTTCCGTCCTGCTGGCCCAAGGCCTCCCGTTCTTCGAAGGCGACGCGATCATGCTGTTCGCCGTCGTCGCCGGCGTCCTGATCGCGTTCGGCTTCGTGATGATGATCGTGCGGCGCTACAAGCGCTGTCCGTCGAACAAGGTGCTCGTGATCTACGGCAAGGTCGCCAGCGGGCGCGCCGCGCGCACGCTGCACGGCGGCGGCTCCTTCGTCTGGCCGCTGATCCAGTCCTTCGACTGGCTGGACCTCGACCCGATGCAGATCGAGATCCCGCTGCAGGGCGCGCTCTCGATCGAGAACATCCGCGTCAACGTGCCGAGCGTGTTCACGGTCGCGATCGGCACCGACGAGGACGTGATGACCAACGCGGCCATCCGCCTGCTCGGGCTCGACAAGCCGCTGATCGTGCGCCAGGCCGAGGACATCATCTTCGGCCAGCTGCGCCAGGTGATCGCGTCGATGCGCATCGAGGACATCAACCGCGACCGCGACATGTTCCTCGAGCGCATCCAGACCTCGCTGGAGCCCGAGCTCAAGAAGATCGGCCTCGTGCTGATCAACGTGAACATCAAGGACATCACCGACGAGTCCGGCTACATCGAGGCGATCGGCCGCAAGGCGGCCAGCACGGCCGTGCAGCAGGCGATGATCGACGTGGCCGAGCAGGAGAAGAAGGGCTCGATCGGCGTCGCCGAGGCCGAGCGCGAGCGCGCGATCAACGTCGCCAACGCCGAGAAGCTGCGCGAGATCGGCACGAAGGACGCCGAGCGCGAGAAGCTCGTCAAGCTGGCCGAGCTGGAGAAGGAAAAGCAGATCGGTCAGCAGACCGCGGCCTTCGAGCAGGAAGCCCAGGTGCGCGAGGCGGAGCGCCAGAAGCGCATCAAGGTCGCCGACGCGAATGCCAAGGCCGTCATCGGCGAGAACGAGGCCAAGGCGACGATCGCCGGCACTGCGGCCGAGCTGCGCATCCGCGAGGCCGAGGCGCTGGCGCGCGCGGTCGGCGGCGAGAACAAGGCCAAGGCGGAGGTGGCCGGCGCGAACGCCGAGTTGCGCGTGCGCGAGGCCGAGGCCTACCAGATCGGCGAGACGCGCCACCGCGAGGCCGAGGCGCGCGTGCGCGAGGCGCAATACCTGGCCGAGGCCCGCGCGGCCGAGGCGCAGGCCAAGAAGATCGAGATGGAGAAGCGCGCCGAGCTCGAAGCCGTCGCGCGCGCGATCAAGGAGAAGGTCATCGTCGACGCGGAGGCCGATGCGGCCAGGACCAAGATCGAGGCCGAGGCGGCCGCCGGCGCGATCTTCGCGCGCCTGGAAGCCGAGGCGCGCGGTCAGTACGAGATCCTGGCCAAGAAGGGCGAGGGTCTGAAGAAGATCGTCGAGAGCTGCGGAGGCTCGCAGGCCGCGTTCCAGATGCTGATGCTCGAGCACATCGAGAAGCTCAGCGAGAACGCGTCCAAGGCGATCCAGAACATCAAGTTCGACAAGGTCGTCGTGTGGGACGGCGGCGGCAAGGACGGCAAGGGCGGCAGCACCGCGAATTTCCTGCAGTCGCTGGCCGGCGCGCTGCCGCCGACGCTCGAGATCATGAAGGACATCGGCGGCGTCGAGATGCCGGCCTACCTGGGCAAGCTCGCCGGCGGCAACCAGCAGAGCGCGCAAGAGAGCGCCGAGCAGGGTGGTGCTGGCGAGGCTGGGCCTTCGCGCAAGGACGGTCCGACGCGGCCGGGTGCGGCGCGCGGCACCTGATCCGGGCGGCGCTACGGTCTCCGCTGTCGGCCGGCGGCGGGCGATCCGTGCGGCCGGCCCTGAGCCGGCCTCCAACCGGCCGGTGCGGCAACCCTACAAGTACGTCGTCTTGACGTTGCTGGCCCGACATGAGCCGGGCTGCACGGCCTGCGTGAACAGGATGCGGCCTTCGAGTGCCAGCGGGATCTGGAACTTCGTTCCGGCGTTGCCGAATCCGTCCGGCAGCAAGACCAGCGTCGCGGCGACTTCGCCGACGCCGAGCAGCGGCAACGTGCAACCGCCGACCGATTCGAGCGCGGGGCGGAAGCCGAAATACAGCAGCGCCGGTTGCAGCGGCGTGAGCCCCTGCACCTTGACCGTGTTCTGCGCGCCGGCGAATCCCGGCGCCGGCCCCAGCAGCGCGAGCTCACTGGCCGGGTGGAACCGCGTGCGGTAATAGGCGCCGTAGAAGTGCTGCGCGAGCACGTAATAGCCGGCCTCGCTCGGGTGCACGCAGTCGAGACCCGCATCCGCCATCGCCTCGGGCGGCGTGGGCAGCTTCAGGTCGGGCATGCGAAACGAGAACGGCGGGATGCCCTTGCTCGGATAGCCGTACAGCGTCTGCAGGAAGCCGATCGTGCGCACGTAGTCGATGCGGTCCGACTGTTCAGCGAGATCCTCGAGGCGCAGCTCCATCTCCATCATCGCGAGATTGACCTGCTCCGGAGTCGGCTGGTGGAACACGTTGATCCACGCGTCCCAGCACAACTGCCCCGGCTGCGCCGCGACCGGCTCGACGAAATTCCAGAAGTCGTAGCCCGTCAGCAGCACGCGCAGGTTCGGACGCACGGACATCAGCTCAAGCGCGATGTGCCGGATGTGGAATGCAATGTCGTCGAAGAACGCGGCCTGCACGGCCGGCGGATCATCCGCGTGCCAGCTTGTCAGGAAATCGACGCCGCCCATCGAGAAGTGGATCGTGTCGATGGTCGGGTTCTGCTTGAGGAACATCTTCCCGTACGCGAGCCAGAAGGGCGAGTCGAACACCGCGACCTTCGCGCCGGGGACACCGATGTTGAGCAGGTCCTTGTCGCCATCGCCGGCGTCCAAGAAGACCTGGCGAATCGCCGGACCCTCGTAGGTGGCCCACGAGTCGCCGACGACCATCACGCGCAGCTTGGGAACGATCGCCGAGCCGGACTCCGAAGGTCCTGCCTGGGACGGAGCGACCTGGCCGGCCACGGGGGCCGCGCACGAAGCGACCAGCAAGGCGCCGAGCAGCCGCCGCAAGGCGGGCCGGGCGTGGATCGGGACTGGAATCATCGGCGCCGGGGGTGGGGGGCTGGCAGGCCCTTCCAGTATTCCCGACCTCGGCAAAGGTGCCAAGTCCATCGTCGGATCCCGCCCTCGGAAAAAGGCCGCGCTTTCAGGGTCCTGCGCCCTCCAGCAGCGCGCGAGCCGGTCCATGGCCCAACTCGGCGGCCGCGGCGAGGGCCTCGCGTGCCGAGCGATCGAGCTCGGCCGATCCGCCGGGCCAGTCGATTGCCGGATCCGTGCCCGCCTTGGCCAGCAGCACGAACGCGCGCGCGAACGCGAATCCGGCCGGCTCGCCGCTCGCGCGCGCACCCTCGTCGAGCGCGGCCAGGCCCGCGCTCAGCCAGTCGGCGCGGCGCCGCGGATCGGGTTCGCGCTCGGGCGATCCTAGCTGCAGCGCGAGCACGCGTGCGTACTCGGCCCACAGCGGTGCGCTGCGCGGGCAGAGCGCGAGTGCGCCGCGCGCCGCGTGCAGCCCCGGGCCGAGTTCGCCGCGGCGCAGCAGCGACTGGGCCTGGGTCCACTGCACCGAGGCCAGCGCCGGCGCGAGCGGGCCCGCCAGCAACGCCTGCAGCTCGCGCGCGTGGCGCTGTTCGGGACGCAG